>Ga0308167_1001402_pt1 | contig 28500 bp, 26 predicted proteins | sample PhyCR1_2_FD_202138 | JGI IMG/M metagenome (GOLD analysis project Ga0308167, IMG submission 202138) | Phyllosphere microbial communities from UC Gill Tract Community Farm, Albany, California, United States - DLSLRC.R1 | ecosystem: Host-associated > Plants > Phyllosphere > Unclassified | place... | reverse complement strand
CCCGGCGTCGCCTTCTTCTACGGCGGTCTCGTCAAGGCCAAGAGCGTCGTCAGCATGATGATGATGAGCTTCGGCTCGATCGGCCTCGTCGCCGTTCTGTGGATCCTCTTCGGGTTCTCGATGAGCGCCGTCGACAGCCCCACCGCCTTCGCAGGCAACCCCTTCGCCGACATCGGCCTCTCCAGCCTCGCGGCCGGTGAGGGGTCGAACGTCGCACTTCTCGGAGTCGCATACGGTGCGACCTTCGCGATCATCACCGTCGCACTCATCTCGGGTGCCATCGCCGACCGTGCGAAGTTCGGCAGCTGGCTGATCTTCGCCGGCGTCTTCGCCACGGTCGGATACTTCCCCGTCGCCGCATGGGTCTGGGGCGGCGGTTGGATCATGAACCTCGGCACCACGCTCTTCGGTGAGGACAGCGGCATCGGAGTGATCGACTACGCCGGCGGTACCGCTGTGCACATCAACGCGGGTGCTGCCGCGCTCGCGCTCGCAATCGTCCTCGGCAAGCGCATCGGCTTCCAGAAGGGCATCCTCAAGCCGCACAACGTTCCGCTGACCCTCCTCGGTGCTGCTCTGCTGTGGTTCGGCTGGTTCGGCTTCAACGCCGGTGCCGAGTGGCTCGCAGAGGACATGGGCGGCGTCGGACTCATCGGTCTGAACACCCTCGGCGCTACGGCGGCCGCGATCCTCGGCTGGATCCTGATCGAGAAGATCAAGGACGGAAAGCCCACGTCGGTGGGTGCAGCGTCGGGTGCCGTCGCCGGTCTGGTCGCCATCACCCCCGCCTGCGCCAACCTGACCCCCGGGTGGTCGCTGCTGCTCGGTGCCGTCGCCGGCATCGTGTGCGCACTCGCGGTGGAGATGAAGTTCCGCCTCGGTTTCGATGACTCGCTCGACGTCGTCGGCATCCACCTCGTCGGTGGCCTGATCGGAACGCTCTACCTCGGCTTCTTCGCCTCCGGAACCGGTCTCTTCGTCGGTGGCGACGCACGCCAGCTCGCCGTCCAGGCGATCGCAGCTCTCGGTGTGCTGGTCTACTCCTTCGTCGTCGCCTTCATCATCGGCTTCGCGATCGAGAAGACGATCGGCTTCCGCGTCACCAGCGAAGACGAGATCGCCGGTGTCGACCAGGTCGTGCACGGCGAGGAGGGATACGCACTGGCCGACGCCTGAACTCCCGTTAGGGTGACCGTGTGAGCAACTCGAACGGCATCCTGGCAAGACTCGCGGAGATCCTCTTCACAGCACTGGGATCTGACCGGGCGTCTCGGACGAACACTCGTCCGGGACGCCCGGTCTCGCGTGTGCGCACGTCCGAGGAGGTGCGCTCCGCAGCATCCGGCTCGAGAAATCCCGCGCGGGGAAAGGAGACGGTGCGCGTCGACCCCGACCGGATCGAGCAGCTCCGCATCGGCTACGCGCCCGACCGCGACGGCGCACCGGACGCGGGAGAGATCATCTGGACCTGGGTGCCGTACGAGGAGAACGACGGCAGGGGCAAGGACCGTCCGGTGCTCGTGATCGGGCGCGAATCGGCGGATCGGGTCTACGCGGTGCGAATGACGAGCAAGGCCCACGACGGCGACCGCGACTATCTGTCGATCGGTTCCGGAGACTGGGACTCGCAAGGACGCGAGTCGTGGGTCGATATCGAGCAGCTCTACAGCGTGCACGAGAGCGGTCTGCGCCGCGAGGCGGCCGTGCTCGACCGTTCTCGTTACGGTCGGGTCGCATCGGCGCTGGCACGTCGGTACGGCTGGGCGAGCGCGTGAGCATCTGACTCTTTCGAGCGTCTCGGGGTCCCGAAGCCGCGCACTCTGCTGAGCGTCCACACCAGCGAGCCGGATGCGACGAGAGCCGCCACGAGTCCCGCGACGTGCAGTGTCAGAGACATGCCGCCCCGCTCGGGCAGCAGGAATCCGTAGGGCACCCAGCCGTCCGTGATGCCCCTGAGCAAGACGACGCCCAGCCATGCGACCGGGTACGGGAGCACGAGCCAGAGGCGTCGCCACGGCATCGGAGCACGATCGCCGATGAGCACCCAGTCGAACACCAGCAGCACGGGGAACAGGGTGTGGAGTGCGAGGCTCACCCAGGCCGGCGCGCTTCCGGTTCCCGGTACCAGCACGTTGTACACGACGCCCACGACGATCATGCACGCAACGGCCACGGCACGAGCGCTGGTGAGCGGTACAGGTATCGAGCGACGGCGAATCGTCAGCAGCCCCGTCGCTATCAGGACACCAGCGGTCAGCAGACTCGTCAGATTCGTGAAGTAGCCGAAGTAGTCGACCAGACTCGCTCCCTGACGGGGAATTCCGATCACATACGTGAACACCAGGATCTCGACCACCACTCCGCCCACGAGCACACGGAGGATTCCGATCCCAGGAGAGGCAGGCGGCAATGACGTCATCCGTTCAGGGTACGAGCGGGACTCCTGCAATCCGTTCGGCGAAGCGCTGCGAACCATCTGTGAGTCGCAGCACGCGACGACATCACAGGAGGCATCATGCGTTTCATCCCCACCAAGGTCCATGGCATCCTCGACTACGTCGTCGGAGTGGCGCTGATCGCTGCTCCGTGGCTGTTCGGCTTCGCAAACGTCGGCGGTCCCGCCGTGATCATCCCGATCGTGCTCGGCGTCGGCCTCATCGTCTACAGCCTGTTCACGAAGTACGAATGGGGCCCCTTCGGCTTCATCCCGATGCCCGTCCACCTCGTCTTCGACATCGTCGCGAGCCTGTTCCTGGCGCTCTCGCCCTGGATCTTCGGCTTCTCGACCGAGGCGCCCAACGTGTGGCTCCCGCACGTGGTCGTCGGTGTCGCCGTGATCCTGGTCGTCCTGTTCTCACAGCCCCAGCCTGCGAGCGTCAAGGCCACAGCACGCGCCTGATCCATCTGCACTCTGAAGCCCCGCACGGAACGTCGGCCCCGTGCGGGGCTTCAGTTCTGCAACGCCGAGCTCACCCAGCGTGCGTACTGCTGCCAGGGTTCGCCCTCAGTGTGCAGCCCCGCAATGTGCGCCGACAGGATCGGGGTGAGCGTGAACCACTCGCCCCCCTCGCGGGCTTCCGCGAACTCCCGATGTCTCGCCTGTTCGACTTCCCGACCGCCACGCTCGAAGGCCAGGAGCTCTTCGTGCCGGATGCTGGCGAGGCGTTGCCGAGGGCGACGGCTGGTTCCGATCTTCACTCGGCGGTCATAGCGGATGTAGTAGACCACCTCGATCACGGGCCTGGGCAGACCGGGATCCGGCGAGTCCCCGTATCGCCATCCGCACCAGGCGCACATCAGCGCCGCTGCCACGCGCACTGCCTCCGCGTGGCCGCACAGCGAGCAGGGGCTGGGTAGCTGGATGGCCGACACGGTCGGCACGCTACCGGCAGCCACCGACGTCGAACCTCGCCTAGCTGCGCCGCAGCGAGCCGGAGTCTTGGAAGCGCTGCGACGAGCGGGTCGAGATCCCGGGAGTGGATGGTCTCCCACACCGCCGGCATCCCGCGGCTGCGGTCGCCCGAGAGGAAGTCGTCGAGCAGAGTGGTCATCCTGTGCCGGGCGACGATCCGCTCATGGGTGCGAAAAAACCCCGCGACACCTGAGTGTGCGGGGTTGTGGTGGGCGATACCGGACTCGAACCGATGACCTCTTCCGTGTGAAGGAAGCGCGCTACCAACTGCGCCAATCGCCCATACCTGTGGGGTACGTCAACCGATACTACCCGACGGTCGGAGGCGAAGTTGACCATGCTGGGAGACACGCGCGAGATTCGGTTTGAGTTTTGACAGTCGCCGATCATCGGCTAATGTTTCATAAGTGCCCGGGACAACAACCGGGAACAACGCGGATGTAGCGCAGTTGGTAGCGCACAACCTTGCCAAGGTTGGGGTCGCGAGTTCGAGTCTCGTCATCCGCTCAAGTGCAGGGGCCTTCTTCGGAAGGCCTTCCGCACGTGGGGTCAATCCACACGGTGGCGTGGCCGAGCGGCTAGGCACCGGCCTGCAAAGCCGTTTACACGGGTTCGAATCCCGTCGCCACCTCAGTAACTGAATAGCCCGAACGGGCGCGATTGGCGCAGCGGTAGCGCGCTTCCCTGACACGGAAGAGGTCACTGGTTCGATCCCAGTATCGCGCACAGAGAAACCCCCGGTTTTCCGGGGGTTTTTTGTTTCTCCGGGGTGATCTTTCGCCGAACGAGCCGACGAGGAGATCGTTCACTCGGCGGTGATGAGCGTCGGAGCAGGGTCCTCCAGCCCGCTTCGTAGCTCGACCCGTGTTCACACGACGGGAGCGGGGCAACTGCCCGCTCACACTGCGATCAGGTCGGCTGTGACGACCGCTTGACCACGTCGTAGGCGGCGAGCGCAGCCTTGCGTGTCGCAGCGAGATCGACGATCGGCTCCGACGGAGCATCCGATGCCCACTGCGAGATGTAGAGACCGTTCGGGTCGAACTTCTTCGCCTGCAGTTCGGGGTTGAAGACACGGAAGTACGGTGCGGCGTCAGCGCCGGACCCCGCCACCCACTGCCAGTTGAACGGGTTGCTCGCGCCGTCAGCATCGACCAGCGTGTCCCAGAACCACTCCTCGCCGCGACGCCAGTCGATCAGCAGGTTCTTCACGAGGAACGATGCCGTGACCATGCGCACCCGATTGTGCATGAAGCCGGTGTGCCAGAGTTCCCGCATGCCCGCATCCACCAGCGGGATGCCGGTGTCGCCATGCTGCCACGCCTCGAGCTGCGCCGGATCGAGCGGCGGCCACGGGAACGCGTCGTACTGACGGCGCAGATTGACGGTCGCCAGATCGGGGGAGTGGAACGTCGTGTGCCAGGCGAACTCGCGCCAGCCGAGCTCCGAGAGAAAACCTGCGGCACCGTCGGCGTCGACCGCCTCCTGCCAGACGGTGAACGGGCTGAGCTCGCCCCAGCGGAGACGAGGCGAAAGCAGAGAGGTGGCACCGGCCGACGGTTCGTCACGGGCGCGGTCATATGACCCGATGTCCTCGTGCAGGAAGGAGCGCAGCCGGGCGCGCGCGGCAGGCTCGCCGGGCTCCCAGGTCTCGCGCAGTCCGCCGGCCCAGTCAGGGCGGGTGGGCAGCAGGTTCCAGTCGTCGAGGTCGTCTGAGGCCGGCGCGCTGGCGACTCCGTCGAGGCTTCGCGGTGCGGGGAGCGGCGCTCGGGGCGTGGGAAGCGCGAGGCAGGCGCGCCAGAACGGAGTGAACACCGAGAAGTGGGTGCCGCTGCCGGTCTTCACCGTCCACGGCTCGTGCAGCAGCGATGCCTGGAAGGACGTCACCTCGAGTCCGTCATCGCGCAATGACGTCTTCAGGGTCGTGTCGATGTCACGTTCGGCACCGCCGTAGCGCCGGTTCCAGAACACGGCTGTGGCTCCGGTGTCGGTGACCGTCTCGCGCACGACGCGGTCGGCCGGACCACGCCGGAGGATGAGCGATGCGCCGAGGTCCTGCACCCGTTCGCTCAGCGACGCGAGGGAATGGTGCAGCCACCAGCGAGCAGCACCGCCCAGCGGTCGTATGCCGGGGGACTCCTCGTCGAGGACGTACAGCATGACCAGGGGTTCGTCGCGATCGATCGCTGCCCTCAGTGCCGGATTGTCGGCGAGCCGAAGGTCGTCGCGGAGCCAGACGAGTGAGGGAGAGACCATGGCACCATTCTCACCCGAGCGTCCGAACCGGTGGGCGGGGTTGCGCGCCTGGGACCTCAGCGGCTACGGCGCGCCGGTCGCCTGCGCGCGGGAGCTGGCTCGGCGGTCGACCACACAGCCCACAGCACCAGGAGCGGCTGGAGGAAGAGGCGTCCGAAACGACGAGCCTCGGTGTCGAGACCCGGCGTCGACCGTCGGGTTCGCCACTGGTGCACGTTTCCGGGGAAGACGGCGACGAAGAACGCGGCAGTCGCGAAGCCCATGCGGCGTCTCTCCTTCGGGAGGGCGAGCAGCCCGACGGCGAGAGCGACCTCAGCGGCTCCCGAGGCGATCACGATCGCGTCCTTGTCGAGGCGCGTGGCCTTCGTGGCCCAGTCCGGCACGACGACCCGGAAGCCCCGGGTGCTCACGAAATGGACGATGCCTATCGCCCCGAGTGCGAGTGCGAGGATCCAACGCGCCAGTGCTCTGATCATCTGCTCACGCTACCCCGACGGCTCCGGAGGGCATGCGGTTCGTCGGAGCGCCGCCACGCCCGGTCATCCGGAACCGAGCATTCGGGCGCCCTCCCATTCGCGAAACCCGTCGGCGATCTCGGGTGCGTGCGTGTGATGCAGATAGTGCTCGCCGTCGATGGGGATGACGGTTCCGTCGTCCACGGCCGCGGCCTGGCGCTCGTGCAGGTCGAGCCAGTTCGGAGTGACCGCGTTGTCGGCGACCACGAACAGCAGGAGCGGGAGTCGGTCGGGAAAGCCGGTGCCCGCGGCATCCGCGAAGTTGGTCCTGATGTGCGTCATCTCATCGAGATAGGTGGGGGAGAGCGAGTTCCGATTGCTGAGGAGCGCCATCTGCTCGCGCGCGTCGTCGTCGTAGTCGAGGCCGCCCAGGTCATCGCCCGTCAGGCTCGTGATGACTCGGACCAGGCCCAGACTCTTCGCCGCGCCCAACAGCCCGACGGGGAACTGCGTGTCCATGTTCGGCTGCCCCGGCACGCTCGTGTCGATGCCGACGAAGGCCGTCACCTCATCCGGGTATCGCTCGGCGTACTCGATCGCATAGAGCCCTGCGATCGAGTGCCCCATGAGCACGTACTCGTCGACCTGCAGCACCCGGAGTGCCTCGTGGATCTCGCCGACGATGTTCTCGGTCGTCCGCTCGGTGTCGGTGCCGTCGCTCAGACCATAGCCGAACGGTTCGACGACGATCACCCGGTGATCTTCAGCCAGATCGGACACCAGCGGCGCGAAGTCGAGCACAGGCGAGGCCGTGCCGAAGCCCGGGAGAAGCACGATGTCGGTCGCGCCCTCTCCTGCGACGAGGACGTTCATCTCGCGGCCGTCGACCACCACCGTCTGACCGTAGGGTTCGATACGGTCGCGCTCGGTGGCTGTGGCTACCGCATTCACGATCGTCGTGGTCGTGAGACCGACCGCGAGAACGCCGCCGATCGCGGTCAGGACGACGAGGGTTCTCTTGATGGATCTGCGCACGGTGGCCTTCCCGGCGCACGTGGAGATCGGGAGGAGCGCGCGCCTGCTCTCCAGCCTGACGAACGCGAGACGCCCGCGCGTCAGCCCTCGACGGACATCCGCATACCGCGTTCGCGGTATGCGGCTGTCATCCGGCGGGAGGATCCGGGCGTCGCGGAGACGCGAAATACTGGATGCATGCCGACGACCCGTGAACCCCGTGGCGGGATTCGACTGAACGATGTCGTAGCCCACCAGATCGCGGTGATCAGCCTGAACGCCGGTGTCGCCTCGTCGGCGCTCGACAGCAGGCCGGAGCGCGCCAGGGAGGCTCTCACCACGGTGCGCAGTGCATCTCGCACTGTGCTCAGCGACATCGGCGGCCTCATGTCGCTGCTTCGCTCCGATGCTCTCGACGACCCCGAAGACCGCCGGCCGCAGAGCGGGCTGGCCCAGCTGGACACCCTGATCGACGGTTTTCGACGAGGTGGGCTCCGAGTCGATCTGCGGCGCCAGGACGACGGGTTCGTGCTGTCGCCCGCGAGTGACCACGCGGCGTATCTCGTGCTGCAGGAGGCACTCACGAACGCCCACAAGCACGGCCTCGGAGGCACAGCCACCGTGGCGCTGCGCATCGAGAGCGCGGCCCTGCACCTGACGATCGTGAACCCGACCAGAAACGTCGCACCTGCGTCGCCGGCCCCCGGCAACGGACTCCGTGGCATCCAGGAGCGGCTCGCAGCGGTGCGTGGAGCGGCACACTTCGGCAGCGATCGAGGTGTCTTCTCGCTGGAGGCGTGGATCCCGGTCGAGGGCGTCGATACGCCGTGACGGTCTCGGTGCTCGTGGTCGACGACCAGCCTCTCGTGCGACATGCCGTGCGGGACATCCTCATCGACGGTGGCCTCGTGGTCGCGGGGGAGGCATCGAACGGACACGACGCCGTGCGTCTGGCGAAGACGGCCGCACCGGACGTCGTGCTCATGGACATCAGGATGCCGGAGCTCGACGGAATCGCCGCCACCGCGCTCATCTGCGCTCAGAACGACTCAGCCGTCCAGAACGACTCGGCGGCTCAGCCGCGAGTGCTGATCCTGACGACGTTCGAAGAGGACGAGAACGTCGTCGCCGCACTTCGCGCGGGGGCGAGCGGCTTCATCGGCAAAGGCGCGGAACCCGACGAGATCGTCCGGGCTGTGCGCACCGTCCACGACGGGGAAGCCCTGCTGTCGTCGATGGCCACGCGTGCACTGATCGAGCGCTCCATCCGACGCGGCGGATCAGACCCCGCCGCACGATGGACCACCGCCCTCGCTCTCCTGACTCCGCGCGAGCGCGAAGTGCTCGTGCTCGTCGCCGAAGGCCTCGCCAATGACGAGATCGCCGCGGGGCTCACGATCTCGCCGCACACCGCGAAGACCCACGTGAACCGGATCATGTCGAAGGCGGGAGCACGCGACAGGGCGCAGCTCGTCATCCTCGCCTACGAGACCGGACTCGTCGTGGCCGGCGACTGATCCGCGTCGTCAGGCGTGACAAGCCCTGCGCCACACTGGGATCATGACCGTCCTGCGCATCAGCATCCTGTTCGTGCTCGCCGCCGTCGCCGAGATCGGGGGCGCCTGGCTGATCTGGCAGGCTCTGAAGGAGAACAGAGGCTGGGTGTTCGCGGTTCTCGGGGTCATGGCCCTCGGCGCATACGGGTTCATCGCGGCGCTCCAGCCCGACGCGAACTTCGGGCGTGTGCTGGCGTCGTACGGCGGCGTGTTCATCGCCGGATCCCTGGCGTGGGGGATCATCGTCGACGGCTTCAAGCCGACGCTCTGGGACTGGGTCGGATCCGCGATCGCGCTGGTCGGCGCGGCGATCATCATCCTCGCGCCGACGGCGGCGGACACCTCGTCGGAGACGGGACTGTAGCGGTCAATCGGCCCCGGGCATGCGAGTAGCCTAGATCCAGACCCAGATGGAGTGTGCAGTGCCTGAAAATGCTCAGCCGAAAGACGGCTTCGCCCTGTTCTCTGACCGTTCAGTCGTCGCGATGCGCGTCAACGGAACCCTCAAGGACCTCGCCGCGACAGTGACGGATGCCGACGAGGTCGAGCCGGTCACGATCGACAGCCCTGACGGACTCAACATCCTCCGACACTCGGCGGCGCATGTGCTCGCGCAGGCGGTGCAGCGGATCAACCCGCAGGCGAACCTCGGCATCGGTCCGCCCATCACCGACGGCTTCTACTACGACTTCGGCGTCGAGACGCCGTTCACGCCCGAGGACATCAAGGCGATCACGAAAGAGATGCAGCGCATCGTGCGTGAGGGCCAGCGTTTCGTGCGCCGGGTCGTCACCGACGACGAGGCACGAGCCGAGCTCGCCGACGAGCCCTTCAAACTGGAGCTCATCGGTCTCAAGGGCGGCAAGGAGGCGGCAGAGGGCGCGTCCGTCGAAGTCGGCGAGGGCGAACTCACGATCTACGACAACACGACCCGCGACGGCGAGGTCGTCTGGAAGGACCTCTGCCGCGGGCCGCACCTGCCCAACACCCGCATGATCGGGAACGGCTGGGACCTCACCCGCATCGCCGCCGCCTACTGGCGCGGCAGTGAGAAGAACCCGCAGCTGCAGCGCATCTACGGCACGGCGTGGCCGTCGAAGGACGAGCTGCGCGAGTACCAGCACCGTCTCGAGGAGGCCGCGAAGCGCGACCACCGTCGACTGGGCAAGGAGCTCGACCTGTTCTCGTTCCCCGAGGAGATCGGCTCGGGCCTCTCGGTCTGGCACCCTCGCGGTGGCATCGTCCGCGGCGAGATGGAGCAGCACGCGCGCAGGCGGCACATCGAGGGCGGCTACACGTACGTGTACACCCCGCACATCTCGAAGGAAGACCTCTTCCTCACCTCGAACCACCTCGTCACGTACAAGGAGGGCATGTACCCGCCGATCGTGATGGACGAGGAGCGCGACGACGAGGGAAACATCACCAAGCAGGGCCAGGACTACTACCTGAAGCCCATGAACTGCCCGATGCACATCCTCATCTACAAGGAGCGGGCACGCAGCTACCGCGACCTGCCGCTGCGCTTCGCCGAGAACGGCACCGTGTACCGCAACGAGCTGTCCGGTGCACTGCACGGCCTCACTCGCGTGCGCGGCTTCACCCAGGACGATTCGCACCTCTTCGTGACGCCGGACCAGCTCGAGGGCGAGGTCTCCAAGGTCCTCGAGTTCATCCTGTCGATGCTCCGCGACTTCGGCCTGACCGACTTCGAGCTCGAGCTGTCGATGAAGGACGACGAGAAGTCCAAGTGGATCGGCTCGGACGAGTTCTGGGAGTCGTCGACCGATGCTCTGCGTCGCGTCGCTGTGGCATCCGGTCTGAAGCTCACCGAGGTTCCGGGCGAGGCCGCCTTCTACGGCCCCAAGATCGACCTCAAGACGCGCGACGCGATCGGCCGCACCTGGCAGCTGTCGACCGTGCAGGTCGACCCCAACCTGCCCGAGCGCTTCGAGCTCGAGTACATGGACAAGGACGGCCACAAGAAGCGGCCGATCATGATCCACCGTGCGCTGTTCGGGTCGATCGAGCGGTTCTTCGCGATCCTTCTCGAGCACTACGCCGGTGACTTCCCGGTGTGGCTGTCGCCGGTGCAGGTCGTCGGCATCCCCGTCGCAGACGAGTTCGCCGACTACCTCGGCGAGGTCGTCGACACCCTCCGGACGCAGGGAGTGCGGGCTGAGCTCGACACCTCCGACGACCGGATGCAGAAGAAGATCCGCACGCACACGACCGGCAAGGTTCCGCTGCTGCTGATCGCGGGGGAGAAGGACCGCGAGGCGGGCACCGTCTCGTTCCGCTACCGCGACGGCACGCAGGAGAACGGCGTGCCGATCGCCGACGCCGTCTCTCGCATCCGTGCCGCGATCGACGCGCACGCTCTCGTGCAGACAGCAGGGGACCTGGCGTGACGACGCCCTCCGAGCCGTGGGAGGACGCCGGCGAATTCGCCGGCGTCCCCGACGAGTTCCAGCGGCTGTGGACCCCGCACCGGATGGCGTACATCCAGGCGGGCCCGGAGCCGCTGCGCGAGGAGTGCCCGTTCTGCAAGGCTCCGAAGTTCCCGGATGCCGAGCGGCTCATCGTGGCACGGGGCGAGACGGCCTACGTGCTGCTCAACCTGTTCCCCTACAACTCGGGGCACCTTCTGGTCTGCCCGTATCGCCACATCGCGACCTACGACCAGGCGACGCCCGAAGAGGTCGCCGAGATCGGTGCGCTGACCCAGATGGGCATGCGCGTACTCCGAGAGGTGTCACGCTGCGACGGCTTCAACCTCGGGATGAACCAGGGCGCCGTCGCGGGCGCCGGCGTCGACGGACACCTGCACCAGCACATCGTGCCGCGATGGACGTCGGACGCCAACTTCTTCCCGATCATCGCGAAGACCAAGGCGCTGCCACAGCTGCTCGGCGAGGTACGCGAGGCCGTGGCAGACGCCTGGCCGAAGGCCTAGCGCGGGTCAGCGCACCTGACGCGCGGTGAACTGCATGCGCGGGTTCGCATAGAACTCCTGCGCCTCGACGAGCTGCAGTTCGCGCGCACCGGACTCGAGGGTCGCCGCGAGCAGGTCGAACACGCTGGATGCCGTGCGCTCGAGCGCCGTCTTGGCGTCGCCCGTCGCGACGTAGTGCGCCGTGAACAGGGCCGCGGTCACGTCACCCGAGCCGTTGGCCTTCATCGGCAGGCGTGGCGTCTGCACGATCCAGGCGCCGGTCGGGTCGGCGACGAGCATCTCGATGGTGCCCTCTTCGCGGTCGGGGCGCTCGACGCTCGTGACGAGCACCGTGCGCGGTCCCATCGCCATCGCCAGGTCGACCGACGTCAGAGTGGACTCCAGCGTGTCGGGCTCGGTGTCAGTGAGGAAGCCGAGCTCGAACTGGTTCGGCGTGATGATGTCGGCAGCCGGCACGACCTTCTCGCGCAGGAGGATCGGGATGGCCGGTGCGACGAAGCATCCGGACTTCGCGTTGCCCATGACCGGGTCGCACGCGTACACGGCGTCGGGGTTGGCGGCCTTGACCCGCGCGACGGCGTCGATGATCACGTCTCCGATGCCCTCGCCGCCCTGATACCCGCTGAGCACCGCATCGATCTCGCCGAAGACGCCGCGTTCCTCGATGCCTGTGATGACCTCACGCACGTCGTTCGGATCGATCAACGGGCCGCGCCAGGCGCCGTAGCCGGTGTGGTTCGAGAAGTTCACCGTGTAGACCGGGAGCACCTCGACGCCGATGCGCTGCAGAGGGAAGACTGCGGCGGAGTTTCCGACATGGCCGTACGCGACGGCGGACTGGATGGAGAGGATCTTCATTCTCCGATCCTTTCAGTGAGGGCGGGAAGGATCCCGCGGCGGGTGTTCATCGCACGGCTGCGACGAGGTCGGCGACGAGCGTCTCCGCGTCGTCTTCTGACAGGTCATGAACGGTGAGGCGCAGGTGGTGTGAGGGCTCGGCCCGCTCGTCGAGGGCGAAGTCGTCTCCCGTGCGCGCCAGCCAGCCACGTCGCATCAGTCGCTCGGCGACGACCCTCGCCGGTTTCGGCAGCCGCACCCACAGGCTCAGTCCGTCGGTGGCGGGGGAGTCGAGTCCCTGTTCCCGCAGACGATCTGCGAAGGCCGCGTTCCTCGCGGCATAATGCTCTCGGGCCTCGGCGATCCGTGAGACGACAGCGTCATCGGTGAGTTGGGTCAGAGTGAGACGCTGCAGCAGGTGGCTGACCCACGTGGTTCCCGGGCTGAGCCGCATGGCGAGGCGCTCGGCCGTGGTCGCGTCCGTCGCGGCGATCGCGAGGCACATGTCGGGTCCGAGGAATTTCGAGACCGAGCGCACGAGGGCGAACCGGCGGTGCTCGGGTCCGATGAGGGACTCGTACGGCCGATGGGACAGCATCGAGAAATGGTCGTCTTCGATGATCAGCACATACGGGTGGTCAGCGAGCACGGCGCGCAGCTCGGCGGCCCGGGCGGCAGTGAGGCTCGCACCGGTCGGGTTCTGTGCACGAGGAGTGCAGATCACTGCGCGGACGCCGGCATCCAGCGCCTGACGCAGCCCCTGGACCGTCATGCCCTGGTCATCGACGGGCACGGGGATCGCACGGTACCCCCCGAGGCGCACCGTGTGGATGCTGGCGAGGAAGCAGGGGTCCTCGAGCGCGACGGCGTCGTCGCGCATCAGCGCCTGAGCGAGAAGGCGCTCCACGGCATCGACAGCCCCGCTGGTCACGGTGATGCCGAAGTCGAGGTGGCCGATGTCGCCGGCGATCCACTCGCGCGCCCATTCGTCGAGACCGCGGTCGATGACGGGTTCTCCATAGAGCACGGGTCGCCCGGCGACCGTGGCGAGCGCCTGCGACGGATCGGGGATCAGCCGGGGATCGGGGTTGCCGGTGCCGACGTCGCGCAGCACCGTGTCGGACGCGTATCCCTCCTGGGCGACGGCCTCAAGACCCGTGATGACCGTGCCGGCGCGACCGCGCGAGATGACGATCCCCGCCTGGGCGAGCTGTCGGTAGGCGGCGACGGCGGTGTTGCGGTTGACGCCGAGAGTCGCCGCCAGCTCGCGGACAGGCGGAAGAGGGCTGCCTGCACGCAGGACCCCGCGGTCGCGCAGCCCGCGCACGCTGTCGGCGATGTCCGCTGCGGTGGTTCCCGTGATCTGGTCGCTCATGTGTCCTCACCTCCGATTCTAGGTCGTTCCGGACAGTGCTACTGTTTGGCCTAGATCAAACGAGACATCGTTCGACACCCATGCACATCGTGCTTCCCCGACAGGAGCTCTCATGACCGAACAGACCACCACCGGATCCTCGCGCGTCAAGCGCGGGCTCGCCGAGATGCTCAAGGGCGGGGTGATCATGGACGTCGTCACCGCAGATCAGGCGAAGATCGCCGAGGACGCCGGCGCCGTCGCCGTGATGGCCCTCGAACGGGTTCCCGCCGACATCCGCGCCCAGGGCGGAGTGTCGCGGATGAGCGACCCCGACATGATCGACAGCATCATCGCCTCGGTCTCGATCCCCGTGATGGCCAAGGCCCGCATCGGTCACTTCGTCGAGGCGCAGGTGCTGCAGGAGCTCGGCGTCGACTACATCGACGAGTCCGAGGTGCTGTCGCCCGCCGACTACGTGAACCACATCGACAAGCACGGCTTCGACGTGCCGTTCGTCTGCGGTGCGACGAACCTCGGTGAGGCACTCCGCCGGATCAACGAGGGTGCGGCCATGATCCGTTCCAAGGGCGAGGCCGGCACCGGCGATGTCTCCGAGGCGATGAAGCACATCCGCAAGATCCGCGGCGAGATCGCCGCGCTCACCGCGCTGCCCAAGGACGAGCTGTTCGTCGCCGCCAAGGAGCTGCAGGCGCCGTACGAGCTCGTCGCCGAGATCGCCGAGACAGGCAAGCTCCCCGTCGTGCTCTTCGTCGCCGGCGGCGTGGCCACGCCTGCGGATGCCGCCATGATGATGCAGCTGGGCGCCGACGGCGTGTTCGTCGGCTCCGGGATCTTCAAGTCGGGCAACCCCGTCGAGCGCGCGAAGGCGATCGTCAAGGCGACCACGTTCTTCGATGACGCGAAGGTCATCGCGGAGGTCTCGCGCGGCCTCGGAGAGGCGATGGTCGGGATCAACGTCTCCGACCTCCCCGCACCGCACCGCCTGGCCGAGCGTGGCTGGTAGACCCGCAGTCGGCGTGCTGGCCCTGCAGGGCGACGTGCGTGAGCACGCCGCCCTGCTGGCCGGGCTCGGTGCCGACGTCGTCCTCGTGCGGCGCCCCGAAGAGCTCGCCGCCGTGAGCGGCCTCGTGATCCCCGGTGGCGAGTCCAGCGTGATCGACAAGCTCTCGCGCACGTTCGGGATGCAGGAGCCGATCCGTGCCGCGATCAGCGCCGGGCTTCCCGCGTATGGAACGTGTGCGGGGCTGATCCTCCTCGCAGACGAGGTCCTCGACGGCATCGACGGGCAGCAGTCGTTCGGCGGTATGGACATCGCCGTCCGCCGCAATGCCTTCGGGCGTCAGACGGAGTCGTTCGAGATGTCGCTCGATGTTCCGGTGCTCGGCGAGCCCCCTGTGCACGCGACCTTCATCCGCGCTCCGATCGTGGAGCGGGCCGGTCCTGATGTGGAAGTGCTCGCCACGCTGCCCGACGGCGGGATCGTCGCGGTGCAGCATGGGTCGCTGCTCGGCACCAGTTTTCATCCCGAGGTCGACGGTGAGACGCGCTTCCACGAGATGTTCCTCGAGCGGGTCCGAGATCGCAGCGGTCGATGACATCGATCCAGGGCGACCCGCCATGCACCAGAGCATGACAGGCCGTGGTCCCACGTCGGACTAGTCTCTTTCGAGTGACTGGATCCAGGGCTGAGACCGCGTACGCGCGTGCCATCACCGCATTCAGCACCCCGACACTCGATCTTCTCCACGGCCGATTCGCTCCGTTCGTCGTCGCGTCGCTCACCCTTCTGTTCAACGCCGACCGGGCATCGGTCGCGGTGGCGGATGCGCATGCCGAGCTGGCCGAGGTGCTGGATGAGCTCCGCGCGGCGGGCTACGACGAGGACGACAGAAGACTGCCGTCCGGCAGCGGACGCGACGTATGCCGCAACTGGGTGCGCCTCGGCTGGCTGATCCAGCAGATCGACGACGACATCGAGGTCTATCGCCTGTCGGCGCACGCCGTCGCCGCGCTCGAGATATCCGGCCGCACCGGCGGCGGGCGAACGCGAGTGTCGAACTCCCGTGTGCGCACCCTGCTCGATGCCGTGGAGCATCTCTCGGTGAGCGCCGAGGTCGACCCGGTTCGTCGCCTCTCCCGGCTGCAGGCGGAGCGCGACGTCATCGATGCGGAGATCGCTCGCATCCAGGACTCCGGACGTGCGGAGCCTGCGGATGACGAGGAACTCCTCGAGGAGGCGGAGAACGTCCTTCATCTGGCGCGCGAGCTCCCCGCCGACTTCACGAGGGTCGCCGAGTCGCTCAGAGCGATGCAGCGCGACGTCGTCGCCCACCTCCGGAGGGACGAGCGGCCGACGAGCGAGGTGCTGCGCGAGTATCTCCAGCGCGCCCAGGACGTGATGCAGTCGACCCCGGAGGGGCGTGCCTTCGCAGGTGCCCTGCGTCTGATCGGCGACCCCGAGCGCATCGACGCCCTCACTGAGCAGCTCCGCGGACTCCTCGACCAGCCGTTCGCGCGCATGCTCGACGGCACGCAGCGTGCCGAGCTCGATGCGATCGCGCGACGCGTGGAGCTGGGGGTGGAGGAGGTGCTGGCCGCACAGCGCCGCGCCTCGCATGTCATCACCGGGCAGGTGAAGACCCACGACCCGTTGCGTGACCGTCAGATCGACGACCTCCTCCGCGACGTCATCGCAGGACTCCACGGGTGGTCGGGTCCGGCCGCGGTGGTCGATCCTGTGCGCAGCATGCCGCTCGCCGACCTCGGGCATCTCCGTCAGACGACCAGCGACATCCGCCCGCCACGAGCTCCCGCCCCGCTCACGGATGCCGACGACGTCGACTTCCTCGATCACGACACGCGTGCCTGGGGTGGTCCGAGGTATGCCGAGCTCGAGGAGTACGTCGCCGGTCTCGGCGCGCAGTTCGATCTCGCCGAGGCGTTCCGGGCGGTGCCCGACGCGGCTCGACGCCCGGTCGACCTCCTCGGCCTGCTCGAGATCGCCCACCGCAACGGCCTCGCGGACGGCGACGGGATCTCGACGGTGGAAGCGCTGAGGCCTGACGGGACGACTCGCCGCTTCGCCTTCGGCGCCGTGATCGCCCGCAGCACGAAAGAGGATGCAGATGAGTGACGACGACCTCACCACGGCGGTCGCCGACGAGGGGTTCATAGCCCCTACGGCGATGGAGGACGACCTCGAGGCGCACTTCCCGGGTGACCGCGGCACGCTCGACCCCGAGATCAGACGTGTGCTCGTGCACCTTCTGCAGCGCCGCTTCATCTCGATGGAGCGCAACCGGCGCGAGTGGACGCTGCTGATCGAGCACCAGCACGTCATCGAGTCGCGGCTCAACGACATCTACCTGCGGCTGATCATCGATCACGCACGCGGATTCGCCTACAAGCAGCAGCTGCGCTCCGATGAGGTCGAGATGCCGGTCCTGCTGAAGGATTCGCCGTACTCGCGGGCCGAGACGCTGGTGCTGGTGCACCTGCGAACCGTCTACCAGCGCGAGTCGGCGTCCGGCGAGGGATCCGTGCGGATCGACATCGAGGACGTCGAGCAGACCGTCCTCAGCTACTTCGCCGACACCGACGGCGGAACCGCGAAGCAGCAGAGGGCGATCCGCAGCGCACTGGACCGGCTGGACCGAGAGGGCATCGTGCAGGAGGAGACCAGCGGGCGGTATCGGATCACCGCGCTCGTCGAGGTGGTGCTCAGCGCCGAGACGCTCAAGGAGCTGCGGGAGTGGCTGCGAGCCCAGGCGGTGGTGGCGCGATGACGATGATGGACACGCTCTTCGGGATGATCCCCGCGAGCTCCCGCGGCCAGCAGTGGGTGGCCGAGGAGCTGCAGCTCATCAACTGGGGCGGATACGACGGGGGGCCGCACCGGGTGCGGTTCTCGCCGGATGCGACCCTGCTGTGCGGTGGGTCAGGGTCTGGAAAATCCACGCTCATGGACGGCTACATCGCCCTGATGATGCCGCACACGACGCCGTTCAACGGCGCCTCGAACGGCGGTGTCACGGGGCGTCCGCGGGGCGATGAGCAGCGCAACATCCTGTCGTACGGGCGCGGCAAGATCGACGAGTCCCGAACGGACGAGGGCACGAAGCTCCGGGTGCTGCGCGGTGACGGCGAGGACACCTGGAGCGCCGTCTCGATGACCTGGTTGGATCACGACGGCTCGCGCTTCACGGCGGTCCGCGCGTGGTACATCCCTGCGGACGCGCGAACGCTCGAGGACACCACGAGAGTGCGAGCCACGGTCGACGGCGCATTCGACCTCGCGCAGCTGGAGCGCGCCGCGACTCACCGCCTCACCGACACGTCGGTGCGAGCCGTCGGACTCGACCCCGTCGCGACCGACCGCGAGTTCTCGGCCCGGCTGCACGCCGTGCTCGGCATCGGCGCAGCCGGCTCCGGGGCGAAGGCGATCAGTCTTCTCGCCCGCATCCAGGCGGGGCAGCAGATCACCACGGTGGACGATCTGTACAAGAAGCTCGTGCTCGAGGAACCCGAGACGATGGCGACCGCGGACGCGGTGGTCGCTCACTTCGACGAGCTGGAGAGCACACGCACCCGGATGCTGGTCGCCAAGCAGCAGGTGGCGGCTCTCGAGCCGATCCGCGGGATATCCCGGCGCATCGAGGAGGCATCGGAGCGGATGCGGGTCGTGGACGAGGTCGGGGTCTTCTCCGAGTCGAACTCGCTCGCGGCTCTCTGGAGCGCAGAGCGTCGTCTCGACCTGCTGCGCGAAGTGGAGGCGGATCTCCGCGACCGAACCCACGCGCTCCAGCTGGCCGTGCGCGAGAAGAACGCCCTCATCGCCGCCGCGGACAGCGAGCGGGAGGGTCTTCTGGACGTCCTGCGGCAGTCCGGAGGCGATCGCCTCGAGACCGCCCAGCGCGAACTGCGCGGCGTCGAGCGCCGTCTCGAAGATGTCCGGCGTGAGCGGTCCCGTTTCGACGCCGTCGCCGGCGAGCTCGGCATCGAGGTGCACGACGCGGCCGCGTTCGAGAGCCTGCTGACCCGTATCGGACGGGAGCTCCCGCAGGCAGGGATCCGAGGTGCCCGCGCCGCATTCGCCGACGCCGAGTCCGCTCGCAGAGCCGTGGAGACCGAACTCGCGCAGGTGCGCGCCGAGCGAGACCGCTCCCGAGACCTGCGGGGGAGCATCCCGGCACATCTGCATGAATCGAGAGTCCTGCTCGCTCAGGCCGCCGGGCTCGCCCCGACGGATCTGCCGTTCGTCGGCGAGCTGATCGAGGTGCGCACCGAGTTCGAGCCGTGGCGGGAAGCATTCAACCTGGCGCTCGGCGGGTTCGCACGGACACTGCTCATCGACGTCTCGAACCTCGGACGATTCCGCGCGGCCATCGACTCGGTGCGCACCACGGAGCGGATCAGCTACGAGGGAATGCACACCGGTCTCGCCGAGTCGCGGCCGGCCGACCCGAGAACGCTTCCGGGTCGACTCGAGCATCGGTCGACGCCTTTCACCGGGTGGCTCCAGCAGCGACTCCGCGAGCGGTTCGACTACGTCTGCGTCGATTCCTCGGCCGAGCTCGCCGAGCATCCTCGCGCGTTGACGATCACGGGACAGGTGTCGCAGGGCGACCGGGGGTCCCACGGCGGGCATGGCCGCGCGAACCTGCTCGGATTCTCGAACGCACGCCGTCTGCGTGAACTCGACGAGCAGGTCAGCGAGCTCGAGATCCGACGGGATGCCGCGTCCTCGGCGGCTGCCGAAGCGGAGGCGGACCTGGACCGGATCGAGGCCACCGCGAAGGCGCACGCGAAGATCGAGGATCTCACCTGGGAGCAGACCGACGTCGAGGCCGTCGAGGCGGAGCGTGCGCGCTGGCTCGCGGTCGAGGCGGAGGTCACCGTCGAGAACCCGAAGATTGCCGAGCTGCGTTCGCAGGCCGAGGAACTCAGGAAGCGGGCGGGTCGTCTGCGTGACGAGAGCGCCCGTCTCGGGGGCGACCTGACGCTCGCCCAGGACCGTTGGGTCGAAGTGACGGACCAGGTCGACGCCTCTCAGCGGATCGTCGATGCGGCGGAGGCCGCGGAGATCGCGCTCGACGAGCGGCACCGTTCCTTCCTCGACGCGCGCTTCCTCGGTGCGGAGGCTTCCGTCAGCGTCACGGCGTCAGAGCGACTCGCCCATCTCGACTCCGCGTTGCGCACCGCCGCGACCAGGCTGCTCGAGGACCGCACGTCGGCGGCCACGGCGCACGCCGAGCAGCGCGAGCAGATGCGACGCCTGATGACCGGGTTCCTCGAGCGCTGGGACACCCTCACGATCCTGCCCGACCCCGACGAGTCGGTCGCGGAGTTCGAGGGGATCCTCGATGCGCTGGAGACCAACGGCCTGCACGAGCTGGAGTCCGAGTGGCGGGACAGCCTTCTCAAGCTCTCCGGAAACGATCTGACGAGTCTGGACTCGACGCTCGGGCGCGCGCTGCGTGAGATCAAGAATCGCATCGACCCGATCAACCGGATCATGGAGGAGCTGCCGTTCTACGACGACGAGCACCGCCTCCAGATCACGCCGCGCGAGAATCAATCGGAAGCGCGCAGACGATTCCGCAAGGAGCTGCGCGAGGTGCGCGGCCTCATCGACACGGCGGGGACGGACGCCGATCGCGAGAGCGTCTACCGGAGGATGAGTCGTCTCATCGCTCGGATGCGGCGGACGGCACCGGACTTCGCCGAGCTCATCGACGTGCGCAACCACGTGCGGGTGAGTGCGGAGCGGATCCATGCCACGACCCGGGAGCACGTCGCGCTCTACGACCACATCGGTGAGAAATCAGGTGGAGAGTCGCAGGAGCTCGTCGCGTTCATCGTGGGCGCCGCGCTGCGATACCAACTCGGCGACGCGGGAGCCGAGCGTCCCCGCTACGCGCCGGTGTTCATGGACGAGGCCCTGATCAAGGCGGATGCGCACTTCACGAAACGTGCGATCGGCGCGTGGCGGGGTCTCGGCTTCCAGCTCGTGATCGGAGCGCCGAACGACAAGTACAGCGCGATCGAACCGCACGTCGACGTGGAGTACGACATCCTGAAGGACACCCGCGGTCGCTCCTGGGCTCGTCCGAAGGTTGGCCTGCCGGCCGGGGGCGAGTGATCGCGGGCGAGTGATCGAGGCGAGTCGGATCAGCCCGACACGAGTGTTCGGATCGCGCCGACAGTGCGATCGATGTCGTCTCGGGTCGTCGCCCAGGACGACATCGAGCAGCGCAGCGCCGCGCGACCACGCCACGCGGCGCCTGTCAGGGCAGCTGTGCCCTCGGCGAGCACGGCCTCGCCGAGGGCTCGCGTCGCCTCGTCGGAGTCGAGTCGGAACATCACCTGGGTGTAGTCGACGTCGTTGAGGATGCGGATGCCGTCGACCGAGGCGAGTCCGGATGCCATCGCCATGGCGTTCTCATGCAGTGCGTCGATGAGACGCGCGATTCCCTGGCGCCCGAGGCTGCGCATCGCGGCCCAGGCGGGCACGCCTCTGGCCCGCCTGGAGAGCTCCGGAGTGACATCCCAGGGGTCGAGGCTCGTGAAGACGAGATCGTCACCGCCGGTGCGGAACGCGGCGATCGAGTCTGCAGGATCGCGGACGATCGCCATTCCGCAGTCGTACGGAGCATTGAGGGTCTTATGCGCATCCGTGGCCCAGGAATCAGCCAGACCCATCCCCTCGGTCAGGCGGCGAAGCGAGGGCGACGCCGCGGCCCACAGCCCGAACGCGCCGTCGACATGCACCCACGCACCGTGATCGTGCGCGATCGGGATGAGCGCGGCGAAGTCGTCGAACGCGCCGGTGTGCACCTCGCCCGCCTGAAGGCAGACGATGAGCGGCCCCGTGGCCTGATCGAGGGCGTGCTCCAGGGCCCCGGGTCTCATGCGCCCCTGGTCATCCGATTCGATCACGACCAGCTCGTCGGTTCCTATCCCGAGGAATCGAGCCGCCCGATCGATCGAGCCATGGCGATCGGCGCCGACGACGAATCTCACGGCGGGTGCGAGCCGAAGCCCCCTCTCCGAGAGATTCCAGCCGCTTCGTGCGAGAACGGCGTTGCGCGCTGTCGCCAAGCACGTGAAGTTCGCCATCTGGCCGCCCGTGACGAAACCGACGCTCGCACTCTCAGGCAGTCCGAACAGGTCGAGCATCCACTGTCCGGCGATGCGCTCCATCGCGACCGTCGTCGGGGTGAGGGTCGCCGACCCTGAGTTCTGGTCCCAGGTCGACACCAGCCAGTCTGCGGCGAGAGCGGCGGGGTGGGTGCCTCCGATCACGAACCCGAAGAAGCGGCCTCCCGGAATCGCGACGAGGCCCGGATCACCCCGTCGTGCCATCTCCTCGATCACGCTCGCGGCATCCGTGCCCTCCTCGGGCAACGGACCCCCGAACGCCGACATCATCTCGTCAAGGGTCGCCCTCGGCCACACGGGTCTCTCGTCGAGCGACCCGAGAAAGTCGATTGCTGCGCGGTGTGCGGCTTCGAGGCCGCGGGTTCTGTCATCGACGGCTCTTTCGTCCATGAGTCAGGACTACACCTGCGCTGCCCGTGATGCCAGAGGGTGCTGACCGCCCTCCCTGCGAAACGGGTGGGACGTCCGCCACAGCTCACGGGCGTGGTTCGATAGAATGGACGACGCCCTGGGCAGTGCCCACGGCGGATACGACGAGCGGAGAATAATGTCCGGGCATTCCAAGTGGGCCACCACGAAGCACAAGAAGGCCATCATCGACTCCAGGCGCGCGAAGTCCTGGGCCAAGCTCATCAAGAACATCGAGGTCGCCGCCAAGCTGGGCGGAGCTGACCTGCAGGGCAACCCGACCCTTTTCGACGCCGTGCAGAAGGCGAAGAAGACCTCGGTCCCGAAGGACAACATCGACCGCGCGGTGAAGCGCGGAGCGGGCATCGGTGGCGAGGCTGTCGAATACACCTCCATCATGTACGAGGGCTACGGCCCCAACGGCGTCGCCATGATGATCGAGTGTCTGACCGACAACAAGAACCGCGCGGCGGCCGAGGTGCGCACCGCGCTCAGCCGCAACGGCGGAACGCTCGCGGACCCCGGCAGCGTCGCCTACAACTTCAGCCGCAAGGGCGTCATCGTGGTCGGATCCGAGGGGACCACCGAAGATGACGTGATGATGGCCGCTCTCGAGGCCGGCGCCGAAGAGATCGAGCCGCACGCCGAAGGCTTCGAGATCATCACCGAGGCCACCGATCTCGTCACCGTGCGCAGCGCCCTTCAGGAGGCGGGAATCGACTACGAGTCCGCCGACGTCGAGTTCGTTCCGAACCTCAAAGTCGAGATCGACGCAGACACCGCCCGCAAGATCTTCCGCCTCATCGATGCGCTCGAAGACAGCGAGGACGTGCAGAACGTCTTCACGAACTTCGACCTCACACCCGAGGTGCAGGCCGAGCTCGAGAACGACGACGCGTAGGCGCGGCGTCGCCCCGGGATCCGGGGCGACGCATAGCCTGGGGGAGTGACCTCCTCCTCGCTTCGCGTGCTCGGCATCGACCCCGGTCTCACCCGGTGCGGTGTCGGTGTGGTCGACGTGGATCGGGCTCGTCGGGGCACACTCGTGCACGTCGGGGTCATCCGCTCCGAGCCCGATCTGCCGATCGGTGAGAGGCTCGCGCTGGTCGCTGCCGGCATCCGCGAGGTGATCGAGACCCATCGGCCCGACGCCGTCGCCGTCGAGCGGGTCTTCGCACAGCAGAACACCCACACAGTGATGGGCACGGCGCAGGCGAGCGGCGTGGCGCTGCTGCTCGCGGCCGAGGCCGGTCTTCCCGCAGCGACGCACACTCCGAGCGAGGTGAAGGCGGCGGTGACCGGCTATGGTTCGGCCGACAAGCGCCAGGTGCAGGCGATGATCGCGCGCATCCTCCGCCTGGATGCTCCTCCGCAACCGCCGGATGCCGCCGACGCGCTGGCGATCGCCCTCTGCCACGCATGGCGACGCGGCGCTGCCGGCGCACCAGGGCAGGAGTCGCTGACACCGGCGCAGAAGGCGTGGGCTGATGCGGAGCGTGTCGCTCGAACATATCTACGATCCGGTGCGTAGGCTGGTCGGATGATCTCCTCGCTGCACGGCGCTGTTCTCCACTCGACCGCCGATCAGGTCATCATCGACGTCGGTGGCGTCGGATTCTCGGTCGCCGTTCCCGCCGATGTCGCGCACACCGCGACGGTCGGCGAGAAGCTGCTGCTGCACACGAGCCTGATCGTCCGCGAGGACTCCCTGTCTCTGTTCGGATTCGCCGATCGCAGCGAGCTGGAGATCTTCGGACTGCTCATCAGCGTCACGGGCGTCGGACCGAAGTCGGCGCTCGGGGTGCTCTCGCACCTCACCGTCGACCAGATCGCCGAGGCCGTGACCGGCGAGGACGACGCGCCGTTCCGGCGTGTCTCCGGTATCGGACCGAAGACGGCCAAACTCATCGTCCTCCAGCTCGCAGGCAAGGTGCACCCCGTCGGCGCCGGGTCGAAGCCGGTGAAGACCGGCCCAGTCGACGTCGTCGATCGGGTCACCGCCGCGCTGGTCGGCCTCGGGTGGTCCGAGAAGGTCGCCGCCGAGGCCGCCGCGCAGACGGCCGCCGAGGCATCCGAGGCAGAGCGAGCGTCAGTCGCGCCGCTCCTGCGCCGCACTCTGGCTCTCCTGGGGCCGGCGCGTGTCTGACGTCCGCGACGCCGCCGAGCCGGCGGACGACACCGAGCTCGCCATCGAGGGTGCTCTGCGCCCCACGAGCCTGGGCGAGTTCGTCGGTCAGCAGAAGGTCCGTGGGCAGCTCCAGCTCCTGCTCGATGCGGCGCGGATCCAGAACCGTCCGCCGGATCACATCCTGCTCGCGGGTCCTCCTGGACTCGGCAAGACCACGCTGGCGATGATCGTCGCGCATGAGAGCGAGCGCCCGCTGCGACTCTCGAGCGGACCCGCGATCCAGCATGCCGGCGACCTCGCCGCCCTGCTCTCGAGTCTCGTGCCCGGCGAAGTGCTGTTCATCGACGAGATCCATCGAATGGCTCGCTCTGCGGAGGAGATGCTGTACCTCGCGATGGAGGACTTCCGCATCGACATCATGGTCGGCAAAGGCGCGGGAGCGACCAGCATCCCGCTCGACCTCGCCCCGTTCACGCTCGTCGGCGCCACCACTCGCTCGGGCCTGCTCCCGAACCCGCTGCGCGACCGCTTCGGATTCACCGGCCACCTCGAGTTCTACGACGAACCGGAACTCGAGCGCGTCATCGATCGCTCCGCTCTCATGCTGCGCGTCGATCTGCCGCGGGATTCGCTCTCTGAGATCGCCCGCCGGTCGCGGGGTACACCGCGAATCGCGAACCGCCTGCTCCGACGGGTGCGCGACTATGCGCTCGTCCACGGCGGCGGGGAGGCCTCGTTGCACGGGGTCCGGGCCGCGCTCGAGCTCTACGACGTCGACCCGATCGGCCTCGACCGTCTCGACCGCGCCGTGCTCGAGGCTCTCGTGCGTCGCTTCCGCGGCGGGCCGGTCGGCCTCAGCACGCTCGCGGTGGCTGTCGGCGAGGAGGCGGAGACCGTCGAGAGCGTGGTCGAGCCGTACCTCGTGCGCATCGGATTCCTCGGCCGGACACCGCGTGGTCGAGTGGCCATGCCGGAGGCCTACGCCCACCTGGGGATCGCGCACCCCGATGGGGCGCTTCGACTTGATGACCTATAATCACTGAAGACTTCCCCCGATAGAACTGCGCGCCCGTCTGTGGTGCGCGCACCTGAGAAAGGCCCTTCGCCACCATGCCCATGGAAATCCTCCTCTTCGGCCTTCTCGCCGTGCTCGTCGTGTTCATGTTCGTCAACGGACGCAAGCGCCAGAAGCAGATGAAGGCGGAGCAGGAGGAGAAGGCCACCAAGACGGTTCCCGGTGTCAAGGTGCTCCTGCAGGGTGGTCTCTACGGCACGATCGTGGCGTACGACCACGATGACCTCGACTCGCCCGCGCTCGTCGAGATCGCGCCCGGCACGGTCATCGAGGTGCACAGCCAGGCGATCCTCCGCATCGTCGAGCCCAAGGACGCCGTCGTCGAGGATGCTGACGACTCGGTCGTCGTCGTCGATGAGGCGCCCATCGTCGATGACGCTCCTGCGATCGAGACCACCGAAGAGACCCGTCGTCGTCTCGAGCGCGACGCCGACGACAAGTAGTCTTCGCGCTGCACGACTTCGGCACTCCGGCATCTTAGAAAGCTGATCACACGTGGCCACTTCTTCCCCGGTCCGTCATGCCTGGCGGGTCCTCATGGGCCTGCTCCTGGTGACGGGCGTCCTCTTCGGCATCAACGCCCTCGGCGTCCACGTGTTCGAGAAGAGCTCCTGGTCTCCTGAGCTCGCGCTCGACCTCCAGGGCGGCACGCAGATCGTGCTGAGCGCGGAGACCGAAGACGGAGCTGCGCCCTCGCCGGAGCAGCTCGATCAGGCCGCGGCGATCATCCGACAGCGCGTCGACGCGTCTGGCGTGGCCGAGGCAGACATCACCACTGAGGGCGGCCGCAACATCGTGGTCCAGATCCCGGGTGTCGCCGACGAGCAGACGCGTGCCCGGATCCAGTCCAGCGCGCAGCTCGAGTTCCGCCCGGTGCTCGCCACGACCGCAGGCACCAACCAGTACGTGGGTGAAGACGGCAACGAGACGGCCTATCCGACTCCGGACGACTCGCTGAACGCGACGCCGACGGCCGAGCCGACGGATGCGAGCGACCTCGCATGGGTGACAGACCGACTGGCCGCAGAGTTCCAGGCCTACGACTGCGCCAACCCCGACAACGACCCCTCGAACGCGCCCAAGGATCAGCCGCTCATCGCGTGCGATCCCTCCGGGCAGGCGAAGTACCTGCTGGGACCGACCGAGCTCACGGGCGATGCGATCACGGACGCCTCGGCAGGCCGTGACCCGAGGACGGGCGCATGGCTCGTCCAGCTCACCATGAACGGAGACGGCGCCGAGGCATTCGGCGAGGTCAGCACCCGCCTCAACCAGAACCGCCTGGCTGAGCTCTCGCCGCGTGACCAGTTCGCCTTCGTCCTCGACGGGTCCGTCATCAGCGCACCGCGCATGAACGGGCAGATCCTCGACGGCCGCCCCAGCATCTCGGGCGACTTCACCCAGGAATCCGCGACCGCCCTGGCTGACCAGCTCAAGTTCGGCGCGCTGCCGCTCAGCTTCGAGGTGCAGAGCTCCGACACGATCTCGGCGACCCTGGGCACACAGCAGCTCCAGATCGGCCTCATCGCCGGACTCATCGGTCTCGCTCTCGTGGCGATCTACTCGCTGATCGTGTATCGCGCGCTCGGAACCGTGATCATCGCCTCGATCGCCGTGATGGCGGTGCTGACCTACGTCATCATCTGCATCCTCGCATGGCGACTCGGGTTCCGCCTGTCGCTCGCCGGCGTCGCGGGTCTCATCGTCTCGATCGGCTTCACCGCCGACTCCTTCATCGTCTACTTCGAGAGGATCCGAGACGAGCTGCGCGACGGCAAGTCGATCACTTCGGCGGTCGAAGACGGCTGGGGCAGAGCCAAGCGGACCATCTACATCTCGAAGTCGATTAACATCCTCGCGGCCGTCGTGCTGTACATCCTCGCTGACTCCACAGTGAAGGGCTTCGCCTTCACACTGGGTCTGACGACCCTCATCGACGTGTTCATCTTCGTGATCTTCACCCACCCGGTGATGCAGCTGCTCGCTCGCACGAAGTTCTTCGGCGGCGGACACAAGCTCTCCGGCCTCGACCCCGAATCGCTGGGCGCGGTGTACCGCAGCCGGTCGCAGTTCCGTCAGGTGCCGACCGCCACGGCGGGGCGCGGTGCGAAGAACGCCAGGGCCAAGGGTGAAGCCGAGCGCCGTCAGACCATCGCAGAGCGCAAGCGCGCCGAAGCACTAGCCGGTGACAGATCCAGCCGCACCGGAAGCGAGGGGGACGCCTGATGGCTTCCATGAATGAGTTCGGCAACAACCTGTACTCGGGAAAGACCTCTTTCCCGTTCGTCGCCAAGCGCCGCCTGTGGTTCATCATCGCGATCGCCCTGGTCGTCGGTTCGGCGCTGGTGCCCCTCCTGCGCCCGATCCAGTTCTCGATCGAGTTCACCGGCGGGTCGCAGTTCACGGTTCAGGCGCCCGACAGCACCGACCAGCGGACCGCGACCGACGCGGTGCAGTCCGTCGTGCCGGGTGCAGCGACCAAGGTCGTCGTCATCAACGGCAGTGACATCCGCGTGCAGACCGATCAGATGGGCGCGGATGAGACCCAGCAGGTCTCCAACGCTCTGGCCGATGCCTTCGGAGTCGAACCCGACAGCGTGACGTCGTCGTTCATCGGCCCAGCATGGGGCGAGAACGTCACCAGGCAGTCGTTGTGGGGACTTGCGATCTTCCTCGCACTGACCTTCCTGATCCTCGCCATCTACTTCCGCACCTGGAAGATGTCCGCGGCTGCGATCGTCGGCCTTCTGGATGTGCTCGTGATCACCGTCGGCGTCTACGCCCTCGCCGGTTTCGAGATCTCGCCCCCGGCGGTGATCGGTTTCCTCACGATCCTCGCCTATTCGCTGTACGACACGACGGTGG
>Ga0308167_1001401_pt1 | contig 28517 bp, 28 predicted proteins | sample PhyCR1_2_FD_202138 | JGI IMG/M metagenome (GOLD analysis project Ga0308167, IMG submission 202138) | Phyllosphere microbial communities from UC Gill Tract Community Farm, Albany, California, United States - DLSLRC.R1 | ecosystem: Host-associated > Plants > Phyllosphere > Unclassified | place... | reverse complement strand
CTTGTGTTTTAACAAGATCATCTTTTTCAAGAATAAATATTAATGGGAATGACGTGGAACTTCTGAGCCTCGGCAACCGACCAAGAAATCAAAATCACAACCTTCGTCTGCTTGTAAAACATGTTCTACATAGAGTTTGCGGTAGCCGCCAATAAAACTTGGCGGTGCTGGAGGCGCTAAATTCTCAAGACGTTGCTTAAGTTCTTCATCACTCACTTCCAGATGAAGTTTTCCTTCATAGGCATCGAGTTCGATAAAGTCACCATTTTGAACTACAGCTAAAGGCCCGCCAGCCATAGCTTCAGGCGCAACATGTAACACTACCGTGCCATACGCTGTACCGCTCATACGTGCATCGGAAATACGAACCATGTCGGTAATGCCTTTAGCTAAAATCTTTGGTGGCAACCCCATATTGCCAACTTCTGCCATGCCCGGATAGCCTTTAGGTCCTGCATTTTTCATGACTAGAATACAAGTTTCATCGACATCAAGGTCTGGATCATTAATGCGGGTTTTATAATCATCAAAGTTTTCAAATACGACTGCACGACCGCGGTGTTTCATCAGTTCAGGTGTTGCAGCAGACGGTTTAAGCACCGCACCTTTAGGCGCTAAATTACCGTGTAAAATACACATGCCACCATCTTGGCGAATTGGATTGTCTATTTTCCGAATCACTTCATCATTATAAATAGGTGACTGCTGGCAATTCTCCCAAATGCCTTGACCATTTACGGTTAAAGCGTGTGGATGTGGTAAGAGATTGGCTTCGCCCATGCGACGAATCACGGCTGGTAATCCACCGCTATAATAGAACTCTTCCATTAAAAAACGACCAGAAGGCTGCAAGTCAACAATGGTTGGCATGCCACGGCCGACACGGTTCCAGTCATCGAGTTGTAAATCAACCCCAATACGTCCGGCAATGGCTTTTAAGTGAATAACCGCATTGGTTGAGCCACCAATAGCTGCATTGACTCTAATGGCATTTTCGAAAGCTTCTTTGGTTAAGATTTTAGAAAGACGTAGATCTTCATGAACCATGTCGACAATACGCATGCCAGAAAGATGAGCTAGCACATAACGACGAGAATCTACCGCTGGAATGGCTGCGTTGTGCGGTAAAGAAGTGCCTAAGGCTTCTGCCATACACGCCATGGTAGAAGCGGTGCCCATGGTGTTACATGTACCCGCTGAGCGTGACATACCAGATTCGGCTGACAGAAATTCATTTAAATCAATTTTGCCTGCTTTAAGTTCTTCATGCATTTGCCAGACAATTGTACCCGCACCAATATCTTTACCTTTGTGCTTACCATTCAGCATTGGCCCACCAGTTACTACAATGGCAGGAATATCACAGCTTGCTGCACCCATTAATAATGCAGGTGTAGTTTTATCACAACCTGTTAGTAACACCACACCGTCAATAGGATTACCACGGATAGCTTCTTCTACATCCATACTGGCCAAGTTACGTGTAAACATGGCAGTAGGACGTAAATTCGACTCACCATTTGAAAACACAGGAAACTCAACAGGGTAGCCGCCAGCTTCTAAAATCCCTTTTTTTACATGTTCGGCAATTTTTCGAAAATGGGCATTACATGGTGTGAGTTCAGACCACGTATTACAAATCCCAATAATCGGTTTGCCTTGAAACTCATGATCTGGAATTCCTTGGTTCTTCATCCAGCTACGATACATAAAGCCATTTTTATCCGTCGTACCAAACCATGCAGCTGAACGAAGAGCTTGTTTGTTATTCATACAAATTTCCCTATATAGTATTACTATTTAAATTTATTAAATCAAAAATACACCATAAATTTTATTTTTAAAAGGTTTGAAATTTAAATAGTAATACTATATTTTAAATTGAAAGGATAATTTACGAGCAAGATGCTCTATAAGTAAATAATAGGAAATGGAGTCGAACATGGATTTCGAAAAGGATGTAATACGGACGGTCACGTTTAAGCTGATACCTGCATTAGTCATACTATATCTGGTGGCCTACATTGATCGTGCTGCTGTTGGGTTCGCTCATTTGCATATGGGGGCAGACGTCGGAATTGGTGATGCAGCCTATGGTCTAGGAGCAGGCTTATTTTTTATTGGATATTTTCTTTTTGAAGTTCCAAGTAATTTGCTTTTAGATAAATTTGGTGCCCGTAAATGGTTTACCCGCATTTTATTGACATGGGGTTTAATCACTATGGCCATGGCGCTCATTGAAGGGCCGAAAAGCTTTTATCTCTTACGGTTTTTACTTGGTGTAGCGGAGGCAGGTTTTTTCCCGGGTGTTTTATACCTCATCACTCAGTGGTATCCCGTGCGTCATCGCGGAAAAATTATGGGAATGTTTGTGCTTTCACAACCCATTGCCATGATGATTGCGGGGCCTTTAGCTGGTCTATTACTTGGAATGGATGGCATTGCAAACTTACATGGTTGGCAATGGTTATTCATTGCAGTCGGCTTACCTGCGGTTTTATTGGCTTTACCAACATTCCTGTGGTTACCCGATAACATTGATAAAGTGAAATGGTTAAGCATTGAACAAAAACAATGGCTTAAAAATGAACTTGTTAAAGATGAAGCCGAATACGATCAAACTCGACATGCCAATCCATTACATGCTTTAAAAGACAAACGCGTACTTTTATTAGCATTGTATTACTTACCAGTGACTTTAAGTATTTACGGTTTAAATCTCTGGTTGCCTTCTATTATCAAGCAATTTGGAGGCGGTACTGATCTTCAAATTGGCTTCTTATCGAGCATTCCCTACGTTTTTGGAATTATTGGATTATTAATTATTCCACGTAGTACCGATCGTCTAAATGATCGCTATGGACATTTAAGTTTTCTCTACGCACTAGGCGCTTGTGCAATGTTTTTAAGTGCTTGGCTAAATTCTCCAGTCATGCAGTTGGCTGCTTTGGCTGTGGTTGCGTTCTGCCTATTTTCATCAACTGCTGTGTTTTGGACATTACCGGGCCGTTTCTTAACAGGCGCAAGTGCAGCGGCTGGCATTGCCTTAATCAATTCTTTTGGAAATTTAGGTGGCTATGTTGGGCCATTTGGCATCGGACTTTTAAAAGAATACACAGGAAATATGGCTGCAGGCTTGTATTTCTTATCTATCGTCATGCTTTTTGGTCTGATTTTGACATACATCGTCTATGCCAAGCTCGAACGTCAAAAAACTCAAACAGTGAATATTCAAAAGCCTTTGTAAGGAATAGAACATGCAAATTATTCAATTTGAAAATCGTGTAAATCAACGTGCTGTTGCCAAAGTAGAAGGCAACATGGCATATCCTGTTAAAAATATTCAATCGGTTCGTGATTTAGCACTTTTGGCAATCCGCAATAAAGTTTCATTGGAGCAACAAGTTGAGACATTAGGGTTTGAATCAGAAACCTACGACTATTCATCATTATTAGCAGATTTAAAGGTACTGCCGCCTTTAGACCATCCAGATCCAACGCACTGTTTAGTTTCCGGTACAGGTTTAACACACTTAGGTTCTGCATCTGCACGCGACAAAATGCATCAGCAAAATTTAAGCGATGAAGCTTTCGTGACTGACACCATGCGAATATTTCAATGGGGACTACAAAAGGGCCGTCCACCAGAAGGTCAGGTCGGTGCGCAGCCAGAATGGTTTTATAAAGGCGATGGTTCAATTGTGGTGAGACCGGGAGCGGAGTTGCCTTTACCTCCATTTGCCGAAGACGGCGGCGAAGAACCTGAAATCGCAGGTCTATATGTGATTGGAGAGGACTTAAAGCCTTACCGCATTGGGTTTGCACTCGGTAATGAATATTCTGACCATGTAATGGAGCGCCGTAATTATTTATATCTGGCCCATTCAAAATTGCGTTTTTGTAGTTTTGGTCCAGCTTTACGAACAGGCGAATTACCAAAACATTTAGTGGGAACCAGCCGCTTGCGCCGTGATGGACAAATTATTTGGGAAAAAGAGTTTTTGTCGGGTGAGGACAATATGTGCCATAGCTTGGCAAATCTGGAATATCACCACTTTAAGTATCAACAATTCTTAAAAGCAGGGGATGTTCATATTCATTACTTCGGTACAGCCACTTTATCTTTTGCCGATGGTATTCAGGCACAAGTCAACGATGAGTTTGAAATCGAAATGAAAGAATTCGGTCTTCCCCTTAAAAACAAACTTGCTCATACACAAGCAGAGCTACCGATCGGTTCAGTTATAACACTTTAAGGAATTTAAAATGGTCATTGGACACAACTTTATTGGCGGTTCACGTAGTGCACAAAGTACAACTTTATTAAAAAGTGTGAATGCAACAACCGGTGAGGCTTTGCCTTATGAGTTTCACCATGCAACCGAACAGGAAATTAATCAGGCCTGTGAGGCGGCAAGCCAAGCCTTTAAAACTTACCGTCATACTTCACCTGAACAGCGTGCTACTTTTTTAGAAAACATTGCCGATGAACTCGATGCCTTGGGTACAGATTTTCTAGAGACTATTTCGCAAGAAACCGCTTTGCCACTTGCCCGTTTGCAAGGTGAGCGTGGCCGTACCAGTGGACAAATGCGTCTGTTTGCTAAAGTGTTGCGTCGCGGCGACTTCTTAGGGGCCCGTATTGATACAGCTTTGCCTGAGCGTCAGCCTTTACCTCGCCCAGACCTACGCCAGATTAAAATTGGTGTTGGCCCTGTGGCAGTCTTTGGGGCAAGTAACTTTCCACTCGCCTTTTCAACTGCGGGTGGCGACACCGCTTCGGCACTAGCTGCGGGCTGCTCTGTAGTGGTGAAAGCGCATAGTGGCCACATGGCGACAGCAGACTTTGTAGCTCAGGCAATTGAACGTGCCGTAGAAAAATCAAATATGCCTAAAGGCGTATTTAACATGATCTATGGTAATGGTGTGGGTGAACCTTTAGTAAAACATCCTTTAATTCAGGCTGTGGGTTTTACAGGTTCACTACGTGGTGGCCGAGCTTTATGTGACATGGCTGCAGCCCGTCCACAACCGATTCCAGTCTTCGCGGAAATGAGCAGTATTAACCCGATGCTGATGCTGCCGGAAGCCTTAAAAAACCGTGGCGATAAAATTGCACAGGACTTAGGCGACTCAGTTGTTTTAGGCTGTGGTCAGTTCTGTACCAATCCGGGTTTAATTTTAGGTATTAAATCAGCTGAATTTAACCAGCTCATTAACAACCTAACTGAAATTATGGGTGGCAAACCTGCACAGACTATGCTGAATGCCGGAACCTTAAAAAGCTATACCGCAGGTCTTGAGCACTTAACCCAGCATCAAGGTATTGAACATTTGGCGGGCCAAGCCCAGCAAGGCAATCAGGCACAGCCACAACTATTTAAAGCTAATGTGGAGCTGTTATTGGCAGGTGATCAGCTTCTGCAAGAAGAAATCTTTGGGCCAGCGACTGTCATCATTGAAGTTGAAGATAAAGCCCAACTCATTCAGGCACTACAAAGCATGAATGGTCAGCTGACTGCAACTTTAATTGCCGATGAAGCAGACTTAACCGAGTTTGCAGATGTGGTTCCTGTGCTAGAGGAAAAAGCAGGCCGATTACTCATCAATGGCTACCCAACGGGTGTTGAAGTGTGTGATGCGATGGTACACGGCGGACCATACCCAGCGACTTCAGATGCACGAGGTACCTCTGTTGGAACCTTAGCTATTGACCGTTATTTACGCCCAGTGTGTTACCAGAACTATCCGCAAAGCTTATTGCCAGAGGCTTTAAAAGACAGCAACCCATTACAGATTTTAAGACTGGTCAATGGTGAGATGACTAAAGACGCAATCTAAAAATGAAAAAGAGACCATTAATTGGTCTCTTTTCATATTCTAAAAATAAATCTATAAGGGAGTAGGCAAATTAAGCACGACTTGAGCATCTTCAATAACATCTAAGCGGAGAATTCTTGAGGCACCTAGCTCATTTAGCAATGTAGTTAAAAGCCCTTCATTTTTCTCGAGTTGAACATTCTTTGGGAAAAGTTTTTGAGCGAAAGAAAGAATATTGGATTGAACTTCTGTTCGATGCCATTTCCCATCAACAACATGTAACATAGTGGCTTTATTAATATGTGTTTCAGAAGCGACATGTTTTAAAGTCGGTACTAAGGTTTTCAAGCTTAAATCTAATTTTCCATTAACATCGAAAATTTTAGCTTGAACCTCTTTTGAAGTAATGTTGACGTCAATTTTAGTCAGCCATTTTGGTAGTTGGTAACCATATACACCACGAACTCTGGCAATTTCTGTATCGACAGGTAAAGCTAAAACATGCGCATGAAAATGACGTTGACGCATCGATTTCATCAACTCTGCAATATGTGGACCACGAGCATTAGGTTGACGTACAACAATCGCAATCGATACTTCGTTATAAGGGTCGTTATCACAAACTGAATAGGTAAAGAACGTAACGGCGACCAATCCATAACCCGGAAATGGTTGTAATGGAGTTAAAGCCGCAGGAAGTTTTGCCTTAATGAGCTTAATTGGAGCAAGCATTAAAAGCTGTACATTTGCACTACGATAATAAAAGTTAGGTGCCCAGACAGGGCCTACACGTGACTCTACAATTTTTTTAGGAATATGGCGGAAAAAATCGATGTTGCCCGCAGCAGGGTCTTGAGCGACTTCGTTTAGATCAGGGTTCATTCTAAAACGGTCGTAATAACCATCTTTGGGTACTTTGACTTTTTGTTGCCCAAACTCAACCTCAGTAAACTGTTGTTTTATATTCATGAGCGTTCACCTTTCATATTTAATGACCGAGTAGCTACGGTTGTCTTTATCAAGACGTGTTAATTAATAGCCAATGTGGGCACTATAAGATTAAAGCTAACTTTAAGGTCAAGGCTTTAATTTTTGATATGTCAAATCTTTGACATTTAAAAGAAATAAAATAAAAACAATTCAAGATTAAAAAGATACAAAGTTGAGTAGAGTCTTCATATAAATTTTATTTTTAAAATATGATTTAAGATGATTGACCTTAAAGTTAACTTCAAGCTTAGTATAAATATTCAAACTTTTATAACGAATCTATAAACAGTTTTCAGCAGGAGAACAAAGATGGGATATGTAACAACAAAAGACGGTGTAGAAATTTTTTATAAGGACTGGGGACCACGCGATGCCCAAGTATTATTTTTTCATCATGGTTGGCCTTTAAGTTCAGATGATTGGGACACACAATTGCTTTTTTTCCTTAAAGAAGGTTTTCGTGTAGTTGCTCATGACAGACGTGGGCATGGGCGTTCAAGTCAGGTATGGGATGGTCACGATATGGACCACTACGCAGATGACGTTGCAGAAGTGGTGAAGCATTTAAATATTAAAAATGCAATTCATATTGGCCATTCAACAGGTGGTGGTGAAGTGGCTCACTATATTGCTCGCCATGGCCAAGAAAATGTTGCGAAAGCTGTACTTGTTAGTGCAGTACCACCGCTTATGGTTAAAACTGAGAATAATCCTGAAGGTTTACCAAAAGAAGTTTTTGATGACCTGCAAAATCAAGTTCTCACAAACCGTGCGCAATTTTTCCGTGATTTGCCATCTGGTCCGTTTTATGGTTTTAACCGACCTGATGCGAAGCCATCTGAAGGCATCATTTCTAACTGGTGGCGTCAGGGCATGACGGGTAGTGCAAAAGCACATTACGACGGTATTGTGGCATTCTCACAAACTGACTTTACTGAAGATTTAAAGAAAATCACGGTTCCTGTTTTGGTGTTGCATGGTGACGATGATCAGATCGTGCCTTATAAAACTTCTGGCGTGAAATCTGCTGAGTTACTTCAAAATAGCCAACTCAAAATCTATCAAGGTTTTTCTCATGGCATGTTAACCGTTAACCATGATGTGATTAACGCTGACTTATTGGCATTTATTCGCGAATAATTTAAAGCTTTAAACTTTAAAAAAGAGGCCTAATGAGTGCCTCTTTTTTTATATAAAAAATTAATAAATTCAAAATATTAAATATAGAAATACTAAGAGGTATTGACATTAAAGTTAGCTTTAATCTTAAAGTAAAGCCATACTGAATGAGGTCATTCCAATGAAAGTGTTCGAAAAATTAGTATTCCCAAATGGCTCATATGTTCCTAACCGTATTGCTAAAGCAGCAATGGAAGAAAACATGGCTGATTTAAACCACGCACCATCAGAAAAATTAATGCGTCTATATCAAGCTTGGGCAAATGGTGGCGTAGGTTTAATCATTACCGGAAATGTAATGGTAGATCGCCGTGCAATGACTGGACCGGGCGGTGTCGTGCTGGAAGATGAAAAACATCTAGATACTTTTAAAAAATGGGCACAAATTGGCCGTTCAAAAGGCGCTCAGGTTTGGCTTCAAATCAACCATCCTGGTCGTCAAATGCAGTCAAATTTAGGACAACAAACATGGGCACCTTCTGCTGTTGCTTTAGATTTAGGAAAAATGTCAGACCGTTTTAATACGCCAATCGAAATAACTGAATCTATGATTGCAGAGGTGATTCAGCGTTTTGCAAATACTGCGCGGTTAGGTGAAAAAGCAGGTTTTACTGGTGTAGAAATTCATGCAGCGCATGGTTATTTATTAAGCCAGTTTCTTTCTCCACTGAGTAATAAACGCCAAGATCAATGGGGTGGTTCCTTAGAAAATCGCGCTCGTATCTTAATTGAAATTGTGGATGCAGTTCGTAAAGTGGTTTCACCTGAATTTACTGTGGCGGTAAAACTAAATTCAGCCGATTTCCAGCGCGGTGGGTTTAGTGCTGAAGATGCTCAACAAGTGGTTAAAATGTTAAATGAGCATGCAGTCGATTTGGTGGAGCTTTCAGGCGGTAGTTACGAAGCACCAGCAATGCAGGGTCAAGCACGTGATGGCCGAACACTTGCCCGTGAAGCTTACTTTTTAGAGTTTGCACAAGAGATTCGTAAAGTTGCCAAAATGCCCGTTATGGTAACAGGTGGTATACGCCGTAAGCAGGTAGCAGAGCAAGTGGTTGAAAGTGGTGTAGATATGGTCGGTATTGCCACAGCACTAGCAATTGAACCTAATTTGCCAAATGCTTGGAAACAAGGCCACAATGTCACACCAGAGCTAAAACCAATTACTTGGAAGAATAAAACACTCGCTTCACTTGCGAATATGGCTGTGGTCAAATTCCAGTTACGTAATTTAAGTTCTGGCAAAAAAACAAAACCAAATGTTTCACCAGCTTGGGCTTTAATTTTGCAACAATCAGCGATGTCATGCCGTACCCGCCAATACAAAAAAGGTATGCGTGATTATTCATTTGCTTCTTAATAAAAGAGTAATGTTATGACAAATCCTAACGATTCAAATTGGATAATCTATGGAGCAAATGGCTACACGGGTGAGTTAATCGCTCGTGAAGCTGTACGCCAAGGTCTAAAACCAACTTTGGCTGGTCGTAACAAAGCCAAGGTTGAAACACTCGCTCAAGAGTTGGGGCTCAACTATAAAGCTTTTGGACTTGATAGCGTAGATGCAGTAAGTGAGCAAATCCAAGGCTTTAAATTGGTCATGCACTGCGCAGGACCATTTTCAGTGACCTCGAAGCCCATGATGGAAGCTTGTATAAAAGTAGGTGCTCACTATCTTGATATTACTGGTGAAATTGCAGTTTTTGAATTAGCGCAGTCATTTAACAGCCAAGCCGAAAAAGCCGATATCGTGCTTTGTCCGGGTGTTGGTTTCGATGTGATTCCGACAGACTGTGTGGCAGCTGCCTTGAAAGAAGCACTGCCAGATGCGACTCATTTAGCACTTGGTTTCGACTCAAGAACAGGACTTTCACCAGGTACTGCTAAAACAAGTACAGAAGGTATGGCCGAAGGTGGAAAAATTCGTAAAAACGGAAAAATTACTACAGTTCCATTGGCGCACTACGTCCGAACTATTGATTTTGGGGACGGTAAAAAAAGTGCCATGAGTGTTCCGTGGGGAGACGTATCTACAGCATTTTATACAACAGGTATTCCAAACATTGAAGTGTTTGTACCTGCATTTCCCAAAATGATTATGGGCGCGAAAATGATGAACTATGTACGCCCCGTATTAAAACTAAAAGCTGTGCAGAAGTTTATTAAATCGCGTATTGAAAAAACGGTCGTTGGGCCAAATGAGGAACTCCGTGCGAAAGTACCAACCTATGTGTGGGGCGAAGCGAGAAACTCACGTGGCGAAATCAAAACTGCCCGTATCCAAACGGAAAATGCGTATAGCCTTACGGTTAACGGCTCTCTAACTGTAGTGAATTATTTACTCAAAAATACCGTTAAAGGCGGTACATATACACCTGCAAAACTGATGGGTTATAAGCTAGTGACCGAGCTGCCGGGTTCTGGTCCGCTGGTCATTAATTAAAAGCCTTTATTAAAACAGCATGTTTATAAATAGTCCCGAATAAGGAGTCATTCTTGTTCGGGTTATTTTAAAATATTTCAAGTAAATACAGCTTTATATAGATGAAAGAAAAACAGCAAACAAAACACTCCATAAGAAATAATTCAAATTGAATATACTAAAAAGCGATAAATATTTTTCATAACAAAGGAATGAGAATAATGAGAAAACTCATACTATTTCTACATGCATCGCTAGATAGTTTTGTGGAAGGTCCAAATGGGGCAATGGACATAGGTTGGATTGCTTACGACGCCGATTTAGCAAATCATGCCAAAGAAGTTTTGAGTACTGTCGATACAGTGATTTGGGGACGTGCGACTTACCAGATGATGCATAATTACTGGCCATCTATGCTTTCAAACCCAGAAGCTTCGGAGCATGAACGAAATCATGCTGAGTGGATTGGAAAGACTGAAAAAATCGTTTTTTCAACTACCTTAGATACAGTTGAATGGAATAATTCCAGACTTGTAAAAGACCATGTCGAAGAAGAAATTAATAAGCTTAAACAGAAGCAGGGCAAGGATATGGTAATTCTGGGGAGTCCTCGATTCGCACACTACCTGATGCAACTTGATCTAATCGATGAATATAAAATTACAGTTTCGCCCGTGCTGATTGGTAGTGGCTTACTACTGTTTCAAGGGATTCAGCAAAAGACCAATCTTAAACTCATCGAAAATAAAACGTTTGCTTCAGGTGCAATTGGTCTTCACTATCAAAAGATCGGCTGATTTTTTATAGTATTTATATGAAAAAGACGAATTACAGCCCTATTCTGTAATTCGTCTTTTTAGATTTATTGAATGTTACTTAAACGCTTAACCACTGCCTCGGCAATTTCCTTACTCGACTGTGGGTTCTGTCCCGCAATAATTCTATCGTCCGAAACTACATATGAGGTAAATGGAACAAATGCTTGTTTATATTTTGCTCCACGTTCAATGAGCCCATTTTGTAGTGAAAAAGGAACTTGAGACTTAATACCCGACAGCGTTTCTTCAATATTTGCGAAACCCGTAACGGTTCTATCTGCAATTAAAGGTTTGCCATTTTCATCCTGCAAAGGTAATAGACCACCCACGCCGTGACATACTGCAGAAACAATTCCACCTTGACGATAGATCTGTTCACTAATGTTCTGCAAAGCTTTATTGGTCGGGAAATCCCACATGGTGCCGTGCCCGCCAGTATAGTAAATGGCTTTGTACTGGGTAGGATTAATCGCGTTCGGAGCTAATGTTGTTTTTATCCGCTGCATAAAGGCTGGGTCGGCTAAATGTTGACGGGCAGATTCATCTAGGTAAATAGACTTTAAACTACGTTCATCTAGTGGAACTTCGCCACCTAAAGGACTTACAAAATCCATTTCATAACCCGCAGCCAAAGCGACATCGTAAAAATGAGTGAGTTCAGTCAGCCAAAGTCCTGTTTTATCCGAACGGGAAGGGTAAGCCGAGTGATTGGTTATTACGACTAAAATTCTTCCATTTGCTTTGGCAAGGCTTTGAGCTTTATTTGACTCTGCGGCATGTACCACGTGTGTAGTCAAAAAAATGGAAAAAATAATGGTTAACCAACGCTGAAAATTCCAAACTTTAAACATGACAGGTCCTCATTCATCACCTGTAGCCAATCGTATGTTTAAAGTACACTTTAAGGTCAATAGGTCTCGAAGAAATTACGGTGTTTTTGCTTTGTCGAAATAAAGTGTCATGAGCCGTTCTGCATTTTGTTCGCAGGTAATTTCATCAGGTTTGTCATTAATCGCTTCAACCATGGTTCGTAAATTTTGCTTACTCACTTTTAGTTTTTGTTCTAAAAGTTCAATTTCTTGAATTTTTGATTCAAGTGTTTGGATGAGTGCGTCATGGTTCCAACTACTCACTTTTGAAGGGAGAAAAGCTTTAATTTCTGCTAAAGAAAATCCAACTTGCTGGGCTTGCTGAATTAAAGAAAGTTGCTTTAAATCGTTGTCGGTATATTCGCGGTAGCCATTTGATTTTCTTTTGGCTTTAGGCAAGAGTTTGATTTGCTCGTAGTAACGAATTGTAGGGGTACTTAAACCGCTTAGTTTAGATAACTCACTAATATTCATAACCACATACTCTATTTACATTCAAGTTAACTTTAGACTTATAGTCATGTAAAAGCAAGGTTCATAACTTTACTAAGCGCACACTTTCAGTAACAGCTTTCTATGCTTTGATAGATGAAAGAAAGAATTATAAATATGAACAATGAGGTGATGAAATGTCTAAACGTATATTACATGTCGTGACCAATGTTTCACGCTATAAAGATATCGATGAACCAACAGGGCTGTGGTTAGGTGAGCTTACCCATGCCTATGACGAATTTGAAAAGCAAGGTTATATACAAGATATTGTTAGTCCCAATGGCGGAAAAACTCCGATTGAACCAAAATCATTAGGAGCTTTGATTTCTGACAAGTCTGTAAAAGCGAGGGAAGATGATCAAGCTTTTATGACTTTATTGGCCAATACTTTTAAGCCTTCTGATATTAATTGGCAAGATTATGACGTGATCTATTACACAGGCGGTCACGGTGTTATGTGGGATTTTTTAGATAATCCTGAACTGCAAGAAATCACCAAAAATATTTATGAAAAAGGTGGTATTGTTTCGAGTGTTTGTCATGGTTATTGCGGATTGCTCAACGTAAGGCTTTCAAATGGCGAACGACTGATAAAAGACAAAAAGTTAACGGGCTTTGCATGGAGTGAAGAGGTTTTGGCAGGGGTCGCGAAAAAGGTCCCATACAATGCTGAAGAGTTGGCTAAAGAATATGGTGCACATTATGATAAGGCCTTTATTCCATTTGCACCGCACGTGGTTCAAGACGGCAATTTAATTACAGGACAAAACCCGTTTTCTGCTAAAAAAACGGCTTTAGCGATAATAGAAACGCTTGAAAAGAGTGTTTAATGTAGATAACTCATAAAATGATATAAATCGAACACTGCAAATCAGTGTTCGATTTATTCGTATCAAACTACGAACGCCACCAATAATTTTCGACATTTGGCTCGTTTAAGTTCAAGATTTCACCCATTTGCGGTGTGCTAATCGCTAACGCATTCTCTTTAGCCAAACCGACAATACGTTCAAACGGGTCATCCCAAGCATGAAGTGCCAAGTCAAAAGTCCCATTGTGCACAGGCAACAAATGACGACCTTTTAAATCGATATGTGCTTGTAAAGTTTGCTCTGGTTGCATGTGAACATCTGGCCATTCAGGGTCATAAGCGCCAGTTTCTAACATAGTGAGATCGAAAGGGCCATAGCGATGTCCAATCTCTTTAAACCCATCAAAATATCCCGTGTCACCGCTAAAAAATACACGTAAGTCACTATCAATAATCACCCATGAAGCCCAAAGCGTCGCATTGCTATCGCCCATGCCGCGGCCTGAAAAATGATGAGCAGGGGTAGCAACCAATTTTAGTCCATCCACATGGGTAGTATCCCACCAATCAAGTTGTTGAACCTTTTCCGTTGGAATTCCCCATTTAATGAGCGTATCACCCACACCAAGCGGTGTTAAGAAATGCTCAACTTTATCGTTAAGTTGCATGACCGCATGGTAGTCGAGGTGGTCGTAGTGGTTATGCGATAAAATCACGCCTTTAATGGGTGGTAAGTCCGCAATGCTAATCGGTGGCTGGTGGAAACGTTTTGGTCCAAGCCATTGAAAAGGTGATGCACGCTCTGAAAAAACTGGGTCAGTTAACCAAAATTCATTTTGCAGTTTTAACAAGATGGTTGAGTGGCCCAAACGAAATAGAGAGCGGTCAGGCGCACTTAAAAGTTGTTCTTTTGACAAACTTAAAACAGGAATTTCTTTATTAGGTACCGTGTCTTTGGGTTTGTTAAATAAAAATTTCCACATTAACCCCAGTGTTTTTCCGAAAGAAGGCTGATGCTGGTTCGGGCGGGTATTTCTAAATTTGCCATTTTGCTGCTGAGATGGCATTAAGGGAGAAGGCAAGTCTGTTGTGTTTGAAATAGTCATCTTGTTTTTCCTTATTGGAACAAACCTATATGTGCAAATAAGAACTTGGGCTAAGTATTTACTCACTCATTAATTGCTTTAAAAATAAGGACGCCGCGCATCCTTAACTTTTATCTAAATTGAAACTGCATGCCAAAACGCTTCAAAACCAGATTTACGATAACGCTCGGTTTGAGAAGAGTCTTGGGTAATAAAATTAAGTGTAACTTCGGCAAGCGCACCTAAAATTGAAGCAATAAATAACGGCGGGTAATCACGTAGTTTTCCACCGTTAATATGTTCTTGAATGTTTTGGGTGAGGTCACAAAAGGTTTGCATGCCAATTTGTTTGCTTTGCTCAGTAATTTGTTCTGATGTTGAAAGCTGTGCCATGACTTTACGTTTGAGTGGAGCTTCTAAACTCCAGTCCAAATAGCTTTGCCAGATATGCCACATTTGTGTTTGCAGGTCTGATTGAGTAGGGTAACCAAGCATCATGACCTGACGCAATTCGGCCTTGAGTGAAAGATATAACTGATTAAGCAGTTCTTCTTTATTACTAAAATAAGTAAATAAAGTGCCTTCTGCTACGCCAGCGACTTTGGCAATTTTTGAGGTAGACGCACGTTCGCCAAGCTCTGCTAATGTTTCAATAGCAGCGCTTAAAATTGCATTACGTTTATCTTCACTACGAGGACGAGCCATATATAAATAGATTAATTGAGTGATTACTCAATCATACATTAAAATAATGAGAGAGCAATCATATTTTGCATAAAAGCTTAACAATAAGATGAAAAAAATATTACGAGTCAAATTGTAGAACGACTTTCCCTTTTGATCGGCCAGCATTTACATATTGAAGCGCTTCTTTGATTTGAACAAAGCCATAGGTCTGGTCAACCACAGGTTTAATTTTTCTAGCTTCTACCAGTTCAGTAATTTTTGAGAGCTGTTGACCATTGGGCTGCATAAATAAAAATGTATAAGTAATGCCGCGTTTTTTTGCTTTATGTCGAATTGACCAGCTTAACATTGGGATGACACATTTTAGGAACCAGTTCGGATTAATTGCCTCTGCAAAAGCATGGTCAGGTGGTCCTGAAATACTAATAAGACGCCCACCGCGTTTAAGAACATTTAGTGATTTTTCTAAGATTTTTCCACCTTGCGTATCTAAAACCACGTCATAGTCTTTAAGCTCTTGCTCAAAGTCCATTGTTTTATAGTCAATAATGATGTCGGCACCTAGCTCTTTAACCCAACCACTGTTTTTGGCACTGGTTGTGGTTGCAACCGTAGCGCCAAGAGACTTGGCAAGTTGAATTGCAATTGAACCTACACCACCTGAGCCTGCATGAATAAGTACTTTTTGGCCAGCCTTAACTTTTGCAATTTCAACTAGCGCTTGCCATGAAGTTAAGGAAACTAAAGGTAGTGCTGCTGCTTGTTCCATCGAAATATTTTGCGGTTTAAGCGCCAGTGAAGACTCTTGAACGACCGTATATTCAGCAAAAGCACCATTCAGATCGGTCTTGGCATAGACTTCATCTCCGACTTTAAACTGAGACACCTTCGAGCCTACATCTACGACTGTACCTGCAAAATCATTGCCTAAGATGAACGGAAATGGAACGGGCAGAATGGCCTTAAAATCACCATCTAAAACTCGTATGTCTAGAGGGTTAATACTGGCTGCATGAACTTTAACAAGTATCGCATTTTCTGACACAGATGGTTTAGGCTGTTCATCGACCTGCACATCACTAATATTGCCGTAGCGGGTTATATAAGCTGCTTTCATTTGGAACCTCTATTTTTTTTGAAATTTTTAATGTTTTAGATTTTTGTTCTGTATTACACCTTCATGCTTCGCTGAATTAACTTATCAAAGACTTTTACAGGAGCAAAGCGTCGTAATGCTTTTAAGCTTTTTGCAGTTTTTCCTGCTGTGTAACGTGGTACAACATGTTGACTCTTAATGACATTTAAAATGGTATGGGCAACCACACTTGGGTCATCTGACTTATTCATAGCGTTAATCATTTGTCGGTGTAACTTTTCACGCGTTTGATCGTAAAAAGAAACTTTATTGTCTGCTTCAAGTAAGTTTACTCCTAAAGAAGTATTCGTATAAGCAGGTTCAATCAAAGACACACGAATTCCTTGTGATCTTAGCTCGTGGTCTAAAGACTCAGAATAGCCTTCAAGTGCATGTTTAGACGCCGAATAAAGAGCGCCAAAAGGCATAGGCACAAGTCCAAGAATTGAACTGATATTTAAAATAAGTCCTGATTTTTTCTGACGCATGTGCGGAATAACTGCGCGAGTCATTCGAACGGCACCAAAAAAGTTAGTATCAAAAATAGCTTGTGCTTGTTGCATTGAGCTTTCTTCAGCACCAGCAGGTGATATTGCAAACCCAGCATTGTTAATTAAGACATCAATTCGGCCTTCATTTGCAATTACTTTTTCAATGGCTTGAGTTACCGAGTCGTCTTGATTTACATCTAATTCGATCAGATGAAATTTATAGTTTGATGAATTTTTCGCTTGGCGGCTTGTTCCATAAACAATAAATCCTGCCTCATGTAAAAGGTCTGCGGTCGCTAAACCAATACCCGAAGATGCGCCTGTAATGAGAACTACTTTGCTGGTCATATCATGTTCCTTACTTAAACTTTGTCGCCTGAACGAATGAATTCCGGCTTGATTTTTTCATCATAATCTAAAAATAAGATAGTTACTACTAAAAAGATAGTGACAAATAAGTATTGTGGTCGTATAGTAAGTATTAAATGAGTAGTAACTGTGGTGAATGTCGTTAATCTCAATAGATTGCTCATCGAAACAGTTAAATCAGTTGAATGAATAGAATTAGGATCAGAGAAATGAAATTTCTATTAAATACAATTGCGATGGGGTTAACGGTGGCATCTATTTTTAGCGCTCCCTTAACTCAAGCAGAGACGGTGGCATCTATTTCTTTTAGTGACCACGTGACTCAGGAGAATAAAATGTCATCAAATATTGTTAGCAATCCGCAAGCAGGTTCAATCTCTCAGCAAGATACAAATTGGAAGAATGTACCGACTCAATTTATTCGTGCCGGTGACGTTAACTTCGCTTACCGAGAATATGGTCAACAAAACGGTGGAACGCCTGTCATTTTTTTAAATCATTTAGCGGCTGTTCTAGATAACTGGGACCCACGAATTATTGATGGAATTGCGGCTAAACATCATGTGGTGGTGTTTGATAATCGTGGTGTTGGTGCTTCTACAGGTAAACCAGCCCAGTCGATTGAGCAAATGGCAGACGATGCGATTACATTCATTCAAGCAAAAGGCTTTAAGCAAGTTGATTTATTTGGCTTCTCGATGGGCGGCATGATTTCACAAGAAATTGTTTTGAAGCAGCCAAATTTAGTTCGAAAAATGATTTTGTCGGGAACTGGCCCTGCGGGCGGTACAGGAATTAGTACCGTAGGACGAATTTCAAATTGGGATTTAGTCCGTGGATTGGCTACCGGCCAAGACCCTAAGGTTTATCTTTTCTTTATGCGTACTGAAAATGGTAAATCTGCTGCAAAACAGTTTATTCAACGTATTAATGAACGTACCGAAAACCGCGATAAAGAAATCACCATTTCTGCTTATCGTGCCCAGCTTAAAGCACTCAAAAAATGGGGAAGTAAGAAACCTTCCGACCTTTCTGTGATTCAACAACCTGTGTTAGTTGCTAATGGTGATCATGACCGAATGGTCCCAACCGTGAACACCTATGATTTGGCAAAACGTTTGCCGAATAGTTCTCTTGTTATTTACCCAGATGCTGGCCATGGTGGAATTTTTCAGTTCAATGAAGATTTTGTAAAACAATCACTTACATTCTTAGCGAAATAAGAACTTAAATTTAGGACAATGACGATGACTACAATTACACACCAAACAGCCGAGACCCAATTCATTGAAGTAGATGGAGCAAAATTTGCCTATCGTCGATGGGGTAACTCAAACACTGGGCAGCCACCGCTATTTTTTCTTCAGCACTTTCGAGGCGGTTTAGACAACTGGGACCCAATCATTACCAATGGTTTGGCACAAGGGCGTGAAGTCATTTTGTTTAATGGTCGAGGCATTGCTTCATCTACAGGTCAGCCTCGTACTCGTATTGAAGATATGGCCGATGATGCAGCCGCAGTCATTCGTGCATTGGGTTTAAAACAAGTTGATTTATTAGGCTTTTCGCTAGGTGGGTTTCAGGCACAAGATTTAGTACGCCGTCATCCTGAACTTGTAAGAAAGTTGATGCTTTTAGGTACAGGGCCAAGAGGTGGTAAACCTCGAGGTGATGACCCAGAAGTGGCGACATTGGTATTGAAACATGCCACAACTGCTGTGCCATCTGAAGAAGACTTTCTCTTTTTATTTTTTGGCCGATCTGAAGCCGCTATTCAAGCGGGCCGTGAATTTTGGCAACGTCGACATGAACGCAAAGATCAAGATACACCAAGTTCAGTTGAAGTCATGCAGGCACAGATCGAAGCCAATATGCATTTCTTACCTAAACTTGATGAACAAGATCCATTTGCGCATTTACGTGAGATTAAACAACCTACTTTCATTTTAAATGGTGTCGATGATGTGATGATTCCGACCATCAACGCCTATCACATGGCACTTAACATTCCAAACGCGCAGCTATTTATCTATCCAGACGCAGGACATGGCGCTCAATTTCAATACCCTGAGCGCTTTGTAAAGCATGCAAGCCAGTTTTTAGATGAATAAATGCATGAGTTCGAGCTAATCAATTTGATGAATCAAGAAGGCAAAAATCATGAAATTTAAATTGTTGCTGTGGATGCTCACTAAGCTCATGCAGCGTGCGGTAAAAAAGAATCCGAAATGTGCAGCGTTTGTGAATGATAAAAATGTCACCTTTCAGATTCAGACGGCAAGTGGTGAAGGGCGCTATTTTGAAGTCAAGAATGGCAAGATTAACTCTTATTCAGGGCTAACCAAGTCGCCAAGTTTTATCTTTACATTTAAGACCGCGAGTAAAGGATTCGCCGTATTGTCTGCTAAAGACAGCGTGAATACGTTTTTAACTGCACTAAAAACACAAGACCTCGTCATTAGTGGAAATTTTGTAGATGTAATGTGGTTTCAAAGTTTAGTGGACTTTATTCAACCTCATTCAAAATCATCTTTAACTGTGTGAGATAAGACCATGACTCAACCGCAATTAGAAACTAATCTCTTGAATCAGCCTTTAACGTTGCCAAATGGCTTTAGCATTCCAAACCGTCTAGCTAAGGCTTCAACCAGTGAAACCTTAGCCACCTATTCAAATAATCCAACTGAAAAACATGTTCGGTTATATCAGCGCTGGGCTGCATCAGGAATTGGGATGATCATTAGTGGCAACATTATGATTGACCGACGTGCCTTGGGTGAGGCGGGTAATGTGGTTGTTGAAGATGAACGTGATTTTGCGATTTTACAAAAATGGGCAAAATCGGTGACCGAGCAAGGTTCTCAGCTGTGGGCACAGTTAAATCACCCAGGGAAACAGTCAACCAAAGGGTTAAATGTCCGTACTATTTCTGCATCGGCTGTGCCGTTTGGGCCAGAAATGCAATCTTTATTTGCAACGCCTGATGAAGCCACACAAGCAGAGATTATCGATATTATTCAGCGCTTTGGTCGTAGCGCAGCAATATGTAAAAAAGCAGGATTTAGTGGTGTTGAGATTCATGCTGCACATGGTTATCTGATTAATCAGTTCTTGTCACCTTTACATAATTTAAGAAATGATGAATGGGGCGGTACACCTGAAGAACGCCGTCGTTTCTTAATGGAAGTATATGCAGAAATCCGCAAACAAGTCGGTCAAGAGTTTCCGATTGCGATTAAGCTGAACTCGGCAGACTTTCAAAAAGGCGGCTTTACCGAACAAGACTCGTTAGAAACCATTCAGGCTTTAGCCGATGCAGGCATTGACCTGATAGAAATATCAGGCGGCACCTATGAATCTGGCGTAGCCAAAGCGCCACAAAAAGCATCGACCATTGCACGTGAAGCTTTCTTTATTGATTTCGCAGAAAAAGTAAGAAAACTTGTCAAAACACCACTCATGGTTACAGGTGGTTTTCGAACCGTAGAAGGCATGAATCAAGCTTTGCAGTCTCAAGCATGTGATGTTATTGGGATTGCACGAATCATGGCGATTGAACCTGATGTACCCAAACTTTTACTAGCTGGGAAAAATGGTCTTCAGTCGGTGCATCCTATCAAAACAGGCATTAAGAAAGTCGATAGTCTGGGGATTATGGAAGTACTTTGGTACACCCAACAACTAAAACGCATGGGTAAAGGTCGAGAGCCAAAACCGCATGAAAGTGGTTTATTGTCCTTTATTAAATCAATTTTACGCAGTGGTTGGGGAACATATGCAACCCGACGGGCACGGGCAAAATAATCTGTTTACTTTATATGAGCCCAATAAAAAGCACTCCAATTGAGTGCTTTTTTAATTAAAATCTTATTCGGTTTTTTGGCGAATAGGGCGCGTACCAATTTCGGCACCAGTGATTTGATCAATCACAATTGGCTTAATTTCAGTGCCTTGTTCTGCATCAAGAAAAGTCACCATTTTTTCGGGTTGTTCAAAGGGTTTATGTTTTCTGCCCCATGCACCAATCACAAATAAAGCTGGTAAAAAATCTTTACCTGCTTCAGTTAATAGGTACTCTTCACGCGGCGGATGTTCAGAATATTGTCTTTTTTCGAGTAAACCTTCCTCTACTAAAACAGACAAACGTTTAGTTAGCATGGTTGGTGCAATACCTAAACTTTTACGGAACTGATCAAAACGTGTAAAACCCGCATGAGCATCACGTAAAATCAACATACTCCACGCATCGCCTAGAACAGAAAGACTTCTAGCGATTGGGCAGACTTCAAGATTGCTATTTTTACTCATATCGAATTAATAAACCCAATAGTAACTACTAAAAAAATACTAACACAATTCCACTAAATAAGCTATGACACTCGTAATGCCGATTGATAAGTTTTAGTTAAAGAACGGTGTATTTCAATATAGATTTAATCCTGCCAATAAGGTGTTTCACCATAGACTTCAGCAAAATAATCAATAATTACTCGAATATTTAAAGGCGGATGACGCACATTTGGATAAATTGCGGCAATATGCTGTGGTTGCGATTTAATAGAGAATTCATATTGCGGTAAAAGTTTGATTAATTTGCGATTCTTTAAAGCCTCACCAATTAACCAATCTGGAAATAAAACAATTCCCATCCCATGGAGTGCAGCCATCATTAAGCTTTCAGCATTATTTGAAGCAAGTAAGGGCACAATTGGATAATGTATCCATTCCTCATTGGGTTTTCTCACTAACCAACGGTTAGGACCTTCAAATCCTTTATAGACCAAGCATTTATGGTCATTGAGTTGTTTGGGATGATCAAGCGCGCCATATTTAGCAATGTAGCTAGGCGAGGCCGCCAAATGATATTTTTGTGTGCCGAAAATACGTGCATGAAACGATGAATCTGTCAGGGTTCCAATACGAAAAATTAAATCGGTACTATCCCGAAGAGGGTCTATAAATTCGTCTGTCTGAATGAGTTCTATTAAAAGCCTTGGATAACGTTCTGATAAACCCGCTAACCAAGGGGCAATATGCCGTTGACCAAAAAATACGGGTGCATTAATTCGGACCAGTCCAGAGGGTTCTATTGTTTTATCTTGCAATGCCTTTTGAGCTTCATCAAATTGCTCTGTAATTCTTTTGGCATATTCAAAAAATAATTTGCCCGATTCGGTCGGAGTGATTGCTCGCGTATTTCGATAGAAAAGTTGTTGCCCCAACGCATCTTCTAACTGTTGAATGGTCCGAGAAATCATCGATGCCGACACATCTTCTTTTCTCGCCACAATAGAGAAATTTTGAGCATTATATACACTGATAAAAAAGCGAAGGGTACGAATATCAATCGAATTGGTTAAATTCATCTGTGCAATTTCTGCAAAAGTTATTCATGAATTATGCTGTTTTTATAATGAATTGACTACTCTAAGATTCGTTGTCTAAATAAAATGAGGCAATGTTTTATGCAAATTCTATTACTGTTCCTTACCATTTTGGGTGGAATGGGGCTATCCGTAGAAGCTGGGCTGTTAGGGCCATTAGGTACAGAAGTTGGGGAGTTGTGGGCCACTTTTAGTATTTTTGGCGTAGGGACCGCACTTACTTTTTTATTGATGTTATTTTTTAGCCCACGTAACACTCCTTCATTTTTTACCCTTCCATCTTGGCAGTTATTGGGAGGCGTCATTGGTCCGATCTACGTCATTATTCTCACTATTACCGCACCGATTATTGGCATTGCCATGACTATGATTGGGATTTTGACGGGTCAAGTTTTTAAGAGTCTTATTATTGATCACTATGGACTACTCGGAACTCCGCATAGAAAAGTAGATCGTAAACGTGTGCTTGCGCTTGTTTTTATTGTGGTTGCACTTTCATTAGTTGCAAAAGCATAAGAGGGTAATATGACAATATTCATGATTTTATTGGCAGTCATCGGTGGTGCTCTTTTAAGTGTTCAAGCTGCAATTAATGGTCAGCTCGGCAGTAAAGTAGGCGTATTTCGTAGTGCATTCTTGACGTTTTCGGTCGGTGCTTTAATTACAGCATTGCTTATTTTTTATTTTGAGCCAAAACAAACTTTAACCCTGCTAGACGTACCTAAATGGCAATTGCTTGGCGCAATGTGTGGCGTTCCCTATATTGTGATTATGGTCTTAGCTGTGCAAAGAATAGGGGCGGCTGTTGCTACGGTTGCGGTGATATTTGGACAACTCTTAATGAGTATGTTGATTGATAATTTTGGTTGGTTTGGCAATGAAATTCTGCCTTTTTCAATATATCGATTAGGCGCACTCATCTGTTTAGCGATTGCACTTTATTTTATCTATTCGAGTAGTAAAACGACTCAAGTTGAACCTAACAGCTAACATGCTTATAAAGCAGGAGGGATCTATTAAGTTAATATTTATTGTTTTTACTTAATTAATTAAGTAAAAACAATAAATTAATAGCTAAAAAGTTATACAATACATCTGAAATAGATTATTAATCTTAAAAAGAAAACTAGGTAAAAGATATGTCTTTATTTGAAGAATGCAAAAATGCACTCAAAAATGATTTTCAAATTATCAGTGATGTAGACGTAGAAGATGTTTATACGAAGTTGAATATGTATCCTCTAAAACAAAACTGTATTTTATGGAAAAATATAGATTTCAAAGATTTTGATGACATGGAAGAGTTGTTAGAAAGCATGCAAACAATTCAGAATGAAAATGTCTATGTCGTTGCAGATGATCAGGATATTCCAGTCTTTACCTCTAAGCTGAAATCAATAATCGAAAATATATACGATGTTATGGCTTTGTGCCCTAAAGTTTTTATTTTTAATGAAACTATCCTATTAGAGCCACTTTTTCCAACTTATACCGTTAGAGTGGCTTTTAAGTCTAACTTAAATAAATCTCATATTTAAGGATACTCTTAATTATGTAATTAAATGAAAAATAATAATTAATTAAATAATTTCTAGCCAATTTCACATTGACACCTTAAATATTGCAGATTACCATTTGCGGGCTGGCCTACATTGCCAGTCGGTTTTGACGGACCGAGTTTGTAAGACCACATCAGAGTTATTCCTTCTGAGGAATACTTATATGTGCACACCCCGTTCCCTCCCGTAGCGGTAGGACGGGAGTGGGACACCTTCGGGTGTGCTGGAGTCTTACCCAGTCCGTCAACCTGCTTCCGTTCTGCCACCATAATTTATAATGTTTCGGCAGAACTCCCAAAAGAAGGAGTTGGCTATGCATATTCATAAATTATTGGCAGTCACTGTCAAAATCTATCTCGACACCACTTAAATCACTTTAAAGCAGTTTGATGAGCTATAGGCTTTTCAGGCTTTAATTCGTCACGACTAAAACTTAGCAACAATAAAACTTGAGATGTGCCAAGCACAGTCTTTACGGCTTTGCTGTGCCTTTTTTTCTCCCAGAAAGGGCACAGGCTTTTTAATCTCTTTTGAAACAACAAGAATTTATAACGGTAAAACTATGCCAACTTTAGAAACATCTTCCAAAAAATTACAGATTATTCATACAGCAATAGAACTGTTTAATAACTATGGATTTCACAATGCAGGCGTGGACCTCATTGCTAAAAAATCCAAAATACCTAAAGCCACTTTTTACAACTACTTTCACTCAAAAGAGCGGCTTATTGAAAGGTGCATCTCTTTTCAAAAAAGCCGATTGAAAGAAGAAGTGCTGGCAATTATTTACTCAAGCCGTTACCGAACCTCAAGTGATAAACTCAAAGAGATTATTGTTTTACATGTTAATTTTAATAGTCTGTACTATTTATTGCTTAAAGCTATTTTTGAAATTAAACAGATTTACTCTCAGGCCTACCAAATGGCAATTGAGTATAGAAAATGGCTTCTTCATGAGATTTTTGATCTGGTCTTTAGTTCAGAGAACTGCCCGCTAAAGCCTGATGTCAATATGGTTTTAAACTTAATTGATGGCTTGATGTTTCAGATTTTAAGCTCAAATCGTTTGGATGAAAGGGATGTGGTGATGGAGAGGTTTTTTGGGGGGAATATACTTTAATATCGTTTTAAATTGGGGCAAGCTAGGAGTTAATCAAAGTTACTAAAAGGCAGCCTATACAGCCCATTGAAAATCACTGTTTAATGGGATTTGCTTCACAGTGAAGTTAACGCTAATTAAAAAAATCAGTTGGCTAGACAAATATTTAATTTTTTTTATAATACTATTTTTTATAGATAAAATAAAATGTCAGAAATAATAGCAATTGCTACTGTCAGAGCCATTACTGCACAGACTACTAGAGAAATTATAGATTTAGCAAAAAATAAGATTAAAAGTTATCAAGCTTTAAAAAAGCTATCAGATAATAACGATGATTTAATGGCATCTATAGAAAAACTAATGTGGGTAAAAACACTATTTTCCGGCGCTGAAAAACCTGTAAATTTATTTGATTTTTTTCAGAAACCGAAACTAGCATATTTAGAAGAAAAGATATTTACTATTGATAATCTACAAGAGATTTCTTCATTTACAGATATAAGTAACAAAAATTTAATTTTTAGAGGAACTGTTGGTCAAGGAAAATCTATCTTTATGCGCTTCTTAGCGATAAAAGATATTGTAACCACCCAAAGAATTCCAATATTTATTGAATTAAAAAACATCTCAAAAACTAAAAATATTATAGATTTAATTAAAGAATACTTGGCTATATGGATTGGAGATAGTGAAGAAATATTTAATTTAGTTATGCAAAGCGGAAAAATATCAATTTTTTTAGATGCCTTTGATGAGCTAGATTCTGATTTAATACAATCAACTTATAAATATATCAATGACTTATGCCAGAATTTTCGAAAATTAACAGTTATAGTTAGTTCTCGTCCAGATACTTTAATTATTAATAGCCAATATTTTAATGTAATAGATCTACAGCCTTATGAGTCCGAAGAGCAAATTGGTTTAATTGAAAAATTAGTTGAGGATGAAGATAATAAAAAATTCTTAATAGAATCAATAAATAGCTCTACTCATGAAGTTCGAGAAGTTTTAGTAACTCCATTAATGGTTGTTCTTTTCATCAAACAATATACTGTAGGGTTTTCAGTACCCAATCATGTTGTAGATTTTTATAAGAATATTTTTGATGTAGTAACTTTTACACATGATCGTTCGAAAGGAATTGAAAAAAGGCAATCTTTTTCAAGCTTAAATCAGATACAGTTAGAAAGTGTATTTGAAAGATTCTGTTTTGAGACCTTTTTAGCTAAAACAATTGTATTTAATAGAGGTGATTTTATAGAGTTACTTAGAAAAAGTGTTGAAAAAAATAATATTAGTAATTTTGAAGATTATTATCAATTAATAAATGATTTTACAAAGTTTGCTTGTTTAATTTTACAAGATGGTACAAATTATACTTTTATACATAAAAGTATACAGGAGTTCTATGTTGCAAAATATATATCTAATTTAAATGAAAGTACTGCAAAACGTGTTATAGAAATAAAATTCTATAATGATTATATTGATAGTAGCTATTTAGAGTTTTTAAAAATTCTAAAGCCATATTATTTTAATAAATATTACTTGATAAAAGGTTTAAATGAGTATTCTCAGAGACTTGAAATTGAATATACTGATGATATAAAAAATATTAGAAAAATAATTGAAAATTTATTTATATGTGAATTTTTAAATCATAAAAAAATTAATGTAAAAATACTTGGAATTCCAATGTATGTAGATGTTTTCTTTGATACACATATTATGGAATTTCATAAATTAGCGAAAGGTTTAACTGAGTTAGAAATTTTAAATAGTGCAGGGTTGGTGGGGATTGATATAGAACATAAAGAAAATGAAGAGAGTGAAGGCATTGAAGAGAGTGAGTTTAAAAAATTTATGAGAAATTTAAAAAAGACACCTTTATTAGATTTATTAAGTTTTGAAGATGCTGTACAGATTGAGCCAATAAAAAAATGTTGGGAAAATATATGTAAACATTATAATAGAATTTGTTATGAGATTGAAGAAATTGAGAACCAAGTAACTTTAGATGATTTAGGGGTTTAGAGAAATTTTTAATATTTTCTAATTTAATTTATAATTAATATTTTTAAGTTTAAAAGAGTCTATAAAGTAAACTCTTTTAAACTAAATTAGATTAATTATGAATTTTCATTACATACTAATTTTTTTTCTAGCTCTTTAATTCTGTAATCATATTCAGAACTTAGCCTTGTAAGACGAGGTAAATTAGATTTATCGGATTCTGGTAATCTAGCTATTTGATTTTCAACAATAGCTTTATTTTGCTCTAATTGATTGACTTTTGAAAAGATACTGCATGTTTTATTAAGATAATTATTCTGATTTATAAGATATTTATTTTGTTGGTACAAATTATTATTGTATGCATTGGTTTTGGATAGATTATTATAACTTTCTTGAATGTTATTTTTATATTGCTGCTCTTTATAAATATTGACATTTTCTTGCTGGTTTCTTAAATTATTAAGTGTGTCAATCTGTCCTTTGTAGTATTGTATATTTTTGTTTAAAATTGAAATTTCAACATCTTTATCTTTAATTTTATTTTCTAGAGATGAATTCTCTTTTTCTTTTATATCTAATTGAAATTGAATTTGCTTATTAGTTTGATCAGTTATTAAATATGTTATACCACTAGCAATACTACCAGCAGTTATTGAAATCGCAGTAATAATGGCAAGAGGATGTGATTCAACGGTTTGTTTGAGGCTCATAAATCAACTCGGCTTTTTAAATAAACTTATTATTTAACTTAATAAGTGTAAAAATTAATCGTATATATCTTAAGTTATTATAAATTAAATTTTAATTATTAATTTTAAAATTTCAAGTATTTTAATAAATTTTAAAATAATATTGAGGTTTCAGTTTTATAAGTAATTAAAACAGAGATCTTTTAATTTTTTATGGCACTGAAGCTATATTACTTAAGTGTCGGCCGCATCCTAATGAAATATTATATTTGTAATATTCAATTAGTTAAGAATTTTTTATGAAGACTTTTATGACTTTGGGATAAGAGAAGGTAAATGAAAATTTCTTTATCAATCAAGTAACTTTGTACACTTTATAAATTCTCTACCTAAATTTATTGAGTACTAATTATTTTTGATATAGAGAAATCATCCCAAACATGTGGGCCTTGTTATTACATTTTGCTTAAAATATATACAGAAACCTCGCTAAAACGAGTTGGAACGCTACAAACGTGAATGATACTTTAAATTTCACTCTTCCCAATAAGTGAGGTGAGCAATGAAATTGTTAGCTTTGTTCAGTATGGGAG
>Ga0308167_1001400_pt1 | contig 28530 bp, 33 predicted proteins | sample PhyCR1_2_FD_202138 | JGI IMG/M metagenome (GOLD analysis project Ga0308167, IMG submission 202138) | Phyllosphere microbial communities from UC Gill Tract Community Farm, Albany, California, United States - DLSLRC.R1 | ecosystem: Host-associated > Plants > Phyllosphere > Unclassified | place... | reverse complement strand
GACCGCGACGACGCGATCGAACGACTGCGTGACATGAAGGCACGTCTGTCGACAAAGATGGTGGGCGAAACGCTCGAACAGCACTGCGAGACCGAGTTCAACCGCATTCGGGCGACAGCGTTTCCGCGCGCGTATTTCGAGAAAGACAACGACGCTCGCACGGGTAGCAAGGGCGATTATATTTTTCGCGATTTGGACGAATCCGGCGTGGAGATCGTCTCTATCATGTTCGAGATGAAGAACGAGAGCGACCGAACTGCGACGAAGAACAGGAACGAAGACTTCCTGAAAGAGCTGGACAAGGACCGCACCGAGAAAGGCTGCGAGTACGCCGTGCTGGTCTCTCTGCTCGAACCAGACAGCGAGCTCTACAACACCGGGATTGTCGACATGTTTCACCGCTACCCGAAGATGTATGTAGTCCGGCCGCAGTTCTTTATACCCATCATCACGCTCTTGCGGAACGCGGCGATGAACTCGCTCAAGTACAGGTCGGAACTGGCTCTTGTGAAGGCACAGAACATCGACATCACGAACTTCGAGACGGAACTCGAGTCGTTTAAAAATGCTTTCGGGAAAAATTATGAGCTTGCGTCCCGGCGGTTCCAGACGGCGATCGACGAGATCGACAAGTCAATTGACCATCTGCAGAAAACGAAGGAGGCACTACTCGGCACCGACCGGAACCTGCGCCTGGCTAACGACAAGGCGCAGGACGTGACGATCAAGAGATTGACGCGGGGCAATCCGACGATGGCGGCCAAGTTTGCCGATCTCAAGGATCAAAATCCCGCGAAGCCGAACGGTTCGAGTAATCGACCTGACGCGGATAATCAAGGAGGCGAGTCGCTGTGACAATCCCTAAAGCAAATGTAGACTCACCTGCTGGGGTTCTGTCGCAATAAGTGGATCTGTTATTCTGAAGACCCCGAGCGAACAATCAGATCCATGAAGCAAAAGCTGACTGCGGCGATGTCTAAAGTGTTTAAACGGCTCCACTATAAGGATGAACCGTGATGGAAAATCTGCGACCGAAGCAGAGGCCCGGCGGTGCGCTGGTATTTCCGCTTCCAGCTGAGCCTACGCGACATTGAGGAATTGCTGTTCGAGCGCGGCGTGATCGTCAGCTACGAGACGATCCGCCGCTGGTGCGACAAGTTCGGTCCGGCCTTCGCCTGTCGCGTCAAGGTTGCCCGGCGCAAGCCAGGCAGCACCTGGCATCTCGACGAAATGGCGGTGACCCTGCGCGGCGAACCTTATCCGCTGTGGCGCGCCGTCGACGAGCACGGTGTCGAACTTGATGTGCCGTTACAGAAGCGGCGCGACAAGGCTGCGGCCAAACGGTTCTTCCAGAGAGTGCTGCGTACCTGCCCGATACCGCGAACGATCGTCACCGACCAATTGCGCAGCTACCCGGCGGCCATGGCTGATATTCCCGAACTCGCCCACGTCAAGCACGTGTTCGTGAAGGCCGCTGCCCGCGTGAACAACCGCGCCGAAAAAAGTCATCAGCCGACCCGCGAAAGGGAGCGATGCATGCGGGGATTTCGCGACCCGACATGCACTCAGGCTTTCCTCGAGAGCTTCGGGCTGATCCGTCAGCACTTCGCCCTGAAGCAGCATCTGCTGCGTGCCTCACTTTATCGCAAACACCTTGCCGTAGTCTTCTCGACGTGACGTGAATTGACCGAGGTCACCCAGAATCCGTCTGCCGCATGAAACATGCGGGTCGAGCTTGCGCCCGTTGTGAACATACTCCGCGAACGTGACAGCGCCATTCAAGGGGTGGGGGACGTTGTCCCATGATTCTTTAGCCAGGGCGATTCGATGGACCAGAAAATGACGTTCGCTCCCAGATAATTCGTGGCGAAATCGGTTTGCTCAGCCTTGCCTGCGATCTTGCCAGTGCGGGGATCACGATAATCGAGATCAGGTTCCTGCACCGCCATCGCCACAAAACTCAGCTTTCCCTTGTACCGATTAAGGAATTGATAAGAGTTTTTCATTTGCCCCTTTTTATACGGCAGCACGTCAGGTCCTCCTACGCCGATGTGATTGGCGATGGCGAAATCAAACGCGCGCTGCATATAGTTGTGGTCATTATTCCACTCGCAGGGCCAAAAATTGATGTACTGCACAACGAGGCTGTGCTTGAAGACTTTACGCATATATCCAGCGTTGTCGAGCGTGGCCTGAAAGTATGCATCGCAGCTAAAGCCCTTGTCTGCTTTGGTGGCCCCTGTTACATCTATTGCTGTCTCAGGCAGGTTGATGCCTTGTATCCGTCCGTCGAAGCGGTCGGCGATTGCCTTGATGAGTGCTTGATAGCGTTCACGCACGTGCGGATTCCATTGCATCGTGTTCCATCCGTGGCCAGATTGATCACTTTGCGGCGCCAATCCGCCACCGTATATTGGGCCTCGAACAAGGTAAGCGAGAATTCCTATCATAAGTCTTTTAGTTATGAAAGTGCCGCCGCTTACTACTAATTAACGCAGTAAAGCCAGATTTTTCTTGTGCTAATCTGAGCGGCCATCTGCGATCCGGACGATCCGCAACGGCTACCCTCTAACGCACCGTGTACCCGCGCTTTCCCGAGGTTCTGGCCCCCCCCCGAATTAAAAACCTGCTACACGCCATTGCCCGACGAACTCGAATGGGCGCGCCGATCCACACGCGGCGAGCGACCATTAGCGCAAGAAAAATCAGGCTTACTGCGTCAATTCGTAATGATCGCCACAATCTTGATAACCAAAAAGCTTATGATAGGAATTTGCGCTTACCTTGTTTATACCCCTCGTTCAGGAACAAGTCGAAGCGTCCTCGAATAGTCGACGGGGGCGGGAATGCGGAGTGGCAAGCGCCGCAACTGGCTGGTCCGCAAGACGATCGCGATGAAGCCGACCCTAATTTGGCTGCCATCCAGGAATCTGTGCTGAGGAGCATCAATCCGATGATGCCGACGCGTTTCTGAGGAAGAGTCTGTGATTTAATCGTAGCATTGTACTTTCGCGATGCCGCTCGCAGCGTACGGATCTATGAGCCTGAGACGTTCGCACAACGGCAGGGAGCGGATGCGCGCCGATGATCGAAAGTACCTTCCAGAGGAGCAAGACAACGTGTCCCTGCTACAAGAAATTCATAACGAATCCAACGGCGCGCAGTTCCGACGCGCAGACCTGCACATCCACTCATTCGGCGAGGGGGGCTCATACGATGTGACGGACGCGATGATGACTCCCGAGGGCATCGTCGATACGGCGATCGCGGAACGACTCGACCTCATCGCTATTACCGATCACAACCAGATCGCCAACGTCCGTCCGGCGCTGAAATACGCCGACGGCAAGCGGTTGCTCGTCATCCCAGGCGTTGAATTGTCAACGCCCCAGGGGCATCTGCTTGTTTACTTTGAGACGGCTGACCAGCTGCAGCGCTTCTTCGGAAAGCTGACAATCTCCGACGACCGGAAGGCCTGCCACAATACCATTCCCCAGTGCCTCCGCTTCGCCGAAGAGTTCAGCGGCTTCGGTATCTGCGCGCACATCGAACTGGACAGTGGCCTTGAGAAGGCACACCCGAAATTCGACGCATTCAAACAGGAGGTTTTCAACTGCCCAAACCTCCTGGGCCTTGAGATTGCCAAAGCCTCGAACAGTGCATGGTTTTCTCACGACGACGCGGATGCAAATCGGCGGAACTGCGTTGTAGCCCGATGCAGGGCTCTCGGTTTCGAAGACGGCGTTGATCTGGCAAAGGTGATGTCCTCTGACGCTCATACCCTCAACGCGCTAGGTCGCAACGCCAGCGGCAACAGAAGGCTGACCCGGCTCAAGATGGAGGCCCTGACGTTCGCGTCGCTACGTATCGCACTCATGGATGCGGCCGCACGTGTGCGCCTGGAAGACCTTATACCTGCGTCCATACCGAAGTTCGTAGGAATGAAGCTCGAGGGTGGCTTCCTAAAGGACCAGATTGTGCACTTCAGCCCGAACCTTACCTGCATCATCGGGGGGCGCGGCGCCGGAAAGTCAACCCTCCTGGAATCACTTCGCGCTGCATCCGGCAACGCCGCGGAAAGCACCATCATTGATTCCGAGGTCTGGCCAGATGCAATCTCTCTCATTTATGAAGACGAGGTGGGGCAACGGCATACGCTGACCCGCAATAAGCTCTGCGAGGTCGTGAACGGCGATCCCGAAGGACCCACGGCTGTCTCCATTGAAAGCTACGGGCAAGGGGAAACGGCTGACACGATTCAGCATTGCGATGATGACCCGTCGATCCTCCTGCGGTTCCTCGATGGCTTTATCGACTTCGGCGAATTGTGCGACCAAGACGAAGCCCTGCGCGACGCGATCCTCGCCAACCAGGAAGTGGTCGAGAAACTGCAGCTAGACGTCAACCAGATTGTGCCTACAGAGAAAGCGAAGGGCATCGCCGATACCCAGGTCGCCGCTCTGAAGAAGCAGAACGCCAGCCAGGTTGTTGAACTGGAGGAGAAGCTGGCCAAAGAGCGTCGATTCCGCGACGGCCTGAAGCGCAACTTGGATGAGCTTCTCACCTCTATCACCGACAGTTTGACTGGCGGCGAACTGCGCAAATTGACGGCTGACGTTGATGGCGACGGTCTCGCCGTTGGCAAGGCGGAGTTCGAGGTTGTCAAAGCGCTCGTCGATGGCCTCGCGACTGAAATCGAAACGCTCTCTGGTCAGCTTAAGCAGAAGGTCGTCGGAGCGAATGGCAAGATTGCGGCACAGCTTCGGGTCTGGATCGCGCGCGAAAAGGAGACGCAGGAGAAGATTGAGGAGATCCGCCGGGATCTGGAGAGGCAGAACATCAAGCTGGATATGGCGTTCATCCGCAAGGTCACGAAGGATGCCGCTAATCTGCAGGCGCGGCTGACCGAGCTAAAGAAGAGTCAGCCGAAACAGCAGGAGGCCTTCAAGGAGCGCAGACGCCTGCTTCAGGAGCGGGTTGATCTACGCGCGAAGATATTCAACGCCCGTCAGGCGTTTGCGACGACGATGAACAGCAATCTCGCCGCAGCAGTAGTTGACTACAAGGTGAAGATCCAGTTCTATGAAGGCCTGCTCTCCCTAGACATGGAGGAGCTGATAAAGACCACCATGAACTGGCGAACCTCACAGGTTCCACGTGCTGCGCTCATTGCCGCCACGATTTCGCCGGCTCGACTCCTGGCCGCAGTGGTTGCGAAGGATGCCGCGACGATCGAACAGTTGAGCGACGCAGAGGGAAACCGCGTATTTTCCAAGGCTGATGCGGCAGACATCATCGGAAAGCTCGGAGAGTGGCAGGCGCGGTGCGCGCTAGAGCGTATCGCGTTTGAAGACCGGCCTGAGATCAAGGTGACGCGGACTATCGACAAGCCCGATGGCAGCAAGTTCCATCAGGTCCGCGACTTCGCCAAGCTCTCGCTCGGCCAACAGCAGGCCATCCTTCTGTCGGTGCTGCTGTTCTCCAAGAGCCGCGTGCCGCTGATCATCGATCAGCCGGAGGACAACCTCGACGGCGAGTTCATTTACAAGACGGTAGTGCGTTCGCTCCGCAGCATCAAAGAGCACCGGCAGGTCATCATCGTCACCCACAATCCCAACATCGCCGTCCTAGGAGACGCTGAGCTGATCATCCCGTTGCGCGGAGCTAGCGAAGTGTCCGTGATCAGGGATCGTGGGTCGATTGACACCGGCCAGACCAAGGACATCGTCTGCACGATTCTCGAAGGTAGCCAAAAGGCTTTCAAGCGTCGGCAAGAAGTGTACGGATACTGACCGGCCCCTTCATCCACCAGAAAGAGCGGGGCCTGATCACGGGAGGGCGAGATGCCGGATGCGGGACAGATGCATGTCGCGCGAGAGGGGTTCTTCGGCATGGTTCCGGAGTCCTGCCTCCCGGCGGTTTCCGCTCATCAGGCAGTTCCAAAGAGCACTTGCGGCCTGAACCATCGGATTAAGCCGGACGCCGGGGGGCTAGGCCGCGAACGGGCTGAGACGTCACACTGGAGTAGATTAGCGTTCACGGAGGGAATGTCAGCCTTCGCCGCCGGATAGCTGCGCAACTGGTCGGTCACGATCTTGCACGGCACCGGGTTTGAGCGCAGCACCCTTCGGAAGAAGCGCTTTGCCGCAGCCTTATCGCGCCGCTTTTGCAACAGCACATCAAGCTCGGTGCCGTGCTCGTCGACTGCTCGCCACAACAGATACGGCTCGCCGCGCAGCGTCACGAACATCTCGTCCAGATGCCATATGCTGCCTGGCCTTGGCCTCGCTGCTTTGGCGCTCCGGGCGAATTTGGCGCCAAATTTATCGCACCAGCAACGGATCGTTTCGTACGTGACCACGACACCACGCTCGAGCAACAACTCCTCGACGTCGCGCAGGCTCAGGCTGAACCTGAAATACCACCGAACCGCGCAGCTGATGACGATAGCAGGGAAGCGGTGACCGTGATAAAGCGATTTCGTTTTCTTCATCACTTCATTCTACCGCCGCCTCCCCATCAACCTGACAGTGCCCTTCAAACGCCGGTTGAAGAACAACAGGTCGACGCGGAACCAGGCGTCATCGATACGCAATCGACGTTGTCGTCCTACGTAAGCAAAATCGTCACCCAACTCCAATAAGAAGTCCGCGAGATGCTGTATCAGCCCCTCTTCCGGTGTCATCGTCTCGGAGGCCTCAGCAGTAGCGGCTTGGTTGAGCAGTGCGGCTTTGTTTTTTGATAACACAAGCCGTTCGTAGAGCTGCGGTAAGCGGCCGGTCATCCCATCTAGCGTCCGACATTAGCGTGTAAGAGCATACGTTTCCACGATCATGGAAGCGGGCACGTGTACCCTATAGAAGAGCAGTCCCATAAAGGCAGAACCCGTCGTACCTATTCGCGTGAATTTCGCTCCGATCTGGTCGCACAAAGTCAGCAACTCGGCATGTCGTGCTCCGCACTCGCGATCTCGCATGGCATGAATCCCAATGTGCTGCGTCGTTGGATCAAAGAATCTGGGCAGACACCCGCACCGAAGAAGGCAACGCAGCACATTGATACGGTGCCGGCCTTCATCCCGTTGCCAATGTGGGTATTCCGGTCGATCGTGACCGGTCATTCCGGTATCGTGACCGACGGTTCCGTTTCAACGTGACCGGTCAATATGATTGAACGTGACCGATTTGGGTATGGGGCCGGAATGAGCGGTCACGATACCGGAATCGTCGGTCACGTTCACCGGAATACGCACCTGGAACACGATTGGGCGTTTGGCAATCTCGGCTTTGGCTTCCACAACTGGTCGATCGAGGACGCTCTCGCCCAGAGACTTGGAGAGGTTCTTGGGCACCGGATCAAGATCGCCTACCAGCGCTATTGAAAAGTCGGTTCAGCATTCGCATCCGGTATCACTTAGCTCGCTGCTTGACGGTCGGCACGTGCGTACACGTCCGCAGGCGTCGCGATCGGCAATGCAATGAAGTCCCGCTCCGGCATTTCATCGAACGTCTGAGGGAACGGTAGATAGAGCAGCACGAACCATTGCTCACCCTCTTGGCGGCCGGCGTACGGATGGAGGATTTCGCCATCGGGAGCGCACCGATCAAAGCGCAGCACCCCCTTATGTGAAGGTGGCAGGCCAGCTTCGCGGCGGGCTCGCATCATGCGGTTGACGATGTCATGGGGGTAACCGGGGTGGCTTGACGTGTCGGCTTCTTCGATGGCGGCACGCAATGCATCATCCTCGGTCAGGTAGCAACTCTCGATCTCGCATTCGTCGAACACTTCTTCCGTTGCGATATAGGGCGGACCCCGATACCAGTTCGGATCTTCATGATCGAGACACACCGCGACGATGGTGCGGGTTCCGACGTCGGTGCAGCGCCAAAGTAATCCGGCGCGGCCGAGAAATTCGAGGCCAATGTGGAAATCGGAGTGCTTCATGGTTCAGGAGTCTGTGGAGGACTGAGCCTATTTTGACAGAGCGCGGACGGAGTGGCCCGGCGAAGTGAAAGGAATAAGCAAGCGTAACGATCGCTCTAGACAGATAAACCATATTATCGCGTGATGCGTTTTATGTAGTGCAACATGCTTCGATGAAAATGGGCCAGACCACGGCTTTGGGCTCTACCCCAACCGGCTTTCCCGATGCCGACTCACTTGCTGCCTTGCGTGGCTGGTACGCCGGGCTTAGTTCCCGTGCGGCCGTGGAGCACTATCTGGCCGCCCGCAAGGCCACCGGCCAGTCTGCGCGCGGGATGCTGGGCCACATTCGCCGGCAGCTCATCGAATTCGCCAGCAGCCGCCACCGACCAGATCTGGCCGACGTGTTCCAGCACGACCCAGAAGAGCGACATGAGCGCGCCCGCGCTGTCAATCGAGCCATCAAGCTGTTGCCCACACTTCCGGTTCCGCAGCCCCAGATTAGCGACGACATCGACCAATGGCTGACGCCTAGGACCGTCAACGCCCTTCAGGCGCACGGCATCCGCACCCTCTCGGAACTGACCGTCCGGATTCCGCGCCGACGCGGCTGGTGGAAGGCGATTGAAGGGCTCGGCCTGACTGGTGCCCAGCAGGTGGAAGCCTTCTTCGCCGCCCATCCACAGCTCACTGACCGTGCGCGGGCCCTGATCCCGATCCCTCAACCCAGCGGCATCGTACCGTGGGAGCAGTTGCGCCTGCCAAACGAAGTCGACGGCTCGCAGGGCAGTTTCCGGGCCCCGCGCAACGCCTGCACGTTGAATGCGACCAACGACTACGAGGCCGTGCAGGCCTGGTTGGCGCTGCACGAGACTGTCGCCACACAGCGCGCCTATCGCAAGGAGGCTGAGCGGCTGATCCTATGGGCTATCGTCGAACGCGGACGGGCACTATCATCCCTGACCACCGACGATGCAATCGCGTACCGGGCTTTCGTCCGGCACCCGACGCCGCGCGAGCGCTGGGTGGGTCCGCCACGGCCGCGCGACTCGGTGGAATGGCGACCGTTCTCGGGCGGCTTGTCCGCACGCTCGGCAGCGTATGCGCTGACGGTGCTCTCAGCACTGTTCCGCTGGCTCATCGAGCAGCGCTACGTGCTGGCCAACCCGTTCGCCGGCGTCAAGGTACGCGCTCACGCCTCGCGGCCCGCGCTGGACACGGCGCGGGGTTTTACCGAGGGGGAATGGCTGCTGCTGCGCGCCATTGCGGACGGCCTGGTGTGGTCCTATGGCTGGTCCGAGCCGGCGGCGCAGCGCCTGCGCTTCATGCTCGACTTCGGCTACGCCACGGGCCTGCGCGCCAGCGAACTGGTCAACGCCGTTCTTGGTAATGTCCGCCTCGACGAGCACGGTGACCACTGGCTGCATTTGGTTGGAAAAGGTGGCAAGCTAGGTAAGGTAGCCTTGCCGCCGCTCGCGTATACGGCGCTGGACCAGTACCTGGCACAGCGTCAACTGCCAGTTAGCCGGGAGCGGTGGAATCCGAAGACGCCCCTCGTTGGCAGTCTGGGGGAAGACGGTAATGCCGGCATCACCGGCCCTCATCTTTGGTGCGTGCTGCGAAGATTCTTTGCGCAAGCCGCTGAGGCCATTGAGGCCGATCACCCGGTCGCCGCCGAAAAGCTGCGCCGCGCCACGCCGCATTGGATGCGGCACACTCATGCCAGCCATGCGTTGGCCCGGGGCGCCCAGCTCACCGCAGTGCGCGACAACCTACGCCATGCGTCGATCGCCACGACGTCGATGTATTTGCATGGCGACGAAATTGAACGCGCCAGGCAGATGCGGCAGGCTTTTGGCGCTCGTCACGTCAAACGAGGAGTCGACTGAATTTTCACCATGCGGGATGACGGAATTTTCTGGGATTCCCGCTTAGAACCCCATGCTGGGCGAAAAGAAGGTGAATCATGGGTTGTGGATCTCTACCTACCCTTTCGAGGCACCTACGAGACAATGGCCGAGCGTGACTTTATATCGTTACAGAGAGCCACGCCGGATGACCTTCGAGCCAGGGCAAGCCGTTTGACCAGCACGTAGCGCATAACGCTGGTAAGAATAATAAGAATATTATTCTTCTTCCCGACTACCGCGACACGGCGCATCGTATTTGAACTGAGCTGGAGCGCTCCGATGCTTCAATATCAACTCGTTACCGTCCACGAAGCCGTCTCCTTTACCTGTGATCGTTGTAGCCGCCGCCTAGCGTCCACCGATATGGAGTGGCACGAAAAATTGTCGCTCTCGTTCACAGGCGGTTACACGTCCGTTTTCGGGGATGGCAGCCAAATCAGTATCGACCTCTGTCAGCAGTGCCTGAAGGACGTTCTTGGGCCGTGGCTGCGTATCACGCACCCGTGAACGTCCATCTTCAACTGAGCCAAGACGCCCATGACCATGAGCAGCGACGAAAAACAATCGAACCTCAATGCCACCACCCAACCAAGCGACAAGGCGGAGAACGCGACCGGTGCGTTCAAGGAGAATGCCTTGAGCGAGCAAGATGCCATCGCAAGCGGTAACGTCTTGGCCAACTTGGCTGATGCGCCAGAGCCGACCTTCCTGGACGACGAAGGCCCTACCCTTGACGTTCCTCTGTTCATTACCAGGACCAATGCCCGCGAACTATTCGGCCCGCGTCCCGGCGAGACGGTAGCCCAAGCGTTAGCGCGCAAGGCCAAAGAAGGCTAGGCGTGGGCTCGCTTGCGATAAGGGAGGTCGAATTCGCGGCTTGGCTCCCCGAGCTTTCAACCAGGAGCAGAAGCGTAGCGCGTGAGCACGGTCGATCGGTAATACCGGCGATTTCCGCTCGTTAAACGAGCATCCCGTGAATCCTTTTAAGCCAGCCCGATACCTCGCCGGCCGCGTCGATCTCCGCAAGTCTCGCGGTGGTCATTTTTGCAGCAGCGTCGCGGTTGAGCCGCTTTTTGGCCCGATTGACCTTATCACCCAATTCCTTGGCGTCAGCCAAGACATCGGCCCATGGCTTCGTGCTACCAGACGATTCGTGAACGGATTTGGCCACGATTAGCGGAACGTCACAGGTATCCGTGTAGGTGACCACGATACCGTTCATGCCTTCCGCGATGGCGTCCGCGTGCAAATAGTTCTCGAGCTCGCGCTTCGTCGTTATGACCGCCCAAGATCCGTCGGTACGGGCGTTCACCGTATCGCACTCCGTTTGGTACTTCGGCGGCACGGCATCGTCACGATCGTAGATATGAACTTCCGGAAGATTCAGGTTTCGCAGATAGTGCTTGGCAACCCATTGCTTGAGCGAGCCTCCGCCGAGAGGGACAAGCGCCACGCGGTTGTCGCCGGTGAAATCGACGACATCGGCCATGCCTGGTTTCAGCATGGAACTGATGCGCTCAAGGAATTCGATATCGTTGGTCCCTTCGACGAAGACCAACGCTTGGACCCGCCGATCAGGCAAAACGCCGAGTTCGTTTGCAATCGTGGCCAAATCGTCGTCGGTGCAATGAACGACGGTAGCCGTACCGTCGGCTTGTTTGCGCACGCACCGCAGGCTATCGCTCGGCAGAAGCCCGGCCAGGCCGGGCGTGTGAGACGTGACCAGAACTTGCGTGTTCTCGTCTACGGCAAGTTCCTTAAGTGCTTGAACAAGCAAGCGTTGGTTGTCGGGGTGTTGCGACGTCTCCGGCTCCTCGATGGCGTAGATGACGCTCAATGCGCCCTTCTCTGTGCGTCGCCTCTCCGCTTCGGCTCGGAAAAAGTTCAGGAGGATGAGACGGCGAACGCCACTCCCGCGCTTGTTGATGGGAATGTCGTTGTCCCCCACAAGGCCAAACTTGAAGACATCCCATTTGGGGTCGGCCTTGAAAAATGGCTTAAGCTCGCTCGCTAGGCGACCGTCCATCTCGTTCAATTTTTCGAGCGTCCGCTTCGCGACATCTTCCGCCCTAAGTCTCACCGCGTCCTCGATCTTTTTCAGATCGTCAGCCATCTCCTTAAGCGCTTGCGTGATCGCAAATTTGAGCGGGCTTTGAACCTCCTCGTCACCGTCCTGGCTTGGTCGGTCAGAGCGGAACAGCGCGTACATCGGAAGCTGCGGCTTGAGCTGATCCCAGACCTTCTTGGCATCCTCCTTGTCGAGCGGGAGCAGCCGGCGTTCTAGCGTTAGCGGTTGGCAAGCAGTACGAATCGTCTGTCGCATGCTCCCATTTATCGCCAAGTTCACGGTCGACTCATCGATACCCAGCTTTTTGATTCTGGTCTTCAAGTCACTGTTTTTGAGCGTGAGCAGATCGGCGGCCTCGGCATTGGTTGGATGCAGAGCTGCCGCGAAAACTGCTTCTTTCGGGGTTTTACCCGAACAGTCCCACTCTTTAATAATTTCCAGCTCACCGTTTTCATTCAGCAGATGCTCGGCAGCGAGTGATGTGGAAGCAGCGGCGTCGAGGACTATCTCGATAGGCAGGCTTGTGAAGGCGCAGCCGATGCGGATCGTTGTCCCATTGCCGTGCACACATGCATCGCCGCGTTCGGGCTTGCCGTCGTTGAAAAAGATTTCGAGTGCTTCGAGGATTGTTGACTTGCCCGCGTCGTTCTTACCAATAAAGGCAGTCAGATCGTCAATCTCAATCCGTGTGCTTTGAGCGTACCCACGGAAATTTTCAAGAGTCACTGCAGCGAGTTTCACGAAGCCCCCGATGAAAGATGGTTCTGCAAACTATTCGTGCTCTTTTCTCGTAACGTCTACTCAGCGCTGTTCGCCTTTGAGAATCGCCACAATTCGCTCGAACGACTCAACCAGTGCTGCTTTTTCGCCGTCGCCGAGATCAGCATAACGACGTAGAGCGCTTTCAATGCTGGCTACGACGGTGTCGAGATTGCGGGCGTTATCGCTGAATATCTTAAAAAAGGTAAGCCACGCCCGTACCGGAATGCCGGATACCTCTTGCTTCTCCGTATACTTTACGAATTCGTCCAAAAGACCATAGCGGGCTACGCGCCCAAAGTTACCGCCTCCGTCATCGTCCGCACGGTCGGAGCATTGATCCGTCTTGACGGCCGGATACGGGGTTTGGTGCGTGGCTGGAGTTATGTTGCCGTTTCCACCTCGCTCGGCTCGCATCGTCTGCCAATAGTAGTTGCGTAGCTCTGCTGCATATTTGGCTTCACCTACGAACGGCCGTAATAGTTTCGGACTACCGGCAACCACATCGCTCAAGACCCATGGGTAGACAACCAGGAGGTCGGCTGCTGCGCACGCGTTCGGTGTAACGGTGTAGCGGAAGGTTGGTTCGCCTTCTTTCGAGAGAGCGAACCAACCCTTCAGCTCGATACCCATGAGGATGCTTTCCTCGTCAGGCGCTTCTGTTACCAAGCGCACGTCGGGAAAGGCTTGCGCCTGCCGTTCAAAGCGGTATAGCGCATATTGACCGTCCGGGTCCCACACCTCCCGCAAACTATTCAGTCCTTGGACGACGGCATCCTCGATAGACGCGCCGAGGGCCGAATTCAAGGTAAAAATGTCAGTCGCTCGGAAATCTGAAATCCGCAGAGAGGTTCTGAACTCCTCCGGTAGCGCATAGAGCGTCTTGATGACGTTCTCATACAGCCTACGATGAGGCCAAGAACGATCCGGGCCGCCGGTCCTTGCCGGCGGTGTGAGCGACGTGTTATCAGGCGGCATGCTGTCGTTGGTCCTCCAGCGTTTTGGATTCTTGTTCAAGGCGACTGGTCGCAACCTTGAAATAATCAGGATTGATCTCCGCTGCGAAAGCGCGCCTGCCCGTATGAAGAGCAGCCATGGATCCAGAGCATAGCCCACCGAAAGGTTCCCAAACCACGTCGCCCGGTTCGGTGCAAGCGAGGATTTGCCGTTTCATTAGCGCCAGCGGCTTTTGGTTGGCATGCAGGTAGCCGTCGCCCGCCCGGATGCGTTCCTTGCCATGCACTGCGGGCTCTTGCCATACGTTTGTGACGCCATGAGTGTGATTCCACTTCGCACGCATCTTCGCCCACGAGGCTTCCGTCACAGGACTGCGCCCATCTAGCGAAAAATAAGGGCGCTCGGTGGGACGGCCGTATTTGTTGCAATAGTTCGCCATCCGTACGATCGCCTCGGGCGGCGGGAAGTACCAAAGATGGCACTGAGTCAGATATTTGCGCGTCGCGGCGTTCGCGACGCCGCATGCCTCGTTGGCTTTCCACATGGGAAGTCCGCTACGTTGCCACTCATACCGTACCCAGTCCTTGATGCTGAGCATCTTGCTGCCACCGCCGGAGAGCTGGTTTCGCTTCGTATAGCGTACGGCCACCTCAGTCACGACGGGCATCCCGCGAATGGTCTTGCTATTGCAGTTGCCGGCGACATGCGCGATACCCTTGTCCCAAACGTTGCACTCCTCGTACTGCCAGCCGTGCATCTCTAGGACTGGGTGAACCATGGCCCAGCCGACTTCAGTGCACCAGAACCAAAGCGTCGTGTCCGTGCTTGCATGTGCCGACCACGCTGCTATGTGCGGCGCATACCACTCCCCTAGATTTGCCGGCGTCTTAGGTTCCCCTGGGAATTTACCTAGCCCATAGGGACCGTCAACAATGATGCAAGTTGGTGCGGCCCAGCGCGGATAGCAGTTGAGCGCGTCGTCCCGCTCTATCAGGACGTTGCCCCCAGCTGCAGTAGGCACACGACGGCCACTTGATTTCGTCGAGCCGTCGCGAGCGCGAGAGATGACCTCGAATCGATCTGCGGCGGTGGTGCGGGATTTAGTCGACATTGTGGGCCTCCATATGCTGTTTCGTGGCCCTGTCAATCCATGTAAAAATGCCATCAGCCATAATTCACCTCTGTAGTAGGTGGGTTGTGGTCAGGCGCGATTGATGTGCCACCATCAACCGCGCCGCTTCGAATTCCTCTGGTCGGGTGCAGCGAATCATTTTTTCTGTTTGTCCGCGAACAAGTCCGCTTGGCCTTGCTGTTGCTTTTCCGTAAAAGCGCGCATGAAGTCTCGAAGCACGTCAGCGGCGGACCGGTCCTGAGCACGGCAAGCCTCCACGAACGCTTCGCGCAGCTCTCTTTCCACCCGAATGCGCATTCCGCAGTCTTTTACTTTCATGGTCGAACAATAGCACAATGGATACACAAATGTGTATCCATGCAGACGATAGCCTCATTGCAGGCGTTTCGCCAGGTCCTCGGCGCGTGGATGGTAGTAGCGCATAAGCATGCGAGGGTCTTTATGGCCGGTAATCTTGGTCAGCTCGTGCATCGGGAAGATGGAGGCCAGGCGGGAGGTGGCCTCGTGCCGCAAGTCATGGAACCGTAGATCCGTCAGGAACCGACCGTCGGGTCGTCGGCCAGCCTCTCGGCATTCTTCGAGGTAGAGCTTCCGTGCCCGCGCCACAGCACGTTCAAAAGCCCTGGTAACAGCGTCGCTCCGGATTTTGAACACGTTCGTTTCATTGTTCCCCAGCCTTTCACAACTGGGGGCAACTTTGGGGGCATCGCTGGCGTTCTCGCAATTGTCTTTTACGGCTTGAAGTACGGCAACGGCCCGAGGTGACAACGGTACATCGCGCGCGTCTCCGTTTTTCGTCGCCGGCAAATGGGCGACTCTGCGCTTCAGATCCACGTTCTCCCATTGCAACGACACAATCTCGCCCCGGCGCATGTACATCTGTCCCGCAAAGGCGTGGACGTTGTAGTTATCGATACTGATGCACAAGCGACATGCAGCAAGTTTATCGAACGCCGTGATGAGGCTGGTTTTCTACCAGCCATCCCCTGCGTGCAACGCACCGGGTCAGTAGCGGCTACACTGCGCGACCTACAAAACCGGTATCAAGTAGTTATCGTAGACGCAGGCGGCCCCGACTCTCAGGAGCTTTGCACCGCTATGGCTGTTTCTAGCCTCCTACTGGTCCCGACCAAGGCCAGCCAAGCGGATTTGGAAACCTTGCCGAAGGTTAACGAACTGGTGTCCCTTGCCCGTGGCTTAAACCCGGATTTAAAAGCGGTCGCCATTCTCTCAATGGCGCCGTCCAATCCGGTCATTACCGAAGTAGCAGACGCTCGCGAATTGCTTGCTCAATTTGACCAGTTGGAACTGTGTAGCACCATCATCCGAGATCGCAAGGTGTACCGTGATGCGCTGCTAGCTGGAAAGGGGGTTGTCGAACTTGGTAACTCGCAAGCACGCGCCGAAATCCAATTGCTAACGCAAGAGTTTTTTGAACTTGATGCATAAGAATTGATTGACTCAAATGAGTTGAGTAAATGAGTAAATTTAAAATCACTGCAAAATCAGACCAACAGACAGGAGTCACTCCCGTATCAGTTGACGCATTCGCGGCGGGCGCGGCAATGGTCAAATCTCAGGTAGGCAACCGGCCCGCTAAGCCACTTAGGCTTAATCTCGATCTTGAACCTGAAACGCATAGAAGACTCAAGATACGTGCAGCCGAATCAGGAAAGTCGATTGCGCAACTGGTCCGAGAACTAATCGATCATGAACTTATGTAATTGAAAGTTTCCGGGCCGCGAAGAAGCAAATGAGGGCGTATCCTGCGTTTCGGCCAGTGCTCGACCTACCCGAGTTGATAAGTGCCATGATCGACGTGTGCGCTGCTGACCCTGCGCTGATGGAGCGAGTTATCAAGAGGGTCGTTGATGTCCGAAAGGGACAGCTCGCCGCGATGGAAGCCGGCACAATGCAGACGCCGTGATCAGCGTGCCGTCAGGTACGGGGGCGTTTGCCGAAAGGGGCATCAAAGTACGTTGTGTACCTTGCCTCGAAGTGAGGTGCAGCAGACGTTTATAATCTCGTTGAAAGAGAGAGACGATGAGCGTGCGATTGCGGCGCACGTGGCCGGTGTATCCAACCGCTTCGCTGAAGTCAAAGCTGCACCCCTGCTGCCTTTATCATATGCGACTGAATACGATGGGCATTCTGTTTAATATGAACGATTAATTATTATTAATGGGTGTGCAGTAGCGTTTTGTGGACGACGATAAAGCGTTTGTTTGCGCTGCTATAATCTATCGCATTAAAAATTCAGCGGCATCTCCTCAGCGCTCAACGTGATGCATGCATGGTGCGCCGCTTGAGCCCGGCGCACCATGAATCTCTCCAACCTCATTTCTGTCCTTCAATCGTCGACCTTTGGCGCATTGAACAGTCCGATCAAGCTTGCCTGGGGCAGGCAGAATGCATTGCTGGCCAATGTCCTGCTGCCCCAGCGTATTGATATCCGGGAAGGGATGTTCGACGGGATCGAAGGCAAAATCACCTGTCTTTCGACCCGGATCGATTTACCGCTGACTGGTTTTCTGGGGGCACCGCTGGGCGTTCAGCTTGTCACGGACAAAGGCGCGCTTCACCAGATCTGCGGCATCGTCACCGACGCGCAGTCGGGTGAGTCCGATGGCTCGCTTGCAACGTATCAGTTGACCTTGCGCGATGCCTTGTCCGTCATGGACCTGCGAACGAATACGCGGGTATTCCGTTCCAATAGCGTGCCTGATATTGTTGAGACGCTATGTAACGAGTGGCGCCGACGCAGCACGACACTGGCTGCGGCGTTCGACGCCGATCTATCGAAGATCGACCGCAGCCGTTATCCGAGCCGCGAATTCACGCAGCAGATCAATGAGTCCGATGCAGCCTTTATCCGGCGTTTATGTCGTCGGGAGGGAATAAGTTGGTATATCGCCGCCTGCCCGAAGGCGAGTAGCGCATCGTCCGGAACGGGGCCGGTTCATACCCTCGTGCTGTTTGATTTCAACGGTGCACTGCCTGACAGTCAAGCGGGTCAGGTGCGTTTTCACCGCGATTCGAGTATCGAAAAAGGCGACGCGGTGACGCGGTGGTCCGCATCACGGCATCTGATACCGGGCACCGTTCGACGCGCGACATGGGACTATAAAGCCGCTCGAATGAGCAGCATCGAGCAACCCACCTCGATCGACCAGGGGCCGGCTGGTAACGACCTGGCGCAGTTGCTCGTCGACAACTTCATCGACGTGCCGCATGCCGCCGACTCGTATGCCGATTTAAAGCAGCAGAGCGACCGCCGCATGGGCGCATTCGAATATGAAGGGCTGAGCTATGCAGGCCATAGCACGGTACGGGATTTTGCCGTCGGCTCTTCGTTCACACTCGTGGGGCATCCGGAGTTCTCGAGCGCCTCTCTTGCCCAGCGGCAGTTCATCACGACGTCGCTCCATCATCGCGGCGAAAACAATCTGCCCAAGGAACTCAATGAGATTGCGCAGACTTTGTTCAGTTCGTCCGGTTGGGCCCTGGCGAGCGTGAGTAACGACGCCTCCAGCACGAAAACGCTGACGGGAGACAATGGCAGCACGGTACAGACGCGCTATGAAAACACGTTCACTTGCGTGCAGCGCGATCAACCGATCAGGCCGTGGTATGACCCTCGTGTGCATTTGCCGAAGGTGTATCCGATGACCGGAATCGTTGTTGGACCGGAGGGTGAGGAAGTGCACTGCGATGCCATGGGCCGTATCAAGGTGCAGTTTCAGGGGATGCGCGGTGAAGACCATGATCACGCGCAAGGCGCGGGCACGAGCGGTACCGACGCCGACAGCGCCTATGTGCGCGTGGCCGGTGCGCTTGCTGGACGGCGATTTGGTTCGAATCTGCTACCGCGCGTGGGTAGCGAGGTCGTCATCGATTGCTTGAATGGCGACCCGGACAAGATGTATATCGCGGGGATTCTCCACAATGGTGTGAATCCACCCGCGGCATTCACGCATACCGGAAGCCTGCCTGGGAATCGCTATGTGTCGGGCACGAAGACCAAAGAGATCAAGGGGCAACGCTACAACCAACTGCGCTTTGATGACACGCCCTCGCAGATCAGTACCCAACTCGCAAGCGAGCATGCGCACTCGCAGTTGAACATGGGGTATCTGACACACCCACGGGACAATGGACAGGGTGATGCGCGCGGTGAGGGCGCGGAGCTACGCAGCGACGCCAGCGTGGCGATACGCAGCGGCCAGGCGATGCTGATATCGGCCTGGCAACGCATTCAGGCGAAAGACGCGCACTTGGCGCGAGACGAATATGTGCAACTGATGCAGGAATGCGTCGACCTGTTCAAAAGCCTGGGGGACTTGGCGGCGCAAAACCAGGGCGTTGCAATGGACACGCAGCCACAGAGCGACTTGGCGGCCACGATCAAATCCTGGCCCACCGGGGCGTCGGCCACGACATCGTCGAGCGATGCCGCCACGATGGCGGCCATTGGGGTGACCGCGCCCGCCGGGATCAGTCTGGCGACACCGAAAACGGTGGCCACCTATGCCGGGGGCAATATCGATACGGTTGCGGCAAACCATCTTCAATATACCAGTGGTCAGCGGATCAATATGCAGGCCGGCCATGGCGTCGCGATGTTTGCGCACCAAGATGGCATCTCGGGGATCGCGAACCAGGGCAAGGTCCTGCTCCAAAGCCAGGCGGACGACACGCGGGTGGAGTCGGCAAAGAACATTTTCCTGACCGCTGCCGACGGCAAGGTGTCCGCCATGGCGCGCGATCAGGTGGTCTTTGTCACCTCGGGCGGCGCGTATCTGAAGTTGCACGGTGGCGATATCGAACTGGGGTGTCCAGGAAGCTTTACCGTCAAGTCGGGGTCGCACACGTGGGGCGGTGCCGCCAGTATGAGTACGGACATGCCACATTTCGGCTCGGCTATGTTGGGCCGTGTTCCGACGCTCGTTCGCGCAACGGATGGGCAAGCGGCGACCGGCTTCACTGCGGAAGTCACCAAAGCCAGCGGCGAAGTTGTCCAAAACCAGACCAGCGAGACCGGTCAGTTAAGCCCGATCAGCAACAATCAGTTTGAACAGCTTGCGGTGAAGTATTTCAAAAAAAGCACTTGATCACGTAAAAGCACGATGACGTCCGATTCTTTGATGAATGCATCCGATACGACCGCAGCGTCGTCCCGGCGCCTGGTGGCCAGTGATCATGGGGTCACGCTATTCAATCACGCGCCCCTTGTCAGCGTGGTACAGATGCCGCTGCCGGGTGTGGTGATCTTTGTGCACGGGGTGAACTCCGAGGGTGAATGGTTCGCCGCTGCCGAGGAGGGGTTGTGCAAGGGATTGAATCGACGACTCGGGCGTCTGGACGCGCAACTCGCCCATACCGGCATCAAAGCAGGGCAGATGTCGCCGGTGTCTTATATGGAGTCACTGACACCGGATGGGTATATCAATCCCGATCTTGGTGCGTCGACCTACGTCAAGCCTGACCCATCGTATTCACCGGTGATTCACTTTCGTTGGGGATATAAGGCGAATGCTGAGGACTTGAAGCAGTACGGGGCCAATACCTACCTCAATGAGCAGAATTACTGGGGCGGTGGTCCTTTTGCGAACGGTTCGACGAGTTTGCCGGATCTGTGGAATTCGGGCATCGATGATCGGATCTTTGGGTGGCTGACGGTACAGGCGCTGAATCCGACGGACCGTCTGATTTACCGGACACCACCGCGTCAATACATGGTGGTGGCGGCGCTGCGGCTGGCGAAGCTGATCCGCTCGATCCGGGCCAAGCAGGCCGATATCGCGATCACGGTGGTGTGCCATAGCCAGGGCAATATGGTGGGTCTGGCGGCGGCCTTCCTCGGTGACCGAATGTCCGATGTCACCGACCCGCTTGGCAAAACCGGAAGCTGCGTGGCCGATACCTATGTGCTTGCCAGTGCGCCTTACAGTTTGGTCGACAAGCTGCTCATGGAGAATTGGTCTGAGCGCAAGATCAAGGACGCGCACGGTAACCGTGGCCGGGAAACGTTCAGCGCACGTGCGGAGACACTCAAGCATTTCTTCGAGATTTTACGCAAGCGCGCCGCACTGGAACCGGATGCGACCACGATAGATGAGGAGATGGCCAACAAGAACGCCCCGCCGACAGGTGGCAAAGCCTTCACCGCCGCGTCGGACCGAGCGAGCCATGGCTTGAACGGGCATACGTACGGGAGGGTGACGCTGTACTGCTGTCCCCATGATCAGGTGATATCGGCCACGACGGTGCAGGGGTTTGGCTGGCGCGGCCTGAGCGCGGAGGAAATTGCGCTGACGAACGGCGCGGGGGTGTTCACGCAGCGCGTGTTTGCCTCGGGGTACAAGATTGGACAGGCACCCGGGAGCAGTTATCGGTATTGGGAGGACGATTGGCGCGCGAGCGTGAACAAGACCGAAGGGTTTTACTTTCCGTCATCGCCAACGGCAAAGTTTGGCTTTGGTAGGCAAATTCGCGCGAATCCATCGAAGTGGTCGATATTGGCGACGCTCAACTACCTTCCCACGCTTTACATCGCGCCCTTGGCGTTCAAGTCGCCGGTCAATGCGCCGCCACCGGAGAAGTGGGCTGTGCCGATCAATGCCCCGCAACTGGATGAGCCTTTTGCGCCTATCGCGTTGCGCTACGGCAAACCTATGATCAGTACCGCCGTTGGGAAGGATGCAAACGGCAAGCCGGTGACATTGCACAGCGACTTCAACGAGCCCTATGACCCGCCGGCGGCGGCGCGAAATGCCGAGAGGGGAGGGAATGTGCCGGCCGCAAACGATCCCTACAATGCATTCAAAGGTGCCTCGACATCACAGAGTGCGCAGGGCACGGAGGAGAGCGAGGCGTCACAACGCTACCAGGATCACGCACAGTTACGCCAGGAAGCGCGGCGTGACGAGAATGAAGCCCAGCTTGCAGGCACGTCGACGGGGTGGGTGGATGCGCAAGGTAACGTCACAGGCGAAGACAAGCCGAGCGCGGCATCGGCGAGTTATGCGAAGTGGCGCGACGGCCAGATCACGGCAATCCTGGATAGCACGAAAGTGAATCCGACGAATCACTCGACGCTGATGATCAATCCCATGCACGCGGAAAAAGCGTTGGCATACGATATCGCGATCGGTCTTTGCGAACTATCCGAAAAAGACTGGACCGCGTTCCGGATTGAGGCGGATTGGCGCATGGGTAAAGGGATGAGCGATAACAATCCAAATAAAAAGTATTCAAGCTATTTCTTGACGGGTCTCATGAGTAGCGATGCGCACGTCGATATAAAAGCATCTGGCGTCACGGTGCACGATTGGGTTAAATCAGATCCAGAGGCGCATATGCCCAGCAAGATCAAGGACGAGCGCGAAGGCGGTTTGTTCTTGTCGGTCGTGGGCAATGCATTATGAGTGCGCTTATCGGAACGTGGCCGCGTAGGCTTTTGCTTGCTATTGCTGTTACGGTGGTGACAGCGCTTGTGATGGTGTTTCTAGCAAGCGGCGAGAATTCGAATGTGATCGGTGGCGGAGATGTGATGAAGCGAATGTTTATTTTAGCGGGTCTGCTTGGTGCGGCGGTTTTTTTTCTGAGCACGGCATTCGTGGGTCACGCCGCCAAGACGGCTCAACCTACCGAAGAGTCGTCGCAGCATGCCGCAGCACCCGACCCGAAAAAACCGTTTGTCGCTCAGGTGGTGGGGCTGGAGTGGTTGAACCCGCTTCAGCGGCGAGATTATCCAACGGAATGGCAGATTCTGTGGGCCATGGGTTTGGTGGGGCCGAATAAGAATGACGATATGGTGAGGACGAAGCCTGCCCGGTACGGTTCATTGCAGTCGATTTTAGCAATCGCTTATGGCAACGAAGGCGAGGAAACCTTTTTTGGGTTTTACAAAAAATATATTGACCAGTTATTGTTGTTGTACGCGAATGATTACGTTCTGAACCAGAAGTATTTCTACACGGTAGCAGCGAAAGACCCAGCGAAATGGCGCGAGCTCGCGGGAATTCATATCGAATTCGCGGGACCCGAACGGCTTGATCCAGTTTATGCTAAAAACTGGTTAAGCAGTGATGTGGCATCCACTTTCAATATCGGGAATCCGGCTTTCAAAGACCTATGGACCAAATCTACTCCGCCGGATGTCCACATTACCAGCGGTGGTCCGAACGCGGGCTTCACGTCCTTGAATGCAGCGCTGGCTTATCTGCAAGCGAATCCCGATAAAAGCGTGTGGGTGATGAATTGGGACGCGCCGAGTTTCCCGCCCAAGGATGCGCAACTCAACGAGAACCTGGTGTTGCTGATTCTCGCGGGTCCCGAGATGAAAACAGAAAGAGCGCCGTTGGCATGGATCGGCAAAGCCGCTACCGCAAACGTAGCCGACTACGAGCCTAAGGCGGGCACCACACGCCTCAACGATGCATGGAAGGCCGCGATCGCCACCGCGGCGCAAAACGCAAACGTTCCGGCCAGCAAGGTGAATTACGTCATCCATGATGCAGGCAAGGGCAGCGATGCGGCATCGTCTCGCATCGGTGCGCTTGGGCGCACGTTGACCGAAACCTTGCCGGAATTCGATTTCCACAAGCAGACGTTCAACATGCCGGCCCTGCTGGGTGACACCGGGGCAGGTACGGCATTGACTGACGTGGTACTGGCGATTGGCCGAGCGAACCATCTTGGTGAAACCGTGCTGGTCGCCGGTACCACGGATGCAGCGCATCCGGTAGCGGTGGTCGTCACACCGCCGGAGAAGGTCGTGCCGATCGATCCCAACGCGGATTGGTTCAGGGCGCGGGGCGAAAACAACGCCTACCTGCCATGGTGGGGTCGTCGCTATGATGAAAAGTACGACGGCGAGCAGGGCTATTCCTGGTAACGCATAGGGCGAAGACAATGCGAGGCGTGATACGGGTAGGAGACGCGACCAGCCATGGCGGCAAGGTGTTGACAGGTGCGGCCGACAGCAAGGTAATGGAGCGTCCGGTTGCCAGGGTCGGCGACGAATGCGAATGTCCGATAGACGGTCACAATCATTGCGTCATCGTCGAAGGCGATCCGAATTTTATTGTTGATGGCAAGGCAGTCGCTTTCGACGGTCATAAAACGTCGTGTGGAGCCGTTTTGATATCGAGTCTGTCCACGTCGAATCGGGAATAAAACCGCATTAGTGATGCCGCGGTGGGTGTTCTGAATAGTCCGACTTGTACGCCTTGATGAGTGATCGGCGTATCTTCTCGATAAGCTTAAAAAATGATGCACCAAATAATTATATGCATCGTGAAGTGTTTTTGGGCAGGCATCTCGACTCGGAAAATCAGCGTGTATCCGATACATCACGATACATCGTGGTCGACGGGCGGCACGTCGAAACCGGGAGCTTCAATTTCACGACGGCCGCCGCTCGTCGCAACAGCGAGAACGTCGCCATGCTGTGGAACAATCAGGATGCCGCGCGCCAGTACATCGCGCACTGGCAAAGCCGGTGGGAACAAGGTCAGCAATACCAGTCAAGCTACTGACGGAGCACACATGAACGAAGAACAGGAAATTGCCGAAGCGGCTGAGAAGCGCGAGCTGTACGACGCGTTCTGGAAAGAGTCATCCGACGCGATCAAGCCGTTTCGTGAATTCTGGAGCAAGAGCGGCGACACGATGCGGACGGAATCAGCGAAGCTGGATGCCGTGCTAGGCGGGAGAACGCCGGTTTCGGATGAGGTTGTAGCGGATTGTCGGCTCGCCGTCATGCGCCTGCACCAGTTCTCCCATGCTATCTCAGAGTTGTCCGGTAGCTGCATTGGGAAGGTTCGGAACTATCTATGCCAACGCGCGATGGCCGCGGCCAAGAAAGCGCAGCGGGACATGGCGACCATCTACCAGTGGGTCGAAGCGGCCGAGCGGCCGAACCCGGCGCAGCAGTAATCACAGGCTCTTTGGTTCCGACACGGCCCTCGGAATCGTCGAAGTCTTTTTGGCCTGCTGCACGAGCAGCCGGCCTTTTTTCAGGAGATGAACGTATGGCAATTCAAAGCATCGCGCCTTGCAGCGGCTGGTAAACGGTAATCGTGACGTTGCTTGTTGTCGTGGTGGTGCGGTAGATTTGCAAAGGAATCGCATTCAGCAGACGAATAAAGCGCAGTAGCGGCGATCCGACCAGCAATAGGTTAGCCAGCGGCCGGCCCGACGTCCTCGCCGTTCGATCTAGGTCAGCAGCGCTCAATCCTGCTGATCGACGCGTTTCGGCAAGCTTCGCCGCGTTGCTGCAGCCAATATTTCTACGAGGGTACCGATGTCAGTGCAAACGATCGATGTTCAACCAACGAACTACTGCTCCCACGCGATTGACGACATTCGCCGGTCAGTCAAGGCCATGCGAAATGCGCGGATCATGCCCCAAACCGCCCAGCGCGCCACTGTCATTGCAGAAATGCTGCAGAACGCTGTTAAGTTCATGCTTCCAAACTGCGTCCAGCTTGTTGACGAGGAATCATTCCGAGAATCGCATCTCGAATTGTTCCGACTTCCCTATCCGGTGGTCGCCTTTGAAGCATCGTGGATCACCGACAAAGCGGTCGAGGACGAACTCAACGGTTTTCAGCAGAGCAGATCAACACGGCGCATTGCTCTTTGTTGGGAGCTGGATGAAAATTTTGAGCCGTTTCCGGGCATCAACGAAATCGGCGAATATTTTCCCGAGGGCGGGGTGTTTGTGTATCCCATCTCCTACATTGACGAATTGCGAGCGTGGGAATTTGGGGCAGGTGGTACGTTCGTGCCACGCGACTTTCGAATCCATGAGAATTTCGAAACGCAACCGGTGTCTGAGATAGCCTACAGAGCACTACGCGAAGTCGGTCGAATGAATGAGAAAGGGTATAGGTTCCGCGCCGAGCCTTTCATGCTGATGCCGGAGCTATTCGGTGAAATGGTTGCTCGCGCGGGTGGCGATCAGGAAAAGGCGGTCGCGCAGATCCAGCTCGACTCTCGTGATGAAGTCACCATGGCAGTTCAGGCGTGTAGTGTCCTCAATTGCGCCAACGTCGAAACCGTCGACGTGTCGCCATCACGAGCGTCAAATGCAAAACGTGCGGCGAAGGGTAAGCCACCATTCTTTACGTACAAGGTGCTACAGGTATCGGCAGAGCGCTCGACGAAGGGGGATCGTATCGGAGCAACACACGCAGCTCCTCGCATGCACTTGCGCCGAGGCCATTTGCGACGACTCGAGGGGAAAGTGGTCTGGGTACGTGCCGCCATGGTCAATGCCGGAACGTCAGCCGGGGTCGTCGCAAAGGACTACAGCGTTGGTTAAATTCGGCACTTTAAGGCGCAAGTCTCGGTAGGCTATGAAGTGGGTTCTGTCGCAATACGGCGGTCTGTTATTCTAAAGACCGCCTTATTGCGACAGAACCCTTTACCGCGCTGCGGGCCTAACAGCAGGCTATAGCAGCCATTCCGGCCGCAGAACGTTCGCCACTCGGTTGATCGCAAACAAAACACCTTATGAAGTCGTGCAGCAGTTATTAGGGCATGCACATATGGACCAACTCTCGGCCTACGTGGACGTGTCCATGCGAGAAATAAGAGACGCAATTGCGGCGATTCACCTTGCGACCTAACCGGCAAAATCATATACTCGATGAGTATATTTGAAGGAGCTTCCGCCCATATGGGTACGCCGACTACGCAACAAGAGTTTTTGCGGCATGCAATGACTCAATTGGATATGACTCGCGAACAGTTCGCGGAACGCATTGGAACGAAGAAACGCACCCTGGACAACTGGCTGTTGTCCACTGAATCGGCCGAATACCGCAGCATGCCGGATATGGCTTGGAAGTTTGTTCGCGAGATTTTGGAGAATCTTTAAAAAAGCGCTTGAAATATACTCAATGAGTATATAAAATTGACTCTCGCTGTTACGATTTAACACCGTGAAAGGGATGAGAAATGATGACGAAAAAAAATTACGGTATTGACGTCAAGAAACGCACAGGCTCGCTACGCCCTGTCGAAATGAAATTGACGGGCAGCGAAGGAAGTCGTGTCGTGCTCAGTGCCGCAAAGCGCGTCATTGCCACGCACGACAAAGTAATTAAGGCGCTCGCTAAAAGATGACGAGCCAGAACGCCATTGATGCGCAACAGGTCATCGAGATTCATGACCTAATCCTGCGGCAAGAACCAGGATTAGCCGGGGGGCATGGTGTCGGTCCATTGGAAGGGGCGTTAGCGCGCATTGATAGCCGCATTCTCTACGAACAACTAGACGATGTCTTTGAGATTGCCGCCATGTATGCCGTCGCTTTGGCAAGAGGTCATGTATTTAACGACGCTAACAAGAGGACAGCCCTTGTTACGGCCCTAACCTATCTCGCTATACAGGGGTATGACGTGCCTCGCTCTGATGAGCTTGAAGACATCATGGTTGATGTGGCGGAAGGCACGCTTAACGAAAAAGAGCTTGCTGACCTGCTGTTCTCAATCGCTACTGAGTAAAACGGAAATATGGCATTGTCACGTTAGCGGGCGTGGGCCGGAAAAAGCTGGAACGACCGACTGTTACGATGCGCTTGGGGCGTGTGTTCAATCTGTACTACCCGGAACGATTGCGTTCAGCCTTCGAGGACGTGATCGACCCAGAAAATTGAATGAATAAATCATGGTGAAACGAAACGGGTTTATCGCGCTGCTAGCGTGCCTTGTAGGGCGACACAAGTGGCGTGAAGGAACGCACCATCATTTTATTCTCAACGACTGTGGCATCTATTTTTACGAGTGCAAGCACTGCGGAAAAGGTCGCTCGTATGGAAGAGAATTGAAGACGGCCACCGATGACTGACATCCGCGAAGCCATAGAGACGCGGTTATGGCGCATGTCGATGCGCGGGAAATATAGTGGGCCCATATTTTGAGGCAGTAGTTTAAGCTGTAGTCCGAGACTGGATGACAGCAAATGAGTGAAGGCAAAAAACGTAGGGTTCACACGGCGGAGTTCAAGGCGAAGGTCGGCTTGGAGGCTGTACGCGGGGTTAAGACGGCGACGGAGATAGCGCAGGAATTCGGCGTGCATCCGGTGCTGGTTGGCCAATGGAAAAAATCATGATCAAAACTTTGTACATCGTATCAATAATTTTGTTAGGAGGTGCAGTGGCATTGGCGTTCTACTCACTAGCAACTGGTGAAACGTGGGCATATTTTATCGCGATTCCGTTCGGCCTTATTTTTGGTGGGTTCATGGTCTCTTTGCAAAAGATGGTTTCAACTGACGAAGCCAATAACCAAAGACAGTAGAAAAAAATATAAATGAAATTGCCTCCAATTATCGCTGATTTCTACATTGCCTATGAACGTGCCGTATCGAACGCAACAGGCAGGTATCTGTATGACCTGATTATGCCCGACGACGCACAACTTCGGCTGTACACGCAGCGGGAGGCCATCCGTCTAAACGATGACCTGGACGTTGCGGATCGCTTGCCTGGATTCTTTGCTATTGGAGATAACGCTGGCGATGAAATTTTGTGCGTCAACGTCGATACGGGCGAAGTCGTGCAAGTGCCTCTGACGCCGATGCATGCTAGTGAGGCGTTGCATGTGGCCGACTCCCTTGCGCAGATCGTACTCGATGGGGTCGGTGACTGTCAAGGTAGTTGGAACGTGAGTTATGCGGCATCTACCACTTCTTGCACATGTTGCGTTTGATGATGTGTTTGCGGGTTAAGCCAGACACAGCCAATCGGTTGCCAGTTGCGTAGCTTA
>Ga0308167_1001399_pt1 | contig 28544 bp, 25 predicted proteins | sample PhyCR1_2_FD_202138 | JGI IMG/M metagenome (GOLD analysis project Ga0308167, IMG submission 202138) | Phyllosphere microbial communities from UC Gill Tract Community Farm, Albany, California, United States - DLSLRC.R1 | ecosystem: Host-associated > Plants > Phyllosphere > Unclassified | place... | reverse complement strand
TGCGGATCTCATCCAGAAAGGCGTTTTTCGTCAGCATCGTCAGCGTGGCGAAGCCACCGATCACCGTCGCCAGTACCGGCAGGGCGATATGCCAGAAGTAGTCCAGCACTTTGCCATACCAGGGCAGAGTGTCGTGCTGCGCAGAGGTGAGCCCGCGCAGCGGGAACCAGTCGAGATAGCTGCCACCAGCAAACAGCACGATCAACATGATGCCGAACAGAAAGGCCGGAATGGAATAGCCAATAATGATAAAGGCGCTGCTCCAGACATCAAAGGCGCTGCCATCGCGCACCGCTTTGCGGATCCCCAGTGGGATCGACACCAGATAGATAATCAGCGTGCTCCATAGTCCCAGACTGATCGAGACCGGCAGGCTCTCCTTAATCAGCCCGATCACCGGGGCGCTGCGAAACAGGCTGTCGCCAAAATCGAAACGCAGGTAATTCCACAGCATCTCGCCGTAGCGCTGCCAGAGCGGTTTATCGAAGCCGTAACGCTTTTTAATCTCAGCAATCACTTCCGGATCCAGCCCGCGTGCGCCACGGTACTGATTATCGCCAGGAGTGAGATGAGTGACGCTGGCGCGTGAACTGGCGCTCTCCGCACCGCTGCCGGGCAGGCCGGTTGTCTGGCCAAACTGAATGTTAGCCAGCGCCTGATCGACCGGGCCGCCGGGCGCGATTTGCACGATAAAAAAGTTAAGCGTGATGATCGCCCATAAGGTCGGGATGATCAGCAGCAGTCTGCGCAGAAAGTAAGCGGCCAACGGTCATCTCCTTAGCGTTTGCTGGCCGGCAGGCGTCCGGCTTTGTTGGTGTCATACCACCAGTTTTCCAGCCCGGTGCTGTAGGCGGGCCTGCGGGCAGGGTGAGAAAACTTATCCCAGTACGCCAGCCGCTGTTCAGCGTTGTACCACATCGGGATCATATACGCATTCCACAGCAGCACCCGATCCAGCGCCTGAGCCAGCGGCCGCAGCGCGGCGGGATCCCCCTGGTGCGCCACAATCTGTTTCACGAAGTGGTCGACCAGCGGATCTTTGACCCGGGCGGTGTTCCACGATGAGGTGATGTAGTCGGATTGCCAGAAGATCTGCAGGCTGGAAGACGGGATCGGCATCGCTGAATAAACGGTGGCAACCATGTCGTAGTCACCTTCACGCAGTCGCCGCAGATACTGCGAGTTGTCGATCTGCCGCAGGTTCAGGGTAATGCCAAGTCGGGAAAGATTGTGCTGGAACGGTAGCGCCCAGTCGGTATTGGTGCCGCCGCGCAACAGCAACTCGACGGTGAACGGCTGACCGGTTTTGTCGTTTACGAGGCGGCGATTTTTAATCTGCCAGCCCGCCTGTTTCAGAAGCTCAAAAGCGGTTAACAGACTGGCGCGGTCATAGCCACTGCCATCGGTTTTGTGTGGCTGAAAAGGCTGGCTGAACAGCTCAGGCGGCAGTTGCGCGCGCCAGGGGTCAAGCAGCGCCCGTTGCTGTGCATCCGGCAGGCCGCTGGCAGCATACTCCGTGTTCTGGAAATAGCTGCTGGTGCGCTGCCAGGCACCGTAATAGAGCGCTTTGTTCATCCACTCAAAGTCGAACATCAGAGAGAAAGCCTGACGCACGCGGCGATCGTGAAACTGCGTTTTTTCATTGTTAAAAGCCAGCCAGCGGGTATCGATAGCGGCATCGTTGGGCGAAGTCTCTTTGACGATGCTGCCCTCGTCGAAATTGCGGCCGCGATACTGAGTGGCCCATTTCTTCGCTGAGGTCTCTTCGCGCAAGTCGTAAGCACCTGCCTTAAAAGCCTTAAAAGCCTCAAACGCCACATTGTCATCCAGATAATAGTCATAGCGCAGGCGATCAAAATTAAAGCGCCCGCGATTCACCGGCAGATCGGCGGCCCAGTAATCTTTTACCCGGCTGAACTCAATAAACTGGCCCAGCTTCCAGCGGGTGATGCGATAGGGTCCGCTGGATAACGGCGGTGCGCTCAACGGCTCGTTAAACTTCTTATCATGCCAGAACGACCCGGCGATAACCGGCATCGTCAGTAACCCAAGCAGCAGATCTTTTTCCGGCTTCTGTGCCTCAATGCGTACCGTGAGATCGTTCAGTGCTTTAACGGTTACGCCGCGATAGGCGACGCGGAACTGGGGCACGCCCTCAGTCATGAATTTTTGAAAGGTGAACGCCACGTCGCGGGCGGTGATCGGTGTGCCATCCTGGAAACGAGCGCGTGGATTGAGATGGATCTCAATCCATGAAAAATCGCTGGCGTAGCGCGCCGACTCGGCAATCAGCGGATAATAGCTACCTGGTTCATCATCTGAGCTGGTGTAAAGTCCGTCATAAAGCGTGCCGGTATTAATGCCCGGATTGCCGCGTGAGGCATAGCGGTTGAAGTTGTCGTAAGTGCCGACCACCGCCTGAGTCATGCTGCCGCCCCTGGGGGCGTCGGGATTGGCGTAGTCGTAATGACTGAAGCCAGGCGGATATTTCGCTTCACCGGCCTGAGTGAAGGCGTAGCTTTGCAGGACCGTCGCAGCCAGCAGCGGGGTGCTGAGCAGGCTGCACAGCAGCAGAAGTCCGTAACGAAACAGCATGCTCTCTCCTGTTAAATACCCGGCATCTGCCAGGCGGGCCATGTCAGGCGTTATGATGCCGGAAATAGTCTATCAGCGTTTCTGGCCGCAGCGGACGGCTAAAAATGTACCCCTGCAAATGAGTCACACCTCGGTTAATCAGCCAGGCAGCCTGCTCGCCGGTCTCTACACCCTCGGCCACACTTTTCAGGTTCAGCTTCTTCGCCAGCTGCAGCACGGTATCCAGTACCGGCGAGGTCTGATTATCATGACCGATGCTCTGAACAAAACCACGATCGATTTTCAGGTAATCAAAGTTATAACGTTCCAGATAGATCAGCGCGCTGTGACCGGTACCAAAATCGTCAATGGCGATATGGATCTGCTGCTGATGCAGCCAGTCGAACAGTTCTCCGACGTTTTCGCCGCGCACCATAGCCCGCTCGGTGATCTCAAACACGTAATTAAAGTGGTCCGCAGGCATGGTATCAAGCCAGTGCAGCACATCCTGACGAAAGCGGTTATCAGCCAGATGCAGGGGCGAAATGTTGAGGCTCAGGCAGGCATGACGGGGAATGGTATGACACAGCAGGTGTGCATCACGGGAAACCAGCTGAAACAGATGCTGCGTCAGCGGAATAATCAGGTTTTGCGACTCGGCGTACGGAATAAACGCATCGGGTGGGATGGGCCCTTTGGTTGGATGAGTCCAGCGTAATAACGCTTCCATGCCATATGGCTGACCATCATGAGAGGTGACCAGTGGCTGATATTCAACGTGAAACTCGCCGCGCTTCATACCCTGGATCAGCTCTTTACCCGGACGCTGATAAACCGACAGCAACAACCAGCAGCCGCCAGCAACCATAAGCGACAGCAGAAGGCCGCACAGCACAATAGTCTGATAATCGGTGAACGCCAGCGTGGTGCCGTACAACACAAACTGCAGCGGATAACCTGTCAGCGCCTGCCGGACCAATGGCTGCGGCAGATTTGTATTCTCAATAACGCCGGACTGCCAGCTGGTTAAGGCGCTGCGCTGGGCCATCAGTGCCATACCGGTAATTTCCGGATGCCGTGACGCCAGCAGCTGATAGGGTGCCAGGGTAATATTGATCGTCGCGAATACGCCTGACTGCAGGGTACCGGGATTTTTAACCCATAATGCCAGCGCCGGTTTGTTCGGCTGTAACGGTGTGCCTGGCATCAGCTGTACATCGAAATCACGTGAAATATCACTATGAGGCGCAATGACATTAATCGGCAAATTAAAATTGCCGGTGGCCGAAGAGCAAAAGGCATTACCGTTATTAACCAGCAGGATAGCGCGAAGGTTGCCGGCAAAGGCGGCGCGTGAGGTGAGTTCACGATTAATGGTATGACAGGCAGTGTGGGTAAACGGAAGCAGGGGACTGAGGGTATTGTTGAGCAGGCTGGAGAGCGTTTGCTGTAAGGCTGTGCGGCTCTTCTCCAGCAATTGCTGATGTTGTCGTTCGCGCTTCTGCCATGTCTGGTGAAGCGACAGTGCGGTAAATAAAAGAAAGAATATGCCGCCGGCCATCGCGCTACTCCATGCGATGCGGCGAGGATAGGTTGCATGGCGCCGTAGCGCCCCCGACAGTGGCATGAGGAACTTCCCCTGATCAAATTATTATTATGTTATTGCGCACGACTGCTTCGGTTTAAGCGACCGAGAATATAACGAGAGTGTCTGAAAAGTCTCGATATTAATCTGAATTACAATGCATTTAACTTATCTGTCTGCTGCCCGTAAAAATAAGAGACGAAAAAAAACGCTGCATAAGCAGCGTTTCATGTTCTCTGGCTGAGAGAAGATCGAAGGTGATAATCAGGTCGGGTTACGACTTAATACACGGCGTCCTTCACGATAACGTTTTTTCCAGTAGTCATCATTAAGACTGGAGATCATGACGCCACTGCTGGTGGAGGCATGAACGAAGTTATCATTACCCAGGTAGATACCGACATGACGGCCCGTTGAACCGGCACGAAACATCACCAGATCGCCAGGACGCAATTTACCGCGGGTAATCTCTTTGCCGGTATCCTGCTGCTCAGAGGTCGAGCGGGGTAATTCTAAGCCAAATTGATCGCGGAAGGTGCGTTGTACAAAGGCGGAACAATCGATCCCGCGTTTGGTATCGCCACCGAGGCGATAGCGCACACCTTTCCAGACGGCGTATTGTTCCATGATGCGCGACTTAACGTCGACATTACGCACCATTTCTTCAAACTCATCCTGAGACGCCTGAAGTAAAAAACCATTGTGGTTGTTAACTTCATGATTCTCGTTATTCGCGTTCTCACTACTATGGGTACTGCTACAAGCTGAGAGGAGTGTTGCCAGTGCCAGGGCGGGCACGATCCGCAAGATATATCTCAGTATTGGTTGAGACTTGACCATTATTCAGGTTTTCCTTCGATTTCCTTACGACAAAATTGTCGCCAGCCAGATGACAAAACAGGGAGATTAATAAGCGCAACAGACTAAGACAAATCCTTAATTACTAAAATGTGTTAATGGACACATTTTAACGGTAAAAAATCCGAATTTTCTGCCGCTGTAGCCTCACTGCGACTGAGGTTAACTGATTACAGACGCCGTGGCGAGTGCTTTTAATCAATTTCATATAGGTTTTTTTGATGAGAATCAAACCGTAACACACTGACTACTTTAGCGACAATTGTGGTCAGATGATGAAGAGAACAGGGGGAGAAAGGGGCGCTAATTCAGGACATAGACCCTGTTTTTAGATATTTCGTTATTGACAGAGAAAGTGGGTGGATATTTAGCCTGCCAGCAGGGTCATAACCTTTTCTTTTCGTGATTTTAATTAGCAGGCTAATAGTGATTATCTGTTTTTAATAAGCGCTGAGGGTTAAGACCAGGGCGGTTTAACCGACAGCGCTTAACATTTACATCACGGGCTTATATTTGCCCGGTAATTTGCGATAAAACCAGTTAACCAGCACATCACTGGCAGGCGTTAATAGCCACCAGCTCAGACCCACTAATATCACTGACAGCGAACCGACAGCAATATCGGTAAACCAGTGTGCGCCCGCCATGACGCGCGGCAGTGAAAATAGAATCACAATCGCGGCGGCAATTAAAAAACGGCTGAAGCCAAAATAACGCCATATAAAGCAGGCGAAAATAATCAGCATCATCCCGTGGTCGCCAGGGAAACTGTCTTTGGAGGCATCTTTTGCGGGGATACCTGTCAGTTCACTGACGCGATGCACGTTCTCGAAGAACAGTGTCGGACTGGAATGTTTCACTGGCAGCAAATGCCCAAGCTGATTGAGTACCACTGCGGTAAGCAGCATCGTAATACCAATCGCCAGCATTCGTCGGCGCGCCTGAGGGGCTTCCCGCTGCCAGATCGACAGATAAAGCAGGCTCATCGCCAGCAATGACACCGCATCAAAACCACGGAAATTCGTGATGGCAACGATCAGCGCGAACAGGGGATGGGTGACCATCTGATTATTGAAGCCAAAGAAAACAGATTTATCGATGCCAAACCAGAAACCATGTTCAGGCGGCAGATACCACGAAAGAAATAGCACTATGCCCAGTGCATTAAGCAGCAGGATAGTAATGAGGCGGGTTGCGCGCATAATCAAAAACTCATTATTAAAAAAATAACCGCCGACAATACCTTTCTTAGCGTAAACGGCACTTCAACAACGCCGATTGTAGCCGATTCCAGTCAGTCTGCTGAGAATGGATGATCTCAATGCGACTATCGGGTGGCGGTGAGGTGAGCGTTTCACTTTGCAGGTCTTTTGCCTGGCAGTTAATACGCATCGTGCCTTCTGCTGTGCGCATTACGCCTTTAATGCGATCGACCTGTGCCTGCCTGACCCATTCCAGTAGCGCGTCGCTATCAAAAAGCGTATCCGCATCGAACAGCCAGCCGCAGGCGCTATAGCCCTGGCCGTGGTTCAGCGCCCGACGCCAGCGCGCCTCGCCATCCAGTCGTAGCGCCGCCAGCCCACTCGCGTGATTGGCCGGATGATGGTGATGGGGCACGGGAAGCTCGCGGGACTGATAAGGCGTATCCAGCAGGGAAAGGGGGATCTGACCAAATTCTGTTTCTATTAATGGACGCAGAGGCTGCATCTGTTGCTGCCAGTCAGCCAGGCGCAGGCGATCCTCTTCATCCCAGCAATCACGCTTATTGGCGATAATTATGTCGGCTGCAGCCAGTTGATCGCGAAAGTTTTCATTGGCAACGATACGCGGATCGGCGAGCTGGCGCGCATCCAGCAGTGTCAGGGTGGCGTTCAGTTGCAGCCACGCCTGATAAACCGGCGCACTTAGCATCTCCAGCACCTGACGGGGATGGCCCAGACCAGTAGGCTCGATCAGCAGACGATCGGGATTGCTCTTCAGCAGCATGTTCAGCCCGACCTGCATTGGCAGGCCATTCACGCAGCAGAGGCAGCCGCCAGGGATCTCTTTGAGGGTGGCTCCGCGATCGGCCAGCAGGGCGCCGTCGATCCCGATCTCGCCAAATTCATTCACCAGCACCGCCCACGTTTCTCCGGCAGGCCGGGCTGCCAGCAGATGGCAGAGCAGCGTGGTTTTGCCGCTGCCCAAAAAACCGGTAATCAGATTTACGTGTGTCATGGGACTGACTCCTGCCTGGGAATAGCGTGATAATGTAATACTATAACACTATCACGATCGGCAGCGTGTCAGGGGTTAGTCTGCACGGCCCATATAGCGGCGTTCAGCAATATGGATGCGGATGCGGTCACCGTTGCTGAGATATTCCGGCACCTGGATAGAGAGGCCTGTGCTCATCCCGGCTGGCTTGGTGCGGGCGCTGGCGGAAGCGCCTTTAATGCCTGGTGAAGTATCTACGATTTCCATATCCACGGTCTGTGGCAGTTCCAGCGCCAGCACCTGACCCTCCATCGTCAGCACATGAATGCCAGGAATGCCGCCTTCAGGGATAAACAGCAGCTCTTCTTCAATCTGCTCCTGTTTAAAGGAGTAAGGGGTGTAATCCTCATCATCCATAAAGATATATTCGTCACCGTCTATATAAGAGAAGGTCACGCTGCGACGGCTGAGCGAAATCGCATCAATTATCTCGTCGCCTTTAAAGCGTTCTTCGACTTTTAAACCGGTGCGGACATCGGTAAAGCGCATTTTATACAGAGTGGCGGCACCGCGTGCGCTGGGGCTCTGGACATCAATGTCTTTAACCAGCAGCAGTTTACCGTTGTGTGTGACGGCCATCCCTTTTTTGATTTCATTGGCTTTTGGCATTGCTGTTCTCGCTATCTTGAGAGTGAAGTGCGCGCAACGTTACCCGTGCCGGTGAAAACTGGCAATATGGCGGATGCGAAATTTTGTGTCAGGCTGCGGCTTTCATGGCAATTGCAGCCCCGGACTGCTATTGTCGCCACGACATTCTCTGCCGGAGCACAGCATGCAATGCCGTAGTCAATGCGGTGCCTGTTGCACAGCGCCCTCTATCTCTTCACCCATTCCTGGCATGCCTGACGGCAAACCTGCGAACACGCCCTGCGTTCAGCTTGATGACACACTGCGCTGCAAACTCTTTGGCTCACCACTGCGTCCTGCTGTCTGCGCAGGCCTGCAACCCGCCCACAGCATGTGTGGTAACTCGCGCCAGCAGGCGATGACCTATTTACTTCAGCTCGAGGCCGATACTGCGCCCTGATGCGCTGACGTTGCTGAATTTTCTGGTCCACTCATTTCTGGTTTACAGCAGCCGCGTCAGCCTGTTCACTTTTTATTCCCCTTAACTACCCCGAAATGTGCGTAACGTCAAAAATCTGGTACGCCGTTTGCGCATTTTCTTGCCTCCGGAAAGTTGCTGTACCACAATCCCTGAAACGTTTCAGCGGTGACTGCGCCACCTGTTTTTAACAGCATGGCGTAAAAAAATCCCCACTGGCTGAAACGATTCAATCTCAGCAAGCGAGGAGAATTATGTTCCAGCTCGAATTGCAGGCCATCCATACCGGAGCCAGCGCCAGTAATAAAGAAGAGGCCATTCGTCAGGTTGCCGCCGCGTTAACCGCTGCGGGCAATGTTACGGAAGGCTACGTCAACGGCATGCTGGCGCGTGAACAGCAGACTTCAACCTTCCTCGGCAACGGCATCGCAATCCCTCATGGCACCACCGATACGCGCGATATGGTGCTGAAAACCGGTGTTCAGGTGTTCCAGTTCCCGCAGGGCATTGCCTGGGGTGACGATCAGACCGCCTATGTCGCCATCGGGATTGCCGCTAAGTCGGATGAACATCTGGCGCTGTTGCGTCAGCTAACGCATGTTCTGAGCGATGACACCATTGCCGAACAGCTAAAAACCGCCTCTGCTGAAGACCTTCGTGCGCTGCTGATGGGCGAGAAACAAGCCGCCGAGTTCAGCTTCGACACTTCATTAATTACACTCAACGTGGCTGCCAGCGATCTGATCACCCTGCAGGCGATGAACGCCGGCCGGCTGCAGTCCGCGGGCGTAGTAGATTCCAGCTACGTTGCAGAGGTGGTCTCAACGGCTCCGCTGAATCTGGGTCAGGGTATCTGGCTCAGCGACAGCAGCCTCGGCAACCTGCGCAGCGGCGTGGCCATCAGCCGTGCTGAACATGCATTCGACCATCAGGGCGAATCAGCGGCGCTGTTAATCAGCGTTTCGGCGACCGATGAGCGTCCGCTGGAAGTACTGGGTTATCTCAGCGCATTGCTGCAGCAGGGCAAAGCAGATCGTCTGCTGAAAGCCGATGCGGCAGGCGTCTACGCACTGCTGACCAGCGAAGTTGATGAGCAGGCTGACGTGCTGACCGCTGAATTCACCATTCGTAACGAACATGGCCTGCATGCCCGTCCGGGCACCGCGCTGGTCAGCGTAATCAAGCAGTTCAACAGCGACATCACCGTGACCAATCTCGACGGCAGCGGTAAACCGGCTAACGGTCGCAGCCTGATGAAAGTGGTTGCGCTGGGCGTGAAGAAAGGTCATCGCCTGCGCTTTACCGCCAGCGGTGAAGATGCTCAGCAGGCGCTTAACGCTATTGAAGAAGCGATCACCAGCGGTCTGGGTGAGGGGGCATCATGAGCAGACGCGTTGCCACCATCACGCTGAATCCGGCGTACGATCTGGTGGGGTATACTCCTGAAATTGAACGCGGCGAAGTCAACCTGGTGAAAACCACCGGGCTGCATGCGGCGGGCAAGGGCATCAACGTCGCTAAAGTTCTGAAAGATCTGGGTATCGATGTCACCGTGGGTGGCTTCCTGGGTAAAGAGAATCAGGACGGCTTCCAGCAGCTGTTCAGCGAGCTGGGCATTGCTAACCGTTTCCAGGTGGTGCCAGGCCGAACCCGTATCAACGTCAAACTCACTGAACAGACCGGCGACGTTACCGATCTGAACTTCTCTGGTTTTCAGGTAACCGCTCAGGACTGGGATCGTTTTACGACGGATTCTCTGACCTGGCTGGGCCAGTTTGATATGGTCTGCGTCAGCGGCAGCCTGCCAGAAGGCGTCGATCACGATGCCTTTACCCGCTGGATGACCGAACTACGCACCCACTGCCCATGCATCATCTTTGACAGCAGCCGCGAGGCGCTGGTGGCAGGACTGAAAGCCGCACCGTGGCTGGTGAAACCTAACCGCCGTGAGCTGGAGATCTGGGCTGGCCGCAAACTGCCTACGCTGCAGGATGTGATTGGTGCTGCGCATGAACTGCGTGAGCAGGGTATCGCCCATGTGGTGATTTCACTGGGTGCTGAAGGCGCGCTGTGGGTCAACGCTTCAGGCGAATGGATTGCTAAACCGCCGGTGTGTGAAGTTGTCAGCACCGTGGGTGCCGGTGATTCCATGGTTGGCGGCCTGATTTATGGCCTGCTGATGCGCGAATCCAGCGAACATACGCTGCGACTTGCGACTGCCGTGGCGGCGATGGCCGTCAGCCAGAGCAACGTTGGCGTTTCCGATCGTACTCAGTTGGCCGCCATGATGGCGCGCGTCGACTTACAACCCGTTAACTGACAGCAGGAGAGCGATAATGAAAACGCTGCTGATTAAAGACCCTACATTGGGACTGGCTTCCGCATACATGGCGCAACAACGTCTGGCTGCTGCCGCAGCTGCTGCGGGCCTGACCCTGACTGATAATCCTGCCGACGCTGAACTGGCGATTGTGCTGGGCAAAAATGTGCCGGACGATGCGGCGCTCAACGGCAAAGCGGTCTGGCTGGGTGATATCCAGCTGGCGGTACGCGAGCCGGAAACCTTCCTGAATCGCGCGAAGGCTGAAGCCAAAACCTGGCAGGCACCGGCTGCGGTGGCAACACCTGCAGGCGCACCTGCTGCGGCACCGGCTCAGGCTGGCGCGCAGAAACGCGTGGTTGCGGTGACCGCCTGTCCGACCGGCGTGGCGCACACCTTCATGGCTGCCGAAGCCATTCAGGCTGAAGCGACCCGTCGCGGCTGGTGGGTGAAAGTTGAAACCCGCGGTTCAGTGGGTGCCGGTAACGCGATTACGCCTGAAGAAGTCGCTGCCGCCGATCTGGTTATCGTCGCAGCAGACATTGAAGTCGATCTGGCGAAATTTGCCGGAAAGCCGATGTACCGCACCTCAACCGGTCTGGCGCTGAAGAAAACCGCACAGGAACTGGATAAAGCAGTCGCTGAAGCGAAGCCGTACAAAGCGGCGGCTGGCGGACAGAGTAATGAGAGTGAAGAAGAGAAGAAAGGCGGCGCAGGGGCTTATCGTCACCTGCTGACCGGTGTTTCTTACATGCTGCCGATGGTGGTCGCGGGGGGGCTAAGCATTGCCCTGTCGTTCGCTTTTGGTATTACAGCCTTTAAAGAGCAGGGCACCCTGGCCGCTGCGCTGATGCAAATTGGTGGGGGGAGCGCCTTTGCCCTGATGGTACCGGTGCTGGCGGGCTTTATTGCCTTCTCTATCGCTGACCGTCCAGGTCTGACGCCAGGTCTGATTGGCGGTATGATCGCCACCAGCATCAACGCCGGTTTCTTAGGCGGTATCATCGCGGGCTTCATTGCCGGTTATGCAGCGAAGCTTATCAGCGGCAAAGTAAAACTGCCGCAGAGTATGGAAGCGCTGAAACCGATACTGATTATCCCGTTATTCGCGAGCCTGATCACCGGTTTGCTGATGATCTACGTGGTGGGTAAACCGGTTGCGGGCATCATGAGTGGCCTGACGCACTGGCTGGCCAACATGGGTACGGCGAATGCGGTCCTGCTGGGTGCGATTCTGGGCGGCATGATGTGTACCGATATGGGTGGGCCGGTGAACAAAGTGGCTTACGCATTTGGCGTCGGCTTACTGAGCTCGCAGACGTATGCGCCGATGGCCGCCATCATGGCAGCCGGTATGGTGCCACCGCTGGCGATGGGTCTGGCAACACTGGTTGCCCGTCGTAAATTCAACAAAGGTCAGCAGGAAGGCGGTAAAGCGGCTCTGGTTCTGGGTCTCTGCTTTATCTCTGAAGGTGCGATTCCTTTCGCTGCCCGTGACCCGATGCGCGTTCTGCCTTGCTGTATCGTGGGCGGGGCAACGACCGGCGCGATCTCCATGGCGATTGGCGCAAAACTGATGGCACCGCACGGTGGACTGTTTGTACTGCTGATCCCTGGCGCGATTACCCCGGTTGTCGGCTATCTGATGGCGATTATTATCGGCACTGCGATTGCAGGTCTGAGCTACGCGGTACTGAAGCGTCCTGAAGAGCAGCTGGCGAAAGCCTGATTTGCAGAAGTGCCTAATCTGCTGAAGTAAAAATAGCAGGGAGCCGGATGGCTCCCTGTTTGCTTTTGTGAGGGACCTGCTCCCTGAGCCAGCATTCGGTCTGAACGAAAAGGGAGCCAGCGGGCTCCCTTTTTCTATCCCTGCTGTTCGGCTTTCAGCCAGGCAATCTCATCTTTCCAGATATCAGGATTAATGGTTTCCAGAATCAACGGAATACCATCAAACCGTGGATCTTTCATCAGCCAGCTAAACGCTGTTTTACCGATATTTCCTTCACCCAGGCTGTGATGGCGGTCAACGCGACTGTCGAAGGTACTTTTGGCATCGTTAAGGTGCATGCCGCGCAGATAGGTAAAGCCGACAATGCGCTCAAACTCGGAAAAGGTTGCCTCGCAGTCCGCTTCGGTACGCAGATCATAACCGCCAGCAAACGCATGACAGGTATCAATGCAGACACCGACGCGCGACTTATCTTCAACATGTTCAATAATGGTGGCGAGGTGCTCGAAGCGGAACCCCAGGTTACTGCCCTGACCGGCGGTGTTCTCAATCACGGCGGTCACGTTCTGGCTCTGATCAAGGGCGATATTGATCGACTCAGCGATCCGCTTCAGACAGGCCTCTTCATCAATCTGATGCAGATGGCTGCCAGGATGGAAGTTCAGCAGCGTCAGACCGAGCTGGTCACAACGATGAAGTTCATCAATAAAGGCAGCGCGGGATTTCTCCAGCGCCTCTTCAACCGGATGACCGAGGTTAATCAGAAAACTGTCGTGCGGCAGGATTTGCTGCGGACTGTATTTGTACGTCTCGCAGGCGGCGCGAAAAGCATCAATCACGTCAGTGGAGAGCGGGGCGGCCTTCCACTGACGTTGATTTTTAGTAAAGAGGGCGAAGGCGGTGGCTTCTATTTCATGGGCGCGGATCACGGCCTGATCCACGCCACCTGCCGCACTCACGTGTGCGCCAATATATTTCATGCCTTTCTCCTGGGGCTATGCACGGATGAAACGGCATGATACCCGATGCCGTTAGCCCATGAAATGTTGCACCAGCAGATTGATGGTGCCGCCACCCACAATTAACCAGCTAAATACCAGCGCACCCAGCAGCAGCGGTTTAACGCCCGCCTCACGTAATGCGCCAAAACGAGTGGTTAATCCCAGTGCCGCCATCGCCATTGCCAGCAGCAGACCCGCCAGCTCGTTCAGCGTGGCAACCACTGTGGCAGGCAGCAGCTGCAGCGAGTTAAACAGGGCGACTGCGATAAACAGCAGGGCGAACCAGGGAAACGTCACCGGCTGACGCGCTTTGCTCGCTTTGCGTTTGCCGCGTAACACTGCACTCAGGCAGAGCAGGAACGGGGCCAGCATCATCACCCGCAGCATTTTGGCAATCACCGCGCTGTTTTCGGCGTCCGGGCTGATACTGTGTCCGGCGGCGACCACCTGTGCCACTTCATGGATAGTTGAGCCCGTGAAAACACCAAACTGCGCCGCACTGAGATCCGGAAACAGGTTATGCGCCAGTGGCCACAGCAGCGGATAGGTAAAAATCGCCAGCGTGCCGAACAGCACCACGGTCGCGATAGCCACCGCGACTTTCGACGGCGCAGCTTTCACTACCGGTTCCGTCGCCAGAACGGCTGCAGCACCACAGATACTGCTGCCCGCACCAATCAGCCAGACGGTATCGCGATCCAGCTTCAGCAACCGGATGCCCAGCAGGCAGGTCACCAGGAAAGTACTGCTCAGCGTCAGTGCATCAATCAGGATGCCGCTAAAACCAACGTCAGCAATCTGTTGTAAGGTGATACGAAAACCAAACAGGATGATCCCCAGCCGCAACAGCTTCTGTTTAGCCAGTACCACGCCGCTGTCGCAGCGCGACGCCAGGGGCGTATAGACGCTATTGCCGACCAGGATGCCCAGCATAATCGCCAGGGTCAGTGAACCCAGCCCTGCTGCTGCAACTGTCGGTTGCTGTGCGAGCCAGCTGGCAGCAGCGGCAATCGCGGCAGTCAGTAACAGACCGGGGAACCAGAGCGTAACAGGATGATGTGTTTTAGCGATGCTCAGTTCGGTCATGATGGTCACTCCTCGTGGTTGAGTCATGATCATGAGGGTCGCTGGCTTAAAAGTGAAATTGATAATATATTTATAATTGACCAGAATAAACGATAAGGCAGCAATCATGATAGTTTCGCGTCTGCGCCGCTGGGCAACGCTGATCAAAAAAGATGTGTTTGTGCTGTGGTTCGCCTTTCGCGATCCGCGCACGCCCTGGTGGAACAAGCTGGTGATGCTGGGGCTGGTCGCCTACGGTGTCAGCCCGATCGATCTTATCCCGGATGTCATTCCCTTCGTCGGACTGCTGGATGACGCGGTCATCATCCCCACGGGGGTCATGGTGCTGTTGCGGTTGCTGCCGCGTGAGGTGCGCATCAGCAGCAGCGAGCGGGCGCAATCCCAGCGTTCCCGTGGCAAAAAAATCGCTGGCTGGCTGGGGGTAATAGGGCTGATCTGGCTGGCGATAATCATTTACCTGGTCAGGCATTCACTGAGTTAAGAGGCGACGATGCACATTACGCTGCGGCAAATCGAAGTGTTCACCGAAGTGCTGAAGAGTGGTTCCACAACTCAGGCTTCACAACTGCTGGCGCTATCGCAGTCGGCAGTCAGCGCGGCGCTGGCCGATCTGGAAAGTCAGATCGGCGTGCAGCTGTTTGATCGGGTCGGCAAGCGGCTGGTATTGAATGAGCACGGCCGGCTGCTCTATCCGCGAGCGGTCGGGTTGCTGGAGCAGGCGGGTGAAATTGAGCAACTATTCAAAGAGGATAACGGCGCGATCCGCATCTTCGCCAGCAGCACCATCGGTAACTATCTGCTGCCGGGCATGATGGCGGCTTATCGTCGTGATTTTCCCGGTCTGCCCCTGGAGCTGAGTGTTGGCAACAGTCAGGATGTGATTCAGGCGGTTTCCGATTTTCGTGTAGATGTCGGTCTGATTGAAGGGCCGTGCCATATGACCGAGCTGGTCAGCGAACCCTGGCTGGAAGATGAGCTGGTCGTGTTTGCCGCGCCTGACGCCGCGATCCTGCAACAGCCGGTGACGCTGAAAACGCTGGCGGAAGCGCCGTGGATCCTGCGCGAACGTGGCTCGGGCACCCGGGAAATCGTCGATTATCTGCTCCTGTCACACCTGCCAAGTTTTCAGCTGGGCATGGAACTGGGCAACTCCGAAGCGATCAAGCATGCGGTGCGGCACGGTATGGGCATCAGCTGTCTTTCGCGCCGGGTGATTGCCGATCTGCTGGAGGCGGGCACGCTGACAGAGCTGGCGATTCCGTTACCGCGTCTGACCCGGACGCTCTACCGCATTCATCACCGGCAGAAGCATATTTCAAAGGCACTGACGCGCTTTTTGTCCTATTGCCGTGAGTGACCGCTAATAATTCGGGCGCGATCATGAACTTAACTTATAACAGCATGGCATCGCTATACAGAGTCGGTCTGGCTGCTACAATCGCGCCTCATTTTTACCCAGCGTAGCGTTAACACATGCATAATGACTCAAAAACAACACAACAACCTGCATTACGACGTGCGTTAAAAGCCCGTCATCTGACGATGATCGCCATCGGCGGTTCCATCGGCACCGGCCTGTTTGTCGCCTCTGGCGCAACCATCGCGCAGGCTGGCCCTGGCGGGGCACTTCTCTCCTATATGCTCATCGGCCTGATGGTCTACTTCCTGATGACCAGTCTTGGTGAGCTGGCCGCCTTCATGCCCGTATCGGGTTCCTTCGCCACCTACGGTGCAAAATATGTCGAAGAGGGCTTTGGTTTCGCGCTCGGCTGGAACTACTGGTACAACTGGGCGGTAACCATCGCGGTTGACCTGGTCGCGTCACAGCTTGTGATGACCTACTGGTTCCCGGACACACCTGGCTGGATCTGGAGCGCACTTTTCCTGGGTCTGATATTCCTGCTTAACTACATCTCGGTGAAAGGCTTTGGCGAGGCAGAATACTGGTTCTCACTGATCAAAGTCGCCACCGTGATCATCTTTATCATTGTTGGTGTGCTGATGATCACCGGCATTATGCGCGGTGCAGAGCATGCGGGCTGGCAGAACTGGCAGGTAGGCGATGCGCCGTTTGCGGGTGGCTTTGCGGCGATGATTGGCGTGGCGATGATTGTGGGATTCTCCTTCCAGGGCACCGAGCTGATCGGTATCGCGGCGGGCGAATCTGAAGACCCGGCGAAAAATATCCCGCGCGCGGTGCGGCAGATTTTCTGGCGTATTCTCCTGTTCTATGTGTTTGCCATCCTGATTATCAGTCTGATCCTGCCGTACACCGATCCGCAGTTGCTGCATAACGACATCGACGATATCAGCGTCAGCCCGTTTACTCTGGTGTTCCAGAACGCCGGTCTGCTCTCTGCGGCTGCGGTGATGAATGCGGTGATTCTGACGGCGGTGCTGTCAGCCGGTAACTCCGGCATGTATGCCTCAACGCGTATGCTTTATAACCTGGCCAGCGAAGGCAAAGCGCCGCGTATTTTCGCGAAGCTTTCTAAGGGCGGCGTGCCGCGCAATGCCTTATGGGCGACGACCGTGGTGGCCGGACTGTGCTTCCTGACCTCTAAATTTGGTAATCAGGAAGTGTATCTGTGGCTACTGAATACCTCAGGGATGACCGGTTTTATCGCCTGGCTGGGTATTGCTATCAGTCACTATCGCTTCCGTCGCGGCTATGTCGCTCAGGGACATGACCTGAACGATCTGCCTTACCGCTCTGGTTTCTTCCCGCTGGGACCGATTTTCGCCTTCGTGCTCTGCCTGATCATCACGCTGGGTCAGAATTATCAGGCCTTCCTCAACGACAGCATTGACTGGTATGGCGTGGCGGCAACCTACATCGGCCTGCCGCTGTTCCTGATTATCTGGTTCGGCTACAAGCTGACGCGCGGAAGCCATTTCGTGAAGTACAGCGAGATGGAGTTCCCTGTTCATAAAGAGTAATGCTGATCTGGCGCTGCAGCGCGGCGCCAGAAACCGCCTTTACAGACCAGCGATAAGCGTAAAGCGATGGGCGCACTCGCCCCAGCTGCGGCTCCGCAATCCTCTATTGAGTCAGGCATCGTCAACAGAAACCCCGCTTCACTGATGTCCACCCCACCGTAAACCGTTATGCGGATATTAATACCCTGGCCGAAAAGGCTATGTGTATAGAAATGCCAGCTACGCCATCCAGATGCGCACTTCACTTCTGAACCCCTTGATCATCGCCATCACATGTCTGTCAGCGCTCAATATTAACTTTCGCGCTATTTAGTTGTTTACAATGTGACTGCGGCCTGTCATTCTGCTCAAACTAAATAGCACACTACTTAATAGCGAATGTAAGGAAGCCTGAAATGAACGTGAAACTCACTGCAGGGGCTTTATTATTAGCCAGTCAGATTGCTTCAGCATGGGCAAGCCCGGCGGAGAATCTGCCGCAACCTACCGCCGGTGTTGCCGCCTTTCTCAAAGCACTGAACAGCAGCGGTGGCAAGCCCATCGAAACCTTAGCGCCTGTCGAGGCGCGCGCAGTGTTAACGGGTGCTCAGCAGGGTGCGTTGCTGCCACCCGCACAAATTTCTGAAAAAACCATTACAGCACTGGGCAAACCGCTCAAACTGACGATCGTAAAACCTGAGCACAGTTCTGGCATGCTGCCCGTATTTATGTTCTTCCATGGGGGAGGCTGGGTGCTGGGTGACTTCCCGACCCATGAACGTCTGGTCAGGGACCTGGTGAATGAGTCCGGCGCTGCTGCCGTATTTGTGAATTATGATCCTTCCCCGGAAGCCCATTATCCGGTCGCCATTACACAGGCTTATGAAGCAACAAAATGGGTGGCCGAAAACGGTCATGAAATTGGCGTAGACGGCAAGCGACTGGCACTGGTCGGTAACAGTGTCGGCGGCAACATGGTCGCTGCTGTCGCGCTTCAGGCTAAGCAGAACAATGCGCCGTCCATTCGTTATGATGTCATGTTGTGGCCTGTTACTGATGCCAGCTTTGATGATGCTTCCTATAAGCAGTTTGCCAGCGGCTATTTTCTGACCCGGAATATGATGAAATGGTTCTGGGACAACTACACGCCTTCAGAAAAAGATCGGAATAACATTCTGGCCTCTCCGCTGCGTGCAACCCAGGCCCAACTGGCTGGTTTGCCACCCACGCTTATTCAGACTGCTGAACTGGATGTATTACGCGATGAAGGCGAAGCTTTTGGGCGCAGGCTGGATAACGCTGGCGTGCCGGTGACAGTCACCCGTTATAACGGCATGATCCATGACTTTGGGTTGCTGAATGCGCTGAGTAAAGAGCCTGCAGTGCGCACAGCGATTGGCCAGGCGTCTGCGGAGCTTAAGGAACACCTTAAGTAAACCCTGCCTTAATGCCTTACCCCGGACATTCTTCGCAGACTGTCCGGGTCATTATCACCATTGAGCGCAGCATAGTGTTTGATGCCATACCTTTACGGCGCAGAGTCCGCTAACCAGCGTTAGTTTTTCGCTTATTACGGCCATGAAAGTTGCGGACCTTGCGCACACGGGTCACCATGCTGGATCCGGCGCCAGTATCCTTCCCATAACAACACCGTTTTTTACTGTTTTTTCACGTCTCGCTTATGTTCTCGAATTGATAATTATTATCACCTGCACTATTGTGGCTGCGTTTTCTGACGTGATAGCCACACAGGGTTCAAACATGACTACCGAAACTTCGCTGCTGGCGGGGGAAGAGACGCTTCACCACACCATGCAAAATTACCATCAGGTGCTGCGCCGCCGCCTGATCTGGATTGGCGTATTACTGGTGGCAATTGTCGCCTCGCTAATCCTCGACTTCACACTGGGTCCGGCCGGGCTCTCCCTTGAAACGCTGTGGAATACGCTGCTCAGCCCCGACAGCGTCGATGCCGGCACCCGCGTTATTGTCTGGGACATTCGTCTGCCCTATGCGCTGATGGCGCTGGTGGTGGGGCTGTCGCTGGGTCTGGCGGGTGCAGAGATGCAGACCATCCTGAACAACCCGCTGGCCAGCCCGTTTACGCTGGGTGTCTCATCGGCGGCGGCGTTCGGAGCCGCGCTGGCGATCATTCTTGGCGTCGGTATTCCCGGCATACCCGATCAGTGGTTAATTTCTGCCAACGCCTTTGTGTTTGCGCTGTTTGCTGCGCTGATGCTGGATGCGGTGACCCGCTGGACGCAGGTCTCCTCTGCAGGTGTGGTGCTGTTCGGTATCGCCCTGGTGTTTACCTTTAATGCGCTGGTCTCGATGATGCAGTTCATCGCCAGCGAAGACACGCTGCAGGGTCTGGTGTTCTGGACCATGGGCAGCCTGGCGCGTGCCTCCTGGGAGAAGCTGGGCGTACTGACTGTGGCGCTGGTCATCCTGGTACCGTTCTCAATGATGAGCAGCTGGAAGCTGACGGCGCTGCGTCTGGGCGAAGACCGCGCAGTGAGCTTTGGTATTGATGTGCGTCGTCTGCGCCTGACCACCTTGCTGCGTATCAGTATTCTTTCGGCGCTGGCCGTGGCGTTTGTCGGACCCATCGGTTTCATCGGCCTGGTCGCACCCCACATTGCCCGCATGATGTTTGGTGAAGATCATCGCTTCTATCTGCCCGCCAGTGCGCTGGTCGGTGCGCTGGTCCTGTCGCTGGCGTCGGTCGCGTCGAAAAACCTCCTCCCCGGCGTAATCATCCCGGTCGGCATCGTCACCTCACTGATCGGCGTGCCGTTCTTCCTGAGTATTATTCTGCGTCATCGGGGGACAGTATGATGGAACAGGGTCTGACGTTACGCGGCTTCAGTGCCGGTTATCCAAAAAATAAAGTCATTGATAATCTCAATATCGCGCCGCTGCCACGCGGTGAAATCACCGTGCTGCTGGGGCCAAATGGCTGTGGTAAATCGACGCTGTTGCGCGCGCTGGCCGGTCTGAATAAAGGCCAGGGTGAGATGTGGCTCAACGGTGAAGATCTCATGACCCAGCCGTTTGCCCGCCGGGCGAAGAATGTGGTCTATCTGCCGCAATCGCTGCCTGCGGGCGTGCATCTGCATGTGCTGGAATCGATTATCGTGGCGCAGCGTGCCTCTGGTGGGTTGCACAGCGCCAGCAGCGAAGCGGAGATCATGCATCTGCTGGAGCAGCTTGGCATTGCGCATCTGGCGATGCGTTACCTCGATCAGCTCTCTGGGGGACAAAAGCAGCTGGTCGGGCTGGCGCAGTCCCTGATCCGTCGTCCTAAACTGCTGCTGCTGGATGAACCACTGAGCGCGCTGGATCTTAACTACCAGTTCCACGTCATGGATCTGGTACGCCGCGAAACTGCCCAGCGCAACATTGTGACGGTGGTGGTGGTGCATGACATCAACATCGCACTGCGCCATGCGCAACATGCGCTGATGCTGAAGCAGGGCGCACTGGTGGCGGAAGGGCAACCGGATAAGGTGATTACGCCGGCTACGCTGGCAAAAGTGTATGGCGTCAACGGCCGAATCGAACACTGCTCGCGCGGCATTCCGCAGGTGATGATCGATGGGCTGACGGGGCCGGCACTGGTCTGAAAGTCGGGCGAGGTCTGGCGTTGAGCCCGCGTTTGCGGCAGTAAAGTATGCAGAAAAATTCAGGGCCGCAATGGCGGCCCTGATGAGTTACTACGCCAGCAGATGCTGCGCATGGAAGCGCAGATGATCTTCCACGAAGCTGGCAATAAAGAAGTAGCTATGGTCATAACCTGGCTGAATACGCAGCGTCAGCGGGAAACCCACCTCGCGGGCGATTTCCTCTAACCGCTCTGGTTGCAGCTGATCGGCCAGGAACTGATCGCTGTCGCCCTGATCGATTAGCATCGGCAACCGATGGGATACTTCCGCCATCAGCTGGCAGCTGTCATATTCCCGCCACGCCGCACGATCGTCGCCCAGATAGGCCTGAAACGCTTTCTGGCCCCACGGCACCTGCATTGGATTCACAATCGGCGCAAAGGCAGAAGCCGAGGCAAACCGGTTACTCAGTCGCAGCGCCAGCATCAGCGCCCCGTGTCCGCCCATAGAATGACCCATGATCGACTGACGTTCACTGACCTTGAAATTATCCGCAATCAGGGCGGGTAACTCGCTGCTCAGATAGTCGAACATGCAGAAATGGCTCGCCCAGGGTTGCTGGGTGGCATTGAGATAAAATCCCGCGCCCTGACCCAGATCATATCCCTCATCATTCGCCACCTCGTCACCGCGCGGGCTGGTATCTGGCATAATCAGCACCAGACCCAGTTCCGCCGCAACGCGCTGCGCGCCCGCTTTGGTGGTGAAGTTCTCATCGTTGCAGGTCAGCCCGGCCAGAAACCAGACGACCGGCGGCGGTGCATCACCGTGCGGGGTGGGCAGATAGATGCTGAAGGTCATCGGGCAGTTCAGCACGGCTGACTGATGACGCCAGCGCTGCTGCCAGCCACCAAAAATACGGTGTTCTTCCAGTAGCTCCAGAGTAGATGCCATAACGCCTCCTGATTACTTGTTAAAGTGCACGACCGAGCGAATCGATTTTCCTTCGTGCATCAAATCAAAGGCATCGTTGATCTCTTCCAGCGGCATGGTGTGGGTAATAAAATCGTTCAGCGCAAATTTACCGTCGAGGTAATCCTGCACAATGCCCGGCAGCTGTGAACGGCCTTTCACGCCGCCAAAGGCGGATCCGCGCCAGACGCGACCGGTTACCAGCTGGAACGGACGGGTAGAGATCTCTTCACCGGCACCCGCGACACCGATAATCACAGATTCGCCCCAGCCTTTGTGGCAGCACTCCAGTGCGGAACGCATTACGTTCACGTTGCCGATACATTCAAACGAGAAATCCACGCCGCCGTCGGTCAGCTCGACAATCACCTCCTGAATGGGCTTATCATAATCTTTCGGGTTGATCAGATCGGTAGCACCCAGCTTGCGAGCGAGATCGAATTTGCTGGTGTTGAGGTCAATCGCGATGATGCGGCCGGCTTTCGCCATTTTCGCGCCGATGACCGCAGAAAGACCGATGCCGCCGAGACCGAAGATTGCCACGGTGTCGCCTTCTTTCACTTTGGCGGTGTTCATGACCGCGCCCATGCCGGTTGTGACGCCACAACCCAGCAGGCAAACCTCTTCCAGTGGCGCTTCTTTACTGATTTTCGCCAGCGAGATTTCCGGAATAACGGTGTACTCAGAGAAAGTCGAGGTACCCATATAGTGGAAAATCGGTTTGCCATCTTTAAAGAAGCGGGTGGTGCCATCCGGCATCAGGCCTTTGCCCTGGGTCGTGCGGATCGCCTGGCAGAGATTGGTTTTGCCCGACAGACAGTACTTACATTTGCCGCACTCCGGGGTATAAAGCGGGATGACATGGTCACCCACTTCGACGCTGGTTACGCCTTCGCCCACGGCTTCCACGATGCCGCCGCCTTCATGGCCGAGAATCGCCGGGAAAACACCTTCCGGGTCAGTGCCGGAGAGGGTGTAGGCGTCGGTATGACACACGCCTGTCGCGACAATGCGCACCAGCACTTCACCTTTCTGCGGCGGCATCAAATCCACTTCTTCAATTTTCAGTGGTTCGCCAGCAGCCCAGGCAACAGCGGCACGGGTTTTGATCATGTTCATGCAATCCCTCTTTCAGTCAGAGTGGCGCGCACAATGGCGCCGGGTGGTCGTGATAATGTAAACATAGCGTGGAACGCTTACTCCGCCGCCTGTAATGGGTGAATCAGCTCATCATTGAGCGGACGATCGTCAAATTGTTCAATAATCAGGTATTTCAGTGCTTCAACATTCGGGGTAAAAGCGTCACGTCGCCACATCAGCCAGGTGGCAGTATCACGATAAGCCGCAGGTAAGGTATGTGCCTGCACCCGTGACCGGTCCGCCATCTGCTTTAATACTGAGGCCGGAATCATCGCGACGCCTGCGCCACCCGCTACGCAGGCCAGCATGGCGTGATAGGACTGGATCTCCATTACATTATCCGGCGCCGTCTGGCTGTCGCGATACCAGCTCTCCAGCTTCACCCGATAAGAGCAGCTGTTGCGAAAGGCAAACAGGGTGTCGTCCTGCACGTCGCGCGCTGTGCTGATCGGCCCATGATCCAGCCCGGTGATGAGGACCATCTCCTCGCGAAAGGCGATGCAGCCATTCAGATCATCATGGGAAACCGGGCCATCAACCAGCGCGGCGGCCAGGGTGCCCTCGCGAACCCGATCAATAATTTCGCCTGAGGTGCCGGTAATCAGCGACAGCGCCACTTTGGGAAAGCGCTGGTGGTAGGCGGCGAGCAGGCCAGGCAGGCGGGTCGCCGCAGTACTCTCCATGGAGCCCAGTGCAAAGTTGCCCGCCGGTTCGCCGGTTCGGGTCATGCTCATCGCTTCTTCACTTAACGCCAGAATACGCTGCGCATAATTCAGGAAATTATGGCCCATCGGCGACAGGCGAATGCGCTGCTTCTCACGAATAAACAGATCCACACCCAATTCTTCTTCCAGCTGGCGTAGTCGCGTGGTGAGATTAGAGGGGACGCGATGCAGCTGTTCTGCTGCGCGTGCCAGAGAACCGGTTTCGGCGACGGAACAGAACATACGCAGCTGAACTAAATCCATATCTTCTCTTCCCGTAAGCAAGTTGGTTAAAATTATTCACTTTCCGTGAGTTTAGTCATCCTGCATGCTGTTGGCAAGTCAGAAGAGATCTCAGGGCAGAACAACAGGAGTTCAGCAATGGCGTTACGCGTCGCGCTCAGCGCGTTTTTAACTTTATTTGTGGCGATGGGCATTGGGCGCTTCGCCTTTACGCCGCAGGTGCCGCTGATGATTCAGGCACATCAGCTGACACTCACCAGTGCCAGCCTGGTGGCAGCCTTCAACTATCTTGGCTATCTGTGTGGCTCGTTTGATGCCATGCGCGCGCACCGGCGGGTGGAGTTGCGACTGCAGGCGGGCGTGTGGGGCGCAGTGGTACTGACGCTGCTCTCCGCTCTGGCAACGGGCCCCTGGCTGCACGGCGTAATCCGCTTTCTGATTGGCTGGGCCAGCGGCTGGGCGATGGTGCTGGTGGCTGCCTGGAGCAATGAACAGCTGCATCGGCATGGCCGGGCAGGGCTGTCGGCGGCCGTTTTTGCCGGGCCGGGCTGCGGCATTTTTGTCAGCGGTTTGCTGGGCGTCGCGCTGCACACTCTGCAGGTCTCTGCCGGTCTGGCCTGGGCCGCTTACGGTGCGCTGGCACTGCTGCTGATTGCGCTCATCACCCGTCATCTGCCGCGGCGGGGCGAACTGCATCGTCCGGAACAGGCACCTGAGCCTCTGGTGCTAAATCGCAATCTTAAACGTCTGGTGCTGAGTTACAGCCTGGCGGGCTTTGGCTACATTCTTCCTGCCACCTTTTTGTCGCAGATGGCCGCTACGCGTTTTCCTGACGGTATTTTCGCGCAGTTTGTCTGGCCGATATTCGGCGGCGCGGCGATGATCGGCATCCTGCTGGGTATCCTGACGCGGCGCTGGGGACACAGCCATGTCCGGCTGGCGGTGGTGCTCTGGGCGCAGGCGCTGGGCGTATTTGCCGCGGCGCTTCTGCCAGGCTTTAGTGGCCTGCTGGCTGGTGCGCTGCTGGTGGGGGGCGGCTTCCTCAGCGTGGTGCAACTGTCGATGCTCTGTGCGCGTGAACTGGCACCCAATCATCTGCGTTACATGGCTGGCCTGCTGACTACGGGCTATGCGGTCGGACAGCTGGTCGGCCCGCTGCTCTCTTTCCTCTCTACGGCCCTGTTACATCGGCTGGAACCAGCCCTTTGGGTGGCCGGGGTCAGCCTGGTCTGGGCAGGCCTGCTGGTCTGGCGAAGAATGGAGTGAAAAGCTTTCATCGCCAATCTGATTGATTGCTGGATTCCCCGCAAAGAAAGTTTCACAATACGCGCCTGATTACAGGGCCCGCAGGCAAAAGCTCGCGGGCGCAACACCAGCCGGAGAAGAGTAGATGAGCACCCTAAGTCAGGAAGCTGCCCTGGTTCACGAAGCGCTGCTTGCGCGTGGACTGGAAACCCCGTTACGTGCACCGACGCGCGACATTGATGATAAAACGCGTAAGAGCCTGATTGCCGGGCACATGACCGAGATTATGCAGCTGCTGAATCTGGATCTTGAAGATGACAGCCTGATGGAAACGCCACATCGCATCGCCAAAATGTATGTTGATGAGGTTTTTTCCGGTCTCGACTACGCCAATTTCCCGAAAATCACCGTCATAGAGAACAAAATGAAGGTCGATGAGATGGTGACTGTACGTGATATCACTCTGACCAGCACCTGTGAACACCACTTTGTTATCATTGATGGCAAAGCGACTGTCGCCTATATACCCAAAGAAAAGGTGATTGGTCTGTCGAAAATCAACCGCATCGTGCAGTTCTTTGCCCAGCGCCCACAGGTGCAGGAGCGTCTGACGCAGCAGGTTTTGGTAGCATTGCAGACGCTGCTGGGCACTAACAATGTAGCTGTCTCGATTGATGCGGTGCACTACTGTGTCAAAGCGCGTGGTATAAAAGATGCGACCAGCGCCACCACCACGACTTCGCTGGGTGGCCTGTTCAAGTCCAGCCAGAATACCCGCCAGGAATTTTTGCGCGCAGTGCGCCATAGTTGAGTCAACTGCGGGCGCATAACGGTGCCCGCCTCAATGGGGCAGGGTGCCGCATGCAACGCTATCACGCACTGGATTTCATTCGTGGCTGTGCCATTCTCGGCATTCTGCTGCTCAATATTGTCGGCTTTGGCCTGCCTTCTGCTGCCTACCTGAATCCGGCGTGGCAGGGCAGCGTCAGTCTCTCCGATACCTGGACATGGGCGCTCTCTGACACCTTCGCTCAGCTCAAATTCCTCACTCTGTTCGCACTGTTGTTTGGCGCGGGTCTGCAAATGCAGCTGCCGCGCGGGAGCCGCTGGCTCACAGCCCGACTTTCCATTCTGGTCCTCATCGGTTTTGTGCACGGTATTTTTCTCTGGGAAGGCGATATCCTGCTGGATTACGGCATTATCGGACTGGTGGTCTGGCGGGTGCTGCGCGATGTCCCCTCCACCCGCAGCCTGATGAATACCGGTATTCTGCTCTACCTGGTGGGTTGCGGCGTGCTGCTGGTGTTTGGGTCGATCTCCGATCCTGAACCGACTCATTCCTGGCTGCCGGGCGCAGCCGATCTGCAATATGAACAGTACTGGAAACTCACCGGTGGCTGGGAGGCGATACAGAACCGGCTGGACCATCTCTCGTCAGGGCTGATGGCGCTGGCGGCACAGTATGGCTGGCAGCTGGCGGGTCTGATGATGATGGGTGGCGCACTGCTGCGCAGCGGCTGGCTGACGGGCGAGTTTCCTGCACAGCATTACCGTCAGGCGGCGGCGCTGCTACTGACGATGGGATTCTGCATTGCGGTGGCCGGTGTGGCAGCGCAATGGCTGTTACACTGGGCGTTCCGCTGGACCGCTTTTTACCTTCAGGCCCCGCGCGATCTCGCCAGTCCGCTGATCAGTCTGGGCTATGCCGCGCTCTGTCTGGCTTACTGGCCGAAGATTGCACGCTGGCGCATCAGCTACGCCATCCAGTGTGTGGGCCGCATGGCGCTGACCAACTACCTGCTGCAGTCGCTGATTTGCACCACGCTGTTTTACCGCTTTGGCTTCTATATGCACTTCACCCGGCTGGAACTGGTGATGATGGTGCCTGCGGTATGGCTTATCAATATCCTGTTTTCACTCATCTGGTTACATTTCTTCGCACAGGGTCCACTGGAATGGCTGTGGCGGCGGTTTACGCTGCTCTCAGCCAGTAAATCACGCCTCACGGACAACACAGGATAATGACCGCCATCACAAAGGTTACATAATTGTATGTAACCGTTTTCATTGATGTGACGCAATTCACGCTGTATGCCTCCTGCCCCTGACAGAATAGCGCCGGTATATAACCCGGCGTGATGCCCTATTTTTCCTTTCTGGAACTGCTGCATGATAACTATTCGTGATGTTGCCCGTCAGGCTGGCGTGTCAGTGGCGACCGTGTCGCGCGTCCTTAACCAGAGCAACGCCGTGACCTCTGATACCCGTGACGCTGTGTTACAGGCGGTGGAGGCGCTGGGCTATCGCCCTAATGCCAACGCCCAGGCGCTGGCGACACAGGTCAGCGACACGATCGGGGTAGTGGTGATGGATGTCTCCGATCCTTTCTTCGGAGCACTGGTTAAGGCGGTGGATACCGTGGCGCAACGCGTGCACAAGCATGTGTTAATCAGCAACTCCTGGCATCAGGAAGAGAAAGAGCGTCATGCTATTGAAGTCCTGATCCGTCAGCGCTGCAGCGCTCTGGTAGTACACGCGAAAACGCTGCCGGACGCTGAGCTGGCGGACTTTATGCAGCACGTTCCCGGCATGGTGGTGATTAACCGCATCATTCCTGGATTCGAACACCGCAGCGTCAGTCTGGATAATGTCACTGGCGCACTGATGGCCTCAAGAACGTTGTTACAACAGGGGCATAGCCGCATTGGTTATCTCTGCTCCAGTCATCCCATCGAGGATGTCGCGCAGCGCCGTGAAGGGTGGATACAGGCAATGGCAGAGCAGGGTATCCGGCCGCAGGAGAGCTGGATAGCCAGCGCAGAGCCTGACATGCAGGGCGGCGAAGCGGCGATGGTAGAGTTGCTGGGGCGCAATCTTAACCTCACTGCTGTGTTTGCCTACAACGACGGCATGGCGGCGGGCGCACTCACTGCGCTGAAAGACAACGGTATTCAGGTACCACAGCATTTTTCTGTCATTGGCTTTGATGACATCCCCATTTCTCGTTACACCGACCCGCAGTTAACCACTGTTCGTTATCCCATTGTTTCTATGGCAAAAATTGCGACTGAACTGGCTTTGCAGGGTGCCGCCGGACTGCTGGACGACACCGCAACACACATCTTTATGCCAACTCTGGTGCGGCGTCATTCGGTGGCGCAGCGGCAAAATGTGGAGTCCGTCACTAATTCAGGCGATTCAGGCATGTAACCGTTTTCAATCTGTGATTACATTCACAGTTAATTAACATTGCTCTCACTAT
>Ga0308167_1001395_pt1 | contig 28590 bp, 22 predicted proteins | sample PhyCR1_2_FD_202138 | JGI IMG/M metagenome (GOLD analysis project Ga0308167, IMG submission 202138) | Phyllosphere microbial communities from UC Gill Tract Community Farm, Albany, California, United States - DLSLRC.R1 | ecosystem: Host-associated > Plants > Phyllosphere > Unclassified | place... | reverse complement strand
GAGAAGGTGTGGAACGACTTCAACCAACCGTGATTGGCGGCGCCGCGTTCGGAAGCTTTGCGAAGGGTCAGCATGGTCTTGTCCTCAAGTGGGAGCGGGCTGCGATATGCAGGGCTCCGGCGTTGAGAAGAATGTTAATGGTTACTGTGAAATTCATTAAGAAGCTAAAAACTGAATAACTGTCTCCTTTAGGTTGACAGTTGCAAGCGTGGCATAATGCCCGCCGCCTTCCTCTCCGATGGACCTGACCTGATATGAAAACCGTGGCCATGGCGCTGTTTCCGGACTTCCTGCTGCTCGACATGGCCGGGCCGCTCGAAGTGTTCTCCATCGCCAATCGCTACCTGCCGGTGGCGCAGCACTACCAGATCCTCACCATCGGTACCGAGCCCGGGCCGTTGCGCGCCTCCAATGGCGTGGTGGTGCAGGCCGACCTGTTGCTGGACCAGGCTCAGGACAGCTACGACTTGCTGCTGGTACCCGGTGGTCCCGGTGCCTATAACGAATGCCACCCTGCCTTGTTGTCCTGGCTCCAGGTGGCCACCCCAAGGGCGCGGCGCTTTGGTTCTATCTGCACCGGGGCCTTTGTACTGGGGCATGCCGGCCTGCTGGACGGTCATCGCGTGACCACCCACTGGCACTACACCGAACGGCTGATCAAGGCATTCCCCCAGGCGAGGGTCGAAACTGATCGTATCTATCTGCAGGACGGGCGGCTGATCACTTCGGGTGGGGTCACCGCGGGTATCGACCTGGCGCTGTCGGTGGTGGCTCAGGACCATGGCAAGCAGGTTGCGGTGGAAGTGGCCAAGGTGCTGCTGGTGGTGATGAAACGCCAGGGTGGGCAGGCCCAGTTCAGCCCGATGACGGCGGCGGTAGCGCCCCAGGAAACCGCGATTACTCGCGTGCAGAACCATGTGCTGGAGCATCTGGACCAACCTTTCACCATCGAGTCCATGGCCGCGATGGCCGGCATGAGCGCGCGCCACTTTGCGCGGCTGTTCGCCAAGGATGTGCAGATGACCCCCATGGCCTTCCTGCAAGGCGCGCGCATAGACCGTGCCCGGCAGTTGCTGGAGACCACCGACCTGCCGCTCAAGACCGTGGCTTTCCATGCAGGTTTCGGCAGCGTGCGGCATATGCGCTTTCTGTTCAGCGAGAAACTGGGTCTCAACCCGACCCAATACCGACAGCAGTTCAGTTAACGACAGAATGTCCGTTTAGCGCACCCGATTGTCCGTGTCGCTCCCCGTGCCAGCATTGTCCTGTCAACGCCAACTGGCAAGATAGCGTCAAGCCCATGGAAAAGGATGCGCAGATGCCCAAGGCCGGGTGTTTCAGCGCTATGACACAGATGAACAATTCCCAGGCGATTGACGCGGATGGCACGGTTCGCTTCGGCGATTATGTCTTTCACCGGCAACAACGGTTGGTCAGCAAGGCTGGCTGGCCGGTGCCGTTGGGCGGACGCGCGCTGGATATCCTCGCGGTACTGCTCGAAGCGCCTGGGCAATTTTTCAGCAAGGCGACACTGATCGAGCGGGTCTGGCCGCACAGCGTGGTGGAAGAGAACAACCTGCGCGTGCACATCGCGGCTTTGCGCCGCGCCCTTGACGGACAGCGCTATATCCTCAACGACCCCCAGCGGGGCTATTGTTTCGCAGCCAAGGTGCAAGGTGGCCTGCTAGCCACACTGCCCCGGCACAATCTGGTGGCACGACTCAGCGCGGTGATGGGCTGCGAGGCATTGTTGGGTGTGCTGGTGCGACGCCTGTCGGGGCAAAACCTGATGACCCTTACCGGCTGCGCCGGCGTTGGCAAAAGCACCCTGGCCCTGGCGTTGGCCGAACATGTGTTGCCGCGCTACCGCGACGGCGTGTGGTGGGTCGACCTGGCCACCGTCCAAGCGCCGGTGACCCTGCTGCGCCACCTGGCCGCGGTGCTGCACCTTGAGCCCAGTGCCAGTGCTGTCGAACTGGGCCGCCAATTGGCTTCGCGCCAGCTCCTACTGGTGCTTGATGGCGCCGACCTGCTGCTCGGCGCCTGCCGGCACCTGGTGCGCGTACTACGGGAAACAGCCCCTCTGGTCAGCGTGCTGGTCACCAGCCGAGAAGCCCTGCACGTTCCCGGCGAATGGGTGCAACGCGTGCCTCGGTTGGCGGTGCCTGCACCAGCGGCGCTGGGCAGCGTCGAACAGGCGATGAGTTACCCGGCGGTGCAACTGTTCGTGGCACGCGTTCGTGCCGGTCAGCAGGGGTTTGTGTTGCGGCCCCAGGACCTGGCGCCACTGCGCGATATCTGCCGGCGCCTCGATGGCATCCCCTTGGCCTTGGAACTGGCCGCCGCCCAAGTCGACGCCCTTGGCGTGCGCGGCTTGCAGGAGCAGTTGAGCAAGGGCCTGCAAGTGCTGACCCGGGGCCGGCGCACGGCGGTGGAACGTCATCAGTCCCTGGCGGCGGCGCTGGACTGGACCTTCCAGCGTCTGAGCCTGCCGGAGCGCTGGCTGTTCCTGCAATTGGGGTTGTTCAAGATGGCGGTGACGCTGCCAACCCTGAGTGAACTGGTGGCCGGCACCGAGCTGGAACACGCCGACCTGTCCTACCTGCTGGGGCGGCTGGTGGACGCGTCACTGCTGACCCTTGAACCCGGCCCCGGCCATGCGCGCTACCGCTTGCTCAATTGCGTGCGCAGCTATGCACTGGCGCACTTGCGCGACCCGGTGCAGGTGGCGCGTTTGCAGCAGGGGTATGGGCATTACCTGGGACCGTATTCAGGCCGGCCGTTTGTCTTGCAACTCGTCGAGCAGGCGGCGTACGCGCACTAGATCCGGGGTGGCAAAGCCCTCGGTGAAACGCCCATAGATCGAGTTCAGCAGATCGCTGGCGGCCTGCACACGACCTTGGGCCTGCCACCGTCGCGCCAATGACGTTGCGCAACGCAGCTCCCAGGCCAGCGCGCCTTGCTGGTGGGCCAGGCCCAGGGCCTCCAACAGCAGTGCCTCTGCTGCGCGGGCGTCGGTCATGCTGTCGGCGCGGACCCGCAAGATCTCCGGGGCGCACCAGCCCGCGTCGCCCGTGCGGGCGCGTTCGACGCACGGGTCGTCCACTGCGTGGGAACCCAGGGTGACCAGGATGTCCTGGATCAGCCCCAGGCCTTGCAGGTCCTTGTGACCGAGGGTGCCGGCGTAGTGCCCCGACCAGGTCTGGAACAACTGCACCGAATGCTTGTGGGCATGCTCCAGCAGCAATGCCTGCAAGGATTGGGCGGTGTGTACGTCCCCGTTGTAGCGGGCGATGACCACGGTCGCCAGGGCCAGGGTGTAGCAGATGGAGGTGCCATGATTGATTTGCTGCGCCAGCGTCAACGCCTGGCTGGCGGTGCGCCAGGCTTGCTCGGGAAAACCTTGCAGCCACAGGATCCGCGCCAACACCGTCAGTGACGCCACGCTCTGGTCGTATTGCACACCGATACCGTGGGCAAACCGGTTGAGGTGGCCGCTGTGCGCCATGCGCTGGATCACCTGCTCGGCGTTGTGCCGGGCGAGGGCCTGGTTGCCGTTGTAATGCTGGGCCAGAACGCGTAGGCGTTGGGCGCTGATGTCCAGTTGCGGGTCGGTGCGCGGGTCGAGTCGATCGAACTGCACGCTCTGTGCCAGCGCCTGGCGATACAGGCCCGCACACAGGTTCACCGCCATATGCCCCGAGACCGCGCGCAGTTGTCCCGCTACGTCCTGGCGCTCCTCGGCCAGGCACCGGGCACTGGCAAACGCGGCAATGGTCTGCGGGGCACCGCCCATGGCGTGATACGACAGGCTGCCCAGCGCCAGTTGCAGTTGCATGGTCAACCGCGGGCACGGCGAGCGGGCCTTGCCCATCAGCGCCAGTGCCTTGTCCACATACAACCGGTGCTCCCTGAGCAACGACAACTCTTGCCACAGCGGCATTGCACTGACTGTCAGACGGATCGCCAGCAGGTGTTCACCCGCGTCCGCCAGCCCCCAGTCGAGGGCGGCACGCACGTCTTCGCGCAGGGGGGCGTAGCGGTCGATCCAGGCTTGGGTTGCAATCAGCTCCCAATCGTCGCGCGCCTGCTCCATCAGTGCCAGGCAGCGCCCGGCATGGCGCTCGCGGGTGGCGTCCAGCTCATTGGCGACGCTGAGCTGTTCCAAGGCATAGGTGCGGGTGATGTCCAGCAGGCGATAGACCATTTCGTCATCACCGGCCTCCACATTGAGCAAGGACTTGGCGACCAACTGCGTGATCGAACCCAGCACCTCGGTGGGTGCGACCTGCTCCCCGGCGATCACCGCCGCCGCGCTGGCCAGGCTGAACCCGCCCCGGAACACCGCCAGGCGCCGCAGGCAGATCTGCTCGCAGGCCGTCAGCCGCTCGAAGCTCCAGTCCAGCGTGGCGCGCAGGGTTTGATGACGGGGCAGGGCGCTGCGCCGACCGCGCGTGAGCAGGCGGAAGTTATCCTCCATCTGCACCAGCAATCCGGGCAGGCCAACGTGTTCGATCTGCGCCGCCACCAGCTCGATGGCCAGGGGAATGCCGTCCAGGCGCTGGCAGATATCAATCGCCAGCGGCAGTTCGGCCTCGCTCAACTCAAAGTTGTCCTGATGGGACATGGCCCGCTCGATCAACAACTGCAGGGCCGGGTAGCCCAGTGCCTGGGCACGATTGCCGGTGGCAGGCGGGCAGGCCAGGGGGTCCAGGCGCTGCACGTACTCGCCTTCGGCGCGCAATGCCTCGCGGCTGGTCGCCAGGATGTGCAACTTGGGCGCGTGGCGCAGCAGGGTTTCGCTGATCAGGGCGATGTCGTCCAGCAGGTGCTCACAGTTGTCGATCACCAGCAGCAACTGACGATCCTGCAGGCTGCGCGCAAACGCGACCAGGGGTTCTTGCCCTGCGTGGGTGAGGTCCAGGAGGGCGGCGAGGTTGGGCAGGATCATCGATGGCGTGCTGAGGGGCGCCAGGTCAAGCAGGCGGATACCGTCGCGGTAATGCCCGATCAGCAACTCCGCGACACGCAAGGCGACGGTGGTCTTGCCAATGCCACCAGTACCGGTCAGGGTGATGAAACGTTGTTCAGGCAGTCGCTGCACCAGGCTGTCGATCAAGGCCTGGCGACCGATCATGCGGGTTCGGCGCAAGGGCAAATTGTGGCACGGGCGCTGTGGGGCACCCTCGGCGGGTAGCGTCATCGGCTCGATGCTCAGTGGTGCGACAAAACTGTAGCCACGCTGGGCCACCGTGACGATATAGCGCTGCCCGGCCTGGCCATCGCCCAAGGCCTTGCGCAACGCCGCCATGTGCACCCGCAGGTTGCCGTCTTCCACCACGCTCTTGGGCCACACACGGGCGATCAATTCCTGCTTGCTCACCACATTGCCGGCCTGCTCCAGCAGGATCAGCAGGATATCCACCGCACGTCGCCCCAGGCGCAGCGGGCGGCCAGCCTCCAGCACCAGGCGTTGACGCGGGTGGATGCGGTAGGGGCCGAATTGCACAGCCTGGTCGCTGAGGTCACTCATGGGGGCCATGCTTGGGAGTGGGGGAGCGGCCAGCATATTCCAGCCAGCTACACACCACTAGGCCGCAATCACTTGGGGCTTGTGGCGCAATTGGTGATTTCGCCAGGTCATCGGGTTGACGCCTTCGCTGCGAGTGAATATATGACAGAAGTGCGCCTGGTCGCAAAACCCGCATTCGAGGCTGATTTGGGTCAGGCTCAGGCTCGAACCGGTGATCAATTCCTTGGCCCGCTGGATGCGCTGCTCGCGGATCCATTCCTGCGGCGACAAACCGGTGGTGCACTTGAACGCCCTGGAAAAATGACTGCGCGACAAAGCGCACGCCTGGGCGAGGTCGGCAATGGCCAGGCTTTCGCCGAGGTTGGCCAGAATCAGTTGCTTGGCGATACGCTCGCGCCGGGGGCACAAGCCACCGGTGGCGGACAAGCGAGGGGTATATTGCTCGAGTCGGGCCATGACAATTTTCCGCAGTCGATGGGAGCGTTCCCGGTGGATGGATGCAGTGTAGACCGGGCTAATCTTGTTGCCGGACCGTTTGGCTGACGAGTTAATCGTTGTTAATTTCGTCAGGTGCAGGCTTGGAAAAGACAGCACAGGCATGCAATCCGGATAACGGGTTGCGTGCTTATCTGTGAGCTTGCCAACCGTTTGGGTACCACCATGAACCGCAACGACCTGCGCCGCGTCGACATGAACCTGCTGGTGATTTTCGAAGCGCTGATGTTCGAAAAGAACCTGACCCGGGTCGCCGAAAAGCTCTTCATGGGCCAACCGGCGGTCAGCGCGGCCCTGGGGCGATTGCGCGACTTGTTCGACGACCCATTGCTGCTGCGCAACGGCCGGGGCATGGAGCCCACGCCACGCGCCTTGGCGATTCTCAAGGAGTTGCAACCGGCCATGGACACCATTTCCGGCGCGGTCAGCCGTGCCAAGGATTTCGACCCTTCCACCAGCTGTGCGGTGTTCCGTATCGGCCTCTCCGACGATGCCGAGTTCGGCTTGTTCCCGCCGTTGCTCAGCCAACTGCGTGAAGAGGCGCCGGGGATCATCGTGGTGGTGCGCCGGGCCAATTACCTGCTGATGTCGTCATTGCTGGCCAGTGGTGAAATCACCGTGGGCGTCAGCTACACCACGGAATTGCCGGCGAATGCCAAGCGCAAGAAGCTGCGGGATATTCCGTGCAAGGTGCTGCGTGGGGACACCGGTTCCGAACCCCTGACCCTGGATGACTACTGCGAGCGGCCGCATGCGATGGTGTCGTTTTCCGGGGATTTGAGCGGCAACATCGACCTGGACCTGGCGCGCATCGGCCGCTCGCGCAGGGTGGTATTGGCGGTGCCGCAGTTCAGCGGGCTAAGGGCGCTTCTGGCGGGGACGCAGATCATTGCGACGGTGCCGGATTATGCGGCGTGTGCCTTGACCGAGGGCACTGCTTTGCGTGCGGAGGATCCGCCGTTTGCGATTGATGCGGCGGAGTTGTCGATGGTGTGGAGCGGGGTGCATGACAATGACCCGGCGGAGCGGTGGTTGCGGGCGCGGATTGGGGAGCATATGGCTCGGGTGGTCTGATAGTTTTTTGATGGGGTGAATACCCGTTTTTAGGTAACGGCGGCTATTTGGTTCTGCTCCTACAGCGGCTCACCGTTGGAAGAGCGCCAAACGTAACCAAAAACGCTTCGCCCCAACACTCGGCACCTCGCCCAGGGTCGGTGTGCCTGATGTACCGAGTTGCCTGCATCGCAGGCAAGCCCGCTCCCACACAAAAACAGGTAGGTGATTGACCTCTCAGCCAAGCGCAGGGCCCCAAGAGCCGACCGGTTTATGACTGTCGAACTCGGTCAAAGGTGGGAGCTGGCTTGCCTGCGAAAGCATCAACCCGGTGTACCTGATGTGCCAAGTTGCCCGCATCGCAGGCAAGCCAGCTCCCACACAAAAGCAGGTAGGTGATTGACCTACTCATCCAAGCACAGGGCCCCAAGAGCCGACCGGTTTATGACTGTCGAACTCGGTCAAAGGTGGGAGCTGGCTTGCCTGCGAAAGCATCAACCCGGTGTACCTGATGTACCAAGTTGCCCGCATCGCAGGCAAGCCAGCTCCCACACAAAAGCAGGTAGGTGATTGACCTCTCATCCAAGCACAGGGCCCCAAGAGCCGACCGATTTATGACTGTCGAACTCGGTCAAAGGTGGGAGCTGGCTTGCCTGCGATAGCATCAACCGGGTGTGCCTGATGTACCGAGTCGCCTGCATCGCAGGCAAGCCCGCTCCCACAGAAAACCATTCTGCGGCGCACGCACCTCCAAACAGCACGTACATCCAATTTTCCCCATCCCATCCCCCCGCACACTCCCTCATCGCTGAATCTTCAAGGCAGAGGGACACCCCATGGACCCAGCAGCAAAACCAGGCCCCGACGAAGTCGTCACCCTGGTGGTCAAACACCTCGTCAAACCCGGCCTGGAGGCCGACTACGAGGCCTGGCTACGCCGCATCGTGCGTATCGCCGGCGCACGCCCTGGCCACCTCGGCGTCGATGTGGTGCGTGGCAAGCAGGGCAAACTGGCGCTGTTCACCTGTGTGTTGCGCTACCGCTCCACCGACGACCTGGAAACCTGGCTCGACTCCCCCGAGCGCAAAGCCCTGATCGCCGAAGCCACCCCCATGCTCGCCGACGGCGACAACACCGAAATCGGCGCGGTCAACGAATTCTGGTTCAACCCCGAAACCCCAAGCGCCGCCAAGCCGCCGCGCTGGAAGCAGGCGGTGGTCACCCTGTTTGTGATCCTGCCGCTGACGTTGCTGGTGCCTATCGTGTGGGGCCCGGTGCTGCGCCTGCACCCGTTTCTCTCCAACTACGTGGTCGCCACGTTCCTGGTGACCCTGACCATCGTGTTGCTGGTGGTCTACCTGCTGATGCCGGCGGCCACCCGCCTGTTCGCTCCCTGGCTTGAAGCCTCTGTAAAGGAAACCCTATGAACGCCGATCTTATTCTGTTCAATGGCCAATTCCACACCGTGGACCGTGAAAACCCGCGCGCCACTGCCGTTGCTATCCGCGAAGGGCGTTTTGTCGCCGTGGGCACCGACGGTGAAGCCATGGCCTTGCGAGGCAGCGGCACCCAGGTCATCGACCTCAAGGGCCGCACTGTGATCCCCGGCCTCAATGACTCGCACCTGCACCTGATCCGTGGTGGCCTGAACTACAACCTCGAACTGCGCTGGGAAGGCGTGCCGTCCCTGGCCGACGCCCTGCGCATGCTCAAGGACCAGGCCGACCGCACGCCAACCCCGCAGTGGGTGCGTGTGGTGGGGGGCTGGAACGAATTCCAGTTCGCCGAAAAACGCATGCCGACCCTGGAAGAGTTGAACCAGGCCGCGCCAGACACCCCGGTGTTCGTGCTGCACCTGTACGACCGCGCCTTGCTCAACCGCGCTGCGCTGCGCGTGGCCGGCTACACCAAGGACACGCCGAACCCGCCGGGTGGCGAGATCGTGCGTGACGGCAATGGCAACCCCACCGGCATGCTGGTGGCACGACCCAACGCAATGATCCTGTATTCGACCCTCGCCAAAGGCCCGAAACTGCCGTTGGAATACCAGGTCAACTCGACCCGCCAGTTCATGCGTGAGCTCAACCGCCTGGGGCTCACCAGCGCCATCGATGCCGGCGGCGGTTTCCAGAACTACCCCGATGACTACGCAGTGATCGAGCAACTGGCCAAGGATGAGCAACTGACGGTGCGCATCGCCTACAACCTGTTCACCCAGAAGCCCAAGGAAGAGCTCAGCGACTTCAAGAATTGGACCGGCAGCGTCACCTTGCACCAGGGCGATGATTACCTGCGCCACAACGGCGCCGGCGAGATGCTGGTGTTCTCGGCGGCCGACTTCGAGGATTTCCTTGAGCCACGTCCAGACCTGGCGCTGACCATGGAGCAGGAGCTGGAGCCGGTGGTGCGTCATCTGGTCGAGCAGCGCTGGCCTTTCCGCCTGCACGCCACCTATGACGAGTCCATTTCGCGCATGCTCGATGTGTTCGAGAAGGTCAACCGCGACATCCCGTTCAACGGCTTGCCGTGGTTCTTCGACCACGCCGAGACCATCACGCCGAACAATATCGAGCGTGTACGCGCCCTCGGTGGCGGTATTGCGATCCAGGACCGCATGGCGTTCCAGGGCGAGTACTTCGTCGAGCGTTACGGCGCCAAGGCCGCCGAAGCCACGCCGCCGATCAAGCGCATGCTCGCTGAAGGCGTGCCCGTCGGCGCGGGCACGGACGCCACGCGGGTGTCGAGTTATAACCCGTGGACCTCGCTGTACTGGATGGTCAGTGGCCGTACCGTGGGTGGCCTGGAGCTGCACGCCGAAGGCCTGCCACGCCTCACGGCGCTGGAACTGTTTACCCATGGCAGCGCCTGGTTCTCGTCCGAGCAGGGCAAGAAAGGCCAGATCAAGGTCGGGCAGTTGGCGGACGTGGCGGCACTGTCGGCGGACTTCTTCAGTGTCGATGAGGAAGCGATCAAGTGGATTGAATCGGTACTGACCGTGGTCGGCGGCAAGGTGGTCTATGGCGCCGGCGATTTCGACGAGTACGCGCCGCCACGGGTTCCGGTGCTGCCGGACTGGTCGCCTGTGGTCAAGGTACCGGGGCACTGGCGCCCGGGTTCGCCGTTGCAGGCTCACGCGCACCAGTGCAGTGGCCCCTGCGGCGTGCACGCCCACAGCCATGAAAAAGCGCGTCTTTCCAGCGTGCCGGTCAGCGACTTCCAGGGTTTCTGGGGTGCGTTTGGCTGCTCGTGCTTTGCCTTCTAATCAAACCCCCAAAGGAGTTACCCCATGACTTACTCGCGCTTGAACAAAGATGATGCCGTTGTCCTGTTGGTCGATCACCAGACCGGCCTGATCTCGCTGGTCCAGGACTTCTCCCCGAACGAATTCAAGAACAACGTGCTGGCCCTGGCGGACGTTGCCAAGTTCTTCAACCTGCCGACGATCCTGACCACCAGTTTTGAAGGCGGTCCTAATGGCCCCCTGGTCCCAGAGCTCAAAGCGTTGTTCCCGGATGCGCCCTACATCGCCCGCCCTGGCCAGATCAACGCCTGGGATAACGAGGATTTCGTCAAGGCGGTCAAGGCGACCGGCCGCAAGCAGATCATCATTGCCGGCGTGGTGACCGATGTGTGCGTTGCCTTCCCGACCCTGTGCGCCCTCGATGAGGGCTTTGAAGTGTTCGTGGTCACCGACGCCTCCGGCACTTTCAACGAAACCGTGCAACAAGCTGCCTGGGCGCGCATGACCGCCGCCGGTGCGCAACTGGTGAACTGGTTCGCCGTAGCCTGTGAGCTGCAAGTGGACTGGCGCAACGACATGGAAGGCCTGGCCAACCTGCTGTCGCCACGCATCCCCAACTACCGCAACCTGATGAACAGCTACTCGGCGTTCACGGCCAAGTAACCCGTTCTGCATAACGCCGCTGCTCACGTGTGGGAGCGGGCTTGCTCGCGAATACGGAGTATCAGTCGACAGATTAATGGACTGATCCACCGCATTCGCGGGCAAGCCCGCTCTCACATTTTGGTTTGTGGTGTGGCCACTGACAGGCTATAAACCAGCCAAATGTCTACTGAGAAGCGACAATGAACCCCTTCGAAGACATGCGCCTGTTTTGCCAGGTCATGGAATCTGGCAGTTTCACCGCCGCCGCCGAACAGTTGGGCCTGTCCAAGCAGTTCGTCAGCCGCCGCCTGATCCAACTGGAAGACCGCCTGGGCGTGCGCCTGCTCAACCGTTCCACGCGCCGACTGGATGTCACGCCACTCGGCCAGAGCTACTACGAATCCGCCTTGCGCCTGCTCGGTGAAGTCGAGCAAGTGGAGCAGGGCATCGCCGGCCAGAACAGCGAGCCTCGCGGCACCATTCGCCTCAGTGCGCCGTTGTCGTTTGCCATGGCGCACCTGGGCTGCCTGTTGCCGCTGTTCTTGCAGCGCCATCCCCAAGTGTCGGTGGAGGTCGACTTGAGCGACCGTCCCGTGGATCTGATCGGCGAAGGCTATGACCTGGTGTTGCGCATTGGCACCCTGGAAGATTCCACCCTGATCGCCCGCCGTATCGCCAGCATCCCGCGGGTGTATTGCGCCAGCCCCGACTACCTGGCCCGGCGCGGTACGCCGCAAAAGCCCGATGACCTTGCCGAGCACGACTGCCTGCCCTACGGCCATGGCCGCCAGGTGCAGTGGCGCTTCAAGGGCAAGGTGCAGGCGCTGAATGTCACTGGGCGCATGCGCGTGAACAACGGCGACCTGCTGCGCGACACCGCCATTGCCGGCTTGGGCGTGACGTACCTGCCGACCTTTATCATCGGCGACGCCTTGAAGGAGGGACGCCTGGTGAGTGTCCTGGATGACTTCGCCCCCGAGGCCCTGACGCTGTCGGCGGTGTACCCGCAGCACCGGCAAGGTTCGCGGCCGGTCCAGGCGCTGGTGGAGTTTTTGCGCGAACGCCTGGCTAGCGGCTGTTGAACAGCTGGCGGATCAGGTTGGGTGTGCTGCCGGTCCAGCGCTTGAACGAGCGACGGAAGTTCGCCGCGTCGTTGAAGTTCAGGTAGGCCGCCACTTCATCATTGCTGTAGCCCTTGACCTGATACAGGTGCAACGCCACCTGCTTGCGCACACGGTCGACCTGTTGCTGAAAGCCGGTGTTGTGCTTGTGCAGTTTGCGCTTGAGGGTTGCCGGGCTCATGGCGAAGGCGTGCGCGGCCTGTTCCAGGCTTGGCGGTTGGCGCACGTGCTCGCGTAGATAGTCGTAGAGGCAGTCGAGGAAACTGCCCGCAAAGCCCAGCTGTTCGATCTGCTCGCGGGCCTGCTGGCGCGCCACCTGGCCGGCGGTGGCGGAGGCACCCGGCCAGGCGCGGGTGAGGTGTTCACGCGAGATACTCATCATGTCCAGCGGCCGCTCGAAGCGCGTCTCTTCGCCGAGGTGCACCCAGTATTGCTCGACGTAACGCGGTTCGGCATGGCTGAAACTGCACACCCATGGCAGCCGCTCCCCACCGAGCCATTCGCTCATGGCAACCAGCGAGGTCATGCTGGCCTCGAGCAAAAAGCGCCAATGCTCACCGGCGCCGCAACTGTCCAACCAGTAAAGGTAGGCGTGGTGGTCATCCAGCTCCAGTTGCAGCGTGACCAACGGGCTGAGCAACACTTGTTGCTGGATCAGGATCTCCAGCGCCTGGTGCAGGTTCTGCGCATGGCCCAGGGCATGGCTGGCTGCGCCGTAATAGCCCGGCAACAGTCGCTGACCAAAGAGAAAACTGCTGTCGTCGGCGTCGAGCCATTTACGGCTGTTGCCGATCAATCCGAGGAACTGCTGCGGGCTGAGGCGTGCAGTACCGGCGAGGATATCCTCGTGGAACAGCCCGGTGCCGCGCAGCAGGCGATGGCTGTCGATATCCCGGGACAAGGCCAGGTCGATCAGCGTGGCCGGTTGGTAGTGCCCCGGTATGAAGCGGCTGTCGGCTTCATACCAACGGGTCTTGACGGCCATCTCAGGCACTTTTCGCCAAGGGTTGCTTGGCCCTGGCCAGGGCCAGGTTGAGGCGCTTGAGCAAGTCATGGGGTGGCTCGTCCAGGGCCATGACCACAGCAGTCGTCGCCGCCAGTTGCAAGCGTTCACCGTGCAGCCGGGTTTTGTGCGCGAGGCCGCCTACCGCGTGTTGCAACTCCAGCGCGAGTTCCTTGGCCTGGCGCTCGCCGGTGTTGGGCAACAGCACCACAAAACGGTCACCCGCCAGGCGACACAGCAGGTCCTGGCGGCGCAAGTTGAGCAGCAACAAATGGCTGAGGGCCTGCAAGACCGCGTCGCCTTCGGCATGCCCGTAGGCCCGATTGATGGCGGCGAAGTTGTCCAGGTCCAGGGCCAGCAATGACAGCGGTTGCTGCTGGTCGTGGCTGTCTTGCAGGCTGTCGGCCAACTGGCGCTTGAGGTAATCGGCGCCGGCCAATGGCGTGAGTTTGTCGAACAACCGATGCTCGCGGAACAAGCGTTCGCGTTTTTCCATCTGCGCGCTGATCGCCAGTTGTTCGCGGTGCCAGTGGTAGATGCCGATCGTCAGCAGGATCATGCCCACCGGCATCGGCCCTGACTCCAACCAGTGGTCCCAGGTGATGCTGTCGGGCAGGCGGATAAATTCGTCGAGGCTGTCGATCCACCAGGAGAAGAAGATGCACGACAGGCCCAGCGCCAGGTATTGGGTGACGCGTCCGGCGGGTCGGCTTTTCAGCACCAGGCCCAGCCAGACCAGGGCGAGGAGGGCGGAACCGCCTTCGCCAAAGATATCCAGCCACACCCACTCGCTGAAGCTTTTCAATTCGCCGCAGGCCAGGTGCAGGATCAGCCCGAGGTTGGCGGCGATCAGCAACAGGGAGAGTTTCCAGCGGTGAAGCTTGAGCACGGAAAACATGGCCGCGAGTCCTTGGGCAAATAAGCGATGGGCGCCAGCACAGCAGATGGATGTGACATTCGCGTGACGGTCGGGAGGGGTCGAATCAGCTCATGGCATAGATACATTTTTTCGCCAAACACAGCGCCAATGTGGCAGCTGGCTTGCCGGCGAAAGCGCTGCGCCAGCTAATCCAGCGCTAGCAGACAGACCGCTGTTGCAGGCAACTCAACGCCCACTTCGGATTGGGGTCAATTCAGCTCATTTGTTCGCTTCACACGGCTCTAGACCAGGGTTTACGGGCCTTCGCGCCGATCCCTGTCACAGAACCGTCATCCCTCGCCCCTAGCGTGCCCTCCCAGTTGCCGGGTCTCTTGCCTGGCGCCAACGGATTCTTGGGGAGGATTGCATGTACAAGCGCACCGGGCTCGTCAGCTTCACGCTTACTGCCTTGGCCCTGGCGATAGCCAGTGAGCGGCTCAATGCGGCCGAAGTGGCCAACACCGAGCACGTCGAAGTGGTCGGGCAGGCTGCTGCCATCGACCAGGCGTTGAAGGAGCAGCGCTCGTCCGACAGCATCAAGAGCGTGGTGCATGCCGATGGCGTGGCCCAGTTGCCGGATGAGAACGTCGCCGAAGCGGTGCAGCGCCTGCCGGGTATCAGCGTGGAGCGCGACCAGGGCGAAGGGCGTTTTGTCAGCGTGCGTGGCCTGGGTCCGGACCTCAACAGCGTGACCATCAACGGCACCCTGGTGCCCGCCCCGGAGAGCGCGCGGCGTGCCGTAGCGCTGGATGTGCTGCCGTCGGAGCTGGTGCAGTCGCTGTCGGTGATCAAGACCTCGACCCCCGACATGGACGCCAACTCCCTCGGCGGCACGGTCGACGTGCAAAGCCTGTCGGCCTTCGACCACAAGGGCCTGTTCTACACCGGTAGCACCGAAGCCAGCTACGACAAGAATACCCGCCAGACCAGCCCGAAGTTCTCTGGCGCGGCCAGCAACCGATTCAGCCTCGGCGATGGCATCGATAATTTCGGCGTCGCCGCGGCGCTGAGCTGGCAGAAGCGCGATTTCGGCTCGGACAACGTCGAGACCGGCGGTGCCTGGGACTTCACCAACGGTGCCAAGCTCAACGAATTTGAACAGCGTGACTACGACATCAGCCGCGAACGTGCCGGTGGCGGCCTGAACTTCGACTACAAGCCGGACGACTTCAGCAGCTACTACCTGCGCACGCTCTACAGCCGCTACAAAGACACCGAGACCCGCAACGCCGCCAGCATCGAGTTTGCCGACCCGCTGGCCGCCGGCGAGTTGGGGGATGCCGAAGCCAAGCGCAAGCTGAAAAACCGCGAGGAAACCCAGGAAATCCAGTCCTACGTGTTCGGCGGTGAACGCATGCTCGGCCTGTGGACCTTGAGCGGCCAGGCCGGCTACAGCCAATCGAGCGAAGACAGCCCGGCGCACATCGCCGGCGCCACTTTCGATGGCGGCGACTTTGCCGACAGTGGCTTCTATGACAAGGACAAGCCACGCCCGATCATCGGCAGTGGCTTCTACGACGCGCGCAATTTCAGCCTCGATAAAGTCGACTGGGAAAAACAGAACACCAAGGACACCGAGAAAAACCTGCGCCTGGACCTGGCCAGCGACTATGACCTGAGCGGCTATGCCTCCCAGGTGAAGTTCGGCGGCAAGGTCAGCCGTCGCAACAAAGACAACGACTTGGAAGCCTGGGTCTACGAAGACTTCGACACCCTCGGCTTCAGTGCCGACCAGCTCAACCTCAGCCAATTCCAGAAGGGCAGTGTCGACTATCGCCTCGGCAACTACGGCCCGGGCATCAGCCCCAGCGCCATCAAGCAACTGATCGGCAGCCTCAACCCGGCGGACTTCTATGACGAGACTGAATCCCGGGTCAACGACTTCACTATCCGCGAAGACATCAACGCCGGCTACTTGATGAACACCATCGATGTCGACGACTGGCGTTTTATCGCCGGCTTGCGCTACGAAGGCACCGAGTTCGAAGCCAAGGGCACCGGCGCCACCGATGGGGTGTTCACGCCGACCGAGACCAAGCGCCGCTATCACCACTGGCTGCCGGGCCTGCATGCGCGCTACCAGATCGACAAGAACACCCAGGTGCGCGCCGCCTGGACCAAATCCGTGGTGCGCCCAACGTTCGGTCAGTTGGCACCGGGCTTCGTGATCGACGACGACGAAGCCACCTTCGGCAACCCGGACCTCAAGCCTCTGGCGTCGAGCAACCTCGACCTGGGCATCGAGCACTTCATGGGCCGTGCCGGCACCGTCTCGGCGTTCGTGTTCTACAAGGACATCAAGAACTTCGTCTACAACACCGACCTGGCCGGTACTGGCGCCTGGACCAACTTTGCCGAGGCCCACACCTATGCGAACGGCGACAGTGCCAAGCTCTACGGCCTGGAACTGGCGTACTCACAGAAGTTCGACTGGCTGCCGGCGCCATGGAACGGTCTGCTGATCGGTGCCAACACCACGTTCAGCCGTTCCAGTGCTGATATCGAAGGTTTCGACAGCGCCAGCGGGACGAACCGCAAGCGCACTATCAGCCTGCCCAACCAGTCCGATACCGTCGGCAACCTGATGCTCGGTTGGGAAGACGACAAGCTCAGCCTGCGCCTGTCGGCCAACTACAAATCGGCCTACCTCTACGAGTTGGCCTCGATCAATGACAAGGCCCATGACCTGCACGTCGATGCACAGACCTTCGTCGACTTCAGCGCACGCTACTCGCTCACCAAGAACCTGCAAGTCAGCTTCGAGGCCCAGAACCTCACCGATGAGTCGTACTTCGTCTACACCGGCCATCGTAGCTACAACGGCCAGTACGAGGAGTACGGCCCGACCTACAAGCTGGGCCTGACCTTCACCCATTTCTAAGCACCCCCTCATTTCCGATGTGGGAGCCGGCAAGCCAGCTCCCACAGTAGATCTCTATTGCTGTCGAAGGATGTGTTCGTTCATGAGAATTTCCAAGCTGTACCTGCTGATCGCGCTGGCCGCGGGTTCACCGGTAATGGCCGCCGACCTGGCCCTGACTGCCTGGGGCTCCAGTGTGAATGCCGAAGCCATCAACCTCCTGCCCAACGGCACCCACCGCCTGGTTGCCAGCACCCGCGATGGCCTGCAACTGCTCGACAACAAAGGCGTCGGGCTGGCGCGTTTCAACGGCAACTTCAGCAGCCTGGACACCCGTGTCACCGGTGCCCAAGTGCTGGTCGCCAGCCTCGACAACGAGCGTCAGCAGGCGCTGCTGATCAACCTGGATACCGCCAGCAAAACCTGGGGCCAACCGCTGTACCTGCCTACCCGCGACTACCCGGTGACCGGCCTGTGCCTGTACCGCGACGGGGCAGCCAACCTGTTTGTGTTCCTGGTGGGCGAAGAGGGCAAGGGCGAGCAATGGTTGGTGGGCAACGCCTCGAGCCTGCTCCGCGAACCCCAGCGCGTACGCGGCCTGCCGCTGCCACCGTCGGCACAGTTCTGCCAGGTGGATGATGCCACCCAGCAACTGGTGGTGAACGAAGAAAACGTCGGCTGGTGGGCTTACCCGGCGCACCCGGAGGCTGAGGTCAAACGCACGCCTGTGGCGCTGTTCGACGACCCCAAGCGCGAAGCCGGGGCCATGGCGCTGGTGCCGGGCGCAGTGGTGGCGCTTGATCCAAAGACCGCCCAGCTGCACCTGTTCCAGCACACCGGCAAACGCTGGGTTGAGCAACCGAGCCTGACGCTGCCAGGACTCAAGGAACCGGAACAACTCAGCGTCAATGGCCAGCAACTGCTGGTACGTGATGACGACACCGGCAAGTTGTACCAAGGCACACTCAACTGGCAAGCCAAGCCGGTGCCAGCCGAGCCGGTGCTGCCGGAAGTCGCCGCTGTGCGCCAGACCGACCCGGTCGGCCGCCAGGGCGATGCGGCGGACGACCCGGCCATCTGGATTCACCCCACGCAGCCGGAAAAAAGCCGCGTCCTCGGTACGAACAAGAAGCAAGGCCTGCTGGCCTATGACCTCGACGGCAAGCTGTTACAGGAGCTGGCGGTCGGCCGCCTCAACAACGTCGATGTACGCCCCAATTTCAAGCTCGGCTCGCGCACCGTCGACCTCGCCGTGGCGAGCAATCGCGATCACAACAGCCTGAGCCTGTTCAGCATCGACCGTCAGAGTGGTGAACTGCGCGAAGCGGGCGAAGTGCCTACGCCGCTCAAGGACATCTATGGTATTTGCCTGTTCCAGCCAGCCAGCGGCGAGATCTATGCGGTTGCCAACGACAAGGACGGCACCTTCCTGCAATACCGCCTGAGTGCAGCAGATGGCCGTGTACAGGGCGAGCTGGTGCGCCAGTTCAACGTCGACAGCCAACCCGAAGGCTGCGTGGCCGACGACCAACGCCAGCGCTTGTTCATTGGCGAGGAGGACGTCGGCGTCTGGGCGGTGGATGCGCGTGCCGACCAACCGGCCACGCTCACCAGTGTGATCAAGGTGGGGCCGCAGTTGCACGCGGATGTCGAGGGCCTGGCGTTGTACCAGAGCAACGCGCGCGATTACCTGGTGATTTCCAGCCAGGGCAATGACAGCTACCTGCTGGTGGATGCCGAGCCACCCTTTGCCACGCGCGGGGCCTTCCGCGTTGGCCTTAATGCGGCCGCCGGTATCGACGGAGCTTCGGAAACCGATGGCCTGGAAGTCACCGCCATCCACCTCGGCGGCCCCTGGAGCCAAGGCATGCTGGTGGTGCAGGACGGGCGCAAGCGCATGCCCGAGCAAACCCAGAACTTCAAGTTCGTGCCGTGGGCGGACGTCACCCGCGCGCTGAAGTTGCCGTGAGCCGTCATCACTCGGTCATCACTTTTTAATCGAATAGGAGCTTAACCATGCACGCGACGATGGAACATATGACGATCTGGGGGTTGATCAGCGATGCCAGCCTGTTGGTCAAGGCGGTGATGGTCACTTTGCTGCTGGCATCCTTGCTCAGTTGGTACCTGATCATCCAGCGCGGCAGTGTGCTGCGGCGCCTGGAGCGCCAGTTGAGCGGCTTTGTGCAGCGCTTCCGTGCTGCTACCGACTTGCAGCCGCTGTACCGCGAAACCGTGCAGGCAGGCGAGGGTGGGATTGCGCCGATCTTTATCGCCGGCGTGCAGGAATACCAGCACCTGCACCACCATGATCCGGCTGTGCTGGAGGGTGTCGAGCGCGCATTGCAGGTGGCGATCACCGAACAGGAGATCGAGTTGGAAAAGGGCCTGCAATTCCTCGCCACCGTGGGGTCGGTGAGCCCCTACATCGGCTTGTTCGGCACGGTGTGGGGAATCATGAATTCCTTTATCGGCTTGTCCCAGGTACAGCAAGCGACTTTGTCCACGGTGGCGCCGGGCATTGCTGAAGCATTGATCGCCACGGCCATCGGCCTGTTTGCCGCCATCCCGGCAGTGATCGCCTACAACCGTTTCGCGGCGCGCGGCCAGACGTTGCTCACCCGCTACTACGCCTTCGGCAACGAATTGCAGGTGCGCCTGCATCGCACCTTGCGCGGCACCCCGATCAACCTGGCCGTAGCCGCCTGAACAAGGAGCATACCGATGTTGACCAGGCCGCAACGCAAGCATGGGCCCAATGCGGAGATGAACGTGGTGCCCTACATCGACGTGATGCTGGTGCTGCTGGTGATCTTCATGGTCACCGCGCCGATGCTGACCCAGGGCGTAAAGATCGAACTGCCCAAGGTCGCCGCCGAGGCACTGGCCACCGACACCCGCCAGCAGATCCTCACGCTGTCGGTGAAGGCCGACGGTGGTTACTACTGGAACCTTGGCGGCGAACTCGACACCCGGCACCAGACCGACAGCGCCGTGTCCCTCGATGAAATGGGCGCCAAGGTCATGCAGGTGGTGGCGGCGCGCAGTGATACCCAGGTGTACATCCGCGCCGACGACAACGCCGGCTATGGCCGTGTGGTAGCGGCCATGGCGGTGTTGCAGAAGGGTGGTGTGAGCAACCTGGGGCTGGTGACCGAGGCCCCGCAGTGACGGCGATGATCATGCACAGTCCAACATTGACGATGGCGCCCCAGGCGCCGTCCGGGTTCTGGAGAAACAGCCTTGCGGCGAGCCTGGCCGTGGCGCTGCATGTAGGCGTGCTGGCTGCGCTGATGCTCGGCTGGTCGACGGGACAAACGCCGGTGGAGGCGCCCAGGGTGATGCATACCCAGTTGGTGATGATGCCGGCTGCGCCAGTTCCGGTCCCAGCTCCGGCACCTGAGCCTGAGCCGGTGGCCCTGCCGCCTCCGGAGCCGGTCGCTATTCCCCTGCCGGTCAAGCCCACAGTCGATCCGCAGACTCAGGCGCAGAAGCTCGAGAAAGCCGCCTTGGCACGCAAGCGCATCGAAGAAAAGAACGTCGAGCAACAACAACGCTTGGCCACTGAACAGCGCAACCGTGAGCTTGAGCAACAACGTGCGCAACAACAACGTTTGGCCCAGGAACGCCTTGCCGCTGAACGCCCACGTCCCGCCGCACCGGCGCCCGCGCCAGCCTTCGACAGCCGCCAATACCAGCCCTTGAGCAAGGAAGCACCCGACTATCCCGAGCGTGCCCTGGACAAGAACATCGAAGGCGATTGTTCGGTGGAATACACCGTCAACACCCAGGGACGCGTGGAGAACCCCAGGGTATTGGACGGTTGTCACCCGTTGTTCATGCGACCTTCACTGGCGGCGGCCAACACCTTTCGCTACCAGCCGAGGATCGTAGAGGATAAGGCTGTCGCTGTACCGGCGGTGCGTAACACCTTCCACTTCCGCATCAAATGAGATTTGCCAGCCGATGCACGCCCGCTGCTACCTTTTTGAACGGCGTCAGGCGTTGGCCACGTTGGCGAGCTTGGAGCCCGCGACGTACTTTTCCAGGTTCGCCAAAAACGTATCGGCAATCTCATTGCGGCTATTCGTGGAAATCGCCGACGTGTGCGGCGACAACCTCACCTTCGGATGGGTATACAGCGGATGCCCATCCGGCAATGGCTCCGGCTCGGTCACGTCCAGCGATGCCAGCCCGACCTGCCCATTGTCCAGGGCTTCCAACAGCGCCTCCTGATCCAGCAACCCACCGCGTGCAAGGTTGATCAGGTGCAGCCCTGGTTTGGCGCTGCCCAGCACATCACGGTTGATGATATGCCGCGTGGACTCGGTCAGTGGTGCAGCCACCACCAAGTGGTCGGCGCGGGCGAACAGGTCGTGGATATCCTTGGCGGCTTCCACGCCCGTGTTGAACGGCGCCTGGCTTTGGCGCAGCGCCACCACCTTGATCCCCAGCGCCAGGGCCTTTTGCGCCAGGCTTTCGCCGATTGCACCAAATCCCAGGAGGCCCAGCGTCGTGCCCTTGAGCGGGCTCAACGCGGTGAAATGCCACTGGGCATCCTTCACCCAGATATCCGGCAACTGCTTGGAGGCGGCAAAGATTGCCGCCAGGGCAAACTCGGCCAGGTTGTCGGCCGCACTGCCGCGCGAGGTCGTGACCGGTGGGCCGTCGAACAGCCAACTGGGGTAGAAGTCGATGCCCGACGACACCAGGTGCACCCACTGTGCGCCGTAGGGCCAGCCCGGCGGTGGCGTGTCCGGGGCGGTGTAGCCACGCACGTTGATCGGGCGCAGCAAGAGGATATTGGCCTGGGGCGGCAGGTCGCTGGGTACACCCGCGGGCACACCGATCACCTGGGCGGCGGGGTGGATCGAGGCGAGGCGCTGGCGGATCACGTCGTTGTAATCTTCGTCCAGCTGGCTGGCAATAATCACCTGACTCATGGGCGTTCCTTCTGGCGTTGGGCGAAGACTGTCCTGCCGACGCCTTGCAACACGGCGTCGTTCTGCGGGGTATGCACGCGACTGCAGAGTACGTCGCGGTAGTGGCGTTGCAACGGGCTATGGCGCGACAGGCCCGGGTTACCCGAGGCCTCGATGGCCAGCTCCACGGCGCGGATGGCGTTATGGGTTACCAGGTACTTCAGTTGCGCGGCATTGGCTGGCGGGGTATGGCCTTGGGCGGCAGCGTCGAGCAGGCTGCGGTTGGCAAACAGCAGGGTGTCGATATGGCCGACGGTTTCCTGGAAGCGCGGCAGCGTCGACAACGCTGCACCGAGGTTGGACGGCTTGCGCTCTTCCAGCCAGTTCACCAGCCAGTCCCGCGCGGCCTGGGCCACGGCGTCATATACCGAGGACAGCAACACCGACATCCACAGGAACCCTTCGCCATCCAGCTCCGGCGACGGCGCGCTCCACGGGCTGACACTGACAGCATGGTCGAGGGGTACCAGCACGTTGTCGAACACCACTTCGTGGCTGCAGGTGGCGCGCATGCCCAGGTGATCCCAGGTGTCGATGATGGTCACGCCGGGGCTGCCTTTGGGCACCAGCCAGGCACCCACCAAGGGGTCGGCGTCATCACTGCGGGCCCACACGCTGAACCAGCTCAGGCCGTGGCTGCCAGTGGAATAGATCTTGCGCCCGCTGATGCGCCAGCCTTCGGCCGTGCGCACGGCGGTGGTCGCCGGCAGCCCGCCACGGGCCGGCGTACCCAGGTCGGGTTCGACGCGCAGGGCGTTGATCAGCGCGCCGTCGCGCACGGCATCCTGGGCCACTTGCGTGCGCAGGTGCGCCGGCCAGGTCTTGCTGTCTTGTAGGCGGGTGTGTTGCAGGTACTGCATCACCAGGATCAGCGCGGTGGAAGGCTCGCCCTTGGCTATCGCGCTGATGGCCTTGCGCGCCAGGGGCAGGCTGGCGCCGCCACCGCCCAGGGCCTTGGGCACGGTGAGGGCAACCAGGCCGTGTGCGTGCAGCAACTTGAAGTTGGCGTGGGGGAAGGCGCCGCTCTCGTCATAGACGTGCGCGGTGCTGGCCAGCTCGGCGCTGAGGCGTTCGAGCAGGGCTTCGAAGTTGGCGACGTCCACGGAGCGTAGAGACGGTTGGGTCATGGGAACGCACTCGGTCAAAAATGTGGGATTGGCGTGATTTAGATAGCAATACGTACAGGCTGTTGGCCCAGCAGTTGCTCCACTGCCCGCAACACCGGGTCTGCTTCAGTGCGCACCAACCAATCCGGGCTGACCTCCACCAACGCCACCGTACCGTCCCTGGCAATCACGACCACCGTCGGTTGCGGTAATTCCCAGGTGCCGGTGCCGGTGGTTTCACCGATGTGGTTGCCCTTCGCCAACGCGGCATTGCGTGACGCTTCATCGAAGCTGTAGAGAATGCCCAGGCGTCGTCCGAGGTTGTTGTCAGGGTCACTGGCCACCAACAGTTGCAGGTTGTGACGGGTCTTGATTTCCACCAAGCGCTCGGGCACTTGTGGGCTCACGGCCACCAGCGGCACCCCGAGTTCGCGCAGGCGTGGGTAGAGTTGGCGTTCGTAATAGGGCAGGGCGATGTTGCACGCCGGGCACCCGGCAAAGCGGAAGAACACCAGCACGGCCGGACCGTCCGCCAGCAGCAGGTCGCGGTTGAGTTCACCGCCTTCCACATTCAGCAGGGTGAACGGGTCGAGTTCATCGCCGACCTGTACGTAGTCGTCCGGCCGCGCTTCATCCACCAGGCGCTGGCGCTGATCGATATTGACCTGCAACGCTGCCGGCGCCCAGGTGGCAACACGCTCGGCGTGCAGCTCGGCCAACTGCCGGTTGAGGGACTCACTCATGCCAGCGCCTCCTGTTTTTCTTCAACCTCGGCGGCGACGCTGTGGCGGTTGGCCGGAACCTCCAGGCCAAGGTTGTCGCGCAGGGTATGGCCGCTGTATTCGGTGCGGAACAGACCGCGTTGCTGCAGCACCGGCACCACCCATTCGGTAAAATACTGCAGGCCATCCGGCAGCACCGAGTTGATGATGAAACCATCGCTGGCGCCGGTCTCGAACCAGGCCTGGATCGCATCGGCAACTTGCTCCGGGGTGCCGACAAAATCCCGTTTTGGCCGCGAGAAATGCAGCGCCACTTCGCGCAGGGTCAGGCCTTCGTCCCTGGCCAGTTGCTTGATGCGGTCGGAGCCGCCTTTTTGGCTGTTGGAGCCGAGGTCACCAAGTTCCGGGAAGGGCTCGTCCAGCGGGTATTGGCTGAAGTCGTGATCGTTGAACGGGCGCCCGAGGGCGACGATCGCATCTTCCACGGTGACCAGGTCCACGGCCTGCTGATAGCGGCTTTCCACTTCGGCCGGGTCGCGGCCGACAATCGGGCGGATGCCCGGCAGGATCGACAGGTTTTGCGGGTCACGGCCAAAACCTTTGGCGCGGCGTTTGAGGTCCTGTGAGTAAGCCAGCCCTTCTTCGATGCTGTCCACGTGCACAAAAATCGCATCGGCGTTTTGCGCGGCAAAGTTGCGCCCGTCCTCCGAGGTCCCAGCCTGGAAAATCACCGGTTGGCCCTGTCGTGAACGCGCAATGTTCAGCGGACCTTTCACCGAGAAGAAATCGCCCTTGTGGTTGAGTGCATGCAGCTTGTTCGGGGCAAAAAACTCGCCGGTCTGTTTGTCGTAGGTAAAGGCGTCGTCTTCCCACGAATCCCACAGGCCTTGGACGGTGTTCACGTGTTCCTTGGCGATGCGGTAACGCACGGCGTGGGGGGGATGCTCGGCCTTGCTGAAGTTGTCGGCGGTGCCACTCAGCCACGAAGTGACCACGTTCCAACCGGCGCGGCCGCCGCTGATATGGTCCAGGGACGAGAACTGGCGTGCGACCTGGTAGGGCTCGGTGTAGCTGACGGTCACGGTGGCGACCAGGCCAATATTCGTCGTGATCGCCGCCAGTGCCGAGAGGATGGTCAGTGGCTCGAAACGGTTGAGGTAGTGCGGGCTGGACTTGGCGTGGATGTGCAGGCTGTCGGCGATGAACACGAAGTCGAACTTGGCGGCTTCGGCCAGTTCAGTCTGCTGTTTGTAGAAACCGAAGCTGGTGCTGGCATTCGGTTGGGCGTCCGGGTGGCGCCATTCGCCCCAGCCGTGGCCGACGCCGTGGACCATGGCGCCGAGTTTCAAATGGCGTGGTTGTGCGTGATGTGGCTTGCTCATGTTCTGCTCCTGTTAGCGCGAGGCTTGCTGGGAAAGTTGGACACGCTTGGCGTTGAAGCTCTTGTCGAAGCCCTGTGACACGTCGATGTGCTTGGTCAGCAGGCCTTCTTGTTGATAGGTGTCGGCGGTCGCTTGCAGGCCGCTGATGACGGTGTCGTCAATGGCGACCGGTGTGAGGTGGGTGTCCTTGGCCACTTCCACATGCACTTCCAGCGGCAGGCTGGTGATCTTGGCCTGGGCGGCCGCGTACTCATTGGGGTGGGTGTTGGCCCAGGCGTAGGCTCGGTCGACGCGGGCGACAAAGTCGTCCAGTTGCGGGCGCTTGTCGGCGATGGCCTGGCTGGTGGCGGCGAGGTACAGGTGGTTGCTCAGCAACTGGTTACCACTGATCAACACGCGGGCCTGGCTTTGCGAAGTGACCACGGTGGTGTAGGGGTCCCAGGTGGCCCAGGCGTCGGCGGTGCCGTTATCCAATACCAGGCGCGACTCGCTCGGCAGCAGGAAAATGAACTGCACGTCCTTGGTGGTCAGGCCGGCCGTGGCCAGGGCCTTGATCGCCAGGTAATGGCCGATAGAGCCACGGCCGGTGACGATTTTCTTGCCCTTGAGGTCGGCGACGGTCTTGATCGGCGAGTCCTTGGGCACCAGCAGTGCGGTGGTGTTGCGCCCTTCGGCGTGGATGATGCTGACCACCTTGAGCGCTGCGCCTGCACCGAGTGCGAACACGTAGGGCGCATCACCCAGGGCACCGATGTCCACGGCGCCGGCATTCAGCGCTTCGCCCAGGGGTGAGGCGGACGGGAACTCCGACCACTGGATTTCATAGGGCACGTTTTTGGTTTCGCCGGACACTTCCAGCAGCGCCTTGATCGTGGATTTCTGGTTGGCCACCCGCAGCGGTTGCAGATCGGCGGCGTGGGCTGCACTGGCCAGGCCGAGGGCTAGGGCGGTGCCCAGGAGCAGGCGTTTGAAAGGGGAGGTTAAGACCATGGGATGCAGGCTCCAGGCAGATCAAAATGAGGTTCGGTTTACCTCCGCCTGGAGAAGGGGTCGGTCAGTGGGTTAACGTTATTCCTATAAAAACTGGCTGTGAAGTTCTTTTTGGTTATATGTTAATTATGAAAATATTTGATTATGTGTGATCTGATTATTCTCTAATTGCATTTGGCGAGGCGCTGCGGTCCGAGGTGAAAAGGCCATTCATGCGCCCATGCGGTGGGCAGTTCATCGGGCAAGGCGGTGCTCAGCGGTTGGCGCAGGTCGATGCGGGCGATTTCGGCGCCGATGCCAGGTTCCAGGCGAGTGATGTGCAGGGGCGTGCGGGTGTTCTCTCGTGGGTGGCTCAGCCGACGCCTGGAGAGGGGCGGGTCTAGGGCCTGCACCCGGTGCGGGTGCAGGACGCTTGGGTGAATCAGATCACATGGAAACCGTGGGTGCCGTCGCGAGCCAGTTGGTCGACCAGGCCAAACTCCCAGTCCAGGTAGGCTTGCATGGCTTCCTTGGGGTTGTCGGTGCCTTCGTACGGGCGACGGTAGCGGTCGATCCGCGGCGAGGCCAGGTGGGTTTCACCTTCTTCCACCGGCAACTGTGCGTTGATCCAGCCGGCGGTGCCGTCCTGCAGGAGGAACACCTGCTTGCCGGTGATCGCTTCGACTTCGGCCACCGCCAGCCGCGCGAGTTGGCTGCTGCCGCAAGTCAGCACATACCGTTGGGCGGCGGGCACCTTGGCCAGGGCGTGTGGCAGTTGCGCACGCAGCACCCACCAGGCCCCGGGGATATGGCGCTTTACGTAGTTGGCGCTGGCGGTGAAATCCAGCACCACGGTGTCGCCATGGGCCAGCCAGTCGGCCAGGGTGTGGGGGCTGATCAGTTCGGCCTGGGGCGGTGCTGGGACCGGGGCGACCCAGGCGCCTTGCTCGCTGAAGTGCGCCGGTTGCAGATCATCCAGCACATGCACTTCCCAGCCCAGCTGGGCCAGCCAGGACGCAGACATGTTCGCACGCACGCCGTCATCGTCCGCCAGCACCAGCCGTGCACCGCGTACGCTGGCGACGTGGTCGGTTTCCTGCACCAACTGCCCGCCTGGCGTGGAGCGAGCGCCAGGCAGGTGACCGGCCTCGAATTCTTCCGGGGTGCGCACATCGAACAGGTAGGTGGTGCGCGTTTGCTCCTGCTGCCAGGCGTGCAGGTCGGCCAGGGTGGCACGGCCAACGCGGGCCTTGTCGGCGACGCGGCGCGCATCCACGGCGGCGACCTGTCGGTGTTCTTCCAAGGTCGGTGCAAAGCGCCGCGATTGGCCATGGGCAAGTGTCTGCCCGGCGAGGGTCCAGCCGATGGTGCCGTTACGCAAGGCCGAGACCGGGTTGGCCACACCGGCATTGATCAGCGACTGGGTGCCGATAATGCTGCGGGTGCGTCCGGCGCAATTGACGATGATACGCGTGGCCGGGTCTGGCGCCAGTTCGCGGACGCGCAACACCAGTTCGGCGCCTGGCACGCTGATGCCGGTAGGAATACTCATGGTCTGGTATTCGTCGAAACGCCGCGCGTCGAGCACTACCACATCGGCCTGGCTGTCGAGCAGCGCCTGCACCTCTTCGGCGGCGAGGGACGGCGTGTGCCGCTCGCTCTCGACCAGTTCGCCAAACGCTTTGCTCGGCACGTTCACGTCGATAAACAGCTCGCCACCCGCCTTGCGCCAACCCTCCAACCCACCTTCCAGCAGGCTCACCCGGGTGTAGCCCAATGCGATCAGGCGCTCGGCCGCGCGGCTGGCCAGGCCTTCGCCGTTATCGTAGACGGTGACCTGGGTATCGCGCCGTGGAATGCGCGAATACACCTCCAGTTCCAGTTTGGACAACGGGATGTTCGCGGCAAACAGTGGATGGGATTCGGCGAACGGCGCTTCTTCGCGCACGTCGATGAGGGCGACTTCTTCTTGGTCCAACAGGGCCTGGCGAATCTGGGCAAAGCTGCGGGTCGATACGGTGGTCATAGGGCAGGGCTCTTTTCTTTGGACAAGTCCCAGATATTCGGGAGGAAGGCATTGGAATAACCGGAGATAAACAGCTTCTCGCTGCCGTCGGGCTGGTACACCGCTCGGCGTACCGCACCAATATTGGCGCCGTACACATGGATGCTGATGGACACCTGGTCGCTGTGGGCATTGCTGACCTGGTGGATGTCACCGACCTTGGGCGACACGGCCTCGACCTGTCCCGGCACCAACTGGATGGGCTTGCCTTCGGCAACCAGGCTGCCATCGGGGGCGCGTTCGAACCCTTGGGAGAACTCTGCCCCGCGTAGCATCCCGATCAGTCCCCACACCCGGTGGTCATGGATCGGCGTACGTTGCCCCGGCCCCCAGACAAAACTGACGATGCTGAAGCGCTGGCGCGAATCGGCATGCAGCAAGAACTGCTGATAGCGCTCGGGGTCGGGTTGGGCGAATTCATCAGGCAGCCAGTCATCATGGCTAACCAGTTGCGCCAACAGCTTGCCGCCACGGTGCAGCAAGTCGCCTTCGCG
>Ga0308167_1001393_pt1 | contig 28608 bp, 23 predicted proteins | sample PhyCR1_2_FD_202138 | JGI IMG/M metagenome (GOLD analysis project Ga0308167, IMG submission 202138) | Phyllosphere microbial communities from UC Gill Tract Community Farm, Albany, California, United States - DLSLRC.R1 | ecosystem: Host-associated > Plants > Phyllosphere > Unclassified | place... | reverse complement strand
TGAACATGGTTGTTACCCTGATTCACCCAATCGCAATGGACGACGGTCTGCGTTTCGCAATCCGTGAAGGCGGCCGTACCGTAGGCGCGGGTGTTGTTGCTAAAGTTATCGCTTAATCGCTGATAACATTTGACGCGACACGCGGTAAAAGGGCATCATTTGATGCCCTTTTTCTACGCTGTGAACTAGAACCTATCTCATCAGCGATTTTGCAGTCATAATCATTGGTGAGATGGGCTCTTAAACCGTATTGACTGAAATACGTCATAGCGTAAACACCGAGTGCTGTTTAGCAGCATCTGATCGGTTTGGTTTGCCTCGCTTTGCGAGGCAAAGTTGTTTGTTCTGAATCATAAGTGACAGGTTGGTTTATGAGTGCGAATACCGAGGCTCAAGGGAGCGGGCGCGGCCTGGAAGCGGTTAAGTGGCTGATTGTCGCCGTTCTGTTGGTTGTGGCTATTGTCGGTAATTATTACTACCGTGATTTCAGCCTGCCATTGCGCGCGCTGGCTGTTGTAGTGGTTATTGCTGTTGCGGGCGCCATTGCCCTGATGACCACCAAAGGCAAAGCTACCGTAGCGTTTGCGCGTGAAGCGCGTACCGAAGTCCGTAAAGTGATTTGGCCAACCCGCCAGGAAACGCTACATACCACGTTGATCGTCGCCGCGGTAACTGCCGTGATGTCACTGATTCTGTGGGGGCTGGATGGCATTCTGGTCCGTTTGGTATCGTTTATTACTGGCCTGAGGTTCTAAAATGTCTGAAGCTCCAAAAAAACGTTGGTACGTCGTTCAGGCGTTTTCCGGTTTTGAAGGTCGCGTTGCACAATCGCTGCGCGAGCACATCAAACTGCATGATATGGAAGAGCTGTTCGGCGAAGTTATGGTGCCTACGGAAGAAGTGGTTGAAATCCGTGGCGGTCAGCGTCGCAAGAGCGAGCGCAAGTTCTTCCCCGGCTATGTGCTGGTGCAGATGGTGATGAACGATGCCAGCTGGCACCTGGTGCGCAGCGTGCCACGCGTGATGGGCTTCATCGGCGGCACTTCCGATCGCCCGGCGCCTATCAGCGACAAAGAAGTCGACGCCATCATGAATCGTCTGCAGCAGGTGGGTGACAAGCCACGGCCGAAAACGCTGTTCGAACCAGGCGAACTGGTGCGTGTCAACGACGGTCCATTCGCCGACTTCAATGGCGTGGTTGAAGAAGTTGACTACGAGAAGAGCCGCCTGAAAGTTTCGGTTTCCATTTTCGGCCGTGCTACGCCGGTGGAACTGGACTTCAGCCAGGTTGAAAAAGGCTGATTGAATAATCAGCAATACAGGCCGAATTGATGCTTGTAAGAGGCGTGAAATTGAACTACAATTTCGCGCCTTTTGTTTTTAGATGCCTTGCTCAGCATGATGAGCGGGGTGAAACACGGGGAGCCTCTTGCGAGGCGATACTACCCAAACGAGGAAATTTACATGGCCAAGAAAGTACAAGCCTACGTTAAGCTGCAAGTTGCAGCTGGTATGGCTAACCCGAGCCCGCCAGTCGGTCCAGCTCTGGGTCAGCAAGGTGTTAACATCATGGAATTCTGTAAGGCGTTCAATGCTAAGACTGACAGCGTTGAAAAAGGCCTGCCGATCCCGGTTGTTATTACCGTTTATTCTGATCGCTCCTTCACTTTCGTTACCAAAACCCCGCCAGCAGCAGTACTGCTGAAGAAAGCGGCTGGTATCAAGTCTGGTTCCGGCAAGCCGAACAAAGACAAAGTTGGTAAAGTGACTCGTGCGCAGGTACGTGAAATCGCAGAAACCAAAGCTGCGGACATGACTGGTTCTGACGTTGAAGCGATGACTCGCTCCATCGAAGGTACTGCTCGTTCCATGGGCCTGGTAGTGGAGGATTAAGAGATGGCTAAGCTGACCAAGCGCATGCGCGTGATCCGTGACAAAGTTGATGCTACTAAACAGTATGACATCACCGAAGCTGTTGCTCTGCTGAAAGAGCTGGCCACCGCTAAATTCGTAGAAAGCGTTGACGTTGCCGTGAACCTCGGCATCGACGCGCGTAAATCTGACCAAAACGTTCGTGGCGCTACCGTTCTGCCACACGGTACCGGTCGTTCAGTTCGCGTTGCCGTATTTGCCCAGGGCCCTAACGCTGAAGCTGCTAAAGCAGCTGGCGCAGAGCTGGTAGGTATGGAAGATCTGGCAGACCAGATCAAGAAAGGCGAAATGAACTTCGACGTGGTTATTGCTTCTCCGGATGCAATGCGCGTTGTTGGCCAACTGGGCCAGGTTCTGGGCCCACGTGGTCTGATGCCAAACCCGAAAGTGGGTACCGTTACTCCGAACGTTGCTGAAGCAGTGAAAAACGCTAAAGCAGGCCAGGTTCGTTACCGTAACGACAAAAACGGCATCATCCATACCACTATCGGTAAGGTTGATTTCGAGTCAGACAAACTGAAAGAAAACCTGGAAGCTCTGCTGGTTGCGCTGAAAAAAGCAAAACCATCTCAGGCTAAAGGTATGTACATCAAGAAAGTTAGCCTCTCCACCACCATGGGTGCTGGCGTTGCTATCGATCAAAGCGGTTTGTCTGCCGCAGCGAACTAATCGTTTAACGATTAATCGCTTTGACTTGGGGCAAATTTTCACCTAGAATCTTATGCCCCAAGGTTTTGCTATAGGCGAATCGCCAATAGCGGGACAACAGAATTTTCGGTTGGAGCCTGGCCTAATCCAGGCCTCCGTCCAAGACCGCAGGTGTATCGAAAGATACTTAATCTTCCTGCGTAGACGGTGACAGAGCCTAAAGAAATTTTTTAATGAATGTCTTTGCTGGATTCTGCTCACCGTGTTAAGCCGCTCGGCATGGCGCTTTTGCAAGGTGCCGAGTGAAGTGAGTTCCGGGGTATTCCCCCGGCTAATCCAGGAGCAAAAAGCTAATGGCATTAAATCTTCAAGACAAACAAGCGATTGTTGCTGAAGTCAACGAAGTAGCCAAAGGCGCGCTGTCTGCGGTTGTTGCGGATTCCCGCGGCGTTACCGTAGATAAAATGACTGAACTGCGTAAAGCAGGTCGTGAAGCTGGCGTTTACATGCGTGTTGTTCGTAACACCCTGATGCGTCGCGTAGTTGAAGGCACTCCATTCGAATGCCTGAAAGACACGTTTGTCGGTCCTACCTTGATTGCATTCTCTAACGAACACCCGGGCGCTGCTGCTCGTCTGTTCAAAGAGTTCGCGAAAGCGAATGCAAAGTTCGAGGTTAAAGCTGCGGCCTTTGAAGGTGAGCTGATCCCTGCGGCACAAATCGACCGCTTGGCAACTCTGCCTACTTACGATGAAGCAATCGCACGCCTGATGGCAACCATGAAAGAAGCCGCTGCCGGCAAATTGGTTCGTACTCTGGCTGCTGTGCGCGATCAGAAAGAAGCTGCATAAGCCGCTCTTTCTTAGCCTTTGCTAACGTATTTACACTATTTCTGAATTTTAGGAACAATTGTTATGTCTATCACTAAAGACCAAATCCTGGAAGCAGTAGCAGCTATGTCCGTAATGGACGTTGTTGAGCTGGTTTCCGCTATGGAAGAAAAATTCGGCGTTTCTGCTGCTGCCGCTGTAGCTGTTGCTGCAGGTCCAGCTGAAGCTGCTGAAGAAAAAACTGAGTTCGACGTTGTACTGTCTGCTGTTGGTGGCAACAAAGTTGCTGTTATCAAAGCAGTACGTGGCGCAACCGGTCTGGGCCTGAAAGAAGCTAAAGACCTGGTAGAATCTGCTCCAGCAGTACTGAAAGAAGGCATCAGCAAAGACGACGCTGAAGCTCTGAAAAAATCTCTGGAAGAAGCTGGTGCTTCTGTTGAAGTTAAATAAGTTTAACTTCTCAGAGTACAGTCTGGCTTAACAGACTGATGGCTGGTGACTTTTTGGTCACCAGCCTTTTTGCGCTGTAGGGCGTCAGTAGAGTTTCACACTGTTTGGCTACTGGCTAACCCCAATATTTTTTTCTATCGACGACTTAATATACTGTCCTTCCTGCCGCAGCCGAATCTGCCGCACAGCACAATGAAATGATTTAAGAGTGATAGAAACAGGTATTGCGGAAAGTGTTCCCGCTTTCCGGTCGACAAAATGGTGTTGCATGAACTGTCCTATTCGGACGGACAGAGTGGGTCACTGATCAGCGAGCTGAGGAACCCTATGGTTTACTCCTATACCGAGAAAAAACGCATTCGTAAGGATTTTGGTAAACGTCCACAAGTTCTGGACATACCATATCTCCTTTCTATCCAGCTTGACTCGTTCCAGAAGTTTATCGAGCAAGACCCAGAAGGGCAGTACGGCCTTGAAGCCGCATTCCGTTCTGTATTCCCAATCCAGAGCTACAGTGGCAATTCGGAGCTGCAATACGTTAGCTACCGTCTTGGTGAGCCGGTGTTCGACGTCAAAGAGTGCCAGATTCGTGGTGTGACGTTCTCTGCACCGCTGCGCGTCAAACTGCGCCTGGTAATCTACGAGCGAGAAGCACCGGAAGGTACGGTTAAAGACATCAAGGAACAAGAAGTCTATATGGGCGAAATTCCGCTCATGACCGACAACGGTACCTTTGTGATCAACGGTACTGAGAGGGTTATCGTATCTCAGCTGCACCGCAGCCCTGGCGTGTTCTTCGACAGCGATAAGGGTAAAACCCACTCATCGGGCAAGGTGCTGTATAACGCACGTATTATCCCTTACCGTGGTTCCTGGCTGGATTTCGAGTTTGACCCGAAAGACAACCTGTTCGTGCGTATTGACCGTCGCCGCAAACTGCCTGCGACCATCATTCTGCGCGCGCTGAACTACACCACCGAGCAGATCCTGGATCTGTTCTTTGAAAAGATTACGTTCGAGATTCGTGATAACAAGCTGCAGATGGAGCTGGTTCCAGAGCGTCTGCGTGGTGAGACCGCTTCGTTTGATATCGAAGCCAACGGCAAGATCTACGTAGAGAAAGGCCGTCGCATCACCGCTCGTCATATCCGTCAGCTTGAAAAAGACGAAATCCAGAGCATTGAAGTACCGGTTGAGTACATCGCGGGCAAGGTTGTCGCGAAGGACTACATCGATACCAATACCGGCGAACTGATCTGTAGCGCCAACATGGAGCTGTCGCTGGATCTGTTGGCCAAACTGAGCCAGTCAGGCCACAAGCGTATTGAAACGCTGTTCACCAACGATCTGGACCACGGTGCGTACATTTCTGAAACCGTACGCGTCGACCCGACTAACGATCGTCTGAGCGCGCTGGTAGAAATCTACCGCATGATGCGTCCTGGTGAGCCGCCAACGCGCGAAGCCGCTGAAAGCCTGTTCGAGAACCTGTTCTTCTCGGAAGACCGCTACGATCTGTCTGCGGTTGGCCGTATGAAGTTCAACCGTTCCCTGCTGCGCGACGAGATCGAAGGTTCGGGTATCCTGAGCAAAGACGACATCATTGAAGTGATGAAGAAGCTCATCGATATCCGTAACGGCAAAGGCGAAGTGGATGATATCGACCACCTCGGCAACCGTCGTATCCGTTCCGTTGGCGAAATGGCAGAGAACCAGTTCCGCGTAGGTCTGGTTCGTGTTGAGCGTGCGGTTAAAGAGCGTCTGTCACTGGGCGATCTGGATACCCTGATGCCTCAGGACATGATCAACGCCAAGCCGATTTCGGCGGCGGTGAAAGAGTTCTTCGGCTCCAGCCAGCTGTCTCAGTTTATGGACCAGAACAACCCGTTGTCAGAGATCACGCACAAGCGTCGTATCTCCGCATTGGGCCCAGGCGGTCTGACCCGTGAACGCGCCGGCTTCGAAGTGCGAGACGTACACCCGACTCACTACGGTCGCGTATGTCCAATCGAAACGCCGGAAGGTCCGAACATCGGTCTGATCAACTCCTTGTCCGTGTACGCACAGACCAACGAGTATGGCTTCCTGGAAACCCCGTACCGCCGCGTGCGTGACGGCGTGGTTACCGATGAAATCAACTACCTGTCTGCCATTGAAGAAGGCAACTTCGTTATCGCCCAGGCGAACTCCAACCTGGATGAAGAAGGCCGCTTCGTGGAAGACCTGGTCACCTGTCGTAGCAAGGGCGAATCAAGCCTGTTCAGCCGCGACCAGGTTGACTATATGGACGTATCGACCCAGCAGGTTGTCTCCGTTGGTGCTTCACTGATTCCGTTCCTGGAACACGATGACGCCAACCGTGCATTGATGGGTGCGAACATGCAACGTCAGGCGGTTCCTACCCTGCGTGCTGACAAGCCGCTGGTTGGTACCGGTATGGAACGTGCCGTCGCCGTTGACTCCGGCGTTACCGCCGTAGCCAAGCGTGGCGGTGTGATCCAGTACGTGGATGCTTCCCGTATCGTTATCAAGGTTAACGAAGACGAGATGTACCCGGGCGAAGCAGGTATCGATATTTATAACCTGACCAAGTACACCCGTTCCAACCAGAACACCTGCATCAACCAGATGCCGTGTGTCAACCTGGGTGAGCCAATCGAGCGCGGCGACGTGCTGGCAGATGGCCCGTCCACCGATCTGGGTGAACTGGCACTGGGTCAGAACATGCGCGTCGCGTTCATGCCGTGGAACGGCTACAACTTCGAAGACTCCATCTTGGTCTCCGAGCGCGTGGTACAGGAAGATCGCTTCACTACCATCCATATTCAGGAACTGGCGTGCGTGTCTCGCGATACCAAGCTGGGGCCGGAAGAGATCACTGCCGACATCCCTAACGTAGGTGAAGCAGCGCTCTCCAAACTGGATGAGTCCGGTATCGTGTATATCGGTGCTGAAGTGACCGGTGGTGACATTCTGGTTGGTAAGGTAACGCCGAAGGGTGAAACCCAGCTGACGCCAGAAGAGAAACTGCTGCGCGCGATCTTCGGTGAGAAAGCGTCTGACGTTAAAGACTCTTCTCTGCGTGTACCAAACGGCGTTTCCGGTACGGTTATCGACGTGCAGGTCTTCACCCGCGATGGCGTGGAAAAAGACAAGCGTGCGTTGGAAATCGAAGAGATGCAGCTGAAGCAGGCGAAGAAAGACCTGACTGAAGAACTGCAAATCCTGGAAGCCGGTCTGTTTGCACGTATCCATGCGGTGCTGGTTGCCGGCGGCGTTGAAGCTGAGAAGCTTGCCAAGCTGCCACGCGATCGCTGGCTGGAACTGGGCCTGACCGACGAAGACAAGCAAAACCAGCTGGAACAGCTGGCAGAGCAGTACGACGAACTGAAATCCGACTTCGAGAAGAAGCTGGAAGCCAAGCGTCGCAAGATCACTCAAGGCGACGATCTGGCACCTGGCGTGCTGAAAATCGTCAAGGTGTATCTGGCGGTCAAACGTCAGATCCAACCGGGTGACAAGATGGCAGGTCGCCACGGTAACAAGGGTGTTATCTCCAAGATCAACCCGATCGAAGATATGCCTTACGATGAAAACGGCACGCCGGTTGACATCGTACTGAACCCGCTGGGCGTACCATCACGTATGAACATCGGTCAGATCCTGGAAACCCACCTGGGTATGGCTGCCAAAGGCATCGGTGAGAAAATCAACCAGATGCTCAAGCAGCAGCAGGAAGTGGCCAAACTGCGTGAGTTCATCCAGAAAGCGTACGATCTGGGTGATGACGTTTGCCAGAAAGTTGACCTGAACACCTTCAGCGATGACGAAGTATTGCGTCTGGCCGAGAACCTGAAAAAAGGTATGCCAATCGCAACGCCAGTGTTCGATGGTGCGAAAGAAACTGAAATCAAGCAACTGCTGGAAATGGGTGGTATCCCGACTTCTGGTCAGATTACGCTGTTCGATGGCCGTACCGGTGAGCAGTTCGAGCGCCAGGTTACCGTTGGCTATATGTACATGCTGAAACTGAACCACTTGGTTGACGATAAAATGCACGCCCGTTCAACCGGCTCTTACAGCTTGGTTACTCAGCAGCCGCTGGGTGGTAAAGCGCAGTTCGGTGGTCAACGCTTCGGTGAGATGGAAGTGTGGGCGCTGGAAGCATATGGCGCGGCTTACACCCTGCAGGAAATGCTTACCGTTAAGTCGGATGACGTTAACGGGCGTACCAAGATGTACAAAAACATCGTGGATGGCGATCACCGCATGGAACCAGGCATGCCGGAGTCCTTCAACGTACTGTTGAAAGAAATCCGCTCGCTCGGTATCAACATCGAACTGGAAGACGAGTAATCGTCGTTCCGGCTCTGGCTCCCGGCCTTAGGGAGCCAGAGGGTGGTTGTTCAGGTCACACGGGTACCCACGACGGTTGTGGGTACCCAACAGGTTTAACTCCGACAGGAGCCAATCCGTGAAAGACTTATTGAAGTTTCTGAAAGCGCAAACTAAGACCGAAGAGTTTGATGCGATCAAGATTGCTCTGGCATCGCCAGACATGATCCGTTCGTGGTCGTTCGGTGAAGTTAAGAAGCCGGAAACCATTAACTACCGTACGTTCAAACCAGAACGTGACGGCCTTTTCTGCGCCCGTATCTTTGGGCCGGTAAAAGACTACGAGTGCCTGTGCGGCAAGTACAAGCGCTTGAAGCACCGTGGCGTGATCTGCGAGAAGTGCGGCGTTGAAGTGACCCAGACCAAAGTGCGTCGTGAGCGCATGGGCCACATCGAACTGGCTTCCCCGACTGCGCACATCTGGTTCCTGAAATCACTGCCATCGCGCATCGGTTTGCTGCTGGATATGCCACTGCGTGACATCGAACGCGTACTGTACTTCGAATCCTATGTGGTGATTGAAGGCGGTATGACCAACCTCGAGCGCCGTCAGATCCTGACTGAAGAGCAGTATCTGGACGCGCTGGAAGAGTTTGGTGACGAGTTCGACGCTAAAATGGGTGCCGAAGCCATCCAGGCCCTGTTGAAAAACATGGATCTGGAAGCCGAATGCGAACTGCTGCGTGAAGAGCTGAACGAAACCAACTCCGAAACCAAACGCAAGAAGCTGACCAAGCGTATCAAGCTGCTGGAAGCGTTCGTTCAGTCTGGTAACAAGCCAGAGTGGATGATCCTGACCGTGCTGCCGGTACTGCCGCCGGATCTGCGTCCACTGGTTCCGTTGGATGGTGGCCGTTTCGCGACCTCGGATCTGAACGATCTGTATCGCCGCGTCATCAACCGTAACAACCGTTTGAAACGCCTGCTGGATCTGGCTGCGCCTGACATCATCGTGCGCAACGAAAAGCGTATGCTGCAAGAAGCGGTAGACGCCCTGCTGGATAACGGCCGTCGCGGTCGTGCGATCACCGGTTCCAACAAGCGTCCTCTGAAATCTTTGGCCGACATGATCAAAGGTAAGCAGGGTCGTTTCCGTCAGAACCTGTTGGGTAAGCGCGTCGACTACTCCGGTCGTTCGGTTATCACCGTCGGTCCATACCTGCGTCTGCACCAGTGTGGCCTGCCGAAGAAAATGGCGTTGGAGCTGTTCAAACCGTTCATCTACGGCAAGTTGGAACTGCGTGGCCTGGCCACCACCATCAAAGCCGCCAAGAAAATGGTTGAGCGCGAAGAAGCCGTCGTTTGGGATATCCTGGACGAAGTCATCCGCGAACACCCGGTACTGCTGAACCGTGCACCAACGCTGCACCGTTTGGGTATCCAGGCATTCGAGCCGGTACTGATCGAAGGCAAGGCCATCCAGCTGCACCCGCTGGTTTGTGCGGCATACAACGCCGACTTCGATGGTGACCAGATGGCCGTTCACGTACCGCTGACGCTGGAAGCCCAGTTGGAAGCGCGTGCGTTGATGATGTCGACCAACAACATCCTGTCTCCAGCGAACGGCGAGCCAATCATCGTTCCTTCTCAGGACGTTGTATTGGGTCTGTACTACATGACTCGCGACTGTGTTAACGCCAAGGGCGAAGGCATGGTGCTGAGCGGCCCGAAAGAAGCCGAGCGTATTTACCGCGCTGGCCTGGCCTCTCTGCATGCGCGCGTCAAAGTGCGTATCACCGAAGAGATCAAGAACACCGAAGGCGAGTCTGTACACCAGACTTCGATCATCGACACCACCATTGGTCGAGCCATCCTGTGGATGATCGTACCAAAAGGTCTGCCGTATTCGATCGTTAACCAGCCTTTGGGTAAGAAAGCGATCTCCAAGATGCTGAACACCTGTTACCGCATCATGGGTCTGAAGCCGACCGTTATCTTTGCTGACCAGATCATGTACACCGGTTTTGCCTACGCTGCCCGTTCCGGCGCATCCGTTGGTATCGATGACATGGTTATCCCGGCGAAAAAAGCCGAGATCATCGAAGAAGCGGAAACCGAAGTTGCCGAAATCCAGGAGCAGTTCCAGTCTGGTCTGGTAACCGCGGGCGAACGCTACAACAAGGTGATCGATATCTGGGCTGCGGCTAACGAACGCGTTGCCAAGGCGATGATGGAAAACCTGTCGGTAGAAGACGTGGTTAACCGTGACGGTGAAGTGGAACAGCAGGTTTCCTTCAACAGCATCTTTATGATGGCCGACTCCGGTGCACGTGGTTCCGCCGCTCAGATTCGTCAGTTGGCCGGTATGCGTGGCCTGATGGCGAAACCGGACGGCTCGATCATTGAAACGCCAATCACCGCGAACTTCCGTGAAGGTCTGAACGTACTCCAGTACTTCATCTCCACGCACGGTGCGCGTAAAGGCTTGGCGGATACCGCACTGAAAACGGCAAACTCCGGTTATCTGACCCGTCGTCTGGTAGACGTCGCGCAGGATCTGGTTGTCACCGAAGACGACTGTGGCACTCACAACGGCATCCTGATGACTCCGGTTATCGAAGGTGGCGATGTGAAAGAGCCGCTGCGTGAACGCGTTCTGGGTCGTGTAACGGCAGAAGATGTGCTCAAGCCGGGTACGGCAGACATCCTGGTGCCGCGTAACACCCTGCTGAACGAGAAGACCTGTGACCTGTTGGAAGAGAACTCTGTCGACAGCGTTAAAGTCCGTTCCGTGGTGAGCTGTGAAACCGACTTCGGCGTGTGCGCCAACTGCTATGGTCGTGACCTGGCACGTGGCCACATCATCAACAAAGGTGAAGCCATCGGCGTTATCGCGGCACAGTCCATCGGTGAGCCGGGTACCCAGCTGACGATGCGTACGTTCCACATCGGTGGTGCGGCATCTCGTGCGGCTGCCGAATCCAGCATTCAGGTGAAAAACAAGGGTAGCATCAAGCTGAGCAATGCCAAGTTCGTGATGAACGCGGCCGGCAAGCTGGTGATCACCTCGCGTAACACCGAGCTGAAGCTGATCGACGAATTCGGTCGTACCAAGGAAAGCTACAAGGTGCCTTACGGTGCCGTGATGGGCAAAGGTGACGGTGCAGAAGTTAACGGCGGCGAAACCGTTGCTAACTGGGATCCGCACACCATGCCGGTAATCAGTGAAGTGAGCGGTTTCATTCGCTTCGCCGATATGGTTGACGGCCAGACCATTACTCGCCAGACCGACGAACTGACCGGTTTGTCTTCCCTGGTGGTACTGGATAGTGCAGAGCGTACCGGTAGCGGTAAAGACCTGCGTCCGGCGCTGAAGATTGTTGACGCCAAAGGCGACGACGTACTGATCCCAGGCACCGATATGGCTGCCCAGTACTTCCTGCCAGGCAAGGCAATTGTACAGCTGGAAGACGGCATTCAGATCGGTGCGGGTGATACCCTGGCGCGTATTCCACAGGAATCCGGCGGTACCAAGGATATTACCGGTGGTCTGCCACGCGTTGCGGATCTGTTCGAAGCACGTCGTCCGAAAGAGCCGGCAATCCTGGCTGAAATCAGCGGGATTATCTCGTTCGGTAAAGAGACCAAAGGCAAACGTCGCCTGGTGATCACGCCGCTGGATGGCAGCGATGCCTACGAAGAGATGATTCCGAAATGGCGTCAGCTCAACGTGTTCGAAGGCGAACGTGTGGAACGCGGCGACGTGGTATCCGATGGTCCAGAGTCACCGCACGACATTCTGCGTCTGCGTGGTGTGCATGCGGTTACCCGCTACATCACCAACGAAGTGCAGGAAGTTTACCGTCTGCAAGGCGTTAAGATTAACGATAAACACATTGAAGTTATCGTTCGTCAGATGTTGCGTAAAGGCACCATCGTCAACGCTGGTGGCACCGAGTTCCTGGAAGGCGAACAGGCTGAAGTGTCTCGCGTCAAGATTGCCAACCGTCAGCTTGCTGCCGAAGGCAAAATCGAAGCGACCTTTACACGTGACCTGCTGGGTATCACCAAGGCTTCCTTGGCGACCGAGTCGTTCATCTCTGCCGCATCGTTCCAGGAAACGACGCGCGTTCTCACCGAAGCGGCCGTGGCCGGTAAACGTGATGAACTGCGTGGCCTGAAAGAAAACGTCATCGTTGGCCGCCTGATCCCGGCGGGTACCGGTTACGCTTATCATCAGGACCGTATGCGTCGTCGTGCCCTGGGTGAAACCCCGGTTGCACCACAGGTGAGCGCGGAAGAAGCGTCGGCCAACCTGGCTGAACTGCTGAATGCCGGCAACCTGGGCGGTAACGACGACCAATAAGTCATCGCTATCCCTGGCTGCACATTAAGCAGTAAATGACCAAAGCCCTGGCTATCCTAGCCGGGGCTTTTTGTTGTACAGTGCTGTAAAGTTAAAATAACGGGATAGGCATGGACACCTCAACAACGGTCAGCGTCGCTGCTCCAGCGGATCGCGATATACCCACACAAAACCAGTTAATTAGCCACTCGCCGGCGCGGGCACGTCGCGCGGCCTGGGGGAGCTTCGTCGGCGCGGTGGTCGACTGGTACGATTTTTTACTGTACGGAATAGTTGCCGCTCTGGTTTTTAACACCGAATTCTTTCCTCAGATAAGCCCGACGATGGGTACGCTGGCAGCGTTTGGCACCTTCGGCGTCGGTTTCCTGTTTCGTCCATTAGGCGGCATGGTATTTGGTCATTTCGGTGACAAGCTGGGCCGCAAACGCATGTTGATGATCACCGTCTGGATGATGGGGATTTCCACGGCATTGATTGGCCTGCTGCCGTCGTTTGACGCGATCGGCTGGTGGGCGCCGGTGCTACTGGTGACGCTGCGCGCGATACAGGGTTTTGCCGTCGGCGGAGAGTGGGGCGGGGCGGCCTTGCTGGCGGTAGAAAGTGCACCGAAAAAGAAAAAGGCTTTGTATAGCAGCGGTGTGCAGATTGGTTTTGGCGTCGGGTTACTATTGGCTACCGGCTCGGTATCGCTGGTAAGCCAGTTCACTTCGGACGCGGCGTTTATCAGCTGGGGTTGGCGCTTGCCGTTTATCTTCAGCCTGGTACTGGTCGCTATCGCCTGGTGGATCCGCAACGGCATGGATGAGTCACAGGAGTTCGAGGCCAATAAAACCTTGCACGACAGGGCGGAAAAAATACGCCGTTTCCCGATTTTTGAAGCCTTGCGCCAGAATCCCAAAGCCTTCTTGCTGATTATCGCCCTGCGTTTTGGCGAATTGTTGACGATGTATATCGTGACGGCTTTTGCCATGAACTACTCCACCACTCACCTTGGCCTGTCACGCGATATCTTTCTCAATATCGGCTTGCTGGTGGGGGCGGTCAGCTGCGTATCGATCCCGTGTTTTGCTTACCTGGCCGATCGCTTTGGCCGGCGGCGGATATACGTTACCGGGGCGTTAATCGGTGTCGTCAGCGCGATACCGTTTTTCATGGCGTTAGAGAGCCGCAATACCCTGTTGATCGTTTTCTTCGCCATCATGCTCGGCAATATGGCCCATGACATGCTGGTCAGCGTGCAACAGCCGATGTTTACCGAACTGTTCGGTACCGCCTACCGTTACAGCGGCGCAGGGGTTGGCTATCAGGTCGCCAGCGTGGTCGGCGGCGGTTTTACACCATTTATCGCCGTGTTGCTGGTGCAGTTTATGGGCGGTTCCTGGCACCTGGTGGCGGCCTATTTGGCTATGGGCTGTCTGCTTTCGGCCATTGTCGGGATGAGAATGAAGCCGCAGGTAGCAGAGTAACGGTTCTCGTTCCGCGAGCGATGTGCGCCTGCTGATTTGCGGTCAGCGGAAGATAGACTCTGGTGCGCGTTGCGCCCGGCGTGGGCGGGGTACCCCGGTTGGCTTCGGGAATGATAGCCAACGGCGTCACTATAACGCCGCTGGTTTTTGATGCCAGCACGGTTTGAACAGGTTGCGCGGCGTTTCCAGTTACTTTGCTGGCCGCGTTGCAAACGTTGCGGCTTATTGCGTGACGCGTCCCAGGAAACTATCCCAATCCTTCCATACCGGTTGTAAACCGGCATCGCCGATCGCCTGCGCCACCTGCTGGGGCGAACGCCCGTCATGTGGTTCAAACTGCTCCAGTTCCGGTGCTACGTCATCGGCATAACCCCCTGGCTGGGTTTTCGAACCGGCGCTGACGCTATTGATTGCCAGCGGGATCACATGATCGCGGAAGTGGGGTGATTCGCGCGTCGACAGCGACAGTTCAACGTCGGGAGCAAACAGCCGGAATGCGCATATCAATTGCACCAGTTGCGCCTCGCTCATCAGCGATGCCGGTTCGATGCCGCCGGCACAGGGCCGCAGCCGCGGGAAGGAGATCGAATAACGGCTCTGCCAGTACGTCTGTTGCAGGTAAAACAGGTGTTCCGCCAGCATGTAGCAATCGGTCCGCCAACTGTTGGACAGACCGATGAGCGCACCGAGGCCGATCTTGTCGATCCCGGCCCGGCCAAGCCGATCCGGCGTTGCCAGCCGCCAATGGAAATCCTGTTTCTGCCCGCGCAGATGGTGCTGCAAATAGGTCGCCGGGTGGTAGGTTTCCTGATAAACCAGTACGCCATCCAGGCCCAGCGTTTTCAGTTCGGCATAATCCTCCTGCGACATCGGCTGTACCTCCATCATCAGCGAGCTGAAACGGGAGCGAATGTGCGGCAGGTGGCGGCGGAAATACGCCATGCCGACCCGAGTTTGATGCTCGCCGGTGACCAGCAGCAGGTGTTCGAAGCCCAGCGCCTTGATTGCCGTGCACTCCTGCTCGATTTCAGCGGCATCCAGAGTTTTTCGCTTGATGCGGTTACTCATCGAAAAGCCGCAATAAGTACAATCATTGGCGCACAGGTTGGACAAATACAGCGGTACGTAAAAACTCACCACGTTGCCGAAGCGTTGACGAGTCAGCTGCTGGGCGCGCTGTGCCAGCGGCTCCAGATAACCGGCTGCGGCCGGTGAAATCAGCGCCATAAAATCGTCACGCGTCAGTTTTTCAGCATTGAGCGCGCGTTCGACGTCATGTGCAGTTTTACTATTGATGCGCAGGGTGATGTCGTCCCAATCCAGCTGTTGCCAGCGTTGACTGAAATCCTGAGTCATGGTCGCGCCTCCTCACTCTGGCTAAGAAACGCCGTCAGCGGGCTTGAGGCTACTGCACTGCGCTGGCGGCTGCCCAAACCGGCCTGGCGCGCCAGTTCGCCAGCTTCAAGCGCCAAACGGAATGCGTGCGCCATTTGCAGCGGATCGCGCGCCACGGCGATGGCGGTATTGACCAATACCGCATCCGCCCCCAGCTCAATGGCTTCCAGCGCATGGCTTGGCGCACCAATGCCGGCGTCCACCACCACCGGCACATTGGCTTGTTCAATGATGATCTCCAGAAAATCGCGGGTACGCAGCCCACGGTTGGAACCAATCGGCGCCCCCAGCGGCATCACCGCAGCGCAGCCGGCTTCTTCCAACCGCTTGCACAACACCGGATCGGCACCGCAGTAAGGCAGGACGACAAACCCCTCTTTGACCAGGGTTTCCGCCGCCTTCAGCGTTTCTATCGGATCTGGCAGCAGGTATTTCACATCCGGATGAATTTCGAGTTTTACCCAGTGGGTTCCCAGCGCCTCACGCGCCAGGCGAGCGGCAAATATCGCTTCCGCCGCGGTTTTGGCGCCGGAAGTGTTGGGCAACAGACGTACGCCAAGCCGTTGCAGCGGCGCCAGAATGGCATCGTTACCGCCGTGCAGATCAACGCGCTTCATAGCCATGGTCACCAACTGCGAGCCGGAAGCCTGCAGCGCGTCGAGCATCAAGGCCGGGGTGGCGAATTTGCCGGTGCCGGTAAATAAACGCGAGGTAAAGTGGGTATCGGCGATTTGCAGCATATCAGCCTCCGGCAATCGCTTGAAAAAGCAGGATGTCATCACCGTCTTGCACCCAATGGCTGTCCCATTCGGCACGCGGGATAATGGTTTGATTAATCGCCAGTGCGGTACCCGGCTGGTGGCGGTCGAGCTGTTCCAGCAACGCGCTGACGCTGAGGGGCTGCGCCAGTTCCAGCGGACTGTCGTTGAGCAGAATCTTCATTGCTGCCCTCCGCATATCGGGCAGCTACGCGCCTTGCTGAGTTGCAAGGTGCTCCAGCTGTGCTGCTTGCCGTCGAACAGCCGCAGTTTGCCGCTGAGCGCGGAAGGCATGCCCGCCAGCAGCTTGATCGCTTCCAGCGCCTGCAAGGTACCGATTACCCCTACCACCGGGCCAAGCACGCCGGCGGTACGGCAGTTACGCTGTGGCTCGGCATGTTCGGGGTATAGGCAGGCATAACATCCCTGGCTATAGGGCGGTTCGATAACCAGTAACTGGCCACTGAATCCAACCGCACTGCCGCTGATTAACGGCTTGCCGGCGGTGACGCAGGCCTGATTCACCGCGTGACGCGTTGTCATATTGTCGCTGCAATCCAGCACCAGATCGGCGCGGCGCACGGCAGCGGCCAGTTCTTCGCCGTGTAGACGCTGTTCCAGCGCGATCGACTCAACCAGCGGGTTCAACGCTTGCAGGTGGCGCTGCGCCAAACGCGCTTTGCCTTGCGGCACATCGGCGCTGCGATAGAGGATCTGCCGCTGCAGGTTGGTCAGGTGCAGCTTGTCGTCGTCGGCTAGCAACAGCGTGCCGACGCCGGCGGCAGCCAGATACAATGCGGCGGGCGAGCCGAGCCCGCCCAGGCCGACGATCAGCACGCTGGCGCGCTTGATGCTTTCCTGGCCTTGTGGGCCGATGTCTTCCAGCAACAGCTGTCGGCTGTAGCGTAAGAACTCCCGATCGTTAAGAGACGGAGAATTAAGCATGGTGTTACTCCTTGCCTTCGATCAACCGTAGCAGTTCGGCGGTGGCGGCACGCCAGTCCGCAGCCTGGGTGATGGCGCTGACCACGGCGATGCTGCCTACGCCGCATGCCAATACCGCCGGCACGCGATCGATGCCAATCCCGCCGATAGCCACCGTCGGGTAGTCAGCCAGCCCGGCGACGTGGCGCTTTAGCTCGGTCAGCCCCTGCGGTGCGGAGGGCATATCTTTGGTCTGGGTCGGGAAAATGTGCCCGAGCGCGATATAGGACGGCTTGACCGCCTTGGCGCGCGCCAGTTCGGCATCATCGTGGGTTGAAACTCCCAGGCGTAGTCCGGCCTGATGAATCGCCGCCAAATCGCTGTCGTCCAGATCTTCCTGTCCCAGGTGCACGCCATAAGCCCGGTGTTTGATTGCCAGACGCCAGTAGTCGTTAATGAACACCCGTGCCTGATAACGCTTGCCCAGAGCGATGGCGGTGACGATATCAGCCTCAACTTGCTCTTCAGGTAAGTCTTTGATTCTCAGCTGAATGGTGGTGACGCCTGCCGCCAGCAGTCGTTCGATCCAGACGACGCTGTCGACCACCGGGTATAACCCGAGGCGATGCGGCGTCGCCGGAAAAGGCGTGGTGATATCAGCCATTGTTGTCCTCCTGCAAGGCGCTTGCGCTGTGGTACAACTCACTGCCGCGCGAGCGAAATTCGGCGGACATTTTCTCCATGCCGGAGAGCACTTCAATCGGTTTGCCAGCTTGCTGTTCGGCGGCTTTATCTTGCGCGGCGGCGTAGTCGCGTACTTCCTGCGAAATTTTCATCGAGCAGAATTTCGGCCCGCACATCGAGCAGAAATGGGCGATTTTGCCGGATTCCTGCGGCAGGGTTTCGTCGTGGTAGGCACGGGCAGTGGCCGGATCCAACGCCAGGTTGAACTGATCTTCCCAACGGAATTCAAAGCGCGCCTTCGACATGGCGTTATCGCGGATTTGCGCGCCCGGATGGCCTTTGGCCAGATCGGCGGCGTGTGCGGCAATCTTGTAGGTGATCAGGCCCTGTTTAACGTCTTCCTTGTTGGGCAGACCCAGGTGCTCTTTCGGCGTGACGTAACACAGCATGGCGCAACCGAACCAGCCAATCATCGCCGCGCCGATACCGGAGGTGAAGTGGTCATAACCCGGCGCGATATCGGTGGTCAACGGCCCCAGGGTATAAAACGGCGCTTCGTGGCAGTGCTCGAGCTCTTCGGTCATATTGCGGCGGATCATCTGCATCGGCACGTGTCCCGGGCCTTCGATCATGACTTGCACATCGTATTCCCAGGCAATTTTGGTCAACTCACCCAGGGTGTGCAGTTCAGCAAACTGCGCTTCGTCATTGGCATCCTGAATCGACCCTGGGCGCAAGCCATCGCCCAGTGACAGGGAAACGTCGTAGGAGGCGCAGATTTCGCAGATTTCACGGAAGTGCTGGTACAGGAAGTTTTCCTGATGGTGGGACAGACACCATTTGGCCATGATCGAGCCGCCGCGCGACACAATGCCGGTCAGGCGTTTGGCGGTCATCGGCACGTAGCGCAGTAAAACGCCGGCGTGAATGGTGAAGTAATCCACCCCTTGTTCGGCCTGCTCCAGCAGGGTGTCGCGGAACATTTCCCAGGTCAGGTTTTCTGCGACGCCGTTCACTTTTTCCAGCGCCTGGTAAATCGGTACCGTGCCGATCGGCACCGGGCTGTTGCGCAGGATCCACTCGCGGGTTTCGTGGATGTAGCGGCCGGTGGAAAGATCCATCACGGTATCGGCGCCCCAGCGGGTTGACCACACCAGCTTTTCCACTTCTTCTTCAATGGAGGAGGTAACCGCCGAGTTGCCGATATTGGCATTCACCTTGACCAGGAAATTGCGGCCAATGATCATTGGCTCGGATTCCGGGTGGTTGATGTTGGCCGGAATGATGGCACGGCCGGCGGCCACTTCTTGCCGTACGAACTCCGGCGTAATGTTTTCCGGCAGGTTGGCGCCCCAGCTTTGACCTGGGTGCTGCTGGCGCAAAACTTCACCGCGGATGCGCTCGCGCCCCATGTTTTCGCGGATGGCGATAAACTCCATTTCCGGCGTGACGATACCGGCACGCGCATAGTGCAATTGGGTGACGCATTTGCCCGGCAGGGCCTTGCGTGGTTGCGGCAGATGTTCAAAGCGCAGGTGATCCAATCCTTCATCTGCCAGACGTTGCTGGGTGAAACCGGAGCTGACGCCGTTCAGCGTTTCAGTATCATGGCGTTCGTCAATCCAGCCAGCACGCAGTTTGTTCAGTCCACGATGTACGTCCAACTGCGCTTGCGGATCGCCGTAGGGGCCGGCGGTGTCATACACCGGGATGGCTTCATTCTGTTCATACTGCGGCTGTTGTTTGCTGCCGCCGATCAGCGTCGGGCTGAGCTGGATTTCGCGCATTGGCACCTGCAGATCCGGTCGCGAGCCTTCGAGGTAAATGCGGCGAGAATTGGGGAAGGCGACGCCTTGCAGATTGTCGATAAACTGCTGCGCTTCTTCACGTTGTTCTTTACGAGGACGGTTTTTGTTCACATTAGACATAGCAAATTCCTACAAGTCGGGTGAGTTGGGAAAATTGCTTGTCTGGAGCTCGGAGGGAGTAACGATGTTAGCCGATCGGCAGGCGATTGCTGAATATTGGCTGCCTGCCGGCGGTGATTGATTACTCTTGTTCCCTTCGCGGGTATTAACCCGATCAGGTTCCGCGGATCCCGAATTAACGGTCTCAGCCTGGCCGACTTTTAAAAAAGCGCGACGCTAGGCACTCCGACAAGAGCCCCCAGTATAGAAGGGCGTTTAAAAACTACAAGCCTCACGCGCATATTTCAGGATGGAGTGCGTGAGGCCAGCGGTTATTGTGCTGCCGCGCCAGGGCAGCAAGAAAAATCAGGCTGGATGGGACAGCGTTTTGTTACTGGCCGGGTCGGGGTTGTCCTGCTGCCAGGTCTCCGCCGCCAGCAGGATCAGACGATCCTCCAGCGCAAAGCGAGCGGCCAGCACTTCACCGATGTCTGACAGCGCCTGATGAAACTCCAGACACAGATCCTGGTCGATCTCGATATCGGAATAGCGATCGTGAAACGCCATCACCTGCTCGGTGTTGATCCATAATTTGGGATAGATCTGGGTGGCCAGCGCCATTTTTGGGCTACCTGCGCCTTCCACTTGTTTGATAATTCTGTCATAGATATGAAAATGCCCTGCGGAGAGATAGTCCACCAGATTATGGCAAAAGTTCTCCAACGCTTTTTCATTCAGCGGCGTATGCTTTTCTTTGTTCGGTTTGATCCCTACGAGGGTGCAGTAGGCGACGAGTAACTGCTTGCGCGCCTCAAGCCATTGATCAACTAATTCATTACTACCACCAACGCGCTGAGTCAGGCTTTCCAAGTGGTTGAGCATTTTTGACTCCGTAAGTAAGAAAAAGTAACGGTAAGTTATGAAAATGTAACAAGACCGATTTCTAGAGTGCCAGTGAAGCTGAGGTTGTGCAACAACGATATGGAACTTGCATTAACGGGTAACGAATATGGCTGGTGGATAGTCAGCCATGAAAGCAAACTTTGGTTACCAAACGGTGAATTGCCGTTTGGGACTGCCGACGCGCTCGGGTTGCGCGGCCGTTCGGGGCGACAGATTGGCGAGTGGGAGGGGGCGCCGGTGTGGCTGGTGCGCCAGCCGATGCCGCAGGAGATGGGGTCGGTGCGGCAACTGCTCGATCTCGATCGCGGGTTGTTCCAGCTAGCCGGGCGTGGCGTTCAACTGGCCGATTTTTACCGCTCGCATCAGTTCTGCGGTTACTGTGGCCACCAAATGCACCTGAGCCGTACCGAAAGCGCCTGCCTGTGCGATAACTGCCGCGAACGCTATTATCCGCAAATCGCACCCTGCGTGATTGTCGCCATCCGTCGTGATGACGAAATCCTGCTGGCGCAACACGTTCGTCACCGTGGCGGTATTCATACCGTGTTGGCCGGATTTGTTGAAGTGGGCGAAACCCTCGAGCAGGCGGCAGCGCGCGAAGTGATGGAGGAAAGCAACATTCACATCAAGAATCTGCGTTACGTCACCTCACAGCCGTGGCCATTTCCGCATTCCCTGATGATGGCGTTTATGGCGGATTATGACAGCGGCGAGCTGCGCCACGATCCCAAGGAGCTGTTGCACGCCGGTTGGTATCGCTACGATCGGCTGCCGCTGTTGCCGCCGCCAGGCACCGTAGCGCGGCGTTTAATCGAGGACACCGTGGCCCTGTGCCGCGCGCAATGATGCCAGTGGCACGTCACGCTGGCTCCCTACGGACTGTGGCCGCATCGCCGCGACCAGGCGGTTCACCGGGCATGGATCGGCCGTCGTGATGCATCTTCAATTATTTTGGGTATACAATAGCGGCAGATGAATAAGGGAGCCCGATAAATGAATGAGTTGAAAAACGATCGATACCTGCGCGCGCTGCTGCGCCAGCCGGTGGACGTCACCCCCGTATGGATGATGCGCCAGGCCGGTCGTTATTTACCGGAGTACAAGGCAACACGCGCTCAGGCCGGTGATTTTATGTCGCTGTGCAAAAATGCCGAGCTGGCCTGCGAGGTGACGTTACAGCCGCTGCGCCGTTATCCGCTTGACGCGGCGATCCTGTTCTCCGACATTCTGACCATCCCTGATGCCATGGGGCTCGGGCTCTACTTTGAAACCGGCGAAGGTCCGCGTTTCTCGTCGCCGATTACCTGCCGCGCCGAGGTAGAAAAACTGCCGTTGTTCGATCCGGAAGACGAACTGGGTTATGTGATGAACGCGGTACGCACCATTCGCCGTGAACTGAAGGGGCAGGTACCGCTGATTGGTTTCTCCGGCAGTCCGTGGACGCTGGCGACCTATATGGTCGAAGGCGGCAGCAGCAAGGCGTTTACCAAGCTGAAGAAAATGATGTATGCCGAGCCGCAGACGCTGCATCTGCTGTTGGATAAACTGGCGGATAGCGTCATTTTGTATCTCAACGCCCAAATCAGGGCCGGTGCGCAGTCGGTGATGGTATTCGATACCTGGGGTGGCGTACTGACCGGTCGCGATTATGCCGAGTTTTCACTCAATTACATGCATAAGATCGTTGACGGCCTGATCCGTGAGCATGACGGCAGGCGGGTGCCGGTGACGCTGTTTACCAAAGGCGGCGGCCAGTGGCTGGAAGCGATGGCGGCGACCGGCTGCGATGCGCTGGGCCTCGATTGGACCTGCGATATTGCCGATGCGCGCCGCCGGGTTGGCAATAAAGTTGCGCTGCAGGGCAACATGGATCCTTCCATGCTTTATGCTGCACCGCAACGCATCGAACAGGAAGTGGAAACTATCCTGGCTGGCTTCGGCCACGGCGAGGGGCATGTGTTTAACCTGGGGCACGGTATTCATCAGGACGTCCCGCCGGAAAACGCCGGCGTGTTCGTTGACGCTGTGCATGCGCTGTCGGCCAGGTATCACCGTTAACCTGATTCAAGGGGAGGGGCAGTGATTGATACGCAGGCTTTGCGCGCCGAGCAGCTGCAGCGCGCTTCCGACGTTATCCGCACGGATGATTTTATTGTCGATCCGCCGGCCTTTATCGCCGGCTGTGACGTTGGCTTCGAGCAGGAAGGCGCGGTAACGCGCGCCGCTATCGCCATCCTGCGTTATCCCTCACTGGCGCTGGTGGAATATCAAATCGCCCGCGTTGCCACCACCATGCCTTACATCCCCGGCTTTCTCTCGTTTCGCGAATACCCGGCATTACTGGCGGCCTGGCAACAGTTGCAGCAGAAACCCGACCTGATCTTTGTCGACGGGCACGGTATTTCGCATCCGCGCCGGTTAGGGGTCGCCAGCCACTTTGGCCTGCTGGTAGACGTACCGACCATTGGCGTGGCGAAAAAACGCCTGTGCGGTACGTTTGAGCCGCTGGAGGATGTGCAGGGAGCTCTGGAGCCGCTGCTCGACAAGGGCGAGCAGCTCGGTTGGGTATGGCGCAGCAAGGCACGTTGCAACCCGTTGTTTATCGCCACCGGCCATCGCGTCAGCGCCGATAGCGCGCTGGCCTGGGTAAAACGTTGCATGGCGGGTTACCGTTTGCCGGAGCCGACACGCTGGGCCGATGCTATCGCCTCGCGCCGCCCGGCCTTCCAGCGCTGGCTGGCCGCGCATCCAGAGGTGTCGCCATGAGCGATTTCGGGTACACTGCGCCGCAGATAACGCGTAAGAGAGTAGACAATGCTACGTAACCCGATTCATTTACGTCTGGAAAAGCTTGAAAGCTGGCAACATTTGACCTTTATGGCTAGTCTGTGCGAGCGTATGTACCCGAATTACCAGATGTTCTGCCTGCAAACCGAGTTTGGCGATCCGGCGATTTATCGTCGTATTCTGGATTTGGTGTGGGAAACGCTGGTAGTGAAAGACGCCAAGGTCAACTTCGATAGTCAGCTTGAGAAGTTGGAACAGGCGATTCCTTCGGCAGAAGATTACGATCTTTACGGCGTTTACCCGGCGATCGATGCCTGTATCGCATTAGGGGAACTGATTCATTCGCGGCTCAGCGGGGAGACGTTGGAGCACGCCGTCGCCATCAGCGAAACCTCAATTCGCACCGTGGCGATGTTGGAAATGACCCAGGCCGGGAAAGAAATGACCGATGAAGAACTGAAGGTGATGCCGGCAGTTGAGGAGGAATGGGACATCCAATGGGAAATTTTCCGCCTGTTGGCAGCCTGCGAGGAGCGCGATGTAGACCTGATCAAAGGGCTGCGATCCGACCTTCGCGAGGCTGGTGTGAGTAACATCGGGATAAATTTAACGCAATAAGGCAAGAAAACGTGATTTAACGCCTGATTTGTCATGCCTTAAGGCTTCACATCCGCACCCTGTCTGGTCTACATTTGGGGGGCGTAAAAAAAGTGGCTATCGGTGCGTGTATGCAGGAGAGTGCTGTCAATCGGCATATCCGTCGCACTCGATGCTTTGCAAACGATAAACACACTGTAAGGATAACTTATGAACAAGACTCAACTGATTGATGTAATCGCAGACAAGGCTGACCTTTCCAAAGCACAGGCTAAACTGGCTCTGGAATCTACCCTGGCTGCCATTACCGAGTCTCTGAAAGAAGGTGATGCAGTACAATTGGTTGGTTTCGGTACTTTCAAAGTAAACCATCGTGCAGAGCGCACTGGCCGCAACCCACAAACTGGTAAAGAAATCAAAATCGCAGCCGCTAACGTACCTGCGTTCGTTTCTGGCAAAGCACTGAAAGACGCTGTTAAGTAAGACCGCGTGTTGGTGAAAAGATTAAACAGGGGGGCTTTGAAGCCCCTTTTGTTTGTCCGACGGGCGCTCATTGTCATCGGCGTTGCCGCTGGCCTGGGCGCCTGCAGTTGGCATCAGGATCCTCCCAGCTTTACCGCCAGCGGCTATGTGGCCGATCAAGGGGCGATTCGCCTGTGGCGTAAAGATGACGATCGGCAGCACCCGCAGGTGCTGATGACCGTTTACAGCCCTTATCGCGGGATAGGCACCGTAACCACCCACTATGAATACCAGAACGGCGAGCTACGACAGATCAAACGTGTCGACGCCGACGGTAATAAAGACTCGATCCAACTGCGCTTCGCCGATGACGGCACGGTAAGCTTTATGCAGCGCCAGCTTGCCACGCGACGTGAACAGTTATCCAGTGATGATATTGCGCGCTACAAATACCAGGCGCGACGCGTGCTGGAGTTAAGTAACGCATTGCGTGCCGGCAAGGTGCAATTGCTGCAGGGGCGTTGGCAGCAGGGCACGGTGCAAACCTGTGCGGGAGAACGGATCAATCCGGGGCTGAATAGCTCGTCGAACGCCTGGATTGAACGGCGTGCGCAAAACAGCAGTGGGCCATTGAGTATTGCCTGGCTTGAAGCTCCGGAAGGGCGTGAGCTATTGCTGGTGGCTAACGAAGACTTCTGCAACTGGGAACCGAAGGAAAGCTCGCTGTAGGCATCGAGCGCAGCTCGGTGTGCAGGAGGGCTGGAAAGTTGTGGATAGGGCGCAGCGGACTACGCCCTACCGGCAGCCGGGTTACTTGCCGCGTGCGATAGCGCGGTAACCAATGTCCTTACGGCAGAAACTGCCCGGCCATTGAATGCCTTCCGCCAATTGATAAGCGCGCTGCTGTGCCTGGGCAACCGTTGCGCCCAGTGCGGTTACGCATAATACGCGCCCACCGCTGGTCACTACCTCATCGCCTGCCATTTGCGTACCGGCGTGGAACACTTTACCGTCAGCGCTGGCCTGCTGCGGCAATCCCTGGATCACGTCACCGGTGCGGTAATCGGCAGGATAACCGCCGGCCGCCAGCACCACGCCCAGCGCAGGGCGATCGTCCCACTCGGAGGTTTTCTGATCCAGTTTGCCCTCGGCGCCCGCCAGGCATAGCTCGACCAGATCGGAACGCAGGCGCAACATGATGGGTTGCGTTTCCGGATCGCCGAAGCGGCAGTTGAATTCAATCACCTTTGGCTGACCATCGGCAGAAATCATCAGCCCGGCATACAGAAAGCCGACATAGGTATTGCCTTCCGCCGCCATGCCACGCACCGTTGGCCAGATAACCTGCTCCATCACGCGTTGGTGGATCTGGTCGGTCACCACCGGTGCGGGAGAGTAAGCGCCCATACCGCCGGTATTCGGGCCGCTGTCGCCATCACCGACGCGTTTGTGATCCTGACTGGTGGCCATCGGCACCACGTGCTCACCGTCGACCATAACGATAAAACTGGCTTCCTCACCATCCAGAAACTCTTCCACCACGATGCGGTGGCCAGCATTACCGAACGCATTGCCAGCCAGCATGTCCTGAACTGCGGCTTCGGCTTCCTGCAATGTCATGGCGACAATAACGCCTTTACCCGCGGCCAGGCCGTCGGCCTTGATGACGATCGGTGCACCTTTACTGCGCACGTAGGCCAGCGCCGGCTCGACTTCGGTAAAGTTCTGGTATTCCGCACTGGGAATGCGATGGCGCGCCAGAAAATCCTTGGTAAAGGCCTTGGAGCCTTCCAACTGGGCGGCGGCTTGCGTCGGGCCGAAGATCTTCAGGCCGGCGGCCTGGAATGCGTCCACAACGCCGATCACCAGTGGGGCTTCAGGACCGACAATGGTCAGCCCGATATCGTTGTCTTGTGCAAAGGCTAACAGTGCTGGGATATCCGTCGCGGAGATAGCGACGTTTTCCAGGTTTGCTTCCAGCGCAGTGCCGGCATTGCCCGGCGCGACATACACTTTCTCTGCCAGCGGTGACTGAGCGGCTTTCCAGGCCAGGGCGTGTTCCCGCCCGCCGTTGCCAATAATTAGAATATTCATCAGGTGCTCCACGAACGGCGTGCGCAGCGGTGCGCACGCAATGAAAGAGAATTAATGGCGGAAATGACGCATGTCAGTGAAGATCATGGCAATACCGTGTTCATTGGCGGCGGCAATCACTTCATCATCGCGAATTGAACCACCTGGCTGGATGACACAGGTAATGCCAACCGCCGCTGCCGCGTCAATGCCGTCACGGAACGGGAAGAAGGCGTCAGACGCCATGGCGGAGCCTTTCACTTCCAGCCCTTCATCGGCGGCTTTGATACCGGCGATTTTCGCGGAGTAAACGCGGCTCATTTGGCCTGCGCCGATACCGATGGTCATATTGTCGCGGGCATAAACGATGGCGTTGGATTTGACGAATTTAGCCACCTTCCAGCAGAACAGCGCATCACGCAGTTCCTGTGCCGAAGGCTGACGTTCTGTCACTACGCGCAGATCGTCTTCGCTAACCATGCCCAAATCGCGGTCCTGTACCAGTAAACCGCCGTTGACGCGTTTGAAATCCAGGCCGGCGACGCGTTGCTGCCACTGGCCACAGGCCAGTACGCGCACGTTTTGTTTGCCTGCCAGCAGGCTGCGCGCTTCTTCACTGATGGCTGGCGCGATAATCACTTCCACAAACTGGCGGCTGATGATCGCCTGCGCGGTGGCGGCATCCAGCTCGCGGTTGAAGGCAATAATGCCGCCGAACGCTGAGGTTGGATCGGTTTGGTAGGCCCGCTCATAGGCGGACAGCGTGCTCTCGCCGATGGCCACGCCGCACGGGTTGGCGTGCTTGACGATCACACAGGCCGGTTCGGCAAATTCCTTGACGCATTCCAGTGCGGCGTCGGTATCGGCAATGTTGTTGTAAGACAGCGCTTTGCCTTGCAACTGAGTGGCGGTAGCGACCGATGCTTCGTGCAGGTTCTCTTCTATATAGAAGGCGGCCTGCTGGTGGCTGTTTTCGCCGTAACGCATATCCTGCTTCTTCACGTAGTTCAGATTCAGCGTACGCGGGAAGCGGCCGGCAGGTTGTTCGGTATCACCGTGGTAGGCCGGCACCAATGCACCAAAGTAATTGGCGATCATGCTGTCATAAGCTGCGGTATGCTCAAAGGCCTTGATCGCCAGGTTAAAGCGGGTGCTGTACAGCAGAGAACCGGCGTTGTTGTCCAGCTCGGTAATGATGGCGGCGTAGTCGCTGCTCTTTACGACGATGGCAACGTCTTTGTGGTTCTTGGCCGCCGAGCGCACCATGGTTGGGCCGCCGATATCGATGTTCTCGACGGCGTCTTCCAGTGAGCAGTCCGGGCGCGCTACCGTTTGGGCAAATGGATACAGATTGACGACCACCATATCGATCGGCTGGATGGCATGTTGGGCCATGATCTCATCGTCCTGCCCGCGACGTCCCAGAATGCCGCCATGGATCTTGGGGTGTAGGGTTTTGACTCGTCCGTCCATCATTTCCGGGAAGCCGGTATAGTCGGAAACTTCGGTAACAGGCAGACCGGCATCGGCCAGCAGGCGGGCGGTGCCGCCAGTGGAGAGCAGTTCAACGCCGCGGCTTACCAACGCGTTGGCAAATTCAACGATACCGGCTTTGTCAGAAACGCTGAGCAGCGCCCGGCGGATTGGACGAGGTTGTTGCATGGTTTTATCCCTTGGCTTTTTGAGTCGCAATAATAAGAGCGTTACGTGAATCTCTACCTTTTGCCTCTATTTAGCGTCTATATAGAGAACGGCAGGAACAGATTCAGCTAACGCCCCCGTAAAAGGGGACCGTTTCATCGTCGGGAATTGTAGCGAAAACGTTTGCGCGGCGCTCGTAAATTTTCCCCTCAAATGGCTTCTGTGGATAAGTTTGTGCAAAACAGGGTATAAAGCCGTGTTTTGCTGTGGAATGCAGCAAACGATCGATTTTGTTGAAAATACCTGTTGCGGCCTGCGCTGAACTCCCTATAATGCGCCTCCATCGACCGGGCACAACGGCAAGTGATTCACTTCACAAGCTAGCCAGGGCGAAAGAGAAAAAATCCTGAAAAAACGGGTTGACTCTGAAAGAGGAAAGCGTAATATACG
>Ga0308167_1001391_pt1 | contig 28647 bp, 31 predicted proteins | sample PhyCR1_2_FD_202138 | JGI IMG/M metagenome (GOLD analysis project Ga0308167, IMG submission 202138) | Phyllosphere microbial communities from UC Gill Tract Community Farm, Albany, California, United States - DLSLRC.R1 | ecosystem: Host-associated > Plants > Phyllosphere > Unclassified | place... | reverse complement strand
AAGATTCCTAGATGACGCCAGGATCCGTATCGGAATCACATACGGCCTGACGGACTATCGGGCTCGCTTATGCAGCGAGGGCGAAGTCGTTGCGCTTGGTTTCGGCAACTATTTTTTTGCAGAGAGCGTTTACGAGATAACTCTGCATCCTCGGCCCGCTTCTCGTGGATTCACAGGCGCTGTCGAAACCGATCAGCCCCGTGGTCCTTCTCTCGAAGGAGCCGCTGTCACACTGTTGATTTTTCACCTCGGGAACCGGAGTCCCCGAGCCTCATAGACTACAACGTTCGCAGCGGCTGCGCCATTCCTGGGCTCCTCAGTGCGCTGGCGTAGAGTCGCGACATGAGCGAAGTCACCGTCACCGTCCGGGGCGAGCATGAGGCGCGGATCGCGCCCGAGCGCGCCACCATCCGCGTCAGCGTCCGCGCCGAAGGCGCCGAGCGAGCAGCAGTCGTCGACCGCGTCATGCGTCTCACCGAGCCTGTGCGCGAGAGCATCGTCGCACGACATGACACCGGTGTCGTCGTCGACTGGTCGAGCAAGCGACTGTCCGTGCGCGCCGAACGTCCGTGGAACAACGAAGGCAAGCGTCTCGCCCCCGTGCACTACGCCAGCATCGATCTGACTGCGACCTTCGCCGAGGCGTCCGAGCTCTCGCTCTGGGTATCGGACGTCTCGCCGTGGGACGGAGTCGAGGTCGGATGGGTCGACTGGCATCTCACGACCGAGACGCGCTCCCGGATCGAGCGCGAGGTCGCGGCAGCGGCAGTCGGAGTGGCTGTCACACGCGCGCAGGCGTACGCGACGGCGCTCGGACTCGGCACCGTCGTGCCTGTCGAGATCGCCGATGTCGGGCTGATCGCGCCGACACCCGTCCAGCCGTTCTCCGGCATGGCGAAGGTGCGCGGCGCCATGATGCAGGAATCCGACACAGGCGGTGCGTCGATGGAGTACGAGCCTGACGAGATCGTCATCTCGGCCACCGTGGAGGCGCGCTTCCTCGCTCGCTGATCCGGGCCGTCAGGCGCTCACGGCGAACGGTGCGAGATCGGCCGCGAGCCGCTCCGACACACGCGCATGCACGACCGTGCCCTGCTCGCTGTGGTCCACCGACAGGAGCATCCCCGTCTCGTGGATCGCCGCGACCAGATCGCCGCGGTCATACGGAACCACCGCGTGAACCTCGACAGCGGGCTTCGGAAGCGCCTCTTCGATGGCTGCTCGAAGCTCCTCGATGCCCTCACCCGAACGCGACGAGACGAAATGCGCTTTGGGCTCGAGGCCCTGCAGCACGAGACGCTCATCGTCGGCGATGAGATCCGCCTTGTTGAAGACGACGATCTCCGGCATGTCACGCACGCCGACGTCGCCCATCACGTCACGCACGGTCTGCAGCTGACCGGCGGGATCGGGGTGCGATCCGTCGACCACGTGCAGCACGACATCCGCCTCGCCGACCTCTTCGAGCGTCGAACGGAACGCCTCCACGAGCTGGTGCGGAAGGTTGCGAACGAACCCGACGGTGTCGGTCAGCGTGTACACACGTCCGTCTGAGGTCTCCGACCGGCGCACCGTCGCGTCCAGCGTCGCGAACAGCGCGTTCTCCACGAGCACCCCGGCGCTCGTCAGAGCGTTGAGCAGGCTCGACTTGCCGGCGTTGGTGTAGCCCGCGATCGCGACGGACGGAATCGTGTTGCGCTTGCGCTCGGCCCGCTTCGCCTCTCGCGCCGGGCCGTAGTCGCGGATCTGTCGGCGCAGCAGCGCCATCTTGGTGCGGATCCGGCGACGGTCGAGCTCGATCTTCGTCTCACCGGGGCCGCGCGAGCCCATACCGGCGCCGCCTGCACCGACCTGGCCACCCGCCTGGCGGCTCATCGAGTCACCCCAGCCGCGCAGACGCGGCAGCAGGTATTCGAGCTGCGCCAGTTCGACCTGCGCCTTGCCCTCGCGGCTCTTGGCGTGCTGACTGAAGATGTCGAGGATCACGGTGGTGCGATCGATGACCTTGACCTTGACGACGTCCTCGAGGGCTCGTCGCTGGCTGGGGGCGAGTTCGGTGTCGGCGATCACGGTGTCGGCGCCGGTGGCTGCGACGATGCCCTTCAGCTCCTGCGCCTTGCCTCGGCCGATGTAGGTCGCGGCATCCGGATGCGGTCGTCGCTGCAGAACGCCGTCGAGCACGACCGCGCCTGCGGTCTCAGCGAGGGCCGCCAGCTCACGAAGCGAGTTCTCCGCATCGTCCTGGGCCCCCTGCGGGTACACGCCGACCAGCACCACGTTCTCGAGGCGCAGCTGCCGGTACTCGACCTCTGTGACATCTTCTAGTTCGGTGGAGAGACCGCCGACGCGCCGCAGCGCATGACGATCCTCGAGGTCCCACTGGTCGCCGTCCGACGAGGCGTGCGAGGCCGTCGACTGGTCTTGCAGCGCCTGCGCGGCGCCGAAGACACGAGCCTCCGTCCGCTTCTCCGCATTCGCGAGTACGCGATCGACTGCTTCGTCACCTGTGGAGTGTGTGGTGGTCTCCGTCATCCGTCCCTAATCTCTGGGTTTTGTTGCGAGCCTTAACCTTAGCCCGCGCTGTCCGCTACGCTCACGGTATGGGGTCCGACCATTACTTCACCGCGGCCCCGGCAAGCCCCGAGAACCTGCGATCGATCCGTGTGACGCTCGCAGGCCGAGAGCTGGACGTCACCACTGCTGGCGGCGTCTTCAGCCCGGATCGGCTGGATGCCGGTACAGCCGTCCTTCTCGCAAACATGCCCCCGGTTCCGCCGGGAGGCCATCTTCTCGACCTCGGAAGCGGGTGGGGGCCCATCACGCTGTCGATGGCGCTGGCTGCGCCCCACGCGACCGTGTGGGCCGTCGACGTGAATGAGCGGGCTCTCGATCTCGTGCGACGCAACGCCGCGGCTCATGGTCTCAAGAACATCAACGCCTCCTTGCCCGAAGATGTTCCCGCCGACGTCACATTCCGCTCGATCCGTTCGAACCCGCCGATCAGAGTGGGCAAGAACGAACTTCACGGACTGCTCGAGAAGTGGATCCCCCGGCTCGACGAGCGCAGCGACGCCTGGCTCGTCGTGCAGCGCAACCTCGGCGCGGATTCGCTGCAACGGTGGATCGGCTCGACGTTCCACCCTGGTTTCAGCGTCCATCGGACCGCCACGTCCAAGGGGTACCGCATCCTGAAGGTGCGCAAGCACGGAACCCCTCCGACCGAGCCGATCACGCTCGTCTGAGCCTTCGCAGCGACGACGTCACCGACCCGCGAGTTCGGGAAGATCGCGCATGTCCGTGAACACGATGGCGCCCTCGCGCTCCAGCCAGTCAGCTGGGGTGAGTCCGCCGGCATAGCCGAGAACACGCATGCCCGCGGCGCGGGCGGCCTGGACTCCGAATCGACTGTCCTCGACCACCACGCAGCGTTCAGGGTCGACTCCGAGCCGCTCAGCCGCGTGCAGGAAGAGATCAGGGGCAGGCTTGCCGTTCGCGACGTCGTCTGCGCTGAAGATCCGTCCGTCGAATCGCGGCAGGAGCCCCGTCTGGCCGAGCGTCCGCCGGATCTTCGCATGGGTGCCACTCGAGGCGACGCACGTGGCCGTCGTGATCTCGTCCAGCGCTGCCTCGACCCCATCCACCGCCGTCAGCTCGCGCGCGAATGCGTCGAGGTACCACGGCTGGTAGGGCGCCTCCCAGTCGTCGGGAAGCGGCCGTCCCCGGTGTGCTTCGACCTCAGCGCGGAAGTGCGCGGAGGAGCGTCCGACGAACCGGTGCAGGATCTCGTCGCGGGAGAGAGACCACCCGAGGTCTGCGAGAACCCTGCGATCCACCTCGATCGACAGCCTCTCGCTGTCTACGAGCACTCCATCACAGTCGAAGATGACCAGGTCGATCTGGCCGGTCGTCGACATCAGATCAGGTCGACCTCGCCGCTGAAGACGAGCTGGGCCGGCCCGGAGAGGGCGACGTGCTCACCGTCCTCTGCAGGGAACATGCGCACACCGAGAGTGCCGCCCGGGACCTCCACGCGCCAGTTGTCGGGTGCCTTCGAGCCGGCCCAGTAGCGCACGGCCAGAGCCGTGGCCGCGACACCCGTGCCGCAGCTCAGGGTCTCCCCCACGCCGCGCTCTGAGACGCGCATCGAGACGTGTCCGATGCCGTCCCTCACCAGCGGCTCCCCCGGGACGACGAACTCGACGTTCGCCCCCGCGGGAGGGGCGGGATCGAGCACGGGAGCGCGGTGCAGCTCGAGAGACGACAGCTCCGCCTCGGAGGCGAGTGCGACCACGACATGCGGATTTCCGACGTCGATGCCCAGACCGGGTCTCGTGACAGGGAGCCCGTCGGCAGTGACGAGCGGGTCATCGCCGGAGAGCTTCCACAGGCCGAGATCCACCTGGTACCCCGTCTCGCTGCGCGTCACGTCGCGGACACCCGCACGCGTTCCGATCGGGAGTGTGGAACCGGGCTCGATCGTGGCGAGGCCGGAGCGCACGAGGTAATGCACGAAGACGCGGATGCCGTTGCCGCACATCTCAGCGATGGACCCGTCTGCATTGCGGTAGTCCATGAACCACTCGGCGGCGGGCTCCTCCGCGAGAGCAGCCTGCCCGTCTGCGATCGCCGCAGAGCGCACCACACGAAGGATGCCGTCGGCGCCGATGCCTCGGTGTCGATCGCAGAGGACGGCGACCTGCTCGGCGCTCAGTTCGAGAGCGCCGTCGGGGTCGGCGATGATGACGAAGTCGTTGCCGGTGCCGTGTCCTTTGGTGAATGCGACCATCCACCCAGTCTAGAGATCGCGGCTATGCGTCGACGATCAGACGCCTGCCCGTGTTCGACACCGAGAATCGCTCGTATCCGAGGTCGTCGTAGAAGCCCAGCGCTTCCTCGTTGCCCTCTCTGACCATGAGCTGCACCTTCGGGCAGCCCATTTCCAGAAGAAGTCGCTCGGCTTCGCGCACGAGAGAGCGCGCGATCCCCTGATGACGGTGCGACCGGGCGGTGGCCAGGTAGTACAGCCATCCCCTGTGCCCGTCGTAACCCGCCATCACGGTGCCGATGATCCGCGCTGATGTCGACCGTTCCTCGTCCTCGACGACCAGGAACAGCTCGGGCTGCACCGTGAGCTTGCGCTCGATGTCGAGCCGGGGGTCGTTCCACGGCCGCGTGAGGCCAGCCTCGGTCCAGAGAGCCACCACAGACTCCGTGTCCGCACGATCGAATGCGCGGACCTCCCAGGTCTCGCCCGAGCTCACAGGAGTCGACGACTCAGCCATGCAGCACACGGTAACGGCCGCACATGAAGTTGCGGTTGCGTGCGACCTCGAGAAGCTCGAGGTCCAGTGCTCTCGGCAGCAACGGCGCCCCCGAGCCGAGTGTCACCGGCGCGTACTGCACCCACACCTCGTCGAGAAGCCCGGCATCGGCGAACTGCCCGGCCAGGTCGCCACCGCCGACGACCCACAGATCCTTGCCCCCGGCGGCGGCGACCATCTCGGAGTGCACGGCGGCGACGTCACCCTGCGCCGCGCGAATGTCAGCGCCGGCCGGAAGCTCGAGCGGTCGGTGGGCGAAGACCCATGTCGGCTGCTCGTACCCCCATCGCCCTTCCTCGTGGCGCATGACCCATTCGTATGTCGATGCTCCCATCGCCAGAGCACCGATCGTCTTCTCGAAGCCGGCGTACGACATGGGTCCTTCTTCGTCGATGTCCTGCTTCAGGAGCCAGTCGAGGGAGTGCTGATCAGTCGCGATAAAACCGTCGATGCTGCTCGCGGTGTAGAAGTGGGTGGCCATTGATCAACCATCTCACCAGGCACCGACATCCAGCCACCGAGATCGGTGAGTCTGCGGGCTCAGGGGGCGACGAGCGAAGCGGCGTCCACCGGTGGTTCGTGCCACGTGAGGCCGGGATAGCGCTTGAACCACGACACCTGGCGGCGGGCGTAGCGGCGGGTGAGCGCCTGTGTCTCGGCGATCGCCTCGGCCTGAGTGAGACGGCCATCGATCTGCGCGAGCGCCTGGCTGTAGCCGATGGCGCGCCGAGCTGTCACGCCGTTCTCGAGCCCCTCGCGACGGAGCCCCTGCACCTCGTCGACCAGGCCCGCTTGCCACATGCGCTCGACGCGAGCGTCCAGCCTCTCGACCAGGGCTCCGCGGTCGACGTGCAGGCCGATGAGACGCGTGTCGGCCTGCCAGAGCGCGGGCTGTTCCGGCAGAGACGCGCCGTGCGTGACGCTGCCCTGCTCGAGGACTTCGAGCGCACGGATCACGCGTCTGGCATTCTTGGGGTCGACGCGGGAGGCCGTCGCGGGATCGAGCTTTCGCAGCCGGTCGAGCATGCCACCGACACCCTCGCTTTCGAGCTCGCGTTCGAGCCGCTCCCGGATCACCGGATCACGCGGCGGGAAGGCGAAGTCGAACACGACGCTGGACACGTACAGACCCGATCCGCCCACGAGGATGGCGTCGGCCCCGCGTCGCTGGATGTCTGTGATCACGGACCGCGCCAGCGGCTGGTACCAGGCGACGGCGGCTTCCTCCTGCACCTCCCGCACGTCGAACAGATGGTGGGGAATCCCCCGGCGATCGTGCGGGGCGAGTTTCGCCGTGCCGATGTCCATTCCGCGGTAGAGCTGCATGGCGTCGGCATTCACGATCTCGGCGGCGTTGCCTCGGCTGCGCAGCACCTCAGCGAGATCGAGGGCGAGATCGCTCTTGCCCGTTCCTGTCGCGCCCACGATCGCCCAGAGCCGCGGAACCCTGTCCGCGTCGCTCGACGCCGGATCGGTCATTCCTCGAGCAGTGGTCACCTGCCGACGCGGAGCGTCGGCAGACCGAGGGATACGGCACGGGTGCCATCGCCGGACGTCGGTGCCGGCACAGCACAGGACTCCGCCTGTCCTCGGTCCCAGGCGTCCCCGCCACGCGTGCGACGGATCCGCAACGGGAGGCCTGTCGGGTCGTCTGCGAGCAGGTGGAAGGGCGCCGCATGGGTGATCGTCACCGAGACGACATCACCGGGCCGTGGGACAGCGGAACCGGGAGTGACCTCGAAGTGGACGAGTCGGTTGTCCTCGGCGCGTCCGGTCAGACGGTGGGTCTCGGCATCCTTCTTGCCTTCGCCCGTCGACACGAGGACATCGACCTGGCGTCCGACCTGCTTCTGGTTCTCCTCGAGGGAGATGCGCTCCTGAAGCGTCATGAGCCGGTTGTAGCGCTCCTGCACCACAGCCTTGGGAATCTGGTCCTCCATGGTCGCTGCGGGTGTGCCCTCGCGGATCGAGTACTGGAACGTGAACGCACTCGAGAACCGGGCCTGTTCGACCACCCGCATCGTGTCTTCGAAATCCTCCTCCGTCTCACCGGGGAATCCGACGATGATGTCGGTGGTGATCGCGGCGTGCGGAATACGATCACGGACGCGATCGAGGATCCCGAGGAACTTCTCGCTGCGGTACGACCGTCTCATGGCCTTCAGGATGCGGTCGCTGCCGGACTGGAGCGGCATGTGAAGCTGCGGCATCACGTTGGGAGTCTCTGCCATCGCGTCGATCACATCGTCGGTGAAGGCGGCGGGGTGAGGACTCGTGAAGCGGATCCGCTCGAGCCCGTCGATCTCGCCTGCGGCGCGGAGCAGCTTGCCGAAAGCCTGGCGATCCCCGAACTCCACGCCGTAGGAGTTGACGTTCTGTCCGAGCAGAGTGACTTCGATGGCGCCGTCTTCGACGAGCAGGCGGATCTCATTGAGGATGTCGCCCGGGCGGCGGTCTTTCTCCTTGCCCCGAAGACTCGGAACGATGCAGAAGGTGCACGTGTTGTTGCACCCGACCGAGATCGACACCCAACCGCTGTGCGCAGAATCGCGCTTCGTCGGAAGCGTCGAGGGGAACACCTCGAGCGACTCCAGGATCTCGAGCTCGGCGTCACCGTTGTGGCGCGCGCGCTCGAGAAGGCCGGGAAGCGAACCCATGTTGTGCGTGCCGAAGACGACGTCGACCCACGGCGCTTTTTCCAGCACGGCCTGCTTGTCCATCTGCGCCAGGCAGCCGCCCACGGCGATCTGCATCCCGTCCTTGCGTCGCTTCACCGAGGCGAGCTGGCCCAGGGTTCCGTAGAGCTTGCCTGCGGCATTGTCGCGCACCGCGCACGTGTTGATGATCACCACGTCGGCCTCGGCACCGTCAGTCACGCGGACATATCCTGCGCTCTCGAGCGAGCCAGAAAGTCGCTCGGAATCGTGGACGTTCATCTGGCAGCCGAAGGTGCGGACCTCGTAGGAGCGCTGACGTCCATCAAGATCGATTGCTGCGGACGATGACGCGATGATCGTCGGCTCACTGCGAGGGATATTCATGATCCCCCCATTCTACGAGCGGTTGCGCGACACCGCCGCAGAGGTGAGGGGCTCGAGCCCCTCGCCTCAGTCAGTCCGAGTCGACGAATCGAACCCCGGATGAAGACGAGCCGAAAGAGGCCTCAGCAAGGGCAGACTTGGCGGCTGTCATCGCGACCGAGCCGTTGTAGCCACGGCGGGACAGCTGACCGACCAGACGTCGCAGCGCTGTGTCGCCGTCGAGACGAGACATGGCTCGTGCTTTCGAGCGTGCGTACTCGAGTGCGCGCTCGGCGTCATCGTCGGGAACGTCGTCAAGCGCCGCATCGATCACATCGCGAGGGATGCCCCGTTGCGAGAGCGCCCTCGACAGCGCAACTCGCCCCTGCCCCTTGCGCTCGATCCCGGATGTCACCAGCTGGCCGGCGAGGAGCGTGTCGTCGAGGTACCCTCGTCGACAGAAATCATCGATCACATCATCGATCGCACCCGCATCGAGCCGCACGGCGTTCTTCTCATAGCCCCTCAGCACCATCCGCGCTTCCGACAGAGAGAGCGAACGAGTCCGCAGCTTGCGAACGAGGAGCTCTTCTGCGTCGGCACGCAATTGGGAGGGGTCGACGCCCGGGACATCGTCGAATCCCAGATCCTGCGACTGCAACGCGCGCAGACGCGGTGCGGACCGAGCCGCTGCGCCGCGAGCAGGATGTCGCTCACTGGGCCCACGAGAGTCGATGGGCGCGACGGGATTCGAATCGCGGCTCGAGACGCCCCCTGTCGACTGCCACACCCCGGCGTCGGGCGCCGAACGAGCTGTCGCGCTTTCGACCTCCGGACCTTCCCGGTCGACCGACTTCGCGCGTGTGTCGTCACGACCGAAAAGGGGGATGATGGGGGCGAGCTGCTCAGGCCCGCCCCCGCCATCACTCATGGTTCACTCCGGGTGTTCCCCAACCGCGAACCATCACGCTCATGCCGGACGACGCTCGGCGAGCTCGTCAGCAGGCGCCTCGGTGGCTCCTCCGATGCCGAGCTTCTGCTTGATCTGCGTCTCGATCGCAAGCGCGACATCGGGGTTCTTGAGGAGGAACGTCCGCGCGTTCTCCTTGCCCTGGCCCAGCTGGTCGCCGTCGTAGGTGTACCACGATCCGGACTTCTTCACGATGGCGTGCTCGACACCGAAGTCGATCAGGCTGCCCTCGCGCGAGATGCCGACGCCATACAGGATGTCGAACTCCGCCTGCTTGAACGGCGGTGCCATCTTGTTCTTCACCACCTTGACCCTGGTGCGGTTTCCGACTGCATCGGTGCCGTCCTTCAGCGTCTCGATGCGGCGGATGTCCATGCGAACCGACGCGTAGAACTTCAGCGCCTTTCCACCCGCGGTGGTCTCGGGCGATCCGAAGAAGACGCCGATCTTCTCGCGCAGCTGGTTGATGAAGATCATCGTGGTGTTCGTCTGGTTGAGTCCACCCGTGAGCTTTCGCAGTGCCTGCGACATCAGTCGAGCCTGCAGACCCACGTGGGAGTCACCCATCTCGCCCTCGATCTCAGCCCGAGGCACGAGAGCCGCGACGGAGTCGATGACGATCAGATCGATGGCGCCGGAGCGGACGAGCATGTCCGCGATCTCGAGCGCCTGCTCACCCGTATCGGGCTGCGAGACGAGAAGAGCGTCGATGTCGACACCGAGCTTCGCGGCGTAGTCGGGGTCGAGCGCATGCTCGGCATCGATGAAGGCGGCGATCCCGCCGGCACGCTGGGCGTTTGCAATCGCGTGCAGCGTGAGCGTCGTCTTACCCGAGGACTCGGGGCCGTAGATCTCGACGATTCGTCCACGCGGGAGCCCTCCGACGCCGAGGGCGACATCGAGAGCGATCGAACCGGTCGGAATGACGGCGACGGGTGCGCGCTCGTCGCTGCCCAGTCGCATGACCGAGCCCTTTCCGAACTGACGGTCGATCTGGGCAAGTGCAGTCTCGAGGGACTTCTCGCGGTCAGCGGGTGATGGCATGACGTGCTCCTTATGCTCGCGTGGTGCCGCCTGTAGGCTGTCGCGGTCCTCCCGGCTGGGCGGAACTCTCCGACAAGGCGTATGGCTCTTCGGCTTGCTGTTCACCGTACGAGGGGCCTCGGACATTGCGTCGTCAGCTCCGCGAATCAGGGAGAACACCGTCTCCGAACCACTTGTGCAGAAGACTACGCCCGTTTCGAACACATATTCGACGACACGCCGTCACGGCATGTCGTTAGTCGAACGCTCGTCGTATGCGTCGGAGGGTCATCGCTTGCGCGGCTCGAGGCGCCCGGCGCCGTGCCGCCGCTCCTGAGGCACATCGGTCTCGGCGCACAGCGCCAGCCAGATGTCACGCGGTGGAACGCCCGCGTCCAGAGCCTGGTCCGCAGTGCGTCCGGCGAGCTGGGTCAGAATGAGGTCACTGACGAGCGACGACCCTCGACCACCGAATTCCGCGTCGACTGCGCGGAGAAACTCACTGCGACGCATCAGAGAACGAAGAGAATCCGACGCTCAGTGAAGCGAAAGCTCTGGCTCGACGGAAGCCACGAGGTCATCGGGAACGACATCGGGGAAGACCTGGATGCCCTCGAGGACGGAGATGCGGTCGCCGACCTCTCGCATGATGATCGAGATGGGAACATCCAGAGCATCGGCCACCGAGGCGAGAATCTCGCTCGACGCCTCTTTCTGGCCCCGCTCGACCTCACTGAGATAGCCCAGGGCCACGGATGCCTTGCTTGCAACCTGCCGGAGCGTACGCCCCTTCTGCAGGCGGAAGTCCCTCAGCACATCGCCGATTTCCTGTCGCACAAGAATCATCGGAACCTCCTCCCAGATCGCCTTCTCGAGGTCTCCCTCGAGGAGACCGCCAGTCTAGTCCTACCGACCTTCACAAAATCTACCTTCGCACGCTGTGCTTTCGGTGTGAGCACAAAGGACATAACGGAACCCGCGCATCAGCTATTCCCGCAGGATCCGCGCGAGCATGGCCACGGCCGCATCGACCGTCTGAGCGCGGACCTGGGCGCGATCGCCGTCGAACCTGAATGCCTCGCTCACGGACGTGTACGGGGTCACCACGGCGATGTGCACCGTGCCGACGGGCTGACCGTCGGGTGAATCCGGTCCCGCGATCCCCGTGGTCGAGACGCCGACGTCAGCAGGGACTCCGGAGACCTGCAGCGCGCGACGCGCCCCAGCCGCCATCTGCAGCGCCACGTCGGGGTGCACGGGCCCGTGCGCATCGAGCAGGCCGTCGTCGACCCCCAGAAGCGTGTGCTTCACAGGGGTGGCGTAGGCGACGATCGCTCCGCGCAGCGACGCCGACGCGCCTGGCACCGAGACGAATTCCGCAGCGAGAGCCCCGCCCGACAGCGACTCCGCGATACCGAGGGTCCAGCCACGCTCGATCAGCGCGGCGAGCACCTCCGACGCCGACGCCGACGTCACGACGGCTGCCGTGCCCCTCGCACCTGCGCCACGATGTAGTCGATGCCACTCGCGACGGTGAGGATCAGCGCCAGGATCATCAGGATCGCCGTTCCGACCACCCACAGCTGGGGTCCTATCACCACGTGCAGCGGGAGCAACGCCCAGGAAAGAGCCACGGCCTGAACCGCGGTCTTGATCTTGCCCATCCACGAGGCCGCCACGACGTGCTCCTTCGCGACCATGAGGCGGTGGATCGTGATGCCCCACTCGCGGATCAGGATCACGATCACGACCCACCAGTTGAGCTCCCCGAGCACGGCGAGTCCGATGAAGCCCGCTCCCGTGAGCAGCTTGTCAGCGATCGGATCCCACAGCTTGCCGAAGTCGGTGACGATGTTGTGGCGACGCGCGAGGTAGCCGTCGACCCAGTCGGTGGAGATGCCCACGACGAACAGGATCGCCGCAACCCAACGGATGACGATGTCATCGAGCCCGTAGGTACCGCCCATCAGGAGCAGGATGAAGAAGATCACCGCAAGCGGTATACGCGCGATGGTGATCGCGTTGGGGAGCTGCCGTGGAATAGCCATCAGTCTCGTCCTGTCAGTCCCCAGGCGTCTTCGTCGCCGTCGTCTTCAGCTTCGACCACCGGCAGCCCCTGGAACTGGGCCTCGACCGGGTCGTGCGGTGCTCCGGCCGCGGTTGCGGCAGAAGTGGGAGCGGCCGGCTTCGGTGGAGCGTCGTCGCCGCGCAGTTTCGCCATGACCTGGGGCAGCTGCTCGGCCGTCGCCAGCACGTCACGCGCCTTGGAGCCCTCAGACGGGCCGACGATCTCTCGCGACTCGAGGAGGTCCATCAGGCGACCCGCCTTGGCGAATCCGACGCGCAGCTTGCGCTGCAGCATGGATGTCGATCCGAACTGCGACGACACGATGAGTTCGGCGGCCGCGAGGAGAAGCTCGAGATCGTCCCCGATGTCCTCGTCGACCTCCTTCTTCTTCGTGGGCTCGAGTGCTTCCTGCACGTCCGCGCGGTAGTCGGGACGAGCCTGACGGGTGACGTGCTTGACGACCGCGTCGATCTCCTTCTCGTCGACCCACGCTCCCTGCAGACGGAACGGCTTGGATGATCCCATCGGCGAGAACAGCGCGTCGCCCTGGCCGATGAGCTTGTCGGCACCGGGGCTGTCGAGGATCACTCGGCTGTCTGTGACGCTCGTCACCGCGAACGCGAGGCGCGACGGGACGTTGGCCTTGATCAGACCGGTCACGACGTCGACGCTGGGGCGCTGGGTGGCGAGCACCAGGTGGATGCCGGATGCTCGCGCGAGCTGGGTGATGCGGACGATCGAATCCTCCACATCGCGCGGGGCGACCATCATCAGGTCTGCGAGCTCGTCGACGACCACCAGCAGGTACGGGTACGGCTTGAGCACGCGTTCGCTGCCGACAGGGAGCTCGACCTCACCGGCGCGCACCGCCCGGTTGAAGTCGTCGATGTGGCGGAATCCGAACGACGCGAGGTCGTCGTACCGCATGTCCATCTCCTTCACGACCCACTGCAACGCCTCGGCGGCCTTCTTGGGATTCGTGATGATGGGCGTGATCAGGTGCGGAACGCCCGCATAGCTCGTCAGCTCCACCCGCTTCGGGTCGATCAGGACCATCCGCACGTCCGTGGGCCGAGCGCGCATGAGCAGGCTCGTGATCATCGAGTTGACGAAGCTGGACTTACCCGACCCTGTGGAACCGGCGACCAGGAGGTGCGGCATCTTCGCGAGGTTCGCGATGACGATGTTGCCGCCGACGTCTTTTCCGACGCCGATCGTCATCGGATGCGTGCTCTTGTGCGCCGCGGGCGACCGCAGCACATCGCCGAGCGCGACCATCTCCTTGTCGGCATTGGGGATCTCGATGCCGATCGCGCTCTTGCCCGGGATCGGCGAGAGGATACGCACATCGTTGGACGCGACCGCGTAGGCGAAGTTGTTGCTCAGCTGGAGGATCTTCTCGACCTTGACACCGTGGCCGACCTCCACCTCGTACTGGGTGACTGTCGGGCCACGAGAGAATCCGGTGACCTTCGCGTCGACCTTGAACTGGGTCAGCACGCTCGTGATCTGTTCGATCACCTTGTCGGTCGCTTCAGAACGCATGACCGGCGGCGGTCCTTCGACCAGCAGCCCCGGCGAGGGAAGCACGTAGGGGGTCACGGGCGCCTGCGGCCCCTTCTCCCCCGGCCCCGGGGTTCCGAAGCCGTCGAGTCCCGGCAGCTCGGGCATCTCGCCCGTGTCGGACTCGTCGTCGAGGAGCGCCGTGGTCTGCTGCCCGGCCAACGACTCGGTCACCGAGCGCACGTCGGACAGCACCTCCGTCGCGGCATCCGAGGCGTTCTCCACGACGACGGCCTGGTCGTATGCAGGAGTCGGCTCCGAGGTGGTGAGCAGAGCGGTGATGTCGTCGGATCCGAGAGTGCCCTCGTCGGGGTCCTCCTCGCGGCCGGTCTTGTTGCGTCGCCACCATGGCAGGACATCAGGATCGTCGACCTTGTCTGCCTCGTCGATCGCAGCGGCATCCTTCGCGGGCTTCTCAGGCCGCTCGGCGTCGAACATCCACGCATAGAGATCCCCGAGCCGCTGACCGATGCGGTTCGGCGGAGTCTTGGTCAGGATCAGGACGCTGAGAGCAGCGACCACCGACAGCACGATGTACGCGCCCACCGGGGTGAGGTACGACAGCGGCTCCCCGAGCATCCACCCGAACAGCCCGCCTGCCTCGCTGAGTGCGGGCATGCCGTCCTTGGGCTGCGGTCGCACGAGCAGGCCCGCGGAATCGATGCGGCCGGCCGCGGTATGGCAGAAGCCCGCGAGGGCGAGGATGAAAAGTCCGAACCCGATGCCGATTCGACCGTTGTCGTGCACCGACGAGGGATGCCGGAACAGCCAGCCGGCGAGCAGCAGGAGCAGGACCGGCATGACGAAGGCCACGCGTCCGACGAGAAGCCCTACCGAGTAGGCGCTGATGTTGGCAGCGACCTCGTTGCCGATGAAGAACCATTCGTTGACCGCACCAGCGATCGCCAGCAGCACGAGCAGGAACGGGAAGCCGTCGCGCCGATCGTCCTTCTCGAGGGTCTCGGGTCCGAAGGCTCGGAACAGTCCGCCGACACCGTGGGCGAGCCCGTTCCAGGCCCGCACCGCCACCGGGGGCTTGTCGATCTCGTCGATGTACTTCTTGGGCGCTGCCTGAGCCTTCGGAGCAGCCTGCCTCTTCGGGCGAGGCGTGGCGCTCTCGGACGCGCGCGCTGACTTCGTGGTACTCCTGGCCATACTCTCACGTTACGTCCAGAGGGCGACATAGGCCCGTAATGACGCGGCATTCCGCGGTCTTCCGCCGGCGGGCGGCGATGGTTCAGGACGTGCGGTACACCATCGTGTCGCGGACGCTCCCTGCGTCGGTGACCACGAAGCCCTCCGATCGGTACAGGGTCCGCGCGAAGTTGTCCCGTTCCACGCTGAGGCTGAGCCGAGGGTGCCCTTGGTCACGAGCGTGGACCACGAGACGTCGGAGCAGCGTGCGACCGACTCCGTGAGCACGCCAGATCGGCTGCACGCCGATGACGAGCTCCGGCACGGCGGTCCCGACGAATCCGAAACCCGCGTCGTCCGGCGACAGCATGCGATACCACGCGGCGCCGATCGGGCACCCGTCGGCATCGACGGCGAGGAATCCCGCATCCGCCGGCCGCATCCATCCGGCCACATAGCGCCGGTGCTCGACCGCGGTGAGGATCTCGTGGCGTGGTCGTGCTCCGCCCGCACGCCAGTTCGCCGCCTCGACGACCATGTCGCCGAGGAAGCTCCCGTCCGCCTGCACGGCGGGTCGGATCGAGAAGACGTCCGGCATGAGGTGAGCGTACGCCGCCGGCGTTACAGCCGAATGTCGGTCGACTGTGAACCCGCGAGCGGCGCAGCTCCGATCACGCCTCGATGACGAGTGGGACGATCATGGGACGACGACGCAGCTTCTGGTTGACCCAGCGCCCGATCGTGCGGCGGATGACCTGCGAAAGCGCGTGGGTGTCGCGCACGCCGTTGCCGGAGGCTTCCTTCAGCGCTGCGATGATCTTCGGCGTCACGTCGTCGAAGACGGAATCGTCTTCAGCGATGCCGCGTGCATGGATCTCGGGTCCCGAGATGATGCGCCCCGTCGCGGCGTCGACGACGACGATCACGGAGACGAAGCCCTCTTCAGCCAGGATCCGGCGGTCCTTGAGGTCGGCGTCGGTGATCGCGCCGACAGTCGAGCCGTCGACATACACGAACCCGAGGTCGAGCTGACCGACGACGCGAGCGTCGCCGTCCTTCAGATCGATGACGGTGCCGTTCGAGGCGATGATCGTGCGCTCGGCGTCGATCCCCGTGTCCTGAGCCAGTTTCGCGTTCGCGATCAGGTGACGGTACTCGCCGTGGACGGGAAGCACGTTCTTGGGCTTGAGGATGTTGTAGCAGTAGATCAGCTCGCCGGCTGCGGCGTGCCCCGAGACGTGCACCTTGGCGTTGGCCTTGTGCACGACGTTCGCGCCGAGCTTGGTCAGTCCGTCGATCACGCGGTACACGGCGTTCTCGTTCCCGGGGATCAGGCTGGAGGCCAGGATCACGGTGTCGCCCTCACCGGGCTCGATCGCGTGGTCGAGGTTGGCCATCCGGCTGAGGACGGCCATGGGCTCGCCCTGCGAGCCGGTCGACATGTAGACGATCTTGTCGTCGGGAAGGTCTCGCGCCTTCTTGTAGTCGATCAGCAGGCCGCTCGGCACCTTCAGGTAGCCCAGGTCCTCGGCGATCGTCATGTTGCGCAGCATGCTGCGCCCCAGCAGTGCCACCCGGCGCCCGTGCGCCGCTGCGGCGTCGAGGACCTGCTGCACCCGGTGCACATGGCTGGAGAAGCTCGCGACGATGACGCGCCTGGGAGCCTTGCCGATGACCTGGTCGAGCACGGGTCCGATCGAGCGCTCGGTGGGCGTGAACCCCGGCACGTCGGCGTTGGTCGAGTCGACGAGGAAGAGGTCGACTCCCTCCTCGCCCAGGCGGGCGAAGGCACGGAGGTCGGTGATGCGGCCGTCGAGCGGCAGCTGATCCATCTTGAAGTCGCCGGTCGCCAGCACGAGGCCGGCGGGGGTGCGGATCGCGACGGCGAGGGCATCGGGGATCGAGTGGTTGACCGCGACGAACTCGAGGTCGAACGGTCCGACCTTCTCGCGCTGCCCCTCTTTCACGGTGAGCGTGTACGCCTTGATGCGGTGTTCCTTGAGCTTCGCCTCGACGAGCGCGAGGGTGAGGCCGGAACCGATCACGGGGATGTCGCTCTTCAGACGGAGCAGATACGGGACCGCGCCGATGTGGTCTTCGTGCCCGTGGGTGAGGACGACGCCGACGATGTCGTCGAGGCGGCCCTTGATCGGCTCGAAGTCGGGCAGGATCAGGTCGACGCCCGGCTGGTGCTCCTCGGGGAAGAGCACGCCGCAGTCGACGATCAGGATCTTGCCGTCGAACTCGAAGATGGTCATGTTGCGACCGATCTCGCCGAGGCCGCCGAGTGGGGTGACCCGCAGCGTCCCCTCGTCGAGTGCTGCGGGTTCTGCGATCGGGGTGGACATGCTGTCTCCTCAGTCGGACACTCCACGCGTCCGTTCGTTCGTTGTGACGCGGCTCGCCGCGCCCGGTGTCAGCGGGTCGTGCCGTGCACCTTCGGCAGGGCACCGCCCGCGGCCGCGTTGCGGTCGGGGCGGAAGTTGGAGAAGTCTGCGCCGGGGACGTCCTTCACGAGATCGAGCTCGTCCTCGATGAGAGCGGCCTCCCACTCTTCGGGACCGACGAGCGGCAGACGGACGCGAGGGCTCGAGATACGGCCGAGCCCGTGCAGGATGTACTTCGCCGCGACGGTGCCCGGCACGTGCGTCATGACAGCGCGCACGAGCGGCTCGAGCCGCTTGTGCTCAGCGGTCGCGGTCGTGAGGTCGCCGCGGTTGACGGCATCGATGATGGTCCGGTACGGCGCCGCCGCGACATTCGCGGTCACCCCGATCAGACCGGTCGCGCCGATCGCGAGGTGCGGCAGCACGTTGGCATCGTCACCCGAGAAGTACATGAGGTCGGTCTGATTCAAGACGCGGCTCACCTCGGAGAAGTCGCCCTTGGCGTCCTTCACGGCGAGGATGTTCGGGTGCTTCGCGAGCCGGAGAATGGTCTCGTACTTGATCGGCACGCCCGTGCGACCGGGGATGTCGTAGAGGATCACCGGGAGATCGGTGGCATCGGCCACGAGCCGGAAGTGGGTCAGGATGCCGGCCTGCGTCGGCTTGTTGTAATACGGCGTGACGATCATGATGCCGTCTGCGCCGGCCTTCTCACTCGCCTTGTACAGCTCGATCGCGTGCGCGGTCTCGTTGGATCCGCCGCCCGTGATGATCTTGGCGCGGCCGGCGGACACCGACTTCCCGACCTCGACGAGCTTGAGCTTCTCGGGGTCCGTCAGGGTCGAGGTCTCGCCGGTCGTTCCCGTCACGACGATCCCGTCAGCACCGGCGGTGATGACGTCATCGATGTGCTTCTCGACGGCGGGCCAATCGACTTCACCGTCGGCCGTCATCGGAGTGACGAGCGCGACGAGAACCTGTCCGAAAGGGTTGCCCGAGTGCGTCATGCCCCCAGCGTATCGGTTCGCGTGCCGCTCACCCAGACGGGGCCGGGCGGATGACGTCTCCGCGGGCGATCTCGATCTTCTCGCGGAGCACCAGACCGGACAGCTCTCCCGCCGTCACCTCTTTCACGTGCTTCCGGAACATCTCGATGCCGGTGATCCGCGTCTGCGCCTGCAGAGCTCCGTCGCGCACCACCACGATGTCGTCATCCACTCGCAGGACACCAGACGTGACCGTGCCCGTCGCCACTGTTCCGCGTCCGGTGATGGTGAAGACGTCCTCGACCAGGAACTCGGTCGACCCCGAGGGCACCGACAGCGAAGCGGGCGCCGGAACGCGAGTGCTGTCGCCCGTCACCGTCTCCCCCGCGACGCCGGAGGTCATCGCAGCGAGTCGCGCGGCCTCCGCTTCGTTGTATCGGCGCAGCATCTCGTTGGCATCCTCAGAGTCGCGCTTGCGCCCGAACAACCATCCCATGCAGTCGATACTAGGGATCCGAATAGGCTCGACTCCATGGCATGGGTCACACGCGCGTCGTCGAAGGTGTACGAGAACCGGTGGATCGAGGTGCGCGAGGACCAGGTCACCGGCCCCGCGGGCGACGGGATCTACGGCGTGGTGACAATGCGGCATCCGGCGGTCTTCGTGGTCGCGCTCGATGACGAGGACCGTGTCTGCCTCGTCTCCCTCGAGCGCTACACGACAGGCATCTCGATCGAGGTGCCTGCCGGGGGAAGCGACGGCGAAGATCCGCTCGTGGCCGCGCAGCGAGAGCTGCTCGAGGAGACGGGGTTCGTCGCCGACGAGTGGACGTCGCTCGGAACCATGAACGCCCTCAACGGGATCGCCCACGCACCCGAGCATGTGTTCCTCGCCCGCGCCATGACGCGGTCAGATGACTCGACGCACACCCGAGCGGAGGAGGGCATCGACGCCGTCACCTGGGTGCCTTTCTCCGAGGCGCTCAGCATGATCGCGGACGGCCGGATCACCGATGGAGAGACCGTGGCAGCGATCGCCTACGCCGGTATCCGCCTCGGTAGATTCCGCTGATCCGCGCAGCGATCGCTCGTGCCGGAGTGCCGTCGGCCTTCAGATCAGACGCGACCTCGTCGCGCGACACCGGCGGTCAGCGCGCTCGGCAGCAGACTCGCGATCACCACGATCGCCTTGTAGCGCAGCGAGGGAATCGAGACCGCCTTGCCCCGTGCCGCGTCCCGGAGCCCCTCACGCACCACGTCACGTGCGTCGAGCCACATGAACGCAGGAACACCCTCGTGCCCGGGTGCGAGCCCCATCCGCTCGTGGAACGACGTATGCGTGAACCCGGGGCACACCGCGGTCACGCTGACCTTGTCGGAGGCGTACTCGACGTTCGCCCAGCGGCTGAAGCCGATGAGCCAGCTCTTGCAGGCCGAGTAGGTCGAGCGGGAGATGAACCCGGCGACGGACGCGACGTTGATGATGCGGCCCCCGCGGCCGCGCATCGACCCGAGTGCCGCATGCATGAGACGCATCGACGCCTCGACGTGGACGCGGAGATGACGCACCTCGTCGTCGATGTCGTTGTCGGCGAACTGCAGCGGCAGGCCGAATCCGGCATTGTTGATCAGCAGATCCACCGGATCGGAGGCGTCGCGGAGACGGTCGGCCACGCGGTCCACATCGGCGACCTCGGCGAGATCCGCGACGAGGACCTCGACTGCGATGCCGTATTCGCTGCGCAGCTCGGCGGCGACACTCTCGAGAGCGTCCGCCGACCGCGCGACGAGCACGAGGTCGGCGCGCCGACGGGCGAGCTGGCGAGCGAACTCGACACCGAGTCCGGCGCTGGCACCTGTGATCAGTGCGGTGGGCATCAGCGCTCGTATCCGAGGAAGCGGTAGCGGATGCCGGAGCGGGACGTCTGCCACTCCCCCTCGTCGACGAGCCGCCACCCGGCCTTGGACGGCGCGTAGGCGTCACCGGTGACATCGATGTCGAGCTCTGTGACCTCGAGGCGGTCGGCGTCGGCGATCACGAGTCGGAAGATCTCGGCGCCGCCGATGATCCAGACCTTGTCATGGCCTCGCACCGCATCGGTCACGGCCGCCGCACGACGGGCACCTTCTGCGGACCAGTCCTGCTGGCGGGTGATGACGATGTTCTCGCGTCCGGCGAGCGGACGGAAACGCTCCGGAAGCGAGTCCCAGGTCTTCCGTCCCATGATCACGGGCGCGCCGAGTGTGATCTCCTTGAAATGCGCGAGATCCTCGGGGACGTTCCAGGGCATGCCGCCCTCGGCTCCGATGACGCCGCCGTGGGCCTCCGCCCAGATCAGTCCGACCCACGTCATACCGCCACCGCCGCCCGGATCGGAGCGTGGTGCTGGTAGTCCTCGACGATGAAGTCGTCGTAGCCGTAGTCGAGGATCGACTCCGGCTTTCGAGCGAACCGCAGCGTCGGGTACGGGTATGCCTCGCGAGTCAGCTGCTCGTTCACCTGCTCGAGGTGGTTGTCGTAGATGTGGCAGTCGCCGCCCGTCCAGACGAAGTCGCCGGGCTCGAGTCCGACCTGCTGCGCCACCATGAGTGTGAGCAGGGCGTAGGACGCGATGTTGAAGGGGACGCCGAGGAAGAGATCGGCGCTGCGCTGATAGAGCTGGCAGGAGAGCTTGCCGTCTGCGACGTAGAACTGGAAGAGCGCATGGCAGGGAGCGAGCGCCATGTCAGGGATGTCCGCCGGGTTCCAGGCAGACACGATGAGTCGACGCGAGTCCGGAGTCTGACGGATCTGCTCGATCACCTGCGCGAGCTGATCGATGCTCTCGCCGTCGGGAGTCGGCCAGCTTCGCCACTGGACTCCGTAGACGGGGCCTAGATCTCCCGAGGCATCGGCCCACTCGTCCCAGATCGTGACGCCGTGGTCCTGCAGCCATTTCACGTTCGAGTCGCCCCTGAGGAACCACAGCAGTTCGTACGCGATCGACTTGAAGTGCACGCGCTTCGTCGTGATCAGGGGGAACCCCTGTGAGAGGTCGAAGCGGATCTGCCTGCCGAAGACGCTGGTGGTCCCGGTGCCGGTTCGATCCGACTTGTGGGTGCCCGACTCCAGCACGTCTCGGAGAAGGTCTTCGTACGGCGTCGGGACGGCTGCGCTCATGTGTGCCAGACTACCCGCCCCGAGGACGGAAGAGTCGGATCGTCACGATGCGACACATCGTCCTCGACGCTCTCAGATCGCCGTATTGTCGAGCCATGTCTCCCGTGCTCGCCCTCGGTATCGCCGCAGCGCTGCTCGTGCTCGCCGTCGCCATCGGCGTCGTGCTGCGTCTGCTCGACGGACGGCGTCGCCGCGGCGGTCACCTGCGTTTCGACCCGGTCGATGCCGGTGACTCGCAGCTGGGCGCCCGAGCGACCTTCGTGCAGTTCAGCACGGAGATGTGCACTCGCTGTCCTCAGGTGCGGCGGATGCTGAGCGGCTACGCCGCCGAGACGGACGGGCTGACCCATGTCGAGGTCGATCTGACGCATCGGCCCGATCTGTCGGCCCGCTACAGGGTCCTGCAGACACCGACGACATTCGTCGTCGACGGTTCAGGCGCCGTCCGCGCACGATTCCACGGCGTGCCGCATCGTCACGCACTGAGCGAAGCGCTGGCCGCCGTATGAGACAGACGAGGACGGAACGCAGATGACCACACCGGCAGGCATCGACCCGCGAGGGCCGCGCTTCGCAGCGACGATCACGACGGTGCTGCTGCTCGTCGCGACGTTCCTCGGACTCATCGGCATCTCGACCGCCAGGACGTTCGGCTGGTTCGCCTATCAACCGCTGGCGTCAGCCGACCTGGATTCGGACACCTGGGCTGTCAGCTCGGCGACGCTCGCACAGCGCACGCTGGACCCGGGGTTCCTCCTCAGCGTCGTGGTCGCATTGCTGTTCCTGTGGGGTGTGCTGTCGCCGAGGACCGCGCCCTGGGGTGTGCTCTTCCGAAGGCTGGTGCGTCCGAGACTGGCACCTCCGAGCGAGCTCGAGGACCCGCGCCCTCCCCGCTTCGCTCAGGGGGTCGGTCTCTTCGTCGTGACGATCGGTCTCCTGCTGCATCTCGCCGGCGTGCCCTGGGCGCTGCCCATCTCGACCGCTGCCGCCTTCATCGCGGCGTTCCTCAATGCCGCGTTCTCGTTCTGCCTCGGCTGCCAGATCTATCTGCTGCTGCAACGAGCAGGCGTCATCGGCCGCGCTGCGTCCGCCTGAGGCTGCGGTTCCGCCGCGAGCGACCGGTCGATAGGCTGGCCGAACACGCGATCCGCACATCGAGCAGCGCGCGAGACAACGGAGGAATCATGCCCGTCACCAGCGAAGCCACCACCACCTGGACCGGATCCCTCGCAGAGGGCTCGGGCACAGTCGCGTTCTCCTCGTCGAAGCTCGGCACCTTCCCGATCAACTGGAAGGCTCGCAGCGAGGGCAGCGACACCACCACCACCCCTGAAGAGCTGATCGCCGCGGCTCACGCCTCGTGCTTCAGCATGGCGCTGTCCCACGCGCTCTCGGAGAACGGCACTCCGCCGGAGCGCGTCAACACGAGCGCCTCGGTCACCTTCAAGCCCGGGGTCGGAATCAGCGGGAGCCACCTGAACGTCAACGCCGTCGTTCCGGGGCTCTCCCCCGAGGACTTCCAGAGGATCGCCGCTGAGGCGAAGGTCGGCTGCCCGGTCTCCCAGGCGCTGGCCGGCATCGAGATCACGCTCGAAGCCACGCTCGCCTGAGTCGGATCAGCCGCGAGCGACGCGAATAGCCTCGCGGATGCTGGCGCGGGCGTCCTTGCGGCGCCCCGCCGCATCCTGAACCACACCGAGTCGGTACCGCGCGCGCCAGTCAGTCGGCGCGGCGTCCGCTTCCTCCGCATACCTCGCGATCAGCGGGTCGGCGTCGGCTCGGGCGATCCGACCGCTGGGAGTGAGTTCGGACTCCGCCTCGGGCATTCCCCCTTCGGCATCGAGCGCGCGCCCCAGCCGATCGGCCGCGAACCCGAACTGCATCTCGCGGACGAGCGCCCAGGCGCCGATCGGAGCGAGCACGATCAACGCCACGCCCATGCCGATCGACACCGGTGTCCCGACGGCGAAGAACATCACGGCCAGCCACACGGAGACCGCCAGATAGACCAGAAGCGCCGCGGCCATCAGACCGACGCCGATGCGCGACATCACGAGCGGATGCCGATATCGATCATGCTCTCCAGCCCGACGAAGACCCCGTTCGCCTGAGCCGCGAACGGGACCGCCAGACGGATGCCCGGAGCGTACGCGAGCGCCGGCTCGACCGTGTCGTGAGTGAACGTCAGGGATTCGCCCGGCCCTGAGAGGATGACCTCCTGCTTGGCGATGACGCCAGGGCGCCGGAGCGAATGGATCGGCACGCTGCCCACCTGCTGCCCCCTCGCACGCTGGTCGGCATGCGGAGCACTGACGGGACCCTGCTCGGCTCGAGCCGCGGCGATCAGTTCCGCGGTGCGCACCGCGGTGCCGCTCGGGGAGTCGACTTTCGCCGCGTGATGAGCCTCGACGATCTCCGCCGATCCGAAGAATGGCGCAGCTGCCGCAGCCAGCGCTGAGCCCAGCACCGACCCCAGCGAGAAGTTCGGGATGAAGACAGCCCCGGTTCCGGCGTTCTCGACCAGCGGACGCACCAGAGCGATGCGCTCCGTGGACCACCCGGAGGTCGCGACCAGGACGTTGATCTGGCGTTCCACCGCAGCGCGCACGACATCGACGCTCACCTGAGGCGTGGTGGCGTCGATCACGAGATCCGCCCCGTCGAGTTCAGCGAGGTCGCTCCGAGAGGTGAGCACGCGAGTCACCTCGAAGCCCTCGAGCCCGTCGATCACCGCACCGATGATCGATCCGAGCTTCCCGGTTCCGCCGACGAGTGCTACCTGCGTGGTCATGCGTTCAGTCTATTTCTCGGGGGCACCACGACCGCCGCGGCGGGCCGGGGTATCGGGAATCAGACCGACATCGCGTCAGGGATGCCGGTGCGCAGCTCGAACGGAAGATGCCCGGTGTCGTTGTGGGTGAGCAGCGTCCACGGACGCCCCTGCTTCTGCGCGATCACGGTCAGCCCGCAATGCGCCTGATTGAGAGTCATCCATCGCCACTCCGGTGCGCCGAGGACCTCCCGCACGAACCACGAGATCACGAAGTTGTGGGTGATGAGCACCTCGTGCACGTCGCCCGGCTTGCGCACCAGGAACTCGTTGACCGCGTCGAACATCTGGGCACGGCCGGCGTCGAGCTCGGCCTCGGTGACCGAGCCGAAGAACGGCTCGTACGCTGCGGGCGTCTCGTCGGTCATTCCCGTGGGCACGCAGTCGAAGAGGAGCGCGGTCGGTTCGGGGTCGACCGACGGGAGTCGGTGCGCGATCGCCCGTGCCGTCTCGTTCGCGCGCAGGAGAGGCGAATGCCACACGGCATCGAGCGGAAGTCCGGAGAGCCGGTCGGCGATGAGTTCGGCCTGACGCTGGCCGCGTGGCGACAGGGGGCCGTCGGCGAGACCGTGTTCGGCGTCCTGATGTTCACCGTGTCTGACCAGATATATGTAATGCGTCACAAACTCGCTCGCTTCATCGACAGCATCCGCCGGGATTCACTCCACCCTATGCCAGGTCTGTGACAGAGGCGTTACGACCCTCAGTTGCCGGCGCGGGTGAGTTCGGCGACCTGTGCGCGCGAGAGCGTGACGCCGGCGCCCTGCATCAGCTCGTCGACATGGTCGCTCGCGAAGGCGTTGACGATCGGTGCCGCGATGGTGCGCTGCGCGAGCAGCCAGGCGATCGACACGGCTGCCACCGGAACCTCGAGTTCGATCGCCACCTGGTCGAGAGCGCGCAGGATCTTCGTGCCACGACGGTTGAGGTGACCACGCAGCTGCTCTCCGCGCACGCCCTGCGAGGTGAGCGCCTTGCTGCGGTGCCTGCCGGACAGGAAGCCGTGCTCGAGAGCGTGCGACGGCGTGACTGCGAGGCTCTGTGCGCCGGCGACGAGACGCAGATCGCCCTCGAACGGCTGACGACGGATGAGGTTGTACGGGGAATCGATCACCTCGATGCGCGGGTACCCCGCGGATGCGAGGATGCGCGCCTCGACGAGCCGCTCGGGTGCGAATCCATACGCCCCGAGGGCGCCGATCTTGCCCGCGTCGATCATCCACTCGACGGTCGCGAGGGTGTCTTCGAGGTTCGTCGTCCGGTCGAGCGTCGCGTCGAGATACAGCACGTCGATACGGTCGACGCCCAGACGCGTGAGCGAGCCTTCGACCGCGCGCACGAGGTTCACCGAGCCGAGACCCGGGTTGTCTGCGTGGGCGCCGATCCGCACACTCAACAGGGCGCGATCACGTCGCCCCCTGGACTGGAGCCACTGGCCGATGATGTGCTCGCTGCGTCCGCCGGAGAACCCGTCTGCCGTGTGGATCGCGTTGCCGCCGAACTCGACGTAGCGGTCGAGGATCCCGTGACTCGTCTCGAGATCGACGTTCCAGCCGAACTCGGCCGCGCCGAGCATCAGCGGGAAGGTCTCGAGTCTGGTCTCGCCGAGAGGTACGCGGATGCTCTCTCCTATTCCCGGGCCGACGATGGGTATGGGCGCGGAGGGGTGCTCTGCCGTGCCCTGCTGCGCACGCTCCACCGACGCTCCTGCGCCTACGCCGAACAACCGCATATCCTCACCCCCGTCGATCGGTGCGTACCGACCTACGTCACTGCCTCGAATGCACCCCCCGGTGCGTACTTTCGAGAGTAAGCGAGATCCGCGAACGCGCTGACCAATCCAGGGAACGGCGCGAGAACTTCCGATAACGGTTTGGTCACATCGGATACGACGAAGCCCGAGCCGTCCGCGAGGACGACCCGGGCTTCGTCAAGAAGCGCCGTCGATTACTCGGCTGCGGCCTCTTCGCCTGAAGCTGCGTCCGCTGCGGGAGCGTCATCGAGCACGGGCTCGAGCGACAGCTTGCCGCGGTCGTCGATCTTCGTGATCTTCACGAGGATCTTCTGGCCGACCGAGAGCACGTCGTCGACGTTCTCGACGCGCTTGCCACCGGCGAGCTTGCGCACCTCGGTGACGTGCAGCAGGCCGTCCTTGCCAGGAAGCAGCGAGACGAATGCACCGAACGTCGCGATCTTGACGACGGTTCCGAGGAACTGCTCGCCCACCTCGGGGTTGGTCGGGTTGGCGATCGCGTTGACCTGGGCACGGGCGGCCTCGGCCGAGGGGCCGTCGGTCGCGCCGATGTAGACGGTGCCGTCCTCCTCGATGGAGATCTGTGCGCCGGTCTCGTCCTGGATCGCGTTGATCGTCTTGCCCTTCGGGCCGATCAGCTCGCCGATCTTGTCGACCGGGATCTGCACGCTGATGACGCGAGGCGCGGTCGGCGCCATCTCGTCGGGAGCGTCGATCGCGGCGTTCAGGACGTTGAGGATCGTCAGACGAGCGTCGCGGGCCTGCGTGAGCGCACCTGCGAGGACCGACGTCGGGATGCCGTCGAGCTTCGTGTCGAGCTGGATGGCGGTGATGAACTCGCCGGTGCCCGCGACCTTGAAGTCCATGTCACCCAGAGCGTCTTCCGCACCGAGGATGTCGGTCAGCGCCGCGTAGCGGGTCTCACCGTCGACCTCATCGGAGACGAGACCCATGGCGATGCCGGCGACGGGTGCACGCAGCGGCACGCCCGCGTTCAGCAGCGACAGGGTCGACGCGCAGACAGAACCCATCGAGGTCGAGCCGTTGGAGCTCAGCGCCTCGGAGACCTGACGGATCGCGTAGGGGAACTCCTCGCGGCTCGGCAGAACCGGCACGAGGGCGCGCTCGGCGAGGAAGCCGTGCCCGATCTCGCGACGCTTCGGCGAGCCGACACGGCCGGTCTCACCGGTCGAGTACGGCGGGAAGTTGTAGTGGTGCATGTAGCGCTTGCTCGTGACGGGCGACAGCGAGTCGATCTGCTGCTCCATCTTGAGCATGTTCAGCGTGGTGACACCCAGGATCTGGGTCTCGCCGCGCTGGAAGATCGCGGAACCGTGCACGCGCGGGATGACCTGCACCTCGGCGTCGAGCGGACGGATGTCCGCCAGGCCACGACCGTCGATGCGCGCGCCCTCGGTGAGGATGCGGCCGCGGACGATCTTCTTCGTGACGGACTTGTACGCCGCGGAGAACTCGAGCGGCGCGGCGGCAGGAAGGTTGCCCGCCTCGGTCGCCTCGATGAGCTCGGCCCGGACGCGGTCCTTGATCGCGTCGTCCGACGTCTGACGCTCGACCTTGTCGGCGATCTGGTAGACGCCGACGAGGTCGTCGTAGGAACGGCCTGCGACGAAGTCGTAGACCTCCTGGCTGTATGCCGGGAAGACCGGGTAGACGCCCGGCTCCTTGGACGAGGTCGCTGCCAGCTCTGCCTGAGCCTTCACGAGCTGAGCGATGAACGGCTTCGCTGCCTCGAGCCCCTGCGCGACGATGGTCTCGTCGGGCTTCGTGGCGCCGGCCTTGATCAGGTTCCAGCTGCCCTCGGTGGCCTCAGCCTCGACCATCATGATCGCGACGTCTTCGGTGCCATCGGACTTGGTGACGACGCGGCCGGCGACGATCAGGTCGAACACGGCCTCCGACACCTGCTCGGCGTTCGGGAACGCGACCCACTGGTCGGCGTGCTCGCCGTGACCGGGGATGAACGCGAGGCGCACACCGGCGACGGGACCGGAGAACGGAAGGCCCGAGATCTGCGTCGACGCCGAAGCGGCGTTGATCGCGAGAGCGTCGTAGAACTCTCCCGGAGCGATCGACATCACGGTGATGACGACCTGGACCTCGTTGCGCAGACCGTCGACGAACGACGGGCGCAGCGGACGGTCGATCAGACGGCAGACGAGGATCGCCTCGGTGGAGGGGCGACCCTCACGACGGAAGAACGAACCGGGGATCTTTCCTGCGGCGTACGAGCGCTCTTCGACATCGACCGTCAGCGGGAAGAAGTCGAAGCCCTCGCGGGGGTGCTTGCCCGCGCTGGTGGCCGAGAGGAGCATGGTCTCGCCGTCGAGGTACGCGGCGACTGCGCCCTGAGCCTGCTGCGCGAGGCGGCCGGTCTCGAAGCGGATGGTGCGGGTGCCGAAGCGGCCGTTGTC
>Ga0308167_1001390_pt1 | contig 28673 bp, 26 predicted proteins | sample PhyCR1_2_FD_202138 | JGI IMG/M metagenome (GOLD analysis project Ga0308167, IMG submission 202138) | Phyllosphere microbial communities from UC Gill Tract Community Farm, Albany, California, United States - DLSLRC.R1 | ecosystem: Host-associated > Plants > Phyllosphere > Unclassified | place... | reverse complement strand
TACGAGGTCAGCAGCCTCGCGTTTGAATTCAGCGGAAAAAACACGACGTTGTTTGGTCATCTGACACCTCGATATGGCGAGCATTCTCGCCTAAATGGGTGTCCGGTTTCATTAGACCACTGCAGACGCCTGTTTCGAATGGCGGCCTATAACACGTGTTTGACGGCGGGGAGTTCCATTGCCGTGACTTCGCTGTGCAGGAAGTCGCTGAGGCGGCGCAGACGTTCGCCGCCGGGACGGGTTTTGGGCCACACCAGGTAGTAACTTTCGCCGCTGGCCACGGCCACCGGGAATGGCAGGCTCAAGCGGCCCTGAGCCACGTCTTCGGCAACCATCAGCAAGTCGCCCATCGAGACACCGTAGCCCCGGGCGGCCGCAATCATGCCCAGTTCCAGCGTATCGAACACTTGCCCGCCCTTGAGCGAGACCTGCCCGGTCAGGCCCATGCAGTCGAGCCAGCGGCGCCAGTCGCGGCGGTCGGGCGTGGGGTGCAGCAATTCGGTCGCCGCCAAGCGCTGGAAATCCCATGGCTGATCGTCAGGCCGAGTCGGCGCACCCACGGGGATCAGCATCTCCGGGAACAATAACGTGGCTTCCCAGTCGGGCGGAAAATGGCCGTTGCTGAGCAACACCGCGCAGTCAAAAGGCTCTTGGTTGAAGTCCACATGGTCGATGTCCATCCAAGCGCTGGTCAGTTGCACCTCGTTACCCGCCTGTAAATGCCGAAAGCGGCTCAGGCGGGCCAGTAGCCAGCGCATGGTCAGTGTTGAGGGGGCTTTCATACGCAAGATGTCATCTTCGGCGCGCAAGGTAGTGCAGGCGCGCTCCAGGGCGCTGAAGCCTTCGCGTACGCCGGGCAGTAACAGGCGCGCCGCTTCGGTGAGTTGCAAGGTGCGGCCGTTGCGTTGAAACAACCGGCAGGCAAAGTGCGCCTCCAGCGTTTTGATGTGTCGGCTGACCGCGCTCTGTGTGATCGAAAGCTCTTCTCCTGCGCGAGTAAACGAGCTGTGGCGGGCGGCCGCTTCAAACGCGCGCAAGGCATACAACGGAGGAAGGTTACGAGGCATGAGGAATATTCCGATCCTACAACGGACAGTCGTTTGAGCGACAGCGTAATCCATGAGTATTACTCATGCCATAGATCGTTTTTATCCCTTTGCTAAAAAGACCCAACACGCCGAAAATCAGGCCTTTTCACGTACCTTAAGAATTATGACCGATGACCAAACAGCATCCAGCACGTACTGAACTCTGGGCCATTTTGCGGCTGGCAGGGCCGCTGGTCGCCTCGCAGTTGGCGCATATGCTGATGGTGCTGACCGACACGCTAATGATGGCGCGCCTGAGCCCCGAAGCCTTGGCAGGCGGAAGTCTGGGAGCGGCCAGCTACTCGTTTGTATCGATTTTTTGCCTGGGGGTGATTGCGGCCGTTGGCACGCTGGTGTCCATCCGCCAGGGCGCGGGCGACATTGAGGGGGCCACGCGACTGACGCAGGCCGGGCTGTGGCTGGCTTGGGGCCTGGCGCTGGGCGGCAGCATTCTGCTGTGGAACATCAAGCCGGTGCTGCTGTTATTTGGGCAAACGCCAAGTAACGTGGAAATGGCCGGCGAGTTCTTGATGCTGCTGCCCCTTGCCTTGCCGGGCTATATGTCATTTATGGCCCTGCGCGGGTTTACCAGCGCCATGGGCCGGCCGGTGCCGGTGATGGTCATCAGTGTGATCGGCACCGTGGCTAACTTCCTGCTCAACTATGCGCTGATTACCGGCATGTTCGGGTTGCCGAAACTGGGCCTGATGGGGATCGGTCTGGTCACGGCCATTGTCGCGTCCTGCATGGCGCTGGGGCTGGCCTGGTATATCCGCTGGCATTCGGCCTACGACGCGTACCCGATTCGAAAAGGCCTGATGCGGATCAATCTGACCTACTTGCGCGAATTGTGGCGCTTGGGGCTGCCGATTGGGGGAACCTATGCCGTCGAAGTCGGGTTGTTTGCGTTTGCGGCACTGTGCATGGGCACGATGGGCAGCACTCAACTGGCGGCCCATCAGATCGCGCTACAGATCGTGTCAGCGGCCTTTATGGTGCCGGCGGGCATGTCGTATGCCATCACCATGCGTATTGGCCAGCACTATGGCGGCGGTGATTTGCTGGGCGCACGGCTGGCGGGCCGGGTGGGCATTGGCTTTGGTGCGGCCACCATGCTTGGTTTTTCAGTGGTGTTCTGGTTCTGGCCCAACGAACTGGTCGGCTTGTTCCTGGACTACAACGACCCGGCGTTCCGGCCCGTGTTTGAGCTGGCCGTGAGCCTGTTGGCCGTGGCCGCCTGGTTTGAACTGTTTGACGGCACGCAAACCATCGCAATGGGGGCCATTCGCGGGCTCAAGGACGCGAAGACAACCTTTTGGGTCGGGTTGTTCTGTTATTGGGCGATTGGTGCCCCGATGGCCTGGTCACTGGCCTTCACCTTCAATTGGGGGCCAACTGGCGTGTGGTGGGGCTTGGCGTTGGGCCTGGCATGCGCGGCCGTAAGTTTGACGCTGGCGTTCGAGTGGAAGATGCGGCGCATGCTCAAGCGTGAGCGCAAAGCCTCGAGCGTCGCAGGGTTGAGCCGAGTGCCTCACTAGCGCAGGCTGCCACACCTTTCACCTCTTTTGGGCGCGATGACAGGCGTGTTCTCGCGTTCAAAAGCATAGTGCCCACAGCGCTCAAGGAAGTGGACTCTATCTCCTTGTATGAGGCGAATGGGGCCCTTTCAGAATAACCCTACATCCCGTCTCGTATGTAATTGCTAGCGTGTTGGTCCGAATTTTTACCGCCCTTTGATGGGCATTCGACCACTCAGGCAATGTTCTGATGCTTTCTATTTATCAGCTAAAACCGGCTTTCCAGAGGCTTTTGCGCCCGCTGGTTCAGCGCCTTTACGACCACGGTGTAACGGCTAACCAGATCACGCTGCTGGCAGGGGTGGTTTCTGTGCTGCTCGGCCTGCTGCTTGCCGGTTTCCCCCATCACCCGTGGCTGTTTGCACTCATCCCGCTGTGGATGGTGGTGCGCATGGCCCTGAATGCTATCGACGGCATGCTCGCCCGGGAGTTTGGCCAACAGTCGACGCTCGGCGCTTACCTCAATGAACTGTGTGACGTGGTGGCTGACACCGCGCTGATCCTGCCGTTCGCCCTGATTTCTGGCGTCAGCCTGCTCCCCGTGATGTTGGTGACCCTGCTTGCGCTGCTCAGCGAATACGCCGGCGTGTTGGGGCCAATGGTCGGGGCGTCGCGGCGTTACGACGGGCCCATGGGCAAGAGTGATCGGGCCTTTGTATTCGGTGTCATGGCGCTCGGCGTAGCGCTGGGCTGGCTCAGTGCAGGCGTGCTTGACACGGTGATGTGGCTGGTCGCTGCCTTGCTTGCCTGCACCCTGATCAACCGGGTGCACCAAGGGCTCAAGGAAGAAAAAACCTCTTTTTCGGCATAAGGGCTTTGCGATGCGTGAACACCAGGAACATAGGTTTTGCACCCATGACGGTGTTGAGCTTTTCTATCGTCATTGGGCCCCCACGGTGCCTTGCAGCGATAAACCGCGCAAAGCGATTTTGTTGTTTCATCGAGGTCATGAACACTCGGGGCGTATGGCTCATCTGGTCGAAGAGCTAGACCTTCCAACGTTCGATTTTTTCGCGTGGGACGCCCGCGGCCATGGTCTATCCCCAGGTGCTCGCGGTGATAGCCCCAGTTTTTCCACGAGCGTGCGAGATGTCCAAACCTTTTGCGAGCATATCGACGCCACCTATTGCATCGCCACCGATAACCTTGCGGTGATAGCCCAAAGCGTAGGTGCAGTGATTGTTGCCACCTGGGTTCATGATTACGCGCCTAAAATTCGCGCCCTTGTGCTTGCCTCGCCCGCGTTCAAGGTCAAACTTTACCTACCTTTAGCCCGTATCGGCCTAGCGCTCATGCGCACCTTTCGCGGCAACTTCTTCGTCCGTAGTTATGTGAAGGCAAGGTTTCTCAGTCATGACCGTGAGCGCGTTGCGTCTTACAACACCGACACGCTGATCACCCAAGCCATTTCAGTGAATGTGCTGCTAGGCGTGTGCGAAGCAGCCGACCGGGTTGTTGCCGATGCTCAAGCGATTCAGGTGCCTACTCAATTGTTGATCTCCGGTTCCGACTTTGTGGTCCATCGCAAACCTCAGCAGAAATTTTTCGACCGCCTTGGCAGCCTGAAAAAGGAATTGCACATTTTGCCGGGCTTTTTCCACGATACGCTCGGTGAGCGTGATCGCGCCGTTGCCTTGAAAAGTACCAAGCGTTTTATCCTGCACAATTTTGACTCTCCCCTAGACTGCGCCTCCTTGCTGGACGCCGACAAAATCGGCGCGACCTGTGCGGAGTCAGAGGCTCTCGCCGCACCTTTAGTCCCCAACTCACTATGCGATCTGTATTGGCGCATGGCTCGAGCCAGCCTACGGTTGGGGGGAATGATGTCCGAAGGTATCAAATTGGGTTTCGATACCGGGTTCGATTCCGGTAGCACCCTGGATTACGTCTATCGCAACGAACCGGCTGGCAAGGGTGCACTCGGGCGCAGGATCGACGCCAATTACCTGAAATCGATCGGTTGGCTCGGCATTCGGCAGCGCAAGTTGAACATTGAAGAGCTGCTACGCCTGGCGATGGCCAAGCTTCGACTTGAAGGGCGTGAAGTCCATCTCGTCGATATCGCCGCGGGTCACGGGCGTTACATTCTTGATGCATTGGACACTGTCACGCCGCTGCCCGAGTCAGTCCTGTTACGCGATTACAGTGATATCAATGTGGAGAAAGGCTGTGCGCTGATTCGTGAGAAGGGTTTGGCTCATCGAGCACAGTTCATCAAAGGCGATGCGTTTGACCAGTCGAGTCTTGCTGCACTGGAGGCGAAACAGACATTAGCAGTCGTGTCCGGCTTGTACGAACTGTTTGCGGATAACGCGATGGTTGGCGGCTCCTTGGCCGGGCTTGCCGATGCCGTTGAGCCGGGCGGCTATCTGGTCTACACCGGTCAGCCGTGGCACCCGCAATTGGAACTGATCGCCCGTGTCCTCACCAGTCACCGTCAGGGGCTGCCGTGGGTTATGCGCCGTCGTAGCCAAGCAGAAATGGATCAACTGGTGGAGGCTGCTGGCTTTCGAAAAATTACCCAACGAGTCGATGAGTGGGGAATTTTCACCGTGTCTCTGGCGCAGAAAGCCTGACCATTCGGTGCCCCTATGCCGGTGACGCTGGCCATCATTCTCGTGAGCCCATGGCTGGTATTTATAAGAGGAGGAACCCCCTATGTTGGAGCGCGTTGTGGCCACTTTAATGACCTCGGCGGCCCGCACCGTGACGGGTGCGCGCAGTTTGTGGTTGGGGTGCGCGCCGGTGCCTGTGCAGCGTATCTACTTTGCCAACCACAGCAGTCACGGTGATTTTGTGCTGCTGTGGTCCTCTTTGCCTTCCAGCTTGCGGGCACTCACACGGCCCGTGGCGGGGAGTGATTACTGGCAGAAAACGGCGGTGCGCCGCTACATCATTACCCAGGTTTTCAACGGCGTGTTGGTCGATCGCGAGCGCAAAGACTTTGCCGATAACCCCCTGCAGTCGATGGAAAACGCACTGGAAGCTGGCGATTCGCTGATCATTTTTCCGGAAGGTACCCGTAACCTGGAAGAGGGGCTGCTGGCGTTTAAAAGCGGGCTTTATCACTTGGCTAAAAGCCACCCGCAAGCACAGTTGGTCCCGGTCTGGATCTCTAACCTCAACAGGGTGATGCCCAAAGGCCGCTTTTTGCCCCTGCCGTTGCTGTGCACCACACACTTTGGCGCGCCCTTGCAGTTGGACGCGTCTGAAGACAAGGCGGTGTTTCTTGCCCGTGCCCGCGACGCCCTGCTCGCCCTCGCTCCGGAGCACTCGTGATATGCACGCTCAAACGTTGATGCTGTTCGGTGGGGTGGGTTCGATTCTGGTGCTTGCCTCGCTGACTGGCTTTGTCCTGAAAAGACGAACTCATGGGGTCGCGAACCCTGTGATCGATAACCTCAATGCCCGCATCAAAGCCTGGTGGGTGATGGTCGTTGTTATCGGCATCGCCTTTGGGCTTGGCTCCGGTGCCGTGATCCTGTTGTTTTACACCGTGTCTTTCTATGCGCTGCGGGAGTTTCTTACCCTCACCCCGACACGGCGCAGCGACTACCCTGCCCTGGCGGCTGCGTTTTATCTGGCCTTGCCGCTGCAATATGTTCTGATTTATGTGGACTGGTACGGGCTGTTCTCGATCTTTATTCCGGTGTATGTGTTCCTGCTTTTGCCGATCCTCGCTTCTTTGGGAGGCGACAGTACGCACTTTCTGGAGCGCACGTCGAAAGTGCAGTGGGGGTTGATGATTGCAGTGTTCTGCGTGTCATTCGTGCCTGCACTGTTGACGCTGAACATTGCCGGCTATGAGGGGCGTAACCTGCTGTTGATCGCCTATCTGGTGATTGTGGTGCAGTTGTCGGACGTCTTGCAGTACGTCTGCGGCAAGCTGTTCGGTAAACACAAGATCGCCCCTAACCTGTCGCCGTCCAAAACGGTTGAAGGGTTTGTTGGCGGTGTTCTGCTGTCCTCGCTGGTCGGCGCATCGTTGTGGTGGGCCACGCCATTTAACGTGTGGCAGTCGTTCCTGATTGCACTGTTGATCAACGTGCTGGGGTTTGCCGGCGGGATTGTGATGTCAGCGATCAAGCGCGACCGGGGCGTCAAGGATTGGGGGCACATGATCGAAGGGCATGGCGGGATGCTGGATCGGTTGGACTCCGTGTGTTTTGCCGCCCCGATTTTCTTTCACCTTGTGCGGTACTGGTGGGCCTGAGGCCTGCCGGCCTCGCCCACCTTAAACCGCGTGCGGTACCTGTTGTTGGGTACCTTGGGCCAGGAATTCCAGCAGCTCTGCCAGCGGCAGTGGCTTACTGATGAAGTAGCCCTGCACCTGATCGCACCCGAAATCGCGCAGAAGCGCCAGTTGCTCGGGCGTTTCCACCCCTTCAGCGACGACTTGCAACTGGAGGTTGTGGGCCAGGTTGATCATGGCATGCACCAGTTTGCGGTTTTCATCTCGGTTTTCCATGCCGCCCACAAAGCTTTTGTCGATCTTGAGCAGTGCAATCGGCAAGCTATTGAGGTGCACAAAGGATGAGAACCCGGTACCGAAGTCATCCAGGGAAAAGCGCACACCAAGCCGCCCCAAGGCGTCCATCGTTTGCTTGACCAGGTCGCTGCGACGCATCACGGCCGTTTCGGTCAGTTCAAACTCCAGCCATTGGGCTTCAATACCACGCTCGCTGATGAGGCGGCTAAGGGTTGAGAGTAACTGGCTGTCCTGGAACTGACGGAACGACAGGTTGACCGCCATGTGTAAGGCGGTCAGCCCGCGCTCGCGCAACGTCTGCATATCGCGCAGCGCCCGTGAAATGACCCAATACCCCAGCGGTACGATCAGCCCGCTCTGCTCGGCCAACGGTACAAATTCGCTGGGTGCCAGCAAGCCGCGCTCGCTGTGGCGCCAGCGCACCAGGGCTTCAAGCCCGACAATGTTGCCCGTGCCCAGATCAAGGCGCGGCTGATAATGCAGTTCCAGTTCGTCACGGCGCAGCGCGCGGCGCAGCTCGCTTTCGAGGTCGGCCAGGCTGCGGGCATTGCGGTTGATACGCTCATCAAACACATGGTAAGTGCAGCCCTGGGTGCTTTTGGCCTGCTGCATGGCGATATGCGCATGCCACATCAATGGGTCCGCCCCGGCGTTCGCGCGAGCATGCGCAATGCCCAGGCTGCTGCCGATCAGCAGGCTTTCGCCGTCGATCCAATAGGGCTCGGCCATGACTTCGGTGATGCGCTCAGCCATCCATTCGGCCCGCTCCGGGGCGCGCCGGGTATCAATCAGCAAGGCGAATTCATCGCTGCCCAATCGGGCCAACTGGTCGCAGGCTTCAAGCTGGCCTCTGAGACGTGCCACGACTTGCAGGATCAGGCGGTCACCCGCTTGATGGCCCAAGGCGTCATTGGCGTGCCGGAAGTTGTCCAGGTCCAAGTGCCCGAGTGCCACGCCGCGCCCTTCGTTTTCAGCCAAGCGCACGGCCAGCAGGGTCTGGAAGCCTTGGCGGTTGGCGATGCCGGTCAGCGGGTCTTCTTCGGCGAGCCGTTGCAGCGTGTGTTCGAGCACACCGCGTTCGCGGGCATGGCGCAGGCAACGACGTAACACATCCGTGTTCAGGGTGGTGTTGACCAGCCAGTCGCTGACCCCTTGGGGCGAAATTTCAGGTTCGGTGTCGAGCAGCAGGACCGTGGGCAGGCGGCATCGCCCCGGGGCAGGCTGCAGACCGGGTGTTGTCAGGAGCAGCGCGTTTCGATCGTTCTCGAACAAATAGCTGACGGATTCCCAAGTTGGCGCGCAAATCAGTACGGCCGCGCTCCCCATTGGTGCCAGACACTCACGCAATAGCGCTGCCCAAGACGGCTCTCTGGCCAGTAGCAGCAAACGCAAGGGTTCGATATGCGTAGTCAAACTAGCTCCCTAGACTCTGCATAAATTCAGGCGAAAGGCATTATGACGTGCCGTCAAGTAATGGCAAATGAGACCCGATTACTCATACATGTGGCTAACGCATACCGAACGGTAGACGCAAAACAGTCAGTCATCCTGCGTCAAAGTAACAAAAGCGGCAAATTTAGATAGAGAGTGACGTCACACTGTCGCACAGAGGCGGCAATATCTGCTCAGCCTGTTAAAATGCCCGCCCTTTTTACAAGCGACTCCTGACCTCGTCATGTCCCGACTCAATCCCCGGCAGCAAGAAGCCGTGAGCTACGTCGGCGGCCCTCTTTTGGTGCTCGCCGGCGCTGGCTCCGGCAAAACCAGCGTGATTACCCGAAAAATCGCGCATCTGATTCAGAATTGTGGCATTCGCGCCCAGTACATTGTCGCCATGACCTTTACCAACAAGGCGGCGCGCGAGATGAAGGAGCGGGTGGGCTCGCTGCTTAAAAAGGGTGAGGGTCGCGGGCTGACGGTGTGTACGTTCCACAACCTGGGGCTGAACATCATTCGCAAGGAACACGCGCGGCTGGGCTATAAGCCGGGGTTTTCGATCTTTGACGAAGCGGACGTCAAGGCGCTGATGGCCGACATCATGCAAAAGGAATACTCGGGCGACGACGGGGTCGATGAAATCAAGAACATGATCGGTTCGTGGAAAAACGACCTGATCCTGCCGCCCCAGGCCCTGGAAAATGCGCGCAACCCCAAGGAGCAGACGGCGGCCATCGTCTATACCCACTACCAGCGCACGCTCAAAGCCTATAACGCCGTGGATTTTGACGACCTGATCCTGCTTCCGGTGAAGTTGTTTGAAGAACATGCCGACATTCTTGAAAAATGGCAGAACAAGGTGCGTTACCTGCTGGTAGACGAGTATCAGGACACCAATGCCAGCCAGTATTTGCTGGTGAAATACCTGATAGGCAAGCGCAACCAGTTCACCGTGGTAGGCGATGACGACCAGTCGATCTACGCGTGGCGCGGTGCTCGCCCGGAAAACCTGATGCTGCTCAAGGACGATTACCCGTCGCTGAAAGTGGTAATGCTGGAGCAGAACTACCGCTCCACCAGCCGTATTCTGCGCTGCGCCAACGTCTTGATCGCCAACAACCCGCACGCGTTCGAAAAGCAGTTATGGAGTGAAATGGGCCACGGTGACGAGATCCGGGTCATTCGCTGCCGCAATGAAGACGCCGAAGCCGAGCGTGTGGCGGTTGAAATCCTCACCTTGCACTTGCGTACGGACCGGCCTTACAGCGATTTCGCGATCCTCTATCGCGGTAACTACCAGGCCAAGCTGATTGAGCTGAAACTGCAGCACCATCAGATTCCTTACCGTCTTTCGGGGGGTAACAGCTTTTTCGGTCGTCAGGAAGTCAAAGACCTGATGGCCTATTTCCGGCTGATCGTGAACCCGGATGACGACAACGCCTTCCTGCGGGTGATCAACGTCCCGCGTCGCGAGATCGGGTCGACCACGCTGGAAAAGCTGGGTAACTACGCCACCGAACGAAAAATCTCGATGTACGCCGCCACCGACGAGATCGGGCTGGGTGAGCATCTGGACGCCCGCTACACCGATCGGCTGGTACGGTTTAAACGGTTTATGGACCGTGTTCGCGAGCACTGCTCGGGCGAAGACCCGATTGCGGCGCTGCGCAGCATGATCATGGACATCGACTACGAAAATTGGCTACGGACCAACAGCTCCAGCGATAAAGCCGCAGACTACCGTATGTCCAACGTCTGGTTTTTGGTCGAGGCGTTGAAAAATACGCTCGAGAAAGACGAAGACGGGGCCATGACGGTTGAAGAAGCCATCGGCAAGTTGGTGCTGCGTGACATGCTGGAGCGCCAGCAGGAAGAGGAAGACGGTGCCGAAGGCGTGCAAATGATGACGTTGCACGCGTCCAAAGGCCTGGAATTTCCCTACGTGTTCATCATGGGCATGGAAGAAGAGATTCTGCCGCACCGCTCCAGTATTGAAGCGGACACCATCGAAGAAGAGCGCCGGTTGGCCTACGTGGGCATTACCCGCGCGCGTCAGACGCTGGCATTTACCTTTGCGGCCAAGCGCAAGCAGTACGGTGAGATCATCGATTGCGCGCCGAGCCGCTTCCTTGATGAGTTGCCACCGGACGATCTCGCCTGGGAAGGCAACGACGACACCCCTACCGAAGTTAAAGCGGTTCGCGGAAATACAGCATTGGCTGATATACGCGCGATGCTAAAACGCTAAAATCGACTATTTTTTACCCTACCTTCAGCGCATAGGCGCTACTTGAGGACGTTACGTTGGAAGCACTGCACAAGAAAATTCGCGAAGAAGGCATCGTGCTTTCCGATCAGGTTTTGAAGGTCGACGCCTTTTTGAACCATCAGATCGACCCGAAACTGATGCAAGAAATCGGCGTTGAGTTCGCGCGCTTGTTCAAAGATGCGGGCATCACCAAGATCGTCACCATTGAAGCCTCGGGTATCGCCCCGGCCGTGATGACAGGCCTGATACTGGGTGTTCCGGTGATTTTCGCGCGTAAGCATCAGTCCCTGACGCTGACTGAAAACCTGCTGACGGCAACGGTGTACTCGTTCACCAAGCAGACCGAAAGCACGGTGGCCATCTCGCCGCGTCACCTGAAAAGCACCGACCGTGTGCTGGTGATCGATGATTTCCTGGCCAATGGTAAAGCTTCGCAAGCGCTGATTTCGATCATCAAACAAGCGGGCGCAACCGTTGCCGGTTTGGGTATCGTGATCGAGAAGTCGTTCCAGGGAGGCCGTGCGGAACTGGACGCGCAGGGCTACCACGTTGAGTCTCTGGCACGGGTCAAATCCCTGGCGGGCGGCCATGTGACCTTTATCGAGTAAACCGAGCGAGCTTTTGATCTTTAAAAGATCGCGAGCAAGCTCGCTCCTACAGTTCCGGACTCAGTGTTTGGCGCTGGCCTGTAACGCTGCCAGCAGCAGGCGCTGATACAGTTCTTCGCGCAACCCGTGTGGGTCGGTGAGCTGCATGCGTTCCAGGTGTTCCGGGAAGGTGTGTGGCGACGGGGCGTCCAACGTGGCTTTGCCCAGCCTGTAAATCTGCGTGAATTTGAGTTTGCTTTTGAGCCAATTCAAGGCACGCAGCAGGTCTTGTTCCTGCGCGGTGAAGTCGCTGCCCAGCGGGTATTCCGGGAATAAATGGCGGTGTGCAACGGCAATCGCCTGCAGGCGCTCCGGGCTGTTGTCGGCAAAGCGTGTATCAAGGCAAAAGTCCTTGGGCAGTTTGCCGACAAGCTGTGCCTGCTCGATCAGTTCAGTCTGGAACCGTGAGTCGGTGATGTTGAGGAGCGCCTCGATCACTTGACGGTCTGTTTTGCCGCGCAAGTCGGCAATGCCGTATTCGGTCACAACGATGTCGCGCAAATGCCGGGGAATGGTGCAGTGGCCGTATTCCCAGACGATGTTGGAACTCACGGTGCCAGCCGATTCGCGCCAGCTACGCAGGATAATGATCGAGCGTGCGTCGTGCAGCGCGTGGGCCTGGGCGACGAAATTGTATTGCCCACCGACACCGCTGACGACCCGACCGTCTTCCAGTTGGTCGGCCACCCCTGCGCCCAGCAGGGTCATGGTGAAGGCGCTGTTCACAAACCGCGCATCGCGACGTTGCAGGCGCTTTAATTCTTCCTGGCCGTACAGCTCATTGATGTAGCTGATGGCGGTCATATTGAATTCGGCGCGGGTGTCATGGGGCAACGCATTTAGCCGCTCGTAAAAGCTGCGCGGGCCAAGGATAAAACCGCCGTGAACGCACACGCCATCGCTGTGCTGGCTTTCATCCAGCGTGCCCGCATTGGCTTGGGCCTGGCGCTGCACATCGGGATAGACCTTGCGCCGCACAATGCCTGCATCGACCAGTACCATCAAGCCGTGAACGAACATTTCGCTACAGCCATAGACACCTTGGGTGAACGGTTCGAGACCGCCTTCGCGTTCAATCAGGGTGCGCCAGGTTGTGATATCCAACGCATCGAGCACGGCGCGGTAACCTTCGTTGTCGGCCTGGCGAGCGAGCAAGGCGGCGACCAGCGCATCGCCCATCGAGCCAATACCGATCTGCAAGGTGCCGCCATCGCGGACCAGTGAACTGGCGTGCAGCCCAATAAAATGGTCCTGCAGGTCGACGGGCATATTGGGGGTGGAAAACAGCGTCGTGCGCTCATCTTCGTCGATCAGAATATCCAGGTCGTTGATACCCAGTTCCGAGTCGCCCGGCATGAACGGCAAGTCGGTATGCACATGGCCAAGCAGCAGAATGGTTTCACCTGCGGCCCGGCGCTTGGCGATCATGGGCAATAAATCGAGGGTGATGTCGGGGTTGCAACTCAGGCTGATGCGCTGCGCATCCTGCGGGTTACGGGCAATAAGTTGGGCGACCAGGTTTACCCCGTTGGCATTGATATCACGGGCAGCGTGGCTGTAATTGCTGCTGACGTAATCCTGCTGCGCCGCCGGGCTGTTGAGCAGGCTGCCGGGCTGCATAAAAAATTGTTCGACGTGAATATTGTTCGGCAGGGTATTGCGGTGCAGGTCGGCCAGGTAGTCGAGTTCGACGTAATCGCCAAACACCCGGTCGGCAAACGGCTCAAGAAAGCGGCGCTGTAGCCCATCGCCCGAGGGTGGACGGCCAAGGCTCAGGGCCGTGTAAATCGTCAGCTTTCGTTCGGGCATTGCTTTGATGCGCTGGTACAGCGCATTGACGAAACGATTGGTTTTGCCCAGCCCCAACGGTAACCCCAGGCGGATGTGCTGCGGCAGGCGCGCCAGCACGTCTTCGACTGCGTGTGTGATCGAACAGCATTGAACCATCGGACCCTCCCAAACCATCCACGTGTGTACATGAGAGAGTGACCGGTCTTGGTCGCAAAGAGCAAGGTGGCAGTTGCTCGCCTGGCGGGCACAAAAAAGCCGCTGGTCAGCGGCTTTTTGTACGCGCATCGGTTTATTTCAAACCGGACATCTTCTCGATGGCGGCTTTAAGTTCGTCATCGGAGCAGGACATGCACGTGCCTTTAGGCGGCATGGCGTTGATCCCCGTGATGGCTTTGGCCAGGATGCCGTCAAGGCCGCCCTGGTGATCGGCACGCTCTTTCCAGGCGGCGGTGTCACCGATTTTAGGTGCGCCCAGCAACCCGGTGCTATGGCACGCGGTACAGTGCTTGGCGATGATGTCGTCAGCCGACATTGCGCCGCCACCGCCCGCCGAGGCTGTCACGGCCATGCCTTGGCATTCCTGGCCTTGAACACAGACTTTACCGACCGGCTCCAGGCGTTTGGCGATGTCATCGTTCGTCGCCGCTTGAGCGTTGACCGCCCAGAGGGCAACTACCGTTGCTGGTACGGCCAGCATTTTCATAATTAGGTTCACGCGTACACCCTCAATGGTGGCTATTCACGCCCACAACCACGGTTTTGCGGGCGGCAAAAGTATAACGGTTAGTCCGCCACTCTTAAACAACCCTAAAGACAAAGGGGGATTAGAGAGGGCGAAGTGCAGCATCGGGTGCCTGCGCAAACACGCGTGGCACCTCTATTCATTAGAAATTCGCTGGAGTGGCTGCGCTGATTAGTCGCGCCGCCACCTCGAAGGGGTTGCGAAAGCGATGCGGTTTGGAGCTCTCAAAATAATAGCTATCGCCCGCTTCGAGCACGAACGTTTCAAGCCCTACCGTCAGTTCCAGGCGGCCTTCGACCAGAATCCCGGTCTCTTCGCCGTCGTGGGTCAGCATTTCTTCCCCGGTGTCGGCACCCGGCGGGTAAATTTCGTTTAGAAACGCGATGGCCCGGCTTGGGTGTGCCCGGCCGACCAGCTTCATGGTCACGGCACCATCTGAAATGTCGATCAGCTCATTGGCTTTGTAGACAATTTGCGTCGGCTTTTCCTGAAGGATTTCTTCGGAAAAAAACTCGACCATTGACATGGGAATGCCACCCAGCACTTTTCTCAGGGAGCTGATTGACGGGCTCACGCTGTTCTTTTCGATCATCGAAATGGTGCTGTTGGTGACACCCGCGCGTTTGGCGAGCTCACGCTGCGACAGGCCTTTGAGTTTGCGGATGGATTGCAGTCGTTCACCGACGTCCAATAGAGGAGCCTCCAGGGGATCAGATTCAGGTCGAGAAGCCGCCATCATGGCGACAGTGTTCAGTATTTACAACACTTCGACTTCAAACCTGTGCACCCCATGGGCTCCATTTATGGCATACGCCCCATCAACTGCCGGAATAGACGCGTGGCACGCGTTTCAAGTTGCAGAAAATCTGATAAGGAATAGTGTCGGCCTTGGCGGCCACTTCACTGGCAAGGATGTGTTTGCCCCATAACTCAACCGTCGATCCCAGGCCCGCTTGCGGCACGTCCGTGAGGTCGATGCACAGCATATCCATCGACACCCGGCCCAATAATTGAGTGCGCACACCGGCGACCAGCACGGGGGTGCCCGTGGGTGCCTGGCGTGGGTAGCCGTCGGCATATCCCATCGCCACGACCCCGATGCTCATGGGCTTGGGTGTGATGAATTTAGCGCCATAGCCCACCGGTTCACCGGCGGGTAATTCGCGCACGCCAATCACTTTGGACTCCAGGGTCATGACCGGCTGCAGGCGGGCGGCATTGGCTTGGGTCACTTCGAAAGGGCTGGCCCCGTACAGCATCAGCCCGGGGCGTACCCAGTCGCTGGGTACGTGCGGCCAGCCGAGCACGGCCGGAGAGTTGCGCAGGCTGATTTCACACGGCAACTGGCGACGGGCCGCCTGAAACACCGCGAGTTGTTCTTCGCTGCGCGCGCAATCCAGTTCGTCAGCGCGAGCGAAGTGGCTCATCAAGACGATCTTTGTCACGTTGGCGCTTGATTGCAGGCGTTGATAAGCGGCCTGGTAATCGCTTGGGTGCAAGCCGACACGGTGCATGCCGCTGTCGAGTTTTAGCCACACCTGAATCGGCCTGGCGAGCCGAGCCTGCTCGATAGCGTCGAGCTGCCACAACGAATGCACGACGCACCAAAAATCATGCTCGACGATCAGTGGCAGTTCATCCGTTTCAAAAAAACCTTCCAGTAACAGAATCGGCGCACGAATACCGGCGGCCCGCAGTTCCAGTGCCTCTTCGATACAGGCGACGGCAAACCCGTTGGCCTCGGCTTCCAGGGCTTGGGCGCACTGCACGGCACCGTGGCCGTAGGCATCGGCCTTGATCACGGCGAGGGCTTTGGCCCCGGTCACTTCGCGGGCCAGTTGGTAGTTATGACGCAGGGCTTGAAGGTCGATCAGGGCACGGGCTGGACGCATGTCGGTGGGCTTCTAACGGCTGTTGTATAAAAAACCGGCGCTGGCCCGCAGCGTAAACCGCGAGCTGCGCCGGAAGAGGGATGCTACTGGCGCTAAACCCTTAAGGCAGGGCGGCCACGACAGACAGTTCGACCAGAATTTCCGGCTCGCACAGCTTGGCTTCCACGGTCGCGCGGGCTGGCGCGGTACCTTTTGGCAACCACGCGTCCCAGACACTGTTCATTCCCACGAAGTGGGCATCAATGTCCTTGAGGTAGATGGTGACCGACAGGATGCGGCTTTTATCGGTACCCGCCAGGTCCAGCAAGCGCTCGATGTTGGCCAGTGTTTCGCGAGTTTGCTGTTCTACGCCTGCGTTCATGTCGTTACCGACTTGCCCGGACAGGTAAACGGTGCCGCTATGCGTCACGATCTGGCTCATGCGCTCATTGATGAGCTGGCGCTGAATTGACATGTTTTGCAGTCTCCTGGTGATTGCCGTAGCGAGAAATATCGAGGCCTTCGGTGCTGATTTGTGGGGTCTTTTTGGCCATCACATCAGCAAGGAAGCGACCGGAGCCGCAGGCCATGGTCCAGCCGAGTGTGCCATGACCGGTGTTCAGGAACAGGTTTTTGAACGGGGTCGCGCCCACAATCGGCGTGCCGTCCGGCGTGGCCGGGCGCAGGCCGGTCCAGAAGCTCGCCTGGCTCAGGTCGCCGCCCTGCGGGTAGAGGTCGTTGACACACATTTCCAGGGTTTCGCGCCGGCGCGGGTTCAGCGACAGGTCAAGGCCGGCGATTTCAGCCATGCCACCCACGCGAATGCGGTTGTCGAACCGCGTGATCGCGATTTTGTAGGTCTCGTCGAGAATCGTCGACGTCGGGGCCATGTCCGGGTTGGTGATCGGAATGGTCAGCGAATAACCCTTGAGCGGGTATACCGGTGCCTTGATGCCAAGCGGTTTGAGCATCTGCGGCGAATAGCTGCCCAATGCCAGCACGTAGCGATCGGCGGTTTCGAGCTTGCCGTCAATCATCACGCCATTAATACGGTCGCCGGCGTAGTCCAGGTGCTGAATGTTTTGGCCGAAGCGGAATTCAACCCCCAGGTTTTTCGCCATTTCAGCCAGGCGGGTGGTGAACATCTGGCAGTCACCGGTTTGATCGTTCGGCAGGCGCAAGGCACCGGCGAGAATGCCCGTAACGCTGGCCAGTGCGGGCTCAACCCGGGCAATGCCGGCGCGGTCGAGCAGCTCGAAGGGAACCCCTGACTCTTTAAGAACCGCAATGTCTTTGGCCGCGCCGTCCAGTTGCGCCTGGGTGCGGAACAACTGGGTTGTGCCCAGGTTACGGGCCTCGTAGGCAATGCCGGTTTCGGCGCGCAGTTCGTCGAGGCAATCGCGGCTGTATTCAGACAGGCGCACCATGCGCTCTTTGTTCACGGCATAGCGGCTGGCGGTGCAGTTGCGTAGCATCTGCGCCATCCACAGGTATTGGTCGATATCGGCCGTGGCCTTGATCGCCAGCGGTGCGTGGCGCTCCAGTAACCATTTGACGGCCTTGAGCGGAACACCGGGCGCGGCCCAGGGCGAGGCATAGCCGGGTGAGACCTGGCCGGCGTTGGCGAAGCTGGTTTCCATTGCAACGGCTGGCTGACGGTCTACGACAACCACGTCGAAACCGGCTCGGGCCAGATAATAGGCGCTGGCAGTACCAATAACGCCGCCACCCAATACCATAACTCGCATATTTATTACCCTCATCGCGGCCAGCCGCAGACGTTTATTGTTCAAAGCGAAGATGGGCGCAGTATATGAAGCATTAGCCAGTGAGTTTCACTGTATAACCAGCTATATTTGGCGACAATTCTCGGCCGAAACGCTTTTGACAAAGGAGAATCTCCTATGCGTACAAATCATCAGACAAAGCGTGAGCTGGATAAGATCGATCGCAATATTTTGCGGTTGCTGCAGGCCGATGGCCGGATCTCATTTACCGAACTGGGGGAGAAGGTGGGGTTGTCGACTACGCCCTGCACCGAGCGTGTGCGCAGGCTGGAGCGTGAAGGGATCATCATGGGTTATAACGCCCGGCTCAACCCGCAGCACCTGCAGGGCAGCTTGCTGGTGTTTGTGGAGATCAGCCTCGACTACAAGTCCGGCGACACCTTTGAAGAGTTCCGACGTGCAGTATTGAAACTGCCCCATGTGCTGGAGTGCCATCTGGTGTCGGGTGACTTCGACTATTTGGTCAAAGCGCGTATTTCTGAAATGGCGTCGTATCGCAAATTGCTGGGTGACATCCTGCTCAAATTGCCGCACGTACGGGAGTCCAAGAGCTATATCGTGATGGAAGAAGTCAAAGAAAGCCTGTGCCTGCCGATCCCGGATTGACCGTTCACCTATATAAGGTACCGGCTTTACGCCGTGCCACTGCGCAAAACCTGCGTTCGGCCAGCGTGGTTTAAGGGGCCTCTTGGATCAAAAGCCAGCTCTGTAGGAGCGAGCTTGCTCGCGATCTTTTGATCTTTAAAAGCGTCAATGACGCCGCGCTGTTGTTCAGCAATCCTATCCCTGGCCGTGTCGCGGCTAACCCGGCGTCCTGCCGGGTTACCCACTGCGCAAAATCTGCGTTCGGCCAGCGTGGTTTATGGGGGCCCTTGGATCAAAAGCCAGATCAACAGATCACGAGCAAGCTCGTTCCTACAAACTCTGCCATCCGTAGGAGCAGCCGGTCGACGCTCGATTGCTCGCGATCTTTAACCCTCAACCGATCACGCGCAAGCGCGCTCCACAAAGAGAACAACGCACCTACACGGTGTGTCAGACGAGCACTTGGCGGGTGCTGGCAATGTAGTCATGCACCAGTTTCTCGGCGCTTGGGTGAATCATCTCGACCGGGCGTCGGCCATTGGGGCACGGCAATGTGGGCGTTGTGCCAAACAGGCGACAGATCAGTGGCCGCTCCTCATACACCGTGCAGCCGTTCGGGCCCAGGTGCACGCAGTTCAATTCGTCCATCGCCGCTTCTTGCTCGGCTGCGGTCTTGCGCGGCAGGCGCGCCATTTCTTCGGAGGAGGTGGTCACGGGGCCGCAGCAGTCATGGCAACCCGGCACGCATTCAAATGACGGGATTTGCTGCCTGAGAAAGCGGATCTTGTGACTGTTGCAGCTCATTTGAAGCCTTGCACGATTGAAAAAAGGGCACTGAGTCTGCCTGAAAACCCCGACCCTAGACAGCGCCATTGGGCTGTTCTTGCCCTGTGTGAATGGCACGGCTTATGCTTCGTAAAATTTTCCAAACACCCCTCATCAGGATGACGCACATGAACGCCCCGGTTCAGCGCAGCCAACATACCGCTTCTTATTATGCCGCCAGTAGCCTGCCGCAGCCTGATCATCCGGTGTTGCAGGGCGAGCAGGTGGCGGATGTGTGCGTGGTGGGGGGCGGTTTTTCTGGCTTGAACACGGCGCTGGAACTGGCCGGGCGCGGTATGAGTGTGATTCTGCTGGAAGCCCATAAAGTGGGTTGGGGGGCCAGCGGCCGCAATGGCGGGCAACTGATCCGTGGTGTGGGCCATGGCCTGGATCAGTTTGAGGGCATCGTCGGCAAGGAAGGTGTGCGGCAGATGAAACTGATGGGGCTGGAGGCGGTAGAGATCGTCCGTCAGCGCGTCGAACGGTTCAATATTGCGTGCGATCTGACGTGGGGTTATTGCGATCTGGCCAACAAACCCCGTGACCTTGACGGTTTTGCCGAGGAAGCCGAAGAATTGCGCGGCCTGGGCTATCGTCACGAAACCCGCTTGCTGCAAGCCCATGAAGTGCGCAGTGTGGTGGGTTCGGACCGCTATGTGGGCGGTTTTGTCGACATGGGTTCGGGGCATCTGCACCCGCTGAACCTGGCGCTTGGTGAAGCCGCCGCCGCTGTGCAACTGGGCGTTCAATTGTTTGAACACTCAGCGGTAACGCGCATTGATTACGGGCCCGAAGTACGGGTGCACACGGCTCAGGGAACCGTGCGGGCCAAAAGTCTGGTGCTGGGGTGCAACGCCTACCTCAAGGACTTGAACCCTCACCTCAGTGGCAAAGTGCTGCCCGCCGGCAGTTACATCATTGCCACTGAGCCGTTGAGCGAAGCCCAAGCGCATGCGGTGTTGCCGCAGAACATGGCCGTGTGTGATCAGCGTGTCGCGCTGGATTACTACCGCCTCTCAGCGGATCGCCGTTTACTGTTCGGCGGTGCTTGTCATTATTCAGGGCGTGATCCGAAGGACATTGGCGCTTATATGCGCCCGAAAATGCTTGAGGTGTTCCCGCACCTGAAGAATGTGAAGATCGATTATCAGTGGGGCGGCATGATCGGTATTGGTGCCAATCGCTTGCCGCAGATTGGTCGCCTTCACGATCAGCCCAACGTGTTTTACGCCCAGGCCTATTCGGGCCATGGGGTCAACGTTACCCACCTGGCGGGCAAGCTGCTGGCGGAGGCCATCAGCGGCCAGCACAGTGATGGCTTTGACGTGTTCGCCAAAGTCCCGCACATCACCTTTCCTGGCGGCAAATACTTGCGCTCCCCGCTGCTGGCATTGGGGATGCTGTGGCATCGGCTTAAAGAGCTGCGCTGATGGTCATGCTCCGTCCGCCGAGGGAGCGGTTGCCTACGATCTTCCACTGGACGGCGCAAGATCAAACGATCGCGAGCAAACTCGCTCCGACAGTTTCTGCGGGCTTATGGGTGCCAAAACGGTTTGCCACTTTCCTGCAGTGCCTGCTGCCGGCTTAGGCCCACGTCGCGTAGCTCGTCGGCATCCAGCTTGCTCAGCATGTGACGGGTGTGCAGGCGATGCCAGAATAATGCCCAGCGGCTGAAGTCGGCAGGCGTGTTCGCCGTGCGAGGCGTTTCGCGCCCGGCCTGTAATTGCGCGGTGCGAAGTGTCAGGCGTACATCGCTCAGATCATTCATCAGGCAGTTCCTTTTGACTCGATTACCCGGAGTCAGCATGATGGCCCTGCCCTGAAAACCATGACAGATTCAAAAAATGGTTTTTGTTTGCATACAGATTCGACTTTTCCGGCGCTGAATCCTCGCTTTTTGGGCCATCTGTATGGGTTAACCTCTTAAGAGTTCTGCCATGACCCTCTACGTCACGCTTGCCGAGATGCTCGGTACGCGCATCGAACAAGGCTTTTATCGGCCCGGCGACCGCCTGCCTTCAGTACGGGCGCTAAGTGCCGAGCACGGCGTCAGCCTGAGCACGGTGCAGCAGGCGTATCGGTTGCTGGAGGATAAAGGCCTGGCCTCCCCTCGCCCCAAGTCGGGCTACTTTGTGCCTATGGAGCGTGAGCTGCCCGCGTTACCGGGCGTGGGCAAACCTGCACAAAGGCCAGTGGAAATATCGCAGTGGGAGCAGGTGCTGGAATTGGTGCGCTCGGTGCCGCAAAAAGACGTGGTTCAACTTGGGCGTGGTATGCCGGATGTTGCGACGCCGACGCTCAAGCCGTTGCTACGCAGCCTGGCGCACATCAGTCGGCGGCTCGATTTGCCCGGGCTGTATTACGACAATGTGTGCGGGGTGCTGGCCCTGCGTGAGCAACTGGCGCGCCTGCTCCTCGATTCTGGGTGCCAGTTGGGGCCGGAGGAACTGGTGATTACCACCGGGTGCCACGAAGCGTTGTCGTGCAGCATTCGCGCGGTGTGTGAGCCCGGCGACATTGTGGCCGTGGACTCACCGAGTTTTCACGGTGCGATGCAAACCCTCAAAGGGCTGGGCATGAAGGCCTTGGAGATTCCGACGGATCCGCTGACCGGCATCAGCCTTGAAGCTCTGGAACTGGCGCTGGAGCAATGGCCGATCAAGGCCATTCAGGTCACGCCCAGTTGCAACAACCCGTTGGGCTATATCATGTCCGAGGCGCGCAAACGGGCATTGGTGACGCTGGCGCAACGTTTTGATGTGGCCATTATCGAAGACGATGTGTATGGCGAACTGGCCTACACGTACCCTCGCCCGCGCACGATTAAATCTTTTGATGATGACGGCCGCGTCCTGTTGTGCAGCTCGTTTTCCAAGACGCTGGCCCCCGGCCTGCGTGTCGGCTGGGTGGCACCGGGGCGTTATTTGGAGCGGGTGTTACACATGAAATACATCAGCACCGGCTCAACCGCCCCGCAGCCGCAACTGGCGGTGGCCGAATTTTTGAAAAGCGGCCATTTCGAGCCACACCTGCGCAAGATGCGCATGCAGTACCAGCGTAATCGTGACCTGATGCTGGGCTGGGTCAGCCGTTATTTCCCCCCAGACACCCGCGCCAGCCGGCCTCAGGGCAGCTTTCTGTTGTGGCTGGAATTGCCCGCCGGGTTTGACAGCCTGCGCCTTAATCGGGTGTTGTTGGAGCAAGGCGTGCAAATCGCCGTGGGCAGCATTTTTTCGGCGTCGGGTAAATATCGTAATTGTTTGCGAATGAATTACGCGGCCAAGCCTACACTTCAGCTTGAAGACGCAGTGCGCAAGGTCGGTGTGGCGGCCTGCGCGTTGTTGGCCGAAACCGTTGAGAGTTGAACAGGGCGCCGCACGTTGAAATCACTCTGGATGGTGTTGCTCGCGCTGTTATTGGGAGGCTGTATTTCTTTGGATGTCCCCCGTGAACCGAGTCAGTCGTTACCCGCGTCCGAGTCGTCCTTCGGCCGCTCGATCATGGCCCAGGCAAAGCCTTACAACGGTCGTTCGGGGTTTCGCTTGTTGCCCAACAGCAGCGAGGCGTTCAGGGCCCGGGCGGAACTGATCCGCAATGCCCAGAGCAGCCTGGACCTGCAGTACTACATCGTTCATGACGGCTTGAGTACACGCATGCTCATCGATGAAGTGCTCAAAGCGGCTGATCGTGGGGTGCGGGTGCGGATTCTGCTCGACGACACGACCAGTGATGGCCTGGACGATATTCTGGCGACCCTGTCGTCCCACCCGTCTATTCAGATACGGCTGTTCAACCCGCTGCAACTGGGTCGCAGCACGGGTGTTACCCGCGCAATGGGCCGTTTGTTCAATCTGTCGCGTCAGCATCGGCGCATGCACAACAAGCTGTGGCTTGCCGATAACAGTGCGGCGATTGTGGGCGGGCGTAACCTGGGTGATGAGTATTTCGACGCTCAGCCCGACCTCAACTTCACCGACATTGACCTGTTGGGTGTTGGCCCGGTGGCCGAACAGTTGGGGCACAGTTTCGACCAATACTGGAACAGCGCCTTGAGCCAGCCCATCGGGGATTTTGTCTCGATGCGCCTCACTCAACCGCAGTTGGCCAAGGCGCGCCAGGCCTTAAGGGTGTCACTGAAAAAGGCGCAACAACACGATCCCGAGCTGTACCAACAACTGGCTGCCTACGAAACCCACCCGCAACTGGGCGTGTGGCGCGATGAACTGATCTGGGCCTGGAACCAGGCGTTATGGGACGCTCCGAGCAAGGTGCTGGCCAAGGATGAGCCCGACCCGCACCTGCTGCTGACCACACAACTGGCACCTGACCTTTCGGCCGTCACCCAAGAATTGATTCTGGTGTCGGCCTACTTTGTGCCGGGAAAAACCGGCCTGGTGTACCTCACTGGCCGGGCGGATGCCGGGGTAGATGTACGCTTATTAACCAACTCGCTGGAGGCCACCGACGTGCCGGCCGTGCATGGTGGTTACGCGCCTTATCGCAAGGCCTTGCTGGAGCATGGGGTCAAGTTGTACGAGTTGCGCCGCCAACCGGGTAGCACGGGCGGCAGCGGGCCGCACCTGTTCAAGACCAGTATGAGTACGGATTCGAGCTTGCACAGCAAGGCCATGATCTTCGACCAGCAGAAGTCGTTTATCGGCTCGTTCAATTTCGACCCGCGCTCGGGCTTGTGGAATACCGAGGTCGGTGTGCTGGTGGACAGCCCGCAACTGGCCGCCCAGGCTCGCGACCTGGCGCTTCAGGGCATGCAGCCCGCCTTGAGTTATGAGCCCAGGCTGCAGCAGGGCAAATTGGTATGGCTGACCGAAGACAATGGCCAGTTGCATACCCTCACGCACGAACCGGGCAACTGGTGGCGTCGGCTCAATGCGTGGGTCAGCAAGCAGGTGGGGTTGGAGAAGATGCTGTAGCGCCGCGATGGATTAAAAAAACGCGAGCAATCGAGCGTCTACCGGCGGCTCCTGCAAGGTATGGTTTTCGGGTTATGCAGGTTGTTGTTCCGCACCAAAAGCACCTTGGCGCGATACCAATATCACCAGCCCAAAAGCCCCGGCGGCCATAAACAGCGGCAGCGCATGCCCGCTGATCCACTGACTACCCGCCCCGGCCGCCAGGGGGCCGATCAGGCAGCCGATGCCCCACAGTTGCGCGACGTGGGCATTGGCCCGCACCAGAGCGTCGTCACGGTAACGCTCGCCAATCAGAATCAGCGACAGGGTAAACAGACCGCCCGCGCTGGCTCCGAAAACCACCCACAACGGCCAGATCAACAGCGTATCGAGCAACAGTGGCACCGCCAGGCTGGACAGCATCAACAGCACTGCGCAGCCGGTAAACAGTGAGCGGCGTGACAGCTTGTCGGCCAGCGCGCCAATAGGCAGTTGCAACAGCGCATCGCCCACCACCACGGTGCTGACCATCGCCAGCGCAATGTCGGCGGTAAACCCTTGGCGCAGGCAGTAGATGGGCAGCAATGTCAGGATCATCGCCTCAAAGGCGGCGAACAGCGCCACGGCCCAGGCGATAGCGGGTAAACCTCGGCAGAAGGCCAGCAAGTCCTTAAAGGTCACGCTGCACGACTCCGTGGTCGGTGCGCCGTCTCGGCCCATCAACAGCAGGGGTGCTAGCGTCAGCAAGGCGACGCCGATCCAGAAACCGTAATCGTTTTCAGAGCCCACCAGCCCCAGCAGCAACGGCCCGGACAGCTGGCTCAAGGCATACGCGCAGCCGTACAGCGCCACCAAGCGGCCGCGCCATTGTTCGACCACCAGTTGGTTGATCCAGCTTTCGCCGAGGATAAAAATGACGGTGAGCACGACCCCGATCAACAGGCGCAGCACCAGCCAGATCGGGTAGCTCGGCAACAGGGCCAGCAGGCCAATAGACAGCGCTCCGCACCACAAACACAGGCGCATCAGCCCGGGCGTGCCAAAGCGTGCGGCCAGCTTACTGGCGATGCTGGCACCGACCAGTACACCGATAGCCGGCATAGCCGCCATCACACCAATGGCAAAGCCACCATAGCCCCAGCCTTCTAGCCGGAACGACACCAGCGGCATGCTGACGCCCAGTGCCAAGCCAACACTGAGCACCGAGGCCAGTACGGCGAAATACGTCGCCCAACGCATGTGCATGCCACCTATCTGTAGGCGCGAGCGTGCTCGCGATCTTTCCAACGCGGCGCATCAAGCAAACCGGGTTGCCTGAATCGTGGGCAAGCCCGCTCCCGCAGGGGTTAGCAGGGGCAGGCTTGCACAGGGTGTTACGCGTGGTGTGTTACAGCTTGATCCAGGTGGACTTCAGCTCGGTGTATTTGTCGAACGCGTGCAGCGATTTGTCACGGCCGTTACCCGACTGCTTAAAGCCGCCAAACGGCGCGGTCATGTCACCACCGTCGTACTGGTTGACCCACACGCTGCCAGCGCGCAGGGCTTTGGCGGTCAGGTGCGCCTTGGAAATGTCTGCCGTCCACACCGCCGCAGCCAGGCCGTAAGGCGTGTCGTTGGCAATTTGAATCGCTTGCTCGGCGGTGTCGAACGTGATCACCGACAAGACCGGGCCAAAGATTTCCTCTTGGGCGATTTTCATCGCATTGCTAACACCGTCGAAAATGGTCGGCTCAACGTAAGTGCCGCCCGTTTCCTGCAGGATTTGATTGCCCCCGGCGACCAGTTTTGCGCCTTCGCTATGGCCGGACTTGATGTACGACAGCACGGTATTCATCTGCTGTGTGTCAACCAGTGCGCCGACGTTGGTGGCCGGGTCCAGCGGGTTACCCGGTTTCCAGCCCTTGAGGGCTTCGACTACCAATGGCAGGAAGGTGTCTTTGATCGAGCGCTCGACCAACAGGCGCGAGCCTGCAGTGCACACTTCGCCCTGGTTGAACGCGATGGCACTGGCTGCGGATTCTGCTGCGGCTTGCAGGTCCGGCGCGTCAGCGAAGACGATGTTCGGGCTCTTGCCACCGGCTTCCAGCCAGATGCGCTTCATGTTGGATTCGCCGGAGTAAATCAGCAGTTGCTTGGCGATTTTGGTCGAGCCGGTGAACACCAGCGTGTCGACGTCCATGTGCAGGGCCAGCGCTTTGCCAACGGTGTGACCGTAACCTGGCAGCACGTTCAGCACACCGGCAGGGATGCCGGCTTCCACGGCCAGCGCCGCGATGCGAATGGCGGTCAGCGGGGATTTTTCCGACGGCTTGAGGATGACCGAGTTACCGGTCGACAACGCAGGCCCCAGCTTCCAGCAGGCCATCATCAGGGGGAAGTTCCACGGAACGATGGCTGCCACGACACCGACGGCTTCGCGGGTCACCAGGCCCAGCTGATTGTGTGGGGTGGCGGCGACTTCGTCGTAAATCTTGTCGATGGCTTCACCGCTCCAGCTCAGCGCATTCGCCGCACCGGGCACGTCGATGTTCAGGGAATCGCTGATCGGCTTGCCCATGTCCAGAGTTTCAAGCAGGGCCAGTTCTTCGGCGTGAGCCTTGAGCAGCCCGGCAAAACGGATCATGACGGCCTTGCGTTTGGCCGGAGCCAGGCGCGACCAGACACCGGAATCAAAGGTTTTGCGCGCGTTTTCGACGGCGCGCTGGGCGTCAGCGGCATCACAGCTGGCGACCTTGCCCAGCAAGCGGCCGTCGACCGGGCTGAGGCACTCGAATGTGTCAGTGGAGACCGCGTCGGTGTATTCACCGTTGATGTAGGCGCGACCTTCGATTTTCAGCTGCTGGGCCCGTTGTTCCCAATCAGCACGCGTCAGGGTGGTCATTCGAGTGTCCTCCTCTCAGTGAAAATAAACGCGCCACGTTTGATGGGGCGCGTCAGGAATGCTGGCCAGTCAACAAGCGTGACTGGCACCAGGCACGTACCACCCTAAACCAGTGGCCCGCAGACTTTCAATATATTTGACACGGGTCTCGCAAACGCCATGGCTTGTTCGTTTTAATAAACATAGACTCTGTTTTGGCTAACCGTACGCACTGTCATTTCGGGGGGATAAGCGCAATGAGCATCGAAACTGTCGTCGATTTTGGTACCGCCACCACTCAGACTGAACGCTTTCGCCCGTCGCCGGAGAAGGTACTCAAGGGCGATCCCGAACAAGTTATCCACAACCACTACCATAGCCCATGCGAGCAAATGAACGCTGGCGTTTGGGAAGGTGGGCTGGGCTTGTGGACAGTGTCTTATACCGAGCATGAGTATTGTGAAATCTTGCAGGGCGTTTCTGTTTTGCGCGATCAGGAAGGCAACAGCAAGACCCTGCGCGTGGGTGACCGGTTTGTCATCCCGGCGGGGTTCAAAGGGACATGGGAAGTGCTCGAACCCTGTAAGAAGGTATACGTCGTCTTTGAACAAAAGCCCTGAAGCGCTGAACTAGAGCGTTCGCAAGCCTCGCCATCGAAAGACGGCGGGGCTTTTTTGTGTGGGCACTTCCCTGGTCAGGCTTCACCCCGCCGTAGCGTTCCTGCCAGAACATCAAGGCGCATTTGAGCCACGCTTTGAGGGCGGTAGAAGCCGCTTTCATTCGCCGGACAAGGAGCGTCATATGAGTTTTGTGTTCAAGCAGGCCTACAGTTTCAGGGCAACGCTTTACTGGCAGGAGTCGCAAGCCATCTTGCACCGGGTGGGTGCCGGCTATGATGCAGGCACCCCTTTTAAGCACAACGATGGCTGGCTGTTTGCGGGCTACGACGATTACACCCGATACCACGGTGTGGTGCTGTCCAAGGCCGTGATCAAGATGGATTTCTGGTTCGGCTGTTACGTTGAGTCGGGCCAGTATTATTACGATGTGCGGTGTGTTCCCTTGTCGCGTAAGGAGCCTTTCTTCAAGGGCTATCAACTCGATATCAGCCGTAATGGCTACGTGGGGCTATATGACCGACCACTGGGGCTTATGGAGTACGGGGGCAGTGTCTTGGGCACATGGCAGCTCGGGGCGGTTAACCCTGAGAGTATCGGGTTCGGCGACTTTTTTGACGATGTGAAACTGACCAGTGCCAGTGGGGTGGTGATCAAACGAATGTACGATGAAGGTTATCCCTACCTGAGTGAGAGAGGCTCAAATGGCAAAGGGGCATTAGCGATGGAAATTCTGGACGTCGCAATCCCTTACCCGGAAGAAGGATGATGGGGCTCAGGCGACGGTGTTGAGCGCTCACACAAGCAACAAAAAAGGCCCGTATCGTGAGATGCGGGCCTTTCTTGTAAGAAACAAAACCAATTACTTGATTTTGGCTTCTTTGTAGATCACGTGCTTGCGAACCCGCGGATCGAATTTTTTGATTTCGATTTTGTCCGGAGTGGTGCGCTTGTTCTTATCAGTGGTGTAGAAATGGCCTGTACCAGCGCTCGACACCAAACGGATCAATTCACGCATGATTAGCTCCTTTAGATCTTGCCAGCACGGCGGATTTCGGCCAGCACGACAGTAATGCCACGCTTGTCGATGATACGCATGCCTTTAGCAGATACGCGCAGACGCACAAAACGTTTCTCTTCTTCAACCCAGAAGCGGTGATGCTGCAGGTTCGGCAGGA
>Ga0308167_1001385_pt1 | contig 28783 bp, 27 predicted proteins | sample PhyCR1_2_FD_202138 | JGI IMG/M metagenome (GOLD analysis project Ga0308167, IMG submission 202138) | Phyllosphere microbial communities from UC Gill Tract Community Farm, Albany, California, United States - DLSLRC.R1 | ecosystem: Host-associated > Plants > Phyllosphere > Unclassified | place... | reverse complement strand
ATTTCGAGCGCAGCTCGAAGAACAGGCGCGTGAGGATGGTGATATCAATCTGGCGACGTGGATAAAGCGGGTGCTGCGGAAAGAGCTTAAGGCAAGGGGCGTTGAGCCGAAGGGGTGAGGTTGGGTTGGAGTGATTTGAGCGTTTTTGATGATGCGTAATTTAATCCGCTGAACATGCTGTACTTAAGCATCGCCTGACAGCCAATTGAAAGCTACCTAAAACGATTGTTCATTCCAAAACGCTGGTTAGGGATGACCAAATAATGAGACGGCATAACGCGTGCGATTACGTACGAAATGAAAAGTACATAATTTGCGACTATTCACCGCGTTGTAAACCGATAAATCTACAACCATGGCCTATTCACTGGCAGCTGAAATAATTAATAATCTGACTATGGCGCCGCCGCTGGTTATCCGTGACAAGGCTTTAGTCGCCATTATCATTTTTACCGTCAAGCCAAAGGACAGGCTTCGGTCGGTGAGACGGATGACATTGCTATCCTGCAGCTTCGGGAAGAGATATGTCAGCGCCTTGAGCATCCTCTGGTGGTATGGGTCGATCCGCATCGGATCGGGCGGCGCAGCTGGATGGCTTTACATCTTTCTGGTGCCAATAATAAGGCACTGGATATTCTCATCATCGTCACAGGCAATACGCTGCTACTATCCGTGCCTGAGTAAAGGACCGGCATTCGCTGTTATATTTGTGTGCCTGATGCGACAGATATACTGTGGGTGCTTAAGGAGATAGACTGCGCGACAGAAGCTGATATTAGCCATTAAACAGTCCCTCTATTCCCGCCCGGCACCGGTGTGTGGTGTCGGGCGGGAACGGAGGCTGCGGGCGGCATTAGAGCCGGCCTATTTTTTAAATTTAAAAATTGATTTTTTACTATTATTAGCATCCAATTTTTTAGATAGTTCAAGTTTCTTTTCAATATCCATTTTCAATTCCTTTGCATATTTTAAATAATATGACAAAGACATTGAAACTGCTTTTTTATTTTTGGATACACAAATCACCCTTATATTGCTACTTCCACCTCCACCAGTCTCACCACCTTTTTTAGTTTCGCGATGTAAAGACATGGTTTCAGTATAATCATTTAATTGCTCTGCATTAAACCCACTATCATGAAGAAAGAAGTTGAATGTATATTCTGGCCGCTCGTTTTTAGCTTGGTTATCTGAGGCCTGCCTTTCTTCACCTTGAATAAGATCTTTACTCCCTAATAACTCATGCAAATTTTCTTTAGGGGAAAAGTAATTGTTAATTGTCAAGCCAAGGTCATCGTTTCCAATTAAAAAACCTCCTACCATGTAATGGGCATTTAACACATGTAGATTTTTTTCTTTAAGTTTCTCATTGGTTGCTTCATATCCAGCCACGCCACCAATGTATTTAACATACTCTGATTCCATACTACCTAATTCTTTCTTAAACTCTATGATATAGCTTTTGGCACCATCTTGAATTACAGCATCTCCAATTCTTTCAGCACTACCAGCAAGGGGAGAGAGAAAATCAATATTTAAGATTCGTTTCGCCTCCAGAACAAACTTATATTCAACTGTTTTTTCGAACCATGTACATTCATCATTATCATTCATTTAAAAACCCACGCTGCGCTTGTATAAGATACGTAATTTAAAAAAATTACCTACTAAATAAAGGGTGAACTACAAAATTTCTTTTCATATCTGTAATATCTAAGTCTGGCTTATCATATGAGGAATAAATAATTATTGAAGAGCTCCTTTTTATTCCTATTATACCTATGGTAAACCATATTTTTATCAGCTCATCGAAATTCAAAGCCACCTTTGAATGTATGGGATCATCAGTTGAATCTGTTACTCTATCTAAAAAATATGTGGCAATTTCATTTCTTTTATTTTCCCCAACAGACTCTATCGTAAAATCTTTATGTTCTAATAATGAGATTGAATCAAGGTAATATTGAATATACTTATAAATACTACCCCATTCTGTTATAAGAGCTCTTTTTCTAGATGAAAAATACTTTTCCTCTGCTATGAGAACAATGTCTTTATTAATTTGCACACTACCATTACATTCTTTCAAACAATAGTTAACAAAACTTATTGCATCTCGTGGCCTTAGCATAGTTCTATCAAGAATGTAATCGTCTGCTTTCGCTCCATCTATGTCGAAGTGAAATATATTACTCATAGTAACGCTCTTTGAACCTTGATATTTATTTTTAACCAAATGACTTATTCGAGCATCTATAATTTCTCTTATTTCTTCTTTATTCCATGAAACAGCATATATCAACGATTGATCTTTTTCATCCTGCCTAAGAGTTTTATTATAGATGCCCATTAGGATGTCTGTTCTTATAGAAATTAGTATTTTAACAGACTTAATATCCAGCAGTTCTCTAAACGCTTCCAGCAAAGCGTTAATGAAATCGTAGCGTATGTGGCTTGAGCTAAGCCATGACCTATCCAAGTCATCAATGCTTATTACTATACGTAATTGATTTGCGTCGGAAAACTCTTCATTTAGTATTTTTATTAGTTCTTTTTGTTTCCTGATTAACTCTCTGCTTACGTAACTAGATGTTTCTGATTGTATTCTTTGGAAGTCCTCAGAATGTAATTTACCACCGAACTCTAAGCCTTTAAATCCCGCTTTAGATGAAAGCTCTCTTTCCATTTTGTTACTGATCTCAACTAATGCCTTATCATTAAAGAACACTCCTTTAAATTGCTCTATATAGTCATTTGCAAGCTCAGGATTATATGGCTTTTTCTTTCCACCAATGAGACCATGTACTCTTTCAAAGAAACTTTGATAACTGGACTTGTGTAGTGCAGGAATAACCTTTATCAAAAGCGCGTGAAGCCACAAAGATTTAAAAAAAACTCTTAAGTCTATTCCTTTTTCATTCAGAGTAGATATGAAAATATTATTATTTACATGCTCAAATATTGTGTTCTCTGCCTCAATCTTGTCATGAGTTTTAATTTCGTCAGCAGCCATGATTTTCCTAAGAAGTGCTGATTTACCGCTTCCTGTCCTGCCAACAATTATTCTTCTTGTAAAATCAGGGTTTTTTTCTGAAGAATCAAAATTCAACAATCCATTAAAGATATTGCTTTCATAAAAACAAGAGTCAAGGAAAGAGTCTGACTCTGCTTCAAGCTTGCCTATTTCATCATTATTTCTAAATATAAGATTATTCATGCTAGTTTATTTCCAGAGTAAATATGCCATCGAAAATATAGAGATTATTCTTATAAAATTAATTTATACATAAAATATATTTATGTAAAGAAGAATATTTTAAATTTAATTTATAATATATTCAAAAGGTTAAGTTAAGTAATTCACAAAATAAACCCAAAATCCTCTCCCGTCGTTAAGGTTTTAGAGGGGGTGTATGTCAGCGTGTATAGATTAAATTATCAACATCGGGACTCTCTCCACACATCCTTTAGGCTCACTTACTCGATGGAAGACCCGGATTTTTATAACCCCCCCTCAATTTAGCCTTGTATTATCTTTACTATCTTCAATTACCGCCCGTACCGTGATTTACACCGACCATGCTTACCCCGTCACCAGCGAACTCAGCCCTGACGTTTCGTCAATGAGCTGGACGCGCCCGACCGTCTCCAGTCGGAGCTCTTTGGTGCGCTTTCCACTAATCCGGCTTAGGCTGTCATCGCCTCAGCGGGGTTCCATCAGAATCAGCAGGCGTTAGCAGCGAGATATGCCGACGTCGCACACGCCAGGTCTCTCGGGCTAGAGAAGTATCCCGCCGTGATGTTCGACGATAAATGGGTCGTGTACAGCACAACCGACGTCGCCGCAGCTCGGACGAATTTGGATGCCTAGCGGGAGAAACAGCCGTGAATATGCGCCTCTCACGCTCACGCTGGCTGATGCTGGCCTCGTTGCTTACCTGCACCGGTTCGCTCGCCAGAATTAACACTGCAAGCCTGATCTCCAGCGCCATGAGCCCGGATTGTATCAGTTGGCGCATCAGCGGCATCTGCTGCCGTGCACCCAATGGCCGGCCACGCTGAAAGCCTGGTGTCGGGCGGTCTCGCCGGCATATCTGCATTTCTATTATGGCGACGCGTCTGGTCATCCGGCGACGTCGCTCATCGGCGGGATGGTGCCGGGCTACTCATGCCGCACAGCAACGCCTTTCGTGCCGTACTTTGTCAGCACCATGAATGCGCTGGCATGGCGAACCCCCCAAACGCAAAAAACCCCCGCCGAAGCGAGGGTTTCAAATTTGTGGTGCCCGAACCCGGAATCGAACCAGGGACACGGGGATTTTCAATCCCCGTGCTCAGGTGTTAAATTCCGTAGCCATAAGTTAGTAATATGTTAAATCGCACCTGTTTCAAAACAGGTAAGATTAAATGCATTCAGATTCAGTACTTTATAAAGGCCCTTTAGGGGCTAAAGTTATCCCTGTAGTCTCAACTAAAGGTGGAGAAGGTAAATCGACTCAAACCGCTAATCTTGGTGGATTTCTGGCTGATGCCGGCCTGAAGGTTCTCATCATCGATGGCGATCATGCCCAGCCAACGGCCAGCAGTATATTTCCCCTGACTTATGAAGCTCCCTACGGATTGTATGAACTGCTAATGCAGAATGCAGACCTGTCAGTGGCTGATAACATCATCTCCCGCACAACCATCGATAACCTTCATCTGATTGCATCGAACGATCCCCGTAATCTTCTCCCGACCCATATGCTAAATGTGCCTGATGGTCGTGTACGTCTGCGCAATGCGCTCTCAGCTCCTTTGTTTAAAAGCTATGACGTGATCCTGATTGACTCACAGGGTGCTAAATCAGTGATGCTGGAGCTGATTATACTGGCTTCGACGGGCGAAATGATCGGCATGGTCAAGCCTGTGCTGCCGGATGTAAGGGAGTTTTTACGCGGCACGGTCGCGCTGATGGAGGACCTGCGTTCCTACTCCGCATTCGGGATCAGACTGCCGTCTGTGCGCATGCTCGTTAACTGCATGAAATATACCAGCCTTGCAAAAACAACATTTGAGCAGGCCGAAGCCATCATTAATAGCAGAGAGTACAGTGTTCATGCTGATGAAATAGCCATATCCATGCTGCAGACGCGCATTTACGATCTCACCGTCTATGAGCAGGGCCATGCCAGCGGACTTCCCGTTCACCGTCTTGAAAGCAAAACGTCCCGCGTTAGCGATTCGGCATTTGATTCTATGCACAAGCTTGCGAGCGAACTGTTTCCCGAGTTTAAAGAGCGCTTTGACGCCTTTGCTATCAGCGGAGAGTGTCATGTCTGATAACCGCAGAAATATACCGGGCCTCTTTGCACTGGACGCGGAACAGTGCGTCATTGGCGGCCTGATGCTGGACAATGACTGCTGGGATGAGGTTGTGATACGTGTCGGGCCTGATGATTTCTACCACAAGGCTCACAGGGAAATATTCATTGCTATGTCGCATCTTGTGGCGGCAGGCAGGCCGATTGACTTGCTGACGCTGACCGAGAGCATTGAAAGCCGTGGCAAGGACTCGCTTCAGCAAATGGGCGGCTTTGCTTACTTGGCTGAGCTTGCCAAAAACACCCCGAGCGTGGCCAACATCGCACACTACTGCGACATTGTGGCTCGGTACAGTCGCGGGCGCCAGCTGGCAGCCATCGGTAGTGAGATACATGCGTCAGCCTCCGCGCCGGGCGCTGACATCGCCGCCGCGATGGAAACGGCCGAGCGTAAAATCATTCAACTAGCAGAGCGGGCCGAACCACAGCAGGGCGTGACCATCGTTGACGGACTGGAAAAGCTGGCAGCCGAACTTGAACGACGCTGTCAGACTCCTGACGGCATCACGGGCACTTCAACGGGGTTTGACGACCTAGATGCCTTCACGAGCGGTCTTCAGCCGGGAGACCTTGTTCTCGTCGCGGCACGCCCCTCCATGGGAAAAACTGCACTCCTCATTAATATCATCATGAATTCTCTGATGAAAAACGTGGTCTCAAACGGCCAGTTTTACAGCCTGGAGCAGCCTAAAGAGCAAATTCTGATGCGCATGGTCTCGTCGCTTGGTGATGTTGACCTGACCCGTATGAAAAGCGGAATGATGGACGAAGAGGACTGGGCCCGCGTATCGAATGTCTTTAAGTTTCTCACAGAGGATATTAAAGAGCGTTTACTCATTGATGACACCAGTAACCTGACGCCTTCCATGCTTCGCATTCGTGCGCGACGTAATGCCCGCCGCTACGGTACCCCTAACATCATTGGTGTCGACTACCTTCAGCTCATGCGCTGTCCTGACCAGGAAAACCGCACCCAGGAAATCGCAGAGATATCCCGTTCGCTGAAGGCGCTGGCCAAAGAGATGGGCTGTCCGGTAGTGGCACTTTCACAGCTCAATCGTGCATTGGAAAGCCGGGCCGATAAGAGGCCCAACAATGGGGACCTGCGTGACTCGGGTGCCCTTGAGCAGGATGCTGACGTCATCATCTTTGTTTATCGCGATGAGATTTACAACGCAACCTCCCCGGACAAAGGCCTGGCTGAGCTCATCATCGGCAAGCAGCGTCAGGGACCAACCGGCACCTTGCGGCTGCGCTTTGAGGGGCGCTACACCCGTTTTGAGAATCTCCAGACCGATGCTAGGAGGTCAGCATGAGTAACGTACGCAACCTGAACCTGGGCACTGCAATGCTGCAGCGGGGCAAATCGCCTTTACAGCAGAGTGACAGAGCAGTCTCGCCTCACGTACCGGTCAGCGAGATGGCCATGGTGCTAACACTTGACCAGCTCCGGCCCAATCCGGACAACCCCCGTAATGCAAGAAATCCCCGTTACGAAGATATCAAGGCTTCTATACGCGCGCGTGGTCTGGACTCTGTACCTAAAGTCACCTTAGATCCGGACGGTGATGGCGTTTATATATTCAGCGATGGTGGTAATACCCGTTATCAAATACTGTGTGAGCTCTGGCAGGAGACGGGTGATGATCGTTTTTATCGTGTTCACACCATATTCAAACCATGGCCGGGTCGCCTGAAATGCCTCATTGGTCATCTGGCTGAAAATGAGGTCAGGGGTGATCTCATCTTCATCGATAAAGCTTTTTGTGTTCATAAGGCCCGGGTTATCTATGAAGAGCAGTTAGGACGTAGTGTTACCTTAAGAGAACTTTCTGAACTGTTGGGTAAAGAAGGTTATCCAATTGATAATTCCAGTGTCAGTAGAATGGAAGACACGCTGAATTATATTTACCCATATATGCCACGCATGCTGGAAAGCGGCATGAGCCGTGGGCAGGTTATGCCGTTGCTCAGCCTGCGTTCATCCGCACTGAAAGTCTGGAAAGCTTTCAGTGGCGACGTCAACCCCAACGTCACTCTTGATGACGTTTTTGGAGAAACCTGCCGCTTATTTGATGAGCCGGACAGTTATTCCATGGAAGTTTTCAGGGATGAATTTATAGGGCAACTGGTGAAGGCTCTGCCACACCCCAGTCTGAACTATGACCGCTGGCTGATAGAGCTCGACCCTAAGGAACAGAAGCGCCGCGAGCAGTTTGGCGAGCCACCGGCCATGCCGCCGCTGACGCTCACTCGCCTGTCAGAAGGTTCCGGCGGGAAGACTCCATCTGTCACTGTACTGCCCGATGATCCATCCGCCGTTACGCCCGTAACCGGACTGCGCTCTGGCACTCTTGTCGGTTCAGCCCGCCCCGAATCGGCTCCTGAACCAGTAGGTAAAATGGTATTGCCTGAGAGTCACGGTATCAGCAACCGCAGCCTTCCGCGCAGAGAAATCCAGAATGACCTGTTTGGTGGCGGTCCCTTTATTACAGGTGATGGCGTCAGCACAAGCAGTGAGCATGGCGCTGATCTGGTTTCTTCGGGCAGCCACTCCCTTGTTTCTGCATTCAGTGAGCATGACGACAGGGTGTCAGTATCAGCCGGGTCCGTGAGTTTTGCCGAAATCGGCCTTGAGCCGGTCAGCGACATCTGGTTAATCCCGGCTATGCAGGATGATGTTGAGCATCTTCAGGACATGGCCTATCGGCTTGTCTACGAAATTGCCGAGGGTATGGGTTGTGTAAGCGATATCAGTGAGGACAAAAGCCCTGAGTCTGCCGGTTTTTCCGTATCCGGCGGCAGAAGAGAATTCAGCCTGTTCCTGTCTGGCCTGTCTGGCCGCCTTCCTAATCAACAGTGCAACATGTTCATGTTCTGTCTGAATTTCTTTGGCTCACAGGAACCTACTGAAACACCTGTATTTGACGACGTCATGGTGGTCAAAATGATGCGCCTTATCCGCATCATTCGTCGCCTCCGTGAACTGCAGCGCCTTGCCGCTAAAGGGGGAGAAAATGTCTGATGACCTGAATGACGAAATGGCACAGGCCAGTACGGCTTTATTCATTCAGCGTGGAATTGACGCCGTCCGGTCCCAGCTCCGTTCTGACAGGCCGTCAAACGAGTTCTGTGACTGCTGCGGTGCTGCCATTCCTCTGGCCCGTCAGCGTGCAATGCTGGGGGCGAAACACTGCGCCGACTGTCAGTACGTCGAGGAGAAAAAGAGCCGCCACATGGCGGGCGGTAACAGGAGGGCTCATCATGGCCGATAAGTCAAAACTCACCCGGCGCATTCGCCGCCTGATGGCGCTTGGGACGCAGAACAGCAACGATAATGAAGCCGCACGGGCGATTGCGCTGGCCCAGCGGCTTATGCGCCGTCACGGCATGACTGACGATCAGATTACGCTGAGTGAGATAGGTGAATCGGTCTTCAAACAGCTGACCAGTAACGCTGAGAAAGTACCCGCCTGGATGCACTCGCTGGCCACAGTGGTATGCATGGCTACAGGCTGCCGGTGCTGGTTCGGCTGGTACGGTTACGTAAGCACGGGTGGGTTGCGCCTTGTCCGTCGCTCACTCCACTTCTACGGCTTCGGGGAACGTCCCGAGCTGGCCCTCTATATCTATAACGTGCTGCAGCGCAAAGTGCGGGTGGCAACTGATGCGCACATGTCGACTTACCGCAGGCAGCGCATTAAAAATAGTACGCTTCGCGGCCGCGCCGACCAGTTCCGTGAAGGATGGGTCTCCGGCGTGTGGCAGGTTCTGCAGTCTTTCGGTACGCCTGATGGTGAGAATCAGGTGCTACAGCGCTGGCTTGCGCAGCGGCATACCGGGCGGTTGTTATCCAATGTTGTAACGCGCCAGGCGAAAAGCTGTCGCGGTGATTTACTGGCAAGGAACGCCGGATGGTTCGCAGGCCGTCAGGCCGAACTCATTCACGGTCTAGCAGGGGAGCAGGCTAATAAGCAGCTTACGGCGGGAGACACACACAATGATTAATAAACTCTTATTGGGGGCCTGTTTGTCGGGATGGCTCTTTGATGCAATCATGCTGACCAGCCAAGTCTCCCCGGGAGGTGGTCTGTGAGCCAACAAAACCTTTCGGGTGCAACAGCCAGCATTCTGAGCTCGCTGCTGATGGACCTCAAAAGCGGCAATATTCGTCGATGTGAATCGCTGGGCCTGTCGGTTGAGGAAATTCGGGTGCTCAGCGGCCTCAGCATCGACGAGCTGCACTACATAGGTCAGTCGAAGGTGTCTGTCCTGGACGTCAAATTCAACCACGAGAACTTCTGGCTGATACTCAACCAGGCGCGCAACGAGCAGGCCCGTATGCTTATGATTGACCGCGCCCTTGAGCTGGGCGGCTCTATGGAATTGATGGACAAATACTTTGGCATGTCACCGTCCGACGTTAGCAGCCGTCGCCGGCTGATGGGCATCGAGAGTCGCCAGGGCCGGACACAGTCTCTGACAGAGGAGCAGGATACTCTCCTTTGGAACGAGTGGAAAAACACCGGTTTTGAGTCGCCGGAGTCACACAAGGCACTGGAGGCGATGATGCTGGCGGCTGAGCTTCACGGCCTGTCGCTTACCGCCGTGTGGACGAAGGTCTGCCTGTGGTGTCGTGAGGCATCAAAACGGGTTCCCTCAGTACCTGGGTTTCGTAAGGAGGCCTGATGAGGCTTAGCGACTTTACCCGGCGTCAGCAGATTTCCCCGTCGGTTCGCCGCCGGTCTCAACAACTGTTCCTTGCAGTCTGCAGCGGCAAAAAGGTGTTCCGGCGGCTTGCCCTCAACAGCTACCTCAAAATTGACGTCGGCCCCTGCTGGCGGATGCTCAGCAAGGACGGAGGCCGACAGTGGTGGCTGATGGACCATGAGACATATAACCGTGAAATACGCCGGTAACGGACGACCAGCGATGATCAGACAGTGCCGGGTTTATCCCGGCACTGTGCTGTCTCAGGAAAAAAAGGGGGACAAAAAATGAGCATACCCGCCGATAGCATCGTGGCGCACACGCTGTCACGCATGGAAAAAAGCCTTGAGCGTAGGGCGGTGAGTGGCGACGCCAGCCAGGAACGCAGCGGCCTGCTGTTTATGGGCAACGTCCACGACGCGTTTCCCCGCAGTTTGTTTCTCGACACGCGCCTGTCGCCGCTCGATAAAACTGCCTGGGTGATGATACGCCTTTATGCCCAGCAGAATGAGGGGGCGGTGTTTCCGACCTATGACGAACTGCAGACACAGCTTGCCTCAGCACATTCGGACAAAGCCTCGCGTGAAACAGTCAGCCGCACACTGCTGATGCTAAGGCTTACGGGTTGGATAAGCCTGTGCAAAAAGGTGCGCGACGAGTGCGGCCGGGTACGTGGCAACATCTATGCTCAGCACGATGAACCACTGGGCTACCGTGATGCGGAGGCCTTCGACCCGGGTTGGCTGACGCTGGTTGAGCAAAACTGCCAGAGTAAGAATAAATCCGTACGCATAACGGCGCTATCCATTGTTAACGACATTCTGCAGGATACGGGGATGCGCCACCGTCACAGCCGCCTAGCGCTGATTGAAAGTCGCCTTAATTTTCAGTCAACGCCGTTGGCCATGATACTTAAAAACGGCGCGGCACGACCGAGTTCGAAAAACGAACTCAGTCAGAAATCTGCTGAAAAATCCCCTGAAGCACTGAGTTCGAAATCCGAACTCAGTCATGCGCACAGTCGAAAATCACTGAGTACGGAATCCGAACTCAGACTGAAATCAGGCGTTTATAGCAAAGTTCGAAATTCGAACCGTAACGTACGTTGTTTCACACATAGTGTGATTAAAGAAACGTACGTTGCAGACCATCCGGTTTTACCAGAGGAATTTATGGCCAGCCTAAGCGGTGAGGACCGTCAGATGGTAAGCGAGCAATTCGGTGCGCTCCCGTTGCCGGTAGCAACTGGGCTTAGTGGACTGCTGCAGGAGCAGTTGCGCAGTAGACGCCTGGCAAACCCGGCGGGCTGGATGTTTGCCATGCTGAAACGCGCCAGACAGGGTGAATTCAGGCTGTCTAAAGAGCCTGTGATGCCTTCGGCGCTGCGGACTGCAAAGCTTGTCAGCAGCCCCGCAGACAGGTCTGCATCGTTCTCTGATTCAAAAAACTGTGCTCCCGTACTTCCAGAAAATCGTGCGTCCGCTGAGCAGGTCCGAGCGGCCATTGCTACCATCAGGCAGCAGTTCGTATAATCAACTGGTTGAAAAGTAAACTTGCTGCGGGGCGCAGCAAGCTCAAAAAACAAGCAGCAGATTAAAGCTCAGTCTCAGCTTCCCATCAGAGACTGCATACCAGAGCACTTTTTTCGGACTGGTGAGTGTTAGCCACGAATGTGACCGCAAATGCCTCCAATTAGGGGGCAGCATACCCTGAAGCAGAAACCCTTCTTTTAAAATATTTAACATTGTATTTACGGGAAGTGGTAGCGCTGGCAGCAGTCGCAGCATTGCCTTCTGATGTACTGGTGTTAAAAGCTAAACTGGCTGCTGAAGCCAATGAATTCTCTGCAGAGGTACAGGAATTGCCTTAACTATGTGCTGAAGCGATAACAGGGGCGCGCTTATGAGCTGCGCGTGCATAAAATTTAACTGCTGTTAATGGCTAAGCAAATTTTCGCTTGAAGGTAGGCATTAAAAAGGCGATAGCATCAATCGCTTTTGCAATCTCATCGCCATCATTTTCGGTTGTATTTCCTCCATTGGGCCCTCTTTTATTCGTCGTTACCTGCAACCAGTGAGCCAATAACTTTAAGTCGAATCCCGCTTTTAGGAAAATCACCTATATCAAAAAAAACTAATGTTAATGATCGCATAAAAAAAACTTATCATTACATAATTTAACATTATAGTTACATTTTATTGTCAAATAGCCATGGAAAAATTAATTTAATTTATGTATAAAAATCATGCTTGACCAAAACTACGCTATTTATCATAGCGTTGTGCGGTAGCCATGGTTGTACTCATGAAGTAAAATCAAATATTCCACATAACTGAAAAATGTGGTCATATTAGGTTTATGTGATGTTAATGTTAATAAATTACGGAGAAACATTATGACTTTTAATGATGAATTAGAGCTGAACGAAACTCACGAAGCTGTTGAACTAACTCAAGAAGAGATGATGGCCATCGCAGGCGGTATGAAAGCCTGATAGTACCCACGCAGGGGAGGTGTCTCCCCTGTATCTCAAAGGGTGTTCTTGTAAGATATGTCCGTAGAACTTACTTCTCGTCTCAATAAAAAATTCATCAGTAAACATTTTATCCTGATAACTGGAATGAGTGTTGCTGCCGGTCTGAGTCTTCTAGCCATATTGTTGACGCAATTCAAAGTTATAAGCAGAAAAGAAGTTGATTTGAACGCTACGCTGAAAGCCAGCGAGGTTGCCAACGATAAAATTATAAGCACCTATCAACTTACCTCCCAGCTACCGCGAAAAATGACAGAATTAGAGTGTCGGCACACCGTGCAGTCTAAGTTAAGGGTTGAAAATCCCTATAACAAAAACAATGGTCAGTATACTTATCATTATCAGCCGCAATATAACCAGAATAATTCATGGTGTTACGTAACGATAGAATTTTCCACAGACTCGGCCCTACTGACACCACGTAGCAGCATCTCTGTGAGTTATATTGACAACGCAACCACGGAGAGCCTAATTCACTCTCTACTTGAAAAATAGTTAAATTATGATGAGAAAAAAAATTAATGTTATTTTACAAAGTGAGCAAGCTGATTGCGGACATGCATGCCTGTGCATGATATCCGGGTACTGGGGCAAAGAGCTGACACTTGAAGAGTTAAAGTTCGCTTATTCAACGAGTGTACGCGGAACAAACCTACTGACTCTCAAAAACATCGCTACAGAAATAGGATTTAACAGCACTGCTATCAAATGTTCTACAGAAAAATTAATCATACAGAAACAGCCAACCATAATACATTGGAATAAAAATCACTATGTTGTTTTTGAGGCATATCGCAAGGGAAACTTTTACATTATAGATCCAGTTAGCGGCAGAAGAAAAATACCACAGCAGGATTTTGAAAAACAATTTAATGGTATCTGTCTTATCATGACGCCTAGTAAAGATCTTGTCATGAAAAAAATTGAGGATGAAAATCATGTAAAAAAAATAATTCTGCCAATCTTCATATCTAGCATACCATACATACTGGTTATTTCACTACTTCTTGAGGTAATTAATATCGCAATTCCTTACTGCTATGGTTGGCTCATCGATAAAGTTATTAAAGAAACGTCTTCTAGTGTCATCACTGGATATGTTCTGCTATCTACACTCTTAATAACATTAACTATTATAGCCTCGATTATAAAAAACAAGATATTACTAGTTAAGGGGAGTGAATTTTATTTAACTATGCAGGAAGAACTACAGAATAAAATATTTAACCTCCCCTTGAGCTTCTATGAAAAAAAGAATGCCGGAGAAATAGCTGCACGATTAAACAGCATCAATTACATCAGAAGGACATTTAGTACTGAATCATCCAACATTGTCACTAACGCCCTACTTGCAATTATATCGCTTGCAACGCTTTTTTTAATAAATTACCTCCTCCCACTAATAACGGTGGCAATTCTTGCGATATTTATAATAGTTAGAATGATATTCTATAAACATCAAATGTATGCAAGAAATAGTGAATATGCCAAGGCTCCTATACTGTATTCCATTGTGCAAGAGTCAATTACTGCAATGGCCAGCATAAAGATGGCACAGAGTGAAAAAAATCGATACCGGCGCTGGCTTGATAAATCATTTGATGCTGAGTGTGATAAGCACACTTACGATAAATATGCCTTATTATTAAATGACTTAAAGGTAAGCCTAAATAATGCCGATCAGTTCATTACCGTTTTCGTCATATTTGCATTCCTGTGGGGTAACGGATTGACTATAGGTAGTGTATTCACTTATCTGTTTATCAGAAGTTTCTTCTTCACGCGCACTGTAGATTTTATTTTAAAGGCTACTGAGATTAAACTAATGTCGGTCTATAGCGACAGGATAAATGAAATACTCCGCATGAGTGATGAGAGAAAAGGTAATATTGAAATTAAAAGCAATGAGGCAGGATTTCATATTTCTATTAATAACTTAAGTTTTCAATACAGCCAGCATGAAAAAGCGACTTTTAATAATCTTCACATGGAAATAAAGGCCGGTGAATCCGTTGCTATCACCGGTGACTCTGGCTCAGGAAAAACTACGCTGGCAAAACTGTTAGCCGGATTTTATGATAGTTATCAGGGAGGTATATACATTGAAAATATGGAGTTAAAGGAAATCGATATAAAAACCTACAGAAAATATGTAGCGACCGTATTTCAGAATGACCGGCTGCTCTCAGGCTCTTTGATTGAAAATATTTCAAGCTTTGAAAAGCATCCTGACACTGAGCGGGTAATTGAATGTTGCGCTTTGGCAAATATTAATAAAAAAATAGAGAATCTACCGATGAAATATGAAACCTGGTACCACTCAGGGTCGGACGCTTTTTCTGGGGGAGAGCTACAACGATTACTTATTGCTCGCGCCTTATATAAAAAACCAAATTTACTAATTATGGATGAGTCAACAAGTCATCTTGATATAAAAAATGAAAGCGTTATTAGTGAAAACATAAAAAGATTAAAGATGACCAGGGTAATCATTGCTCATCGTAATGAAACTATTCTTTCTGCTGACAGAGTAATTCGCCTAGGCGGATAACCTATTTAATCGAGGTGAACAATGAATCTACCAGACTATTTATTAATGAACATCTATCGCCACAGGGAAAAAGTATTCCTGATAGAAAATAACAGAGTTATCACCTACCAGCAACTCCTGGAATCTGTACTCATCGACGCTAAGACGATTCGAGACAACAATGATACAGAAAAAAAAGCTTTGCTAAAGGAGAGCACTGCATTCTGTACGCTGGTGAGGCTGCTGGCATTGCTAAATAACAATGTCAGCCTTGCCTTGGTTCACCGAGGCTGGAAAGATATGACAACAGACGAAAACTACTGGCAGCCGATAGAGAACTACAAGCACCAGGCATCCAGCTTGGAACTTCAGAAGATGCTGACAGAAGAGATAATGAACCGTAAAGAAAGCAATTCAACTATCTCATTTCACTCATCTGGAACAACATCCGATAAGCCAACCGAAATGACTGTATCTCAAGATAATATTTTTTTCTCGCTGACTAGCATCTCTGCAACACTTAAATATGATAACGAATCAAGAATTGGAGTTACTACGCCGCTGTCGTTTGATTATAGCCTTTATCAGTTTCTAATGGCTATCGCTTGTGGAAGTTCTATTATTTATAGCGATTTCAGACTCAAAGCTCACCGCTCCTTTGATATCTTTGCTCACTATAGCTGTAACTATTTGGCGCTCATTCCTGGTTTATTAAAGCAGTATCTCAGTCTGCACAAGCTGAATGCGTTGGCACAAAGGCCGTGCTATATCACACTAACCGGTGAATTTTTTGAACAACAGACGCTACAACAGTGTCATCAGCTCCTCCCGGAAACCCACATTATTACGATGTATGGCATTACGGAGTGTAAGCGGGTGAGCATTACACCACCGGAAATCTGCGTGATAGAAAGCAACTGCGTGGGACTCGCGATACCGGGCACCTGCGTACTGATCAAAGATAAAGATGAGCGTATCCTCAAAAGTGGCATAGGAAAATGCGTTGCGCGGGGAGCACATGTGATAAATGGTTATGCATCTGAGGGCCCCTGTCAGTTTACGCACCACGAGGGGGTACGCCAGCTTAACACCAGCGACATCATTCATGTCGATAATTATGGCTTCATATCCTTTCTGAGACGGTCGAATGAAATTATTAAAATTAATGGAAAGAGAATCGATAGCAAAACGGTTAAGTGTTTCATTCAACAGATTTACCCCGACATAAATGATATATCCTATAAAGATAACAAAATAGTTATCACTTCCAGAAATGATCTGCCTCTGGAAACCATTACAGAATTTATAAAAAAATACTTTTTTGAAAATCACGCAATTGTTTTAAGAGAAATCGTTCTCAGAAAAAAAGAAAATATAAACCTGAAGGGGATGTAATTGTGCTACCAGTAGATTGTAGAATGCAATCCATTATAAGCGTACTTGAAAATTCAGTATATCGGGAAATAGTAGGTTGTTGTGCTTACAATAATATTTACCTGAAATATCTGGATTGTAAAAAAAATTTCTCTATTGAATATGGCCATCCAATAGTAAACCTCGAGCGCTATGGGTTCATCATTACAGAAAAGCATTATCTGCACGAAGAAAAACAATCATTTATTAACGATCTCCACCTATCACAGGGTGCGGTTATTCAGCATTCGTATAGCAGCCTTCTACTCAGAATGAGGTTGATAAAAACGGGTTTGCCTATTGACATTCCACACATGATTTATACGCAAGAAGTTAATACTAAAAATGAACAGCTAATCATGAAAACCAGTGATGCAAAATTTAAGCTTATGTCATGGAACCATTTTTTTTCTCGCGAAAACGAGAGAATTGCTGTGTACTTCGTAATGCAAAAACCGGAAAAACACATAGACACCGATGAAATATTTTCACACTTTAAGAAAAGTTGTGCTTTGTATCACAACTATAATACGCCTGACGTTCATCATAAAATAAAAAGAGACATTACTGAAGATTTAATTATCAATAAGTTATCTTCAGCAGTACCTCTATGGAATCGTAATATCTGGAAAATGCATATTACGCGTGGATGGTTTTCTTCTTTTGCCGATGAAGTTCTCAAAAACAATAAACTGCAAACGAAAATGTTAGCCCTGAGCCAGAGTTATCATGATCTCTCTGTATCAATAAACCAGACGGCTATTAAAGAGAGAAATTTCAATCTTTCGTCTCACATTTCTCAGTTGATGGAAAACCTTTATGAAGAATCCAGAATTGTTAGTAAATTTACAACATGAAATTAGCTTGGTAGAGTTTATTATACAATCTAAAACCGTTGACGAATTATCCTTTAGGCTATATGAGAGTCATTTCAATGAACTGTATTTGAAAAATAAACTCGGGCACAAAGAAATCCGGTCAATTATTGAGCAACTGACAGCCGTCTCACTTTCTCTTGCTGTGACCTTCAGCCAGCATATGCAAGCTGTAAATGTGCTCAAAATGTCCTCCATTAGCAGTCTGAAACACACGGGATTGATTGCATCTGCAACTACCTCAGTAAAAGGGGCGAGCCTGAATAGTAGAGTATGCCTTGAAGTTAATGCTGAACATCTTAGCAGAAGTTGCCCATGTATAAGTTATTTCGCTGAAGCCACTCATCTCATTTTCACTGGACTGGTTGGCAATAAAAATTCAATTGTTTTATGTGATAAGAAGGATCTGCATATCGAAAAAGAGGAGATAATTGAGACGTGGGGTATGACAGGTAATAGAATTGAGAGGGTAGATTTTAGCGTTCAGAAGAAATATTGCTACATTATAGACGATCACAATCTGAATCTGTCAAATAATGTGCTGGCCTTTTACGCTCATTTATACTGGGGAATATCTTGGGCAGCTATGTTCAATCGTGCATTACACTATGTAAGGAATGTTGTAAAAGAATATAAATTTTACCATTATGAAAAAATGCAACAGGTAATAAATATTGATCTCATCAATTCATGCCTGATCGAACGTCTTGAGCACCATACCCCTACGTTAGATAAAGAAAAAATCACTTATGCACTTGAACAGCATATACAAAGCAACTCAGCAAAAATAATCATTGCAGAGAATGTATGTAGCGGCATGAAGATTATGCTCGATATACTGGGATTTAAAGAAGGTTATCAGAAAAAAAATGAAAATATTTGGTTTCAACAGGCTTATACCGATTTATTATCTTCTCCACTCATGTTTAATAATGCTGATTTAAATAAGATAAACATCGAGACATTACAAATCCTGAAAAAACTTAAGCGAGATAAAAATGATTAATATCATAAAAAATTTTTTAACACGCAATACTGGCAATCAGTATAATAATGATTTACTAAAGATGAACGTTTACGACGTAGGCCTTGATTCACTGTTACTGGTTGGGCTGATCGTAGAACTTGAAGCTAACAGCGGAAAGATATTACCGGAGGATAAATTAGAAAAGATGATTTCTGAGGATTTCACTTTTGAGGAGATCATTAATGCCTTCGGGGAATAGCATAGCAGAGCCGTATATTGAGTATAAAACTGAAAAGTTAAATGAAAATGTTAATTATCTTAGAGAGGTGTTACCTTATAGTAGTCAAATCCTCTATTCATTAAAAGCAAATAACAACCCAGAATTAATAAAACTTCTCAGTCATATGGTGGATGGCTTTGATATTGCATCGCAAGAAGAGCTGGCGTTAATACACCGTTATGTAGGTAAAAAAAGAACTCTATGCCTAACTGGTAACGATAAAATTTCCATAACGCAATCAGCGCTGCGTGATGCCGCAACAAAGCATAACCTGATTTATTCAATCGAATCACCTAATGATTTTCTTTATTTTTGCCAGCTCATAGAGCGGAATATTGATGTTCAAGGCCTGTTTCGACTTTCATACTTTCCTTCTGTCCGCTACGGAATTTTCAACGGGCTGCCGGATAGCCCTTTTGGCATGACAGCAGAAACGATTAACACATTACTATCCAAGGCTCAGCCCGGAGAAAAACAAAGAGTAGCCGGGTTTCATCTCTATATTGGTTCACAAATTTCTGATATGAACCAGCTAAGTGAAACCCTGCGCTGTGCAGTTGAAGAAATTAAAAGAGTTGACCCTGATTTTGTAGCGCAGATCCACACGCTAAACGTTGGCGGTGGATTTCCTGCTCCTTATGGCCAGAAGTTGCAAACGCAGGCGTTTACTTCCGGTTACAAACTCTCAGAAGAGCTGGAAAAAGTCATCGCTGAGAGCCAGCTTCCGCCGGTTTCACTAATTTTTGAAAGTGGCAGAGCGGTGACAGGCAGCGCAGGTAGGCTCAGCTGCAGAGTGCTCGACTACAATATCAACTCAGCCAGCCCCTATGTTGTGATTAATAGTGGCATCGCACAAATAGCCGGTCTTTATTTATTACGCAGATTAAAAGAGCCCGATCTCGAATTTTATAATGAAGCTTCAGATGCGATTCAAACGCCGACCGTCCGCTGCCGGGTATATGGCCCTAGTTGTACTGCTCTCGATATGCTGGGCTATGCAACGCTCTCCATAGACACTATCTGCGTGGGCACCATATTACATTGTGACAATCTTGGTGCTTACTGTAGCAACGCGTCACTTAATGGATTTCATGGCAAGGCTAAAATTAACGAAATTTTAAATTGAAAGTAGCCAGGAGGATAATATGTCAGGCCAGAGTAAATTAACCCTTTTCAGAGAATTATATAATGCTTACTTCAATAATGAATCATTTGAAAATAGCAGGGACATTGATATTTCCTTCCTGAATCAACATAAGTTATTGCCTCTATTAAACCATGTTATACATCAGCAGAACCTGTACAAAGAGGTTGGCTATAAAGATTGTGAACTCATTGCCAGTTACTGTTCATATCTCGAAAAGAAACAGTCACTTGCTGACATCGAACTGGATGCGTTGGCGAAAATGATGAAACAGGAAAAGATTCTTTATTCATTGCGAAAGGGAAAGTCGCTGGCAGCGCTCTATCACCATCCTAGTCATCGTACTTCAAACGACGTTGATCTGTTAGTTGATGTATCAAGTGCAGATGATCTTAAATCACTGTTGGCCGCGTCTGGCTTTACCTGCGGGTTTTATCACCATCAAACACGCGCTGTGCACGCACATAAACCTGAAACTCTGCTCAAATACCGTATGAGTCCGGACCATCTTCCACACTATGTTAAAGTAATAGATGGAATCCCGATCGTTTTCGATATTGCCTTTACGCTCAGTTGGGCGACGAAAAAAGACCCGCTATCAACAGAAGAAATCTTGAGCAAAACAGTTGAGGTAAACGGCATATCGTGTCTTGATCCCTATTATAACTACTTACATACCCTGTTTCATTTGTACCGCGAATGTGTTTTCCTCACATCATTAAAAAAAAGGCCACCTTATCTGACCTCTGTGATAGATGTCATGTTACTTAATCGCCTAAATATCAGCGTTGATAACGAGGCGCATACTCTCTGCGAGATGTTAACACAACTCTGCTCAGCGTTGTGTGAAAGCGAATTGCATCTGGATAGCATAGCCAGCCAGCATGCTTTTATTGAGCATAAAGGTAAGCTCTGTAAGACAACTTGTAGCTTTGTCAATCTGATGTTCACTTCACATAAAAATTATCAAGAAGCATTTAACTTACTCACTTTAGAACTTTAAAACAGTTAAATCACAACATACTTCGAACAAAAAAATTATTCATTTCATAAGGAATAGTCTCAGATGGATTTATACTACATCGTCGTAATTTCATTTTTTATTATCAGAGCCGTTGCATTGACAATAACATGGAGTAATCTAAAGAGATGCCGCTCGACTTCTGTTTTGAAGCAAGACCCTTCTCAAAAAATTTGGTTTATTTTACCAGCTTTAAATGAGGTGAAAATTGCTGAGGAAACTGTCTCGTATTACTACGAACTAATAAAGCCATATTCGCAGCAATGTGAACTGGTAATTATCACCTCCCCGGAAACAGGAGAAAATAACACATATAAATGCATTCAACGTTTGCAAGCGGTCTACCCAGTTACATTAAAATACGATAGATTTAGTCAATCCAAGCAGGAGAAGCTTAATCGTATTTACCGTGAAATTAAAGCTAACAGCCCCCAGCCATTCTGGATATTTGTTTTTGATTTTGATGCCAGACCCTCTCCGACGTTGATTGAACGGGCCATAAAAGAAACCCGCACCGGAAAGGGCACAGAGATGATCCAAGCGATCCCAGTCACCACTGCCGTGCCGGGAAGTGGATGGTTTTCATCTCTGAGCGCATTAGACCATCTATACCGCGTGTTATTTGTTGAGAGTTTTCTTAACCATTTTAAGTGGAAGTATTACCTGCGTTTAGGCATGGGGGCTTGCTTACTTATCAGGAGCACCGCGCTGGATAGGACAGGCGGATTTCCCGAATATTCTGATGACATCGAGCTAGGCTACAGACTCGACCTGCTAGCAGTTCGTAGAAAAACAATAATGGAATATCCCACAATGACACCAGTTAAAGACTTTGATGCATACTTAAAGCAGTATTCCAGAATTATGCTGGGAGTTTTATCTCTCAAACGCGTTTTTAATGATATACCAAGGTCTAAAACCTTTGCCACAACAGCCAAATTAATAACATATTCGACCAATTTTTTTTCACTCTATATTTTCCTCCTCATGATTGTTTTTTCAACAATGAAAATGAATGTTTTTTATATTTTACTTTACTGGTTAGCTGAATTCTGCGTTCAAATTTTCGTTATCACCTACTTCAGGAAGATCATAACATTCCCCACGCCGGGCATGACGTTACTTCATCTTATCATTTCTCCCGTTAGCCGGCCTGTCTTGCAAGCTATTACATTATGCTATTTTTTAATTGTGAACGACAGATACGTTAATAACTACTCTACCGAGCGTTGAAAATGAACTTTATATTCACATTTTGTGGTAATGGCGTACGGTTTACTGATAAAGGTTTCACAACGCCCAAGTTCCTTCTGAAGTTAAACGATAACAGAACAATTCTTGAACACATAATGGCAGCGATTACCTTTCCAGAAGATTCAAATATTTATTTTCTTGTTAATAACAAAAATCGTAAGTTTGAGCAGGAGACACTATCAGTTATTGAAAAGTTTACATTACCCTGGGGGTTTACTCTCGATTATAACAGCGATACAACAGGACAGGCTGAATCTGCATTGATAGCTATAAACAAAATCGACAACAACCGCCCGATCATTATTATGAATAATGACACAATAATAAAGCAGCGCGATTTTAATTATATTGGTAAAAGATTGCATTCAGGCCGTGTGTGTTATGTTGATCTTTTTGAACCTGAGATTAAAAGCAGCAATTTAAGTTACGCAAAAAAGCATGGTGACTTAGTAACGGAAATTAAAGAAAAAAAAGTTATATCTAATTATGCCTCAAGTGGTCTATATGGATTTTCATCTAGTTCTTTCTATAAAGAACTTTATTATACTTCTTCATTTTACAACAATGAAAAGTATATCAGCCAAGTCATAGAAGAAGCGATAATCAAAGGTAACGATGTTTTCGCACACACAATATACAACGAAAACCAGACAATCATTCTCGGTACACCAGAGCAATACCACTCTCATATCAACAGGTGAGAATATGAATGGATCTTCCGGCGCTGCGTATAGTTTAGTTGGCAGACACTTTATCAAAACATGGCCTTACCATCTTCGTCAGAAAGCTTTGGATGAAATATACTGGTATAAAACGCACAGTTGCAAGTTTAGATTTTTCCCAGAATATTATTCGTCCTCACAGGAAGATAATAGCCTAAGCCTCTCTATTGAAAGGCTTGTTGATTACACAAGCCTGCTTGATCGCTTTTCTACCTATACTGATTCTTGCAGCGATATTAATACACTTTATTGCAATGGTATAGATAAGATATTCGACGAAATGCACAGTTTTAAAAGTAACATGGTGCTCTCTCAGCGGGAATGGTTAAGATACTTGTTTAAGCAAACAAGTAATCGCATTATGTCATACTGTGGAAAAAACGCACTGATCAATAAATTGACATATGAAAGCGTGGTAATTAATGATATTTTTTATCTCAGCATATCATCATGCCTGCAGCGTCTTGAGCAAATTATATCAGGCCATTGCACTCTACTGTCTTCACCGCAAAAGGCCGTTCTTTGTCATGGAGATCCCCATGCCGGTAACATAATGACAAATGGTCAAGATGTTAAACTTATAGATCCACGAGGCAGATTCATAAATTCCAGCGCATGGTTTTCTCCTCTCTATGATGAAGGAAAAATCATTCATGATGTTTTTTTTGAGTATTCAAACATTGTTTCCGGGAAGTTTCGGTCTTTTAACGATGGTAAGTGCTGGCATTTGCATCAAGAAAATAACCATTATAACCTGAATAGAACCCTAGATTTTTTCAACAAAAAAAAGTCTTGCGGATGGCTAAGTTATATCTCTGGTGCATTGCTACTGGCAGGTGTGCTTCCCTTCCATTACCAACGTAGATGGTTACAAGAATTCCTACTTATTAGTACAATTGCCCTTAACCGAGCGATTAATCCACAAACCTATCATTTGACATGGAGTCATAAATGACGCTATTCTTACCTGTAGACTCAAAGAATATTATCATTATTAACTGCTGCTCTGAAATTAGATCAGCAGTTAAAAATTACTATCCTTCCGCCAGCGATTTTCGTCCTCCTTTTATTAATCATAATCGGGAATTAATTATTAATGTTTCAGTTGAACCTGTACTCCTAAAGAGAATCGCTCGATTCAAAAATCATAGAACCATTAATTACAAAGATGACATCCAGCTTATTCAGAAAAAGTGTGATATTGGCAAAGCCTACATAATTAGTTCAGAAGCACCAGATTATTGCTATCACATTGATGTTAACTTCCCTAATCCTAAATGCAGCTTTTCAGTTTTTATTTCATCTTTGGCGAAGTCTATATACGTCATCCGTTTTATTCGTGCTTTGATCGCTGACATTCACTATTTATCCGGTCGAAAATGTTATCACGCTGCACTGGTGAACTATAGGAATAAAGGCATTCTTATTGTGGGAGATTCTGGCTCAGGTAAAACTTCACTTACCTTTCATCTAGCGGGCGCCGGAGGAAAAGTGCTTTCCAACGACAAACTATTTATTGGCTACGATGTTGAAGGAAAACCCGCAGCATGGCCTCATGTGACGTCATTTCGCCTTGGCGGTGGGTTATTAAGGAATATAGATAATCAGAGACTTTTTAGACTAATTTCCGACCGTTCAGGTAGTGTTAAAAGTTTTCTAAGTGAAATAGACCAGATAGGAGATTACTGGGGCAACAAAAAAAAATTCGAACTCACGCCAGCTGAAATGAATTATATCTTTGATTCACAGATAATTGATCACTCCCCCGTTGATTTAATAGTATTCAGCCGACGGTCAGATCTAGGCTGCTCCGGCTCTATTCAGCCTTCTCAGCTGTCATCCCATTCTGCGCTACTGAACGCGAACTACTTTTCGGTGCGCGATCCGGATTATCCAGAGTCTATCTTCGGAAGCTCTTCTTCCGTGTCATCAACCACAAATGTTCTGCACGGCTTGTCGAGCCACAGCTTACATTTTAACCCATATAACGGCCTTTCTTATGTCACAGATTACCTCGATCGCCTTTGAGGGGATGCCATTTACTGGTAAGACGTTTGCACTGAAAGCTCTGTTGCACAGCAGTTTCTGCCGTAACTATATTCCGGAGACGATTGTCGATGTGAGCGATGGCCAGAGTGCTCAGCTTAATGATTACTATAAGCATCTTGCGGCACTTGAACAGCGGAAAAAAGGTCACCACTGTCTGATTGATCGCTCACCACTATCCACATGGGTGGTTGACCAGGTTGAGCCGCGCCTCTCCTTTTGTTCCGAATATCTCTCTTCAATTGATGCAATTATAGTTTTTACCGATGCTCAAAATGATGTTAGTTTTCCTTCAATATCGCGTGACTTTAATCCTTCTCCTTGGATGCAGAAAAAAAATATAGTTAAAATGAAGTCATTGTATGAATGGGTTTGTCAAAATGGCCACTTCAGACAGGTGCCAGCCTATTCCTTTAATTATTCTTTGTTCAGAGAAGATTCTTTAGCTAAACTTGTGCAACTCATCAACGCCATCAGGAGTGAAAAATGAAAATGTTTAAGGACAAAAATCGCAGTTGCGTTTTACTTAAAAATGATCGTGGCCAGTTTCTTTTTATCAAAGAAAACAGTGACGATTACTGGATACTACCCGGCGGTAAAAAGGAAACGGGTGAGTCTTGGTATGATGCTGCAGAGCGTGAAATTTATGAAGAACTGAAAATTAAATTGACGGATATCACCTTTCGTGGAATGATTGAAAATCATTTTTATATTGATAATTGTTTCTATAATGAAACAATGGTTATATTTGATTCATGCTTTACTGGCGATGTGTTAAACCATGAAAATCATATTGCGCGGCAATGCCGCTGGCTGAGCAAGTCAGAGCTAATTGATCTGCCGTTACAACCTGAACCTCTGCGAGAGTTCTTGCTGAATAATCTGGCGTATTACAGGAAAGAACGGTCATGAGTTCTTCAATAAATAGTATCAAACGGGTTGTAATTACGGGGAACTCCCCCGGTAGCGGGAAAACTTATATGGCGCTGCATCTGCATCAAAAAACTGACTTCCCACTCTTTCATCTTGATCGAATTTTCTGGAAATCTAACTGGCAATCCGTCACTGAGAAAGAATTTCTCCAGCGTCAAAGTGAGATTATTAATAATTCATCATGGATTATTGAAGGTGGTTACATTGGTTCACTCAGGCAACGTGCGCTGCAGGCTGATCTTGTTATCGTTGTTGTGGCTGGAAAGTGGAAAAGTTTATGGCGTGTCATTGCCCGCAGAGTAAAAAATGGTGGCCTACGTAAAGATTTACCAGAAGGCTGCCCGGACAAGATAGATATAGAATTTTTACGTTTTATATTAACCACCTATTCTGGTCGGTTAGCAAGAATCAAAGATCAATTAAAAGATATAAGCGCGCCCGTTTACTATATTAAATCTAAGAGAGAACTCGAGTGTTTAATACAAAACCTAAAGTTATTTTAACAGCTTCCGTTCTCATTGTACTTCCCTTTTATTGCTCAGCTCAGAACTCTCGGTGTCACATAAATCAATTTTATACCCCCAAAGAGGTTACCTTCATTATAAGCTCAAAATTCCCTCATACTGAGAATGTGGGATTCGATGTGGATGATACACTTCTTTTCTCGACACCTTCTTTTGTACTAGGTAAAGCTATCTTTTCAATAAACAGCGATGCGTGGTCACATAATGCCAATTTTTGGCAGCAGGTTAACAATGGCTTACTAGTTTACTCTAAAAAGAAAGAATCTATGCAGCAGATAATTAACTATCACCTAAAGAGAGATGATAATATCTATTTTATTACCGATCGCCCGCGCACAAACACGGAAAGATTAAGCTCTCGATTGGCAGATGATTTCAATATTCCTTTTTACAAAAGGAACTTGGTCTTATTCAAGTCTTATATTAATGGCGTAAAAAGAAATAAAAACTATTTCATTAAAAGGAATAAGATCTCTATATATTATGGTGACTCAGATGCGGATATTTATCAGGACCGTAACACTGTTTTAAAGCTCAGAGTGCTTCGAAGCTCTGCATCACAAAATCAAGATCATTACCATCCCGGTATGTACTGCGAGGTTGTCATTACTGACAGCGAATACTGACGCTTTTGCTTTACCCACTGGCACTGCTCACAGTTCGTATGACCTTTCCCCAGTATTATATATAGGGCTCAGTTAGTAATGTCGGATTCTTCACTCCTAGAATTACCCTTTCTCCAGCCCGCTGAAAATTCAGACGGCGTCTGATAATTTAGCGTGGAGTGTCGGCTACATTTGTTATAATCCTGACGCCATTTACTGATGGTTTTCGTGGCATGGCTGATGTCGCTCAACCAGTGCTCATGCAGGCATTCATCGTGAAAGCGTCCGTTAAAACTTTCAATAAATCGGTTCTGTGTAGGTTTAACGGACTGAATAAGCCGCAACTCCACGAAATGCTAAAGGCCAACTGGTCAAGTGCTCTGCAGGTAAACTCCGGCTCCTCGTCAGTTCTTATCGTAGCCGGATAGCCGCGAAGAAGCGCAATACTGTCAAGAATACGCGTGACCTGCACGCCCGATATCCCAAAGGCAACAGTGACAGTCAGGCATTCCTTTGTCAAGTTAAGGCCGTCCGCCGCTGCCAGCTAAACATCTGCCCGACGTCATCCCCTGTCAGTACATCGGCATCGCCCCGTCGCTCACAACGGTTTACATCAGATAGGTTCGGGAGGCCATTTTTCAAGCTTTAAAATACGGATACATGGCCGGAACGGCCGTTTCTTCCCGTATCAGTGATGCCGGATGATCCTTTGTCCAGCGTCCTGTTGACTATCTTGCTTCGCACAGAACCGACGTAACGTCAATGCATGGCCCGGCTCCTTTCCGGTTCTAGGCCAGCGAGTTTTCATCATGACGCAACACCTTCCGCCTACGACAGCCGTTACTACTATGTCGCTCCGCGCAACTGGTCAAAAAACGCTCTTGCTGTGGGGCGCAGCAAGTTCGAAAATTGAACAGTACCTAATTAAAGAACCGTGATTATGAGTTTCTGTCTGTTTTTAAAACTCTGCTTTCCGGATGATGCCGGTTCATCTTAACTGAATTCAGGTATTAACGATGGCTGAGAAGAAAAACAGGGCCGGTGCGCTTCAGTCTGAACTACGAATTGAACTGCACACTGATTATGCGATTGGTTTATGGGAAGGCCGTAAAGCGGAAAAGCGTGACGACGGTAAAAAGGGAAAGCAGCCGATTATGGGAATGCCCCAGTTCCTTAATCGTGCCACACAGATCAACCGGGATTCTCAGCAAAACGAACCCTGGGCTGATATGGCCATGCTGACCCTAGAAGAAAAGATTGAGCATGCCAGTCAGCAGATGAATGAACTTATCGCATCCCTTGATAAGCAGATGAGTTTCGTGCCTGCGGGCGTCAGTATTACGGATGCACAGGCTGCCGAAACGCTGGATCTGACGGTGTTCAGTGGCACCCCCCTCGGTTACCGGTGCGTATTTTTACTGATGGGTTTTGATCAGTATGCAAAAAGGGTTTTACAGGCCGCCCATTATGGTGTCATCTCCCGCAGTCAACGCTATGACATGCTGGGCAGCGGAAGCCGTCTGCTCAGAGAAATTTATGGTTCTGTTTTACGCTATCGTAGAGTAGGCGCAACCCGTCTTGACGCAGCTGAAGATAACGAGAGATGGCGCATTGCGTGCGAGGCGGCAGGTGAACCTGATCGCGCCGTTCTGCTCGGTGACAAACGCTCGGCGTTTTCCCCGCCTATTAACGTGGCCAGTGTGAATCTTCTGCGCCTGCGTTATAAAGCAGATCATTAGCGGGGCCGGTGATGCGGTTATTTTTGTGCGAAAAGCCTTCTCAGGGTCGTGACCTCGCCGCTGTGCTGGGGGCGAGCCGGCGCGGTGAAGGTTTTATGACGGGTAATGGCGTGACGGTCACCTG
>Ga0308167_1001384_pt1 | contig 28792 bp, 25 predicted proteins | sample PhyCR1_2_FD_202138 | JGI IMG/M metagenome (GOLD analysis project Ga0308167, IMG submission 202138) | Phyllosphere microbial communities from UC Gill Tract Community Farm, Albany, California, United States - DLSLRC.R1 | ecosystem: Host-associated > Plants > Phyllosphere > Unclassified | place... | reverse complement strand
AAGCCGGGTAGCGGTAACATCGTTATTAACCAACGTTCTCTGGAACAGTACTTCGGTCGCGAAACTGCCCGCATGGTAGTTCGTCAGCCGCTTGAGCTGCTGGACCTGGTTGGTAAATTCGATCTGTACGTCACCGTTAAAGGTGGTGGTATTTCTGGTCAGGCTGGTGCGATCCGTCACGGTATCACCCGCGCTCTGATGGAATATGACGAATCTCTGCGTGCGGAGCTGCGTAAAGCTGGCTTCGTTACCCGTGATGCGCGTCAGGTTGAACGTAAGAAAGTCGGCCTGCGTAAAGCACGTCGTCGTCCTCAGTTCTCCAAGCGTTAATTGTTGCTGCTTCGGCAGAGACAATTGGCACAAAAAACCCGCTTCGGCGGGTTTTTTGCTTTCTGCTGCACCGCCGATACAGGCGGAAAAACATTAACGGCGCTCCCAATTTCCCCGCAAAGATTCATTCCACGCCCACAAGCTGCCTAAAATCTGGTAAACTCTGTGTCACTTTGCGCCCGCAGGCCGGTGCGTTATGCGTCTCCCCGCCGTCGGGATATCAGTATACGACGCAGCTAACGTGGGTTGCGTGCGAGTTCTATGAGCAAGTGAGTCGCCGGATGGTTGGCTATTCGCAGTAACTTTTTGTGAACAAACTTGGAGGTTTTCATGGCTGTCGCTGCCAACAAACGTTCGGTAATGACGCTGTTTTCTGGTCCTACTGACATTTTCAGCCATCAGGTACGTATTGTCCTGGCGGAGAAGGGTGTCAGCGTAGAGATCGAGCAGGTCGAAATGGATAACCTGCCGCAGGATCTGATTGACCTCAACCCGTATCGCACGGTGCCGACGCTGGTAGATCGTGAGCTGACGCTGTATGAATCACGCATCATCATGGAATATTTAGATGAGCGTTTCCCGCATCCACCGCTGATGCCGGTTTATCCGGTTGCCCGTGGTGAAAGCCGTCTGATGATGCACCGCATCGAGCAGGACTGGTACAGCCTGATGAGAACCGTTGAGAACAGCAGCGGTCAGGAAGCCGAAGCCGCACGCAAACAACTGCGTGAAGAGCTGCTGGCGATTGCGCCGCTGTTTGGTCGCACACCGTTCTTCATGAGCGAAGAATTCAGCCTGGTCGATTGTTATCTGGCACCGCTGTTATGGCGTCTGCCGTCAATGGGCATCGATTTGATCGGCTCCGGTTCAAAAGAGCTGAAAGGCTACATGAATCGTGTCTTCGAGCGTGACTCTTTCCTCGCTTCATTAACTGAAGCTGAACGTGAAATGCGCCTGCAAGCCCGGGGCTGATTTATGGAAATGTCGCAACTTACCGCACGTCGCCCCTATCTGCTGCGCGCCTTCTATGACTGGTTGCTCGACAACCAGTTAACGCCGCACCTGGTGGTCGACATTAATCTGCCTGGTGTGCAGGTGCCGCTCGAGTATGCGCGCGATGGTCAGATTGTGTTGAACATTGCGCCGCGCGCCGTGGGCAATCTCGATCTGGCTAACGATCAGGTGTCGTTCAACGCCCGTTTCGGCGGCGTTCCGCGTCAGGTTAACGTGCCGATGGCGGCGATTCTGGCGATCTATGCGCGTGAAAATGGCGCTGGAACGATGTTCGAACCTGAGCCGGCCTACGAACTGGCCTCTCAGGAGACGTCAGACGGTCAGGAAGAGACCATGATGTCCGTGATTGATGGCGATCGTCCTGACGATGCCAGCGATGACGAGACACCGCCTGATGACGATCCACCACCGCGTGGCGGACGCCCTTCATTGCGCGTCGTGAAATAACATCCGATACCCGTCCTCACGACGGGTATTTTTTTGCCGGTTGTTAAGGGCAATAAAAAATCCGGCTGCCTGCGCAAGCCGGATGTGTTGTTACGTTGACGCGCGCGAATTAATAGACGTCGCGCAGGTAACGCTTCTCTTTCTTCAGCTGATCGATGTAATCCGCCGCACGTTCACTGGAAAGCCCGCCGAACTGACGCACCACTTCATACAGCGCGCTGTCGACATCTTTCGCCATGCGTGACGCATCACCACAGACGTAGAAATAGGCACCTTCCTGCAGCCAGGCATAAAGCTCTGCGCCCTGTTCCAGCATGCGGGTTTGCACGTAAATCTTCTTCTCCTGATCGCGTGAGAACGCCAGATCCAGCCGGGTCAGCAAGCCGCTGTCGTGCCAGCCGGTCAGCTCTTCGCGATAGATGAAATCATGTTCCTGATGCTGATCGCCAAAGAACAGCCAGTTTTTTCCCTGTGCGCCGGTTGCCTGACGCTCCTGCAAAAAGGCGCGGAACGGGGCGATACCGGTGCCTGGACCCACCATGATCAGCGGGGCGCTGTTATTAGCCGGCACGCGAAATGCTTTGTTTGGCGAAATGAAGATAGCGGGCTTCTCACCACGACGCACGCGTTCGGCCAGATAGGTTGAACAGACACCGCCACGGTTACGGCCACCACTGTGATAACGGACGGAGGCGACGGTCAGGTGTACCTGGTTAGGATGCGCCTTCGAGCTTGACGAGATGGAGTAGGCACGATGCTGCAACGGGCGCAGCAGCGCGACAAATTCCGGTACCGGCAGCGAGCGGGTCAGCTCAAGCTGCAGCAGGTCAAGCGTATCTTTGCCCCAAAGCCACACGCCGAGCGCATCTTTATCGTCATGCTGCAACACGTGACGCAGTTCCTGGTTGGTGGTGTTCTGTCCGACCCACTCAATCAGCTTGCGCGACGGTTCTGAGATTTCAAACTGATAGGTCAGCAGATCGCCGAGGCTGCGGTCAAAGCCGGGCACCGGCGTCTGGTAATCGGCATTCAGCTGCGTCAGCAGCAGGCTGACCAGCGACGGTTCGTTGACCGGGATAACGCCCAGCGCATCGCCCGCTTCATATTTCAGACCACTGTCGGTCAGATCAAACTCGAAGTGACGAATATCCTTCGCCGACTGCTCGCCTGACAGACGCTTGTTGGTGATCAGCGCCGCAGCGTAAGGATTGGACTTGTTGCTGCCCGGGATCACCGGCGCTTCTGGTGCGCTTTCCAGCACCGTGCCGCTGCTGCCCGCGCTGGCGGCAAACTGCGGCATCGAACTGTTCAGCCATTCGCTGGACGGCTCTTCGTAGTCGATGTCGCAATCAATACGATCGACCACGCGTTTCGCGCCCAGCTGCTCCAGCCGCATATCAATGAATTTACCCGCCTGGCAGAAGCCATCGTAACCAGTATCGCCAATCGCCAGCACGGCAAAGTGCATCTGCTCCAGACGCGGGGCGGTGCTGGCGGAGATGGCATCCCAGAATAACTGGGCGTTGTCTGGCATTTCGCCTTCGCCATAGGTAGACGTGACGATCAGTACGTGACGCATGGTCGCGAACACGTCGAGATCCACATCGCCCAGCGCCTGAACTACCGGCACCAGTCCTTTAGCACGTGCTGATTTGGCGGCGGTTTGCGCCAGCGCTTCCGCGTTGCCGGTTTGCGAACCGTAGAGAATATGCAGTTGGGTGGTGGCGGCGGCGCCGGTACCTGCCGCAGGCTGCTGCTTGTCTTCTAACACCAGTAAACGGGAGTGAAGACCGGCGAGGAAGCCCGCCAGCCAGTATTTCTGATCGCCATTAAAGGGTGCATCTTCTGGAATATAAGGAATTTTCATGGGTACTTTTACTCAATCCCGTTCTCACCCGTCATAAGCGACGCCGCCATCGCAGAGAGCCGCTTCACCTTCCGCACCGCCTGACGTGGCGGCGGGAAACGTGAAGCTTACTCTGCGTGTTACCACGCTTAATCCGGGTAATATCAATTAATAATATTCACGTTCAATCAGGTCAGTCGCCCTGTCAGGACAGTTTTCCCACCGCCGCGGCAATTTCAGGTAACGCTGCACGCGCAAACAACTCTTCAAAATCAGGCAGATGTCCCAGCACTTCGCGGTTACAGGCGTCCTGATACATGATCCAGCCATACGTCGCCAGGCTGTCCATCGAGCGGATGTTGCGTTGCGTCAGCGCAGCTTTGTAATCGGACATCCGTTTGGTGCCGATCAGGCTGGCCAGTTCATCATCGCTGTAGCTTTCAATCGCTGAGCGGGCATGACGTTGCAGCTTGCTGACCAGCGAAAAATCTTCGGTCATCAGCAGGTTGCGAACCGCTTTTTCTACGGCCGGATCTTCAACCGGCGTGCCTTTTGGCAGTTTGCCCAATGCCAGCTGCTGCGCGAAGCTCAGCACGGTGTAGTTGTTGAGCAGGACAAACATCTCCAGCGTGTCGGTCGCACCGTAAGCCGGTACCGCGCCGTTGGCGATGGTTTTACCCTGACGCCAGGCAGCTTTAAACTTCGCCACCTGATGGCCCGCCAGCGCAGTAGACAGCTCTTCCAGCAAATCTTTGCGGGTTTTGGCCTTCAGGATTTCTCCCCCATCCTGGTAAAGCAGCAGCGAGCGCGGCATGACGTAGACAAAGTGGTGACACTCGGTTTCCCAGTTCTCCAGCAGCCACGCCGCACGCGGGGACTGCGTTGCCTCCAGATGCCAGTTCAGCATGGTCAGCACTGCCTGCTTATGGACCTGCGCCATCTCATCCTGATCGGCGATTGAACCGAACAGCACGGAATCGCCGGCAGCATGGCTGGCCAGTGAACCATAGGGATCGTACTGATAGGCAAAGCCGCCGCTCATGCCATTACCAAACCCTTTACCGAAGGTGCCGAGGTTAAGAATGGCGCCGTTGGTCATGTACTCGCAGCAGAAATCGCCGACCCCTTCAACCACCGCCGTGGCACCGGAGTTACGCACCGCGAAACGGTCACCGGCCTGCCCCTGCACAAACAGGCGTCCACCGGTGGCACCGAACAGTGCGAAGTTACCGATCAGCACGTTGCCATCGCCGTCCTGTGCGCCGCCGCCTGGCGACATCACCACCAGTTCACCGCCACACTGTCCTTTGCCAACGCCGTCGTTACAGGTGCCGTAGTGACGCATCTGCATACCATCGTTGCAAAATGCGCCAAACGACTGACCGGCGGAACCGGAGGTGGAAATTTTCACGCTCTCCGGTGCCAGATAGTGACGGCCACGGTCGTCGGCCAGCACCGCCGGCATCGCCTGCAGTTGTTCTGCGCTCAGTTGATGGTTCAGCATCCGCTCAATATCGATCGCCAGCTGGCCGCCGACGCTCTTGTTGCGGTTGTTGAGTACCACGTTATCGCCCAGCGTGATGTCAGGCTTACGCTGTTCAACCAGCGCCAGTTTCAGTTGTTCTACCCAGCCATCATCCAGCTCGAAATCTTTTTCGAGGTAAACCGGATGTTCGATTTTCAGCTCCGGTACCACGGTCAGCATGGCGCGCAAATCGAGTTTGCCGACTTCCAGTGGGTGATCCATCAGGTGCAGCAGATCAGCGCGGCCGCGTGCTTCACGCAGCGAACGTAATCCCATCCGCGCCAGAATCTCACGGACTTCATGCGCGACATTGAGGAAGTACTGTGCCAGCTGGCGTGGATCGCCATCAAAGGCTTCGGCATTGGTGGTTAAGCCCGCCGGGCATTTGACGTTACAGTTTTTCGCCATCACGCATTTCAGCATCATCAGGGCGGTCGTACCGAATTCAAAACTGTCGCCGCCCAGCAGCGCTGATTTCACCACGTCGCTGCCGGTTTGCTGAGCGCCTGAACAGCGCAGCAGCACTTTGTCACGCAGGCCGTTGGCGCACAGCGCCTGATGCACTTCTGCGATGCCGATTTCCGCTACGCGGCCGGTGTATTTCAGGCTGGTAACGGAGGCCGCGCCGGTGCCGCCGGTGTTGCCGGCTACGTTGATGACGTCAGCACCCGCTTTGGCAACGCCAACCGCGATGGTGCCAATGCCTTCCGACGAAACCAGCTTGACGATCACCCGTACCCGCGCGGCTTTACAGTCATGGATCAGCTGCGCCAGATCTTCAATCGAGTAAGTATCGTGATGTGGTGGCGGTGAGACCAGCTCAACGCCAGGCGTACCGCCACGGGCCGCGGCAATTTCCACCGTGACTTTAGCGGCCGGTAACTGGCCACCTTCGCCAGGCTTGGCACCCTGACCAATTTTAATTTCCAGCTCTTCCAGCATCGGATCGGCAAGGTAGGCCGCCCAGACGCCGAAGCGACCCGAAGCCAGCTGTTTGATGCGCGATGCACGGATGGTGCCGTGACGCGAGTAGTGTTCGCCACCTTCACCGCAGTTGCTCATGCCGCCGACCATATTGGTACCGTGTGCCACCGCCTCATGAGCAGGTGCCACCAGCGCACCGTGACTCATCGCACCGGAAGCAAAGGTGCGGGTGATTTCACAGGCGGGCTGAACCTCGCTGAGCGGCAGTGAGGGCAGGGTGGTGAAAATACGCGACAGATAATCGGCCGCTTTGCCGTAAGCGGTCACTTTCAGGCCGCCATCGACCACTTCACTGCTCTCGATATCGTCGTTAAACCGCAACTTCAGTGCGCGTGACAGGTTCTGCAGACGCTCATGCTCTGGCTTCAGGCCAGCAATCGCATCGGTCAGGCGCAGCATAAAGTGATTCAGGCTGCCATCCACCGCTTCACAGACCAGGCCGCGGATCGCAAAGCCGTTGTTGGTCAGCGAGTAGCGTCCCAGCTTACGGCGAAACTCCGCTTCACTGTCGATGTGGGTCAGGTCAGCCGGGAAGGTCAGAATATCGCGCAGCGCCGCCGGGCGACGTTTACGTTCTTCATACATCAGGCTTGAGAACTGACGGTAATCGGCGGTGATAGTGAAATTGTTGATCACCTCATCCGGAATGCGCTCGAAGCTGCTGTCTTTAAAGGTTTCTGGCTTGATGCCAAAGGCGTTATCGAGCTTCGCCAGCGTCATCAGGCGGATAAAGTTATCCTCTTCACGCGCTTTATCGGCGAAGCGGATCGGCTCCTCAGTCATATCAATAAAGGTGCGTACCGCAATGGTGCCGTACGAGTGACCGGCGCCTTCGGCACGTTCTTTAAACAGACCGAGCAACGGCACTTCAGATTCACCCTGAATTTTCAGGGCGCTCTGATGCCAGTCGACCGCCATCTGCGCGATGGTGGCAAAACCGGCGCCGCCCACCGGCGTTTTGATATTCGGGAAGTACTTTTTCAGCACCGGATCGTCGGTGTTGAGGAAGTTTGGCTCAAAGAATTCGCCGCTGCTGTAGCTTTCAACGGTGCAGAGACCCACTTTGCCCATGGTTTTCATTAACGCTTTTTCAGCCGCTTTGGCATAGCGTTTAAAGGCTTTGTTGCCTTCTTCGCCTTCACCGAACTTCTCTTCTGCACGCATCTGTACGCCGAGCGGATAGATAGCGGAGGCACCAAAGCCCAGCGTGGCGGCAATGTGGTGCGATGAAATGCTCTGACCGCTTTCCACCACCAGCGACACATCCAGACGCAGACCTTCCTGCACCAGACGCTGGTTGATGGCAGAGACCACCAGCAGCATCGGAATTGCTGCCTGTTTAGAGGAGATGTGGCGATCGGTCAGCACCGCGATGCCGCCCTGGCTGCGGGCAAAATCAACCACCTGCTGTGCCAGATCGTCAATTGCCTTCTCCAGCGCGTTGGCGTTAGCGGTGGTGCTCAACAGATCTTTGCCAATAACCGGCTCATACAGCATCTCAAAGCGGGCGTACGGCGCGACATCCTGCTCACGTAAACGCAGCATATCGAGATGGCTCAGGATCGGCGAAGGCACCACAATCTGGCGGCCTTTGCTGCGACCGAGATGCGGTTTGGCACCCAGCGCGACCCGCAGCGTCATGCCATCCACTTCACGGATAGAGTCCAGCGGCGGGTTAGTCACCTGGGCGAAGCGCTGAGAGAAATAGTGCGCCATGCCGCCTTCATGATCGGACAGACCGTTAATTGCGTTGCCGTAACCCATGGCGGAGATTTTCTCTGCGCCGGTGTTCAGCATCGGGTCCATCATGAACTTGAAGCTTTCCTGGTTGTAGTAGTAGGCCACAAAGCGCTGATAGGTTTTCAGGTCACCGCGATAGCGCAGCGGTGAACCTTGCTGCTCAGCCGGAATGGCGGGCAGGTCTTCCAGTCCGACGCGCGCCTCGCGCAGCAGAGCTGGATAATCTTTTTCGGCAGCCAGTTTTTCCAGCGCCTGTACCGTGGTGTAGCTGCGTTTTTCGCGATGATCGAAGTAGAGCATGCCACCGGCCTCAATACGGCCGCGACGCAGCACACTTTCCGGCGGGAAGGCAATCTGGCCCGCTTCGGACATCGCACCGATATACTCTGCAGTTTCTACTGAACGCAGCGGACGCAGGCCGAGACGGTCAAGACGCGCCCCAATCACTTCGCCATTACCAAAGATTAACGCAGCCGGACCGTCGTTCTTCTCTTCATACAGCGAGAAGTACTCCAGCATAGCGCGCACTTCCGGCGATAACGCACTGTCGTTTTCCCAGGCAGGCGGCATCATCGAGACCACTGCGGTGATCAGATCGAGGTTATCTTCCATCAGACGGCTATGGATGCTCTGATCGAGACGTGAGCTGTCCGACTGGCCTTTCGGCCGCACAATTTTCTTGCCGCGCGCCAGCGCCAGCGCCGATTCGGCGATGCGGTTCTTACGGTCGGTATTCAGTTCACCGTTGTGCGCCATCAGGCGGAACGGCTGCGCCATGGTGGTGTGCGGATCGGTGTTGGTTGAGAAGCGGGTATGGAAAAACAGCCCGCGCACCTGATGATCGGGGTCGGTCAGATCCCTGAAGTAAGGGATCACTTCATTGGAATTCAGACGGGCTTTAAAAACCTGGGTGCGTGAAGAGAGCGACAGCGGATAGAGACCGCCAAATTCACTCTCGGTAAAAGCCCGGGCTTCGATGGTTAACAGGGCGCGATAAATGCGTTGTTCGAAGTCGTTTTGGTCGGCCACGTCCTGCGGCGCAGTGAAAATCCACTGCAGAATCGGTAACTGGAACTGCACTGCCGCCGGACGCGTCACGCTGCTGTCGAGCGGCATGTCACGTTTCATGATCACCGGCAGATTAAAGCTGCTCAGCGTTTCATCGACCAGACGTTCTGCGTTAGCGCGCAGGTCGGCATCTTTCGGCACGAAGAAATTGCCGACGCCGAAGCGGCCCGCTTCCAGCGGCTGGCCGGTAATTTTACGGAAGAAGTGCAGGGAGAGATCAACGTTGACCCCGGCGCCGTCGCCCACGCCTTCAGCCGACATGCCGCCACGATGCGGTACGGTGCACAGGGCGCTGTGCGCCATCTGCAAAATCTCATGGGTCTGCTCGCCGTCCTTACGCGTTATGAAACCTACACCACAGCTATCACTGCCTGCTGTTGGATCATACAAGCCATAGGAATGAGGTTTGTTAGTGGACATTGAGGGTCTCCTTAAACTGCTTTTGACATTACCTGCACTGTTTCAGGGTCTGAGCGCAACTGAGGCGCACTTCATTTTCATCGCCATGCTCTGTCGAGCGCGCGTCATAGCCCTGAGCATTTCTCTCCAGACATCGGTGAAACGTCCTTAATTGAGCTGCTCTTCGATTTCCGGTCTCTTAAAGGAGATGACTTAAACCACGCGGGAGTCTTCTTGTTGCATAGATATGCCGAGACACTGGCCCGTCAGGAAAGCTTTCAGCGGATTTCCAACTTATCGGGAAAGCGTAATCAGGTCAAATGAGGGCCTTAGCCGAGGTTATTGTACTGTTTTTGATGCTAAGCTTATGAATTAAAAAGATAAAGAGGTTTAAATTATGGTGCTTTAGCCGGTGGCGATCGCCTGATAAATGTGAACTGACTCACTGTAGTGCAGCCGTCAGATCTCTGCACCATGCTGGTGAGTAGGGCTTTAACAGCATTTAATGCTGTTCCGTACCGCTGTTGCACAGCATGTATCTGTTTTTCTTATGTCCGATTATTTGAATGAAACAGCCGGGGGTTATAAGAAAAATTAATCGGGCTGGATGTGCTTAAAACAGCATTAAAGATGAATGAGTATTCATAAAAAGGAATGAGCCTGCGCAACAGAACGTCGACAGGATATTGAAAAAACACCGGGCAAAGGATGCGCCGTTTTTAGCAGCGGCCTTACAGATTATTCATTTGGCACACGCAGTCAAGGGTTTTAAGCCGGTTGTCATAAACGTCGCCGAACAACCGGGCCGATGCACCATAAAAGCGCACTACATCGCTTATCTTCCGCTGCGGCGTTGCGACGTCGGCCGGTTAATTACGCTATCATGAGGCTGTTTCTCTTCCAGGGAGTTTTTTATGAAACAAATTCGGCTGTTGGCACAATATTACGTGGATTTGATGGTGAAGCTTGGACTGGTGCGGTTCTCGCTGCTGCTGGCCTCGGCGCTGGTGGTGCTGGCGATGATTGTCCAGATGGCGGTCACCATGGTACTGCGTGGGCATGTCGAGAGCATCGACATGGTGCGATCGGTGTTCTTCGGGCTGTTGATCACCCCGTGGGCGGTCTATTTCCTGTCGGTGGTGGTCGATCAGCTGGAGGAATCGCGACAGCGGCTGGCGAGGCTGGTGGATAAACTGGAAGAGATGCGCACCCGCGACCTGGAACTGAATCAGCAGATGAAAGAGACCATCACCCAGCTGAATCAGGAGATCACCGACCGTAAAAAGGCGGAGCAGGCGCGTGAGCAGGTGATGGATAAGCTGCGTGAAGAAGTGACGCGGCGCGAACAGGCGCAGATTGAACTGGAGCAGCAATCCTCCTTCCTGCGTTCGTTTCTTGATGCGTCGCCGGATCTGGTGTTCTATCGCAACATCGACAAACAGTTCTCCGGCTGTAACCGCGCGATGGAACTGCTGACCGGTAAAAGTGAAAAACAGCTTATCGGCCTGACGCCACGCGATATCTACGATGATGAAGCGGCCACTAAAGTGCTGGAAACCGATGAGAAAGTGTTCCGCCACAACGTCTCCCTGACTTATGAACAGTGGCTGCAATATCCGGACGGGCGCAAAGCCTGTTTTGAAATCCGCAAAGTGCCTTATTACGACCGCGTCGGCAAACGCAGCGGGCTGATGGGATTTGGCCGCGATATAACCGAGCGTAAGCGCTACCAGGACGCGTTAGAGAACGCCAGCCGGGAGAAGACCACCTTTATCTCTACTATCAGCCACGAGCTGCGTACGCCGCTTAACGGCATTGTCGGACTGAGCCGTATTCTGCTCGATACCGATCTGAATCAGGAACAGCTGAAATACCTGAAAACCATCCACGTCTCTGCCATCACGCTGGGCAACATCTTCAATGATGTGATTGAAGTGGACAAGATTGAGCGGCGTAAGGTGCAGCTGGATAATCAGCCGCTCGACTTCACCAGCTTCCTCGCCGATTTAGAAAACCTGTCCGGCCTGCTGGCGCAGCCAAAAGGGCTGAAGTTTGTCCTCGCACCACAGTTACCGTTGCCGCACATGATCTCCACCGACGGCACCCGTCTGCGGCAGATTTTGTGGAACCTGATTGGCAATGCCGTCAAGTTCACCCAGCAGGGCGAGATCGTAGTGCGGGTGGCGTATCAGCAGGATGAAACGCTGCGCTTTGAGGTACAGGATTCCGGTATGGGCATCCGCCAGGAGGAGCAGGACAAAATCTTCGCCATGTACTATCAGGTGAAGGATCAGCACGGCGGCAAACCGGCTACCGGCACCGGCATTGGCCTGGCGGTATCCCGCCGGCTGGCACAGGCGATGGGCGGCGATATCCGGGTGCAAAGCGCGCCGGGGCAGGGCTCCTGCTTCACCGTTGAGATCAAAGCGCCACGCATTGCTGAAGAGGTGGAAGATGAAGGCGTGGATGACAGCCTGCCTCTGCCGGCGCTGCACGTGCTGCTGGTGGAAGATATCGAACTGAACGTGATTGTGGCGCGCTCGGTGCTGGAGAAGCTGGGCTGCAGCGTCGAGGTGGCGATGACCGGCAGCGACGCGCTGGCGATGTTTGACCCGCTGGAGTTCGATCTGGTGCTGCTGGATATTCAGTTACCGGACATGACCGGTCTGGATGTGTCGCGGGCGATCCGCCAGCAGCACCAGGGCATCCATCTGCCGCCGCTGGTAGCATTGACCGCCAATGTGCTGAAGGACAAAAAAGAGTATTTCGATGCCGGAATGGATGATGTGCTCAGCAAGCCACTGGCGGTACCGGCGCTGACCGCCATCATCAAAAAGTTCTGGGATTATCAGGCGGAGCCGGAGGAGGCGTTGCCGCACGAAGCCGCAGATAAAAGCCAGACGCTGCTGGATATCCCGATGCTGGAGCAGTATCTCGATCTGGTCGGGCCGAGCCTGATTACCCAAAGCCTGACGATGTTTGAAAAGATGATGCCAGGCTATCTTGAAGTGCTCGAATCTAATCTGATGGCGCGCGATCAAAAAGGCATCGCCGAAGAGGGGCACAAAATCAAGGGCGCGGCGGGATCGGTAGGGTTACAACATCTGCAGCAGCTGGCGAAACAGATCCAGAGCCCGGAACTGCCAGCCTGGTGGGATAACGTGGTTGAATGGATTGATGAGCTGAAGCACGAGTGGCGACACGATGTGCAGGTATTGCGCGACTGGGTTGCGGAGCAGGAAGCGTCGTCCGCCAGAAAAAAATGACCCCAGCCGAGGCCGGGGTGCGCGAATACTGCGCCAACACCAGGGAAAAAGTAGCGGTTGCTATGCTTTGAGTAATAAACGCAGCCGCATGGTATTGGTTAACACTGCCTTCACCTTAGCAAATTCATCTTAACGTGTTAGAAGATTCATTAAAATGTGTGATGTTGAGCAGCGTTTAAATACAGAAAACATTAATTTGGCAACACAGTCAAGCAAGGAATCATTTTCTGCGTTGTATTGCGGTTATTTTAATCAGTTATCCCACTTTTTGCGCGCTTTTAACCCGGCGATAGCCGGGTTGCTGGCCCTGTCACCCCTTAAAGCGAAGCGGCGGACGAATCTGGGCCATTAATGCTGCTAACGCGCTGATATTGCTCGCCACCGGCGCAAAATGGCGTGATTTACCCAAAACGTTTTGGAAAGAGAAAAAAGATTTCGCTTATTTACGCTTCCACCCATCAGGTCGGACCTTAACCGGTGGCGAAAGCTTAAGCGACAGACGGTCAATGACCGCGCTATTCTGGCAAGAAATTTACCGGTTATCGGCATGATTTCGGCCAATTAGTGAAAAATACCGAAGACATAAAAACAGGATAGTTAAGCAATGCAAACCATTCAAATTAGTGCTTATTACTAATTATTAAGTGTTTATCTGGAAAGGTAATTAACGGTCGCGGCGAATGGAACCGATTCCTTTCTGACGGAAGTGCTTGAACTATTTCGATCTGTTGCAGCTTTTTAATGCAAAATGTCGACCTGATGTCTGGAAACTGCACGGTCATTTTCACCGATAAAGGCAATAAAAGGTTTTTTTGCGCACTGATTACGCGAGTAATTGATTAACGCCTGAAACAAGTATGGGAAGATTGCATGAGTAAGCATAAAGGAAGCGCCGGACAACGTATTAAACGGATTGCTGTGCGTATTATTCTGGCGTGGCTGGGCATCTGGCTGGCAGGGATTTTGCTGTTTTCATTTTTACCGGTGCCATTCTCCGCGGTTATGGTTGAGCGCCAGCTCGGTGCCTGGCTTCGCGGCGACTTCAGCTATGTTGCCCATTCGGATTGGGTCGGACACGATGAAATTTCGCCGTGGATGGGCCTGGCGGTGATTGCGTCTGAAGATCAAAAGTTTCCGACCCACTGGGGATTTGACGTCGCGGCGATCGAGTCGGTGCTGGATAACAGCGATAGCCGGATGCGTGGTGCATCTACCCTGTCGCAGCAGACGGCCAAGAACCTGTTTCTGTGGGATGGGCGGAGCTGGGTGCGTAAAGGGCTGGAGGCGGGCCTGACGGTGGGCATTGAGACCGTCTGGACTAAGCGACGTATTCTGACCGTCTATCTGAATATCGCCGAATTCGGGCCTGGGGTGTTTGGTGTGGAGGCGGCGTCACAGCGCTATTTCCACAAGCCGGCCAGCCGATTGACGGCTGGCGAAGCGGCGTTGCTGGCCGCGGTGCTGCCTAATCCTATCCGCTTCCGTGCTGCAACGCCGTCTGGCTATGTACGGCAGCGGCAGCAGTGGATCCTGCGTCAGATGCGCCAGCTGGGCGGGCAAGGATTTTTACAGCGTAACCGGCTGGACTGAGGGTTAATCCTCGTCGAAACCCGCTTCAAACAGCTCAATGACCGCTGCCAGCGCCGGGATCTCTTCCGGCCCGCTGGCTTCGATTTCAATGTGGCCGCCCTGAGCTGAATCGAGCATCAGCAGCGCAATCACGCTGCTGGCTTCGGCTTCGGTGCCGGCTTCATTGCGCAGCAGCACTTCAGCGTCAAAGCTCTGTACCAGTTCAAACAGCTTCATTGCCGGTCGGGCATGCATACCCAGTTTATTTTTGATTTCGACAGTTTGCTTAACGGTCATGATTTACGCTTTTCCAACGTACGGTGGCGTGACTGTACATTCTTGCCGCGTGAACGGAAGTAGTCCGCCAGCTGTTCTGCAATGTAGACCGAACGATGTTTCCCGCCGGTACAGCCGATAGCGACAGTCAGATAACTGCGGTTATTGGTTTCCAGCATCGGCAACCACAGTTCCAGATAACTGCGGGTCTGATAGATGAAGTTGTGCACTTCGGTATGGCGATCGAGAAAGGCAGCCACCGGACGATCGAGGCCGGTCATCGGGCGCAGCTTAGGGTCCCAGTGCGGATTCGGCAGGAAGCGCACGTCAAACACATAATCGGCATCAATCGGGATGCCGTGCTTGAAGCCAAACGACTCAAACACCATCGTCAGCTCACGTTCACGCTTGCCCAGCAGCCGGGTACGCAGCATCTCTGCCAGTTCGTGGACCGACATTTCTGAGGTATCGATGATCAGATCGGCCCGTGAACGCAGTGGCTCCAGCAAATCACTCTCTTCATCAATGGCACTTTCCAGCGACAGATTTTTACTGGAGAGCGGATGCAGACGGCGGGTGTCGCTGTAGCGGCGAATCAGGGTATTACGATCGGCATCAAGAAACAGCAACTGGGGTGAAAATGAGTCGGGCAGGTTATTCAGCGCGGTTTCAAAAATCTCAGGGGATTCAGGCATGTTGCGTACGTCGATGCTCACCGCTGCCGAGATGTTGCGCTCCGCCAGCGAGTTGGCCAACTCGGGCAATAGCACCACCGGCAGGTTATCGACGCAGTAAAAACCCATATCTTCCAGCGCGCGTAGCGCCACTGACTTCCCCGAGCCTGACCGACCGCTCACGATCATCAGCACCATGACCTTCTCTCCCGTTTTAAAACCGGCACGCGGCCGGTAAAGACGCTTTACTGCTCTGACTGGCCTTCTGTGATAATGGCATAGAGCTCTTCATCACTTTGCGCGGCGCGCAGACGGCGACAGACGGTTTTATCCGCCAGACGCTTCGCCACCAGTGAAAGGGTGTGCAGGTGAGTTTTGCACTGGTCAGCCGGTACCAGCAGGGCAAACAACAGATCGACCGGCTGATTATCAACGGCATCAAACGCGATCGGCTGTTCAAGGCTGATAAACACCCCGACAGCACGTAGCGTATCCTCTTCCAGTTTACCGTGTGGAATGGCAATGCCGTTGCCAATACCGGTACTGCCCATGCGTTCACGGGTGAGGATCGCTTCAAAAAGCGTCTGGTGCGGCAGGTTGAGCTGCTTAGCGGCCAGTTCGCTGATAATTTCCAGCGCGCGTTTTTTGCTCTGGCAGTGTACGCCGCTGCGGGTGCAGTCAGGCGAAAGCACTGTGCTCAATTCCAGTGTTAGATCGTTGTTCATTATCGTTTCACTTGCGAGTTAACCTGGCCATCAGCCACCAGCGTATCATGATGCTGGCAGTAAATGGCGCTTGCTTAGATGACAAAACGGGGCGGATTATCCGCCCCATCCTGTCGGCTCTGCGCGGCAGGCGCGCGTAGCTAGCGTGAAGGTTAGTGTTTTTTCAGTTTATCTTTGTGTTTGGTCAGCTGACGGGCGAGCTTGTCGATCAACCCGTCAATCGCCGCATACATATCTTCCGCTTCGGACGTGGCGTGCAGCTCGCCACCGTTTATGTGCAGCGTTGCGTCAGCCACCTGGGTGACTTTCTCAACTTTCAGCACAATATAAACCTGATTGATATGTTCGAAATAGTGTTCCAGTTTGGCAAATTTACCGCTGACGAAATCGCGCAGTGGTGCGGTGATTTCAACATTTTGCCCGGTAAGGTTCAGCTGCATAGGTCTTCCTTCTCATTTCTGTCAAACCAGCTGTTTGCGCTGGTTCGATGGCGGGATGGATAAAGACTCGCGGTATTTGGCGACGGTACGACGTGCCACCATGATCCCTTGATCAGATAACATGGAGGTGAGTTTACTGTCGCTCAAGGGTTTGGCTGGATTTTCCGCCGAGATTAATTTTTTCACCAGTGCGCGAATGGCTGTCGATGAGGCTTCGCCGCCACCTTCAGTATTCACGTGACTGGAGAAAAAGTACTTCAGTTCAAAAATGCCTCGCGGACTGTGCAGATACTTTTGCGTAGTGACGCGGGAAATGGTCGATTCGTGCATCTCAACCGCCTGGGCGATATCGGCCAGCACCATCGGGCGCATAAACTCTTCGCCCTGTTCAAAGAAGGCCTGCTGCTGCTCGACAATACAGCGTGTCACTTTCAGCAGCGTATCGTTGCGGCTTTCCAGGCTTTTAATCAGCCAGCGCGCTTCCTGCAGGTTGCTGCGAATGAACTGACTGTCGCTGTCGTTACGCGTCGCCCCGCTCATGGCGGCATACTGCTGGTTGATCTTGAGGCGCGGGACGCTGTCGGCGTTCAGTTCAACCGTCCAGCGGCTGCCGACTTTCCGCACCAGCACGTCGGGGATCACATATTCCGGTTCACCGGTATTAATTGACTGACCGGGACGCGGGTCCAGCGACTGAATTAACATCATCGCCTCTTTCAGCACCTCTTCTTTGAGGCGCGTCACCCGCATCAGGCTGCGAAAATCGTGGTTGGCCAGCAGATCCAGATGTTCGCTGACGATCAGGCGGGCTTCCGCCAGCATCGGCGTCTCGGGCGTATATTGTGACAGCTGCACCAGCAGACAGTCGCGCAGATCGCGCGCACCGACGCCAACCGGATCAAAGCGCTGAATGCGTTTCAGCACCGCTTCGACTTCATCGGCCTCAAGCTCATCGTTGCCGATGCTGTCGAGGATCTCGTCAAGCGAAACGGTGAGGTATCCGGTATCGTCGATCGCATCCACGATCGAAGTGGCAATGGCGCGGTCAGTATCGCTAAATGGCGTTAGCTCAACCTGCCACATCAGGTAATCCTGCAGTGACTGGGTGGTTTCGCCCTGATAAACCGGTAACTCATCATCCTGATAATCGGTACCGGTCCCGGATGGCGTGCCGGCGGTGTAGATTTCGTCCCAGGTCGCGTCCAGCGGCAGCTCGTCAGGCATCTCTTTCTGCTCAAGCGCTTCACGGGTATCCAGCGCTTCGCCTTCGGGAGCCTCACGAGAGTCGATTTCATCATGCAGGTCGGTTTGTTCAAGCAGCGGATTACTTTCCAGTGCCAGCTGTAACTCCTGCTGGAGTTCAAGCGTAGAGAGTTGCAGCAGACGAATCGCCTGCTGCAACTGCGGTGTCATCGCCAGCTGTTGGCTGAGCCTGAGTTGCAAACCTTGCTTCATAGACAGGATGGTAGTTCCCAGGTAAACATCAGTATTTACGACACCTTATCAGAGTCTGAACTCTTCACCCAAATAAACCCGCTTAACCTGCTCATCTGCCAGAATTTCATTCGGCGTACCGTGCGCGATCAGGTGGCCCTGACTGACGATATATGCCCGTTCGCACACCGCTAAGGTTTCGCGCACGTTATGGTCGGTAATCAACACGCCAAGGCCGCTGTCACGCAAATGCTCAATGATTTTCTTGATGTCGATGACCGAGATCGGGTCGACACCCGCAAACGGTTCATCCAGCAGGATAAATTTAGGGTTGGCGGCCAGCGCGCGGGCGATCTCGACCCGGCGACGTTCACCGCCGGAGAGCGCCTGACCCATGCTGTCGCGCAGGTGCTCAATGTGAAACTCTTCCATCAGCTCGTTGGCGCGATCCTGACGCTGCTCTTCGGTGAGGTCGTCACGGATTTGCAGAACCGCCATCAGGTTATCGTAGACGCTGAGGCGACGGAAAATAGAGGCCTCCTGCGGCAGATAGCCGATACCGCGACGCGCACGGGCGTGCAGCGGCAGGATACTGATATCTTCGTCATCGATAATAATGCGGCCCGCATCGCGCGGCACAATGCCGACCACCATGTAAAAGGTGGTGGTTTTACCGGCACCGTTGGGACCCAGCAGGCCGACAATCTCGCCGGACTTTACCTGCAGACTGACATCTTCTACCACGCGACGGCCTTTATATGCCTTCGCCAGGTTTTCTGCGATTAATGTGGCCATAGCTATCAGTTACTCTTCTTTCCGCTGTTGGACGAACCTTTATCCTGCAGTTGCGACGGCACCAGCACGGTGGTGACGCGCTTATTCTGGCCCTGGCTGTAAGCCTGCATTTTCTGCTCTTTCACCAGATAGGTAATGCGATCGCCCTTGATGTTGCTGTCCTGCTGCTCAATGAAGGCGTTGCCGGTCAGTTCAACAAAGTCGTTAGCCAGTTCATAGTGCAGTTTTGCCGCATGGCCCTGCACCGGTTTGCCGCTGTCCTGCATCTGGTAGAAGGTGGCAGGATTGCCGTACGCATCGACGATGGTTTTCTTGCTGTCGCCGCCCGGACGGGTCACCACCACTTTATCGGCGGTGATTTTGATCGAACCCTGAGTGACGATAACGTTGCCGGTAAAGGTCGCGACATTGCCCTGCAGATCCAGCGCCTGGTTCTGCGAGTCAATATTGACGGGCTTATCCGAGTCACCGGTCAGGGCCAGCGCAGGCACGCTGCTCGCCAGCAGCATGCTGGCGAGTAAAAGCTTAAGGCTATTTTTGTTCATTTTGAATTTCATAAGAAGTTTTGACCTTTTCGATTAACTCGGCGTTTTTTGTCCGTAAATTGCCGCGCATTTTCATGCCGGTGGAGTTAAAACTGCGGCCATACAGCGTCACCTGGTCGTCAGAGGTAACGTCCTGAGTGACAAGGTTAACCTGCGCATTGTCGGTTTTGACCCGGTCAAGCTGGGAATCCTGCGTCAGCGTATTCAGTTCCACATGACCATACAGATAAAGCATACGATCTTTGGTGAGCTTTGCTTTGTCGGCACGGAGTGTCCAGGTCGGCACTTTATTTTCGTCGTAGGTGGTCATCACCGGATTATCGAACCAGCTCAGTTCCTGATCCGAAAAGTAGGTCACTTTATCGGAAACCAGCTTATACGACAGTGCACCCTGTGGGTTATAAACCACGGTGTGGGAATCCGCACTGGTATAGGTCGGTGCCTGGTTATCGGTGGCAACCGGCGTATTCTCATCCTGGTTGGTAAGATTCCAGCCGATTAAAACCAGTGCAATCAAGGTCAGAATCAGCGTCATCCAACGCCTGCTTTTACTCATACTGATTGCCCTTTGGCATCCTCAAATTTGTCCTGCGACATTAAGATCAGGTCGCAAACTTCACGTACCGCGCCACGTCCGCCCGCAATGCGCGTCACGTAGTGCGCGCGCGGCAACAGCACCGGATGTGCATCCGCAACCGCCACGCTTAATCCCACTTTTGCCATCACCGGCCAGTCGATCAGGTCGTCACCAATATAGGCGACCTGTTGATCGGAAAGAGACAGTTTATCCAGAAGTTCGCCATAGGCCAAAAGCTTATCCGATTGTCCCTGATAAAGATGACGAATGCCGAGCGTTTTACAGCGATCTTCCATCAGGCGGGCATTCCGGCCGGTAATAATAGCCACTTCCACATCTGAGGTCAGCAGGCAACGAATACCGTAGCCGTCGCGCACATTAAACGCCTTCAGCTCTTCACCATTATTGCCCATGTAGATCACCCCGTCGGACATCACGCCATCGACGTCGCAAATCAGCAGACGAATCTGGCTGGCGCGAGCCATCACCTCGGCGCTGACCGGGCCATAGCAGGTATCAATCGGGGGAGTTGCCAGTTGCATTGTCTTTTCCTGTTCAGACTACGCCAGCGCGCAGCATGTCATGCATATGTACCACACCGAGCAGATGGTCGTCATCGGCGACCAGGATCGAGGTAATGTTTTTGGTTTGCATCAGGTTGAGCGCTTCAACCGCCAGCATGTTCGGCCGCACGCGAATGCCGCCTGGCGTCATCACTTCACCGATGGTGGCGCGCTGGAAATCGATACCCATATCGAAGATGCGGCGCAGGTCACCATCGGTAAAGATGCCTTCAATCTTCATCAGATCGTCAACAATCACCGTCAACCCGAGGTTTTTGCGGGTAATTTCCAGCAGCGCATCACGCAGCGAGGCATCGCGCGTGACGTGCGGCAGTTCATCGCCGCTGTGCATGATATCGGCCACGTGCAGCAGCAGTTTACGTCCGAGTGCGCCGCCGGGGTGGGAGAGCGCAAAGTCTTCGGCGGTGAAGCCGCGCGCTTCCAGCAGTGAAACGGCCAGCGCATCGCCCATTACCAGCGTGGCGGTAGTGCTGCTGGTGGGAGCCAGACCGAGCGGGCACGCCTCCTGCGGGACACTGACGCACAGATGCACATCGGCAGCCCGGGCCATCGCACTTTCTGGCCGGCCGGTCATGCAGATCAGGGTGATATTCTGCCGTTTTAACACTGGAATCAGCGCGAGAATTTCATTCGACTCGCCGCTGTTGGAGATGGCAATCACCACGTCATTCTTGCTGACCATGCCGAGATCGCCATGGCTGGCTTCCGCCGGATGAACGAAAAAGGCGGGCGTGCCGGTGCTGGCAAAGGTGGCGGCCATTTTTTTGCCAATGTGGCCTGACTTGCCCATCCCCATCACCACCACTTTACCCTGGCAGGCGTAAATCCGGGCGCAGGCGCGGGCAAAATCGTCGTTAATGTACTGATCGAGCTGCTCCAGACCTTCGCGCTCGATGCGCAATACCGCTTTGCCTGCGCGCTGGAAATCAAAAACTGCCGGTTGCTGATATGACATGGTCAGTCTGTCCTTGTTAGCCGTCCATGAACGCTGGCTGTACCCACAGCAGCGTCACCCAGACGAAGAAACCACAGAGTAAAAGTGCGCCTGCCGTACGGCCAACGCGTCGGCGACGTAACAGGCAGAGCAGGGCGAACAGTACGCTGACGCCGAGCATCACCCAGTAATCACGGGCGAACGCGTGGTAATCGATGCTGCCAGGATGCATCAGCGCCGGCAGGCCGAGTACGATAGCAATATTATAAATGTTGGCGCCGATCAGGTTACCGATCGCGATATCATCTTCGCCTTTCAGCGCACCAGCAATCACCGTCGCCAGCTCGGGCAGGCTGGTGCCGACGGCAATCAGCGTCAGACCCATCACCAGTTCACTGACGCCAAAATAGTCGGCAAACACCGTGGCGTTGTCGATCACCATCCGGGTCGACATCGGCAGGATAATCAGGGCGACGGCCAGCCAGAGAAACGCCACCGTGTTGCCGCTCTCTTCGCGCGGTAATTCCGCCAGCTGTTCACGGGTCAGGGTGTCGTTGTTATCACGCTCCGCTTTACGCGCAATGCGGATCACCACCATCAGATAAACCGCGGCGATGGCGATCAATCCAATGCCATCCAGTCGGCTAAGCTGGTTATCAAACAGCATAAAACCGCTGAGCAACGTCACCAGCAGCATTAAAGGGAGTTCACGACGAATCAGATTAGAGTGTACGCTGAGTGGATGCATTAACGCAGCGGCACCCAGGATCAGTAAAATGTTGGTAATATTCGAGCCCAGCGCGGTACCGACAGCAAGATCCATCTGGCCATGCTGCGCGGCCGAGAAGGAGAGAATCATCTCGGGCAACGAGGTGCCGATACTGACGACGGTCATGCCAATGATCAAGGGTGGAATACCAAACGATCGACAGAGTATCGAGGCGCTAAACACCAGACGATCGGCACCATAAGCCAGTAAAAGCAAACCGATAATCAGCAGTGCAGAAGCTACGAACATGAAAAATCCTTGCGTAAAAACCCCAGCCCGGCACGCCTTGTCCGGCGGGTTTCAGGTTCTGTGCGATATAACAGGCGCTGATTTTGACCGTCTGAAAGGCAAAAGTAAATTTAATGGCCGTTTTCGCCAAATGTTAGCGGTAAGTTTCTGTAAAGCTATCGTGAATCAGGACCGAACAGGCTACCATCGTAACCCATGTTTACGCCCGATCCTTACAAGAGGTAATAATGATCCAGCAGCAGACGAATCTGGTCGAGGTTCGTGGCGTGAGTTTTTCGCGCGGAGATCGCCAAATCTTCGATGACATTTCGCTGACCGTACCGAAAGGCAAAGTGACAGCGATAATGGGACCTTCGGGGATCGGTAAAACCACTCTGCTACGCTTGATTGGGGGTCAGCTTCAGCCGACCCGTGGTGAAATCTATTTCCGTGGCGAAAACATCCCGTCATTATCTCGCGCTAAGTTGTATGAGGCGCGTAAAAAAATGAGCATGCTGTTCCAGTCAGGCGCGCTGTTTACCGACTTAACGGTGTATGAAAATGTCGCCTGGCCGCTGCGTGAACACACCCGCCTGCCGGCTCCGTTACTGCACAGTACGGTATTAATGAAGCTGGAAGCGGTCGGTCTGCGTGGCGCCGCCCAGCTGAAACCGGCTGAGCTGTCGGGCGGAATGGCGCGGCGCGTTGCGCTGGCGCGTGCCATTGCCTTAGAACCTGAACTGATTATGTTCGACGAACCCTTTGTCGGACAGGACCCGATTACCATGGGCGTGCTGGTTAAGCTGATTGATGAACTTAACCACGCGCTGGGACTGACCTGTATTGTGGTGTCGCACGACGTACCGGAAGTATTAAGTATTGCGGACTACGCCTATATCGTGGCCGGGCAGAAAATTATCGCACACGGCACCACGCCGGAACTGCGAGAAAACAACGATCCGCGTGTCCGCCAGTTTATTGATGGAGAAGCGGATGGTCCGGTTCCATTCCGTTTTCCTGCCGGCGACTATCTCGCTGATTTAACCGGCTCAGGGAGTAACTAAACTGATGGTGTTGAAGGCGCTGGCGACATTTGGACGTCAGGGAATTGAAACGTGCGCCAGTTTTGGCCGCGCAGGATTAATGCTGTTTCATGCGCTGGTGGGCAAACCAGCGTTCCGCAGACACACGCCGCTACTGATTAAGCAACTGTATAGCGTCGGCGTGCTGTCGCTGCTGATCATCGTGGTTTCCGGTCTGTTTATCGGCATGGTGCTTGGCCTTCAGGGTTACCTGGTCTTAACCACTTACGGCGCAGAAACCAGTCTCGGTATGCTGGTGGCGCTGTCATTGCTGCGTGAACTGGGACCGGTGGTGACCGCGCTGCTGTTCGCCGGACGGGCCGGGTCCGCGCTGACCGCCGAAATCGGCCTGATGAAAGCCACCGAACAGCTCTCCAGTATGGAGATGATGGCGGTTGACCCGTTACGACGGGTGGTGTCGCCGCGTTTCTGGGCCGGTTTTATCAGCATGCCGCTGCTGACGCTGATTTTCACCGCGGTGGGTATCGCCGGTGGGGCGCTGGTCGGCGTGAGCTGGAAAGGGATTGATCCTGGTTTCTTCTGGTCGGCGATGCAGAATGCCGTTGATTTTCGTACCGATGTCGTTAACTGCCTGATTAAAAGCGCGGTGTTTGCTATCACCGTAACGTGGATAGCGCTGTTTAACGGCTATGATGCGATTCCAACCTCTGAAGGGATCAGTCGCGCGACGACGCGCACCGTGGTGCACGCGTCACTGGCGGTGCTCGGATTGGATTTTGTGCTGACAGCACTGATGTTTGGGAATTGATGCAATGCAAAGCAAAAAAAGCGAAATCTGGGTTGGCATTTTCATGATCATGGCGTTACTGGCTGCGCTGTTTCTTGCGCTGCGCGTCGCCGATTTAAAGTCGATGGGCACCGAGCCGACGTGGAAGCTCTACGCGACCTTTGACAATATTGGCGGCCTGAAAGCCAGTTCGCCGGTAAAAATTGGCGGCGTGGTGATTGGCCGGGTAACCGATATTGAACTGGAACCGAAAACGCTGCTGCCGCGTGTCACCATGGACATCAGCGATCAGTACGCTAATAAAATTTCAGACACCAGTTCGCTGGCGATCCGGACACAAGGATTGCTGGGGGAACAATTTCTGGCGCTTAACTTAGGCTTTGACGATCCTGAACTGGGTTCGTCGATGCTGAAAGATGGCGACACGTTACGTGATACCAAGTCGGCGATGGTACTGGAAGACCTGATTGGTCAGTTCCTCTACAAGAGCGGCGACAACAAACAAAATAATGACAGTAAGGATGCGCAGGGCAGCGAGAATGCCGCACCTGCGGTACCGGCTCAACCTTAAAACAAGAGGGTATACTATGTTTAAACGTTTACTGATGATTGCCATGCTGGTGGTGGCGGTGCCGCTGACGGCCAATGCGGCAGCCGACCAGAGCAATCCCTACAAACTGATGAACGAAGCGGCGCAGAAGACCTTTACCCGTCTTAAGAATGAGCAGCCGAAAATCAAGCAGGACCCGAACTACCTGCGCGACATCGTACGTCAGGAACTGCTGCCGTATGTGCAGATTAAATATGCCGGCGCACTGGTGCTGGGCCGCTACTACCGCGACTCTACTCCTGCACAGCGTGAAGCCTACTTCAGCGCCTTTGGTGATTATCTGGCACAGGCTTACGGCCAGGCCTTAGCGTTGTATCACGGTCAGACCTACCAGATTCAGCCTGAACAGCCGTTAGGCGACGCTAAAATTGTCGCAATCCGCGTTTCGATTATCGACCCGAATGGCCGTCCTCCGGTTCGCCTCGACTTCCAGTGGCGCAAGAACAGTCAGACCGGCAACTGGCAGGCGTATGACATGATCGCCGAAGGTGTCAGCATGATCACCACCAAGCAAAATGAGTGGAGCGATCTGTTACGTACCAAAGGCATTGATGGCCTGACCGCGCAGCTGAAATCATCCGCGGCGCAGCCGATTACGCTGGATAAACAGCAATAATGCGCGAATCGTTAAGCTGGCAGCGTGAAGCCAGCACGCTATTACTGAAAGGCGAGCTGGACCGCGATACGCTGCTCAGCCTGTGGCAGCAGCGCGACACGCTGATCAAAGATGTTGATATTATTGATGTCGCCGCGCTGGAGCGGGTCGATTCCTCCGGGCTGGCGCTGCTGGTGCATCTGCGTGAAATCGCCCGGGCCCAGGGCATTACTCCCCGGTTCGCCGGCATCAGCGACAAACTGCAGTCGCTGATTACCCTTTACAATCTGCAACAGATTATTGTTTCTGCGGATAAAAGCGCCTGATTTCCGGTCGTTACGCTAAGCCCCTGTTTTACACAGGGGCTTTTGCGTATTTAAGAGTCAGCCGCTTTCCTCTAAGATGTCTCCCTTATTATTATCAGGTGAAGTTAAGCGCAATGGAAAACAGTGAAATTCAGGCCGTGCTGATGGCAGCATTGCCTTTAGATGAAGTGCATGTGATGAGCAATGATGGCAGCCACTTTCAGGTTATCGCCGTCGGCGAACTGTTTGGTGAGCTGAGCCGCGTTAAGAAGCAGCAGGCTGTTTACGCGCCGCTGATGGAGTTCATCGCGGATAACCGCATTCATGCTGTCTCCATCAAAACCTATACTCCCGCTGAATGGGCGCGTGACCGTAAACTCAACGGTTTCTGATCCGTCAGCCTGGTGAACTCGCCGTGCGCGAGTCCGACCTTTAGCTAGTTAATTGAGAGCCGTGTTAATGGACAAATTTCGTGTGCAAGGCCCCACCCGCTTAAGTGGTGAAGTAACCATTTCCGGGGCGAAGAACGCCGCGCTGCCTATTCTGTTTGCTGCCCTGCTGGCTGAAGAGCCGGTCGAGATCCAGAATGTGCCGAAGCTGCGCGATATCGATACCACCATGAAGCTGCTGAGCCAGCTGGGTGCGAAGGTGGAGCGCAACGGTTCTGTGCATGTCGATGCCAGCGCGGTGGACGTATTCTGTGCCCCTTACGATCTGGTGAAAACCATGCGCGCCTCGATCTGGGCGCTGGGCCCGCTGGTGGCGCGTTTTGGTCAGGGACAGGTTTCCCTGCCGGGTGGCTGCGCGATTGGCGCGCGTCCGGTCGACCTGCATATTACCGGCCTTGAGCAGCTGGGTGCCGAGATCAAACTGGAAGAGGGCTACGTTAAAGCGTCAGTCAACGGCCGTCTGAAAGGCGCGCTGATCGTGATGGACAAAATCAGCGTCGGTGCGACCGTCACCATCATGAGCGCCGCGACGCTGGCGACCGGCACGACGGTGATTGAGAATGCCGCCCGTGAGCCAGAAATTGTCGATACCGCCAACTTCCTGAATACCCTTGGCGCAAAAATCAGCGGCGCAGGCACCGATAAAATCACCATCGAAGGCGTTGAACGTCTGGGTGGCGGAGTTTACCGCGTACTGCCGGACCGTATTGAAACCGGCACCTTCCTGGTAGCGGCCGCCATTTCAGGTGGCAAAGTGGTGTGTCATAAAACGCAGCCCGATACGCTGGATGCCGTCCTGGCGAAACTGCGTGACGCGGGTGCGGATATCGAAACCGGTGAAGACTGGATCAGCCTGGATATGCACGGCAAGCGGCCAAAAGCGGTTAACGTCCGCACCGCACCGCATCCGGGTTTCCCAACCGATATGCAGGCGCAGTTCACGCTGCTTAACCTGGTCGCGGAAGGCACCGGCCTGATCACCGAAACCATCTTTGAAAACCGCTTCATGCACATCCCGGAATTAATTCGTATGGGTGCGCACGCGGAAATTGAGAGCAATACCGCGATTTGCCACGGCGTTGAAACGCTGTCTGGCGCGCAGGTAATGGCCACCGATTTACGTGCGTCTGCCAGCCTGGTATTGGCGGGTTGCATCGCGGAAGGCACCACGCTGGTCGATCGTATCTATCATATCGATCGTGGCTATGAACACATCGAAGATAAACTGAAAGCGATGGGTGCAAACATTGAGCGCGTGAGCGGCGACGAGTAATCCCGCTTTGCGGCAAGACCATGAGCCAGCTCCGGCATCCGGAGCTGGTTTTTTTTCGCCGGGTAAGAACTAAAGATCGCTGTGATCGGTAGGTTGATCGGGCAGCGATCGGATCCGTTTCTTACGATCCAGCAGGCAATGCGTATCGGCATCGTAGTAGCGGCTGGGCCAGATCTCCGCGGGATGGATAGCAATCGCCTCGGCAATCAGCCACTCACCCTTGGGCCACGGTCGCGACAGCGCATTGGCCAGGGTAGATGAACTCAGGCCTGCCGAGCGTGACAGAGCGGCCAGAGTCGTGCCGCGCTTGTGTAAGGCGGCGATAATGTCGGCGGGATGCCAGTCTTCAATCCTTTTCTGCATAAACCTGTTCTCCTTTTCCGTGTTATTGCGTCACCCACACGGGCGACGGCTTTCCTTTTTGCAATGTTATCTGGAAAGTTAGTGGGATTTATAGCAAATAGATTCCATATGTTTCCAGTAAAATTTGGATCTTAAGCCAGATCTGCGTGAACCCGCGCAAAAGAGGTGCAACCAGAGAAAGAAGCGTGAAAGAAGTGGGAGCAGATAAACAAAAACGGAGCCAGGGCTGGCTCCGTCAGGGATTAGAAGTCGCGTTGAACGGACATGTGCGCCAGCGACTCCAGCGCGCTGCGCCACGGCGTTTCCGGCAGGATTTTCAATGCTTCAATGGCCTTATCCGCTTCCTGTTCCGCACGCTTGCGCGTCCATTCCAGCGAGCCGCACTGATTCATCGCTTCCAGCACCGGCTCCAGCAGATGCCGGCCATTGCCTTGCTCAATCGCTTCTCTGATCATTTTCGCCTGATCCGGCGATCCGTGCTGCATCGCATGCAGTAACGGCAGCGTCGGTTTCCCTTCGCTCAGATCGTCGCCGGTATTTTTACCCAGCGTTTCACCGTCGGCACTGTAATCCAGTAAATCGTCAATTAACTGGAAAGCGGTACCCAGATAGCGTCCATAATCCTGCAGCGCTTTTTCCTCTTCCGGTGTGGCTTCAGCCAGAATCGCGGACGCCTGCGATGCGGCTTCGAACAGGCGCGCAGTCTTGCTGTAAATCACGCGCATGTAGCTCTCTTCCGTGATGTCAGGATCGTTCACGTTCATCAGCTGCAGCACTTCGCCTTCAGCAATCACGTTCACCGCTTCCGACATCAGCGCCAGAATGCGCAATGAGCCCATGCTGGTCATCATCTGGAAGGCGCGGGTGTAAATAAAATCACCGACCAGCACGCTCGCCGCATTGCCGAACGCCGCATTGGCGGTGGCTTTGCCACGACGCATATCGGATTCATCCACCACATCGTCATGCAACAGCGTGGCGGTATGGATAAATTCGATCAGCGCCGCATTGGTAACGTGCAGATCGCCCTTGTAACCCATGGCGCGTGCGGATAGCACGGCGATCATGGGGCGGATACGCTTGCCCCCACCACTGATGATGTAATAGCCCAACTGGTTGATGAGCGAGACATCTGAATTCAGCTGGTCGAGGATGGTCTGGTTAACGGCAGCCATATCCTGTGCGGTTAATTCATTAA
>Ga0308167_1001382_pt1 | contig 28800 bp, 24 predicted proteins | sample PhyCR1_2_FD_202138 | JGI IMG/M metagenome (GOLD analysis project Ga0308167, IMG submission 202138) | Phyllosphere microbial communities from UC Gill Tract Community Farm, Albany, California, United States - DLSLRC.R1 | ecosystem: Host-associated > Plants > Phyllosphere > Unclassified | place... | reverse complement strand
GCTTGCGCGCCTCGTTGCGGAGCTTGCGACAGACCTCGATCCCATCCATGCCGGGCAGGTTGAGGTCCAGCACGATCGCGTCGAACTCATGGACGACCGCCAGGTGCAGGCCGGTGACGCCATCGGCGGCGAAGTCGACGGTGTGACCGCGGTCTTCGAGGTAATCGCCGAGGTTGGCGGCAATGTCGCTGTTGTCTTCGATGACGAGAATTCGCACTGGGACCTCTGATTCGTGGGGGTTCAACGGAAAGAACGGAGCCGCAGGGCAGCGATGGGAACGGGACTGCGCGACCTCACGCTGACCATACAGCGTCGATTCTTAACATTAGACACCGTCGAATGCTGGCGCAGCGTCAAAACCCAGCGGTGATCACCTGGCATCTTTGGGTTCGGAAATCCGAAGCTCGCGCTTCATCTGCCGGGCGTCTTCCGTGGCCTGGCGGCGCTGGGCCACCGTCATGCAGGTGCGCTGGGGGCGGTTGCTGCCGATCGGACGTTCGCTGCGGCAGACCATGCGACTGTCTTCCTTGGCGTTGGTCATCAAGGTATTGACCACTTCCTGGTCGTTGAAGACCTCTACTTTCTGCGGCGGGGTGAGCTGATCGAATCGCTCACGGCCCGCCATCTTGGTGCGGATACGGTCCAGAGCGGCCTGGACGCGGCTCTTGTCGGCCACGCTCAGCTCACTGTAATCCTCACTGTGCAGCGCGCGCTCGACCTTGGCCAGCTGCTCGGCAACCGGCGCATCGTCGGCGAGCGCCATCGCGGCCTCATCGGGGTTCGCCGGCGGTTTGGCATGGGCACCCAGCGAAAGACAGCCGAGCAGCGCGACAGCGATGATTCGATGCATCTGTGACATCTGCGACTTCCTTATCCACATGAATGAACACCAACTCTACGAGGATGCACTGGGCCCGACAAGTTACTCATGGCAGGGGCCGCAGGCCCTGCGCGGGCAGAAAAAGGCCCGGACAGACGAAGCTGGCCGGGCCTGAAGGTGTTTCCCGATTACCGATCCTGCTGAGGAGGGCAGAGCTGCGGTTCGACAGAGCCTACGCCGGGGTCGATTAAACCGATGTTAAGACCTCAAGCGGCATTGAAATACCCGATCAACCCTTTGTATTTGAAGGTTTTTTCAACGAAGCAACGTGGTCGATGATGCGCCCGGCCAGGTCGGCCTGGCAGATCGCCTCGATACCCTCCAGGCCGGGGGTGGAGTTGACCTCCAGCACCAGCGGGCCGCGGCTGGAGCGGATCAGATCCACGCCGGCCACGCCCAGCCCGAGCGCCTTGGCCGAGCGCACCGCCACCAGCTGCTCGGCCCGGCTGGCCTTGGCGGCGCGGGCGCTGCCGCCGGCATGCAGGTTGGAGCGGAAGTCTCCCTCCGGCGCCTGCCGCTGCATCGCCCCGACCACCTGATCACCCACCACCAGGCAGCGCAGGTCGGCGCCCTGCGCCTCGCCGATGAACTCCTGCATCAGGAAGTTGGCGTAGAGCCCGCGCAGCGCCTCCACGATGCCGCGTGAGGCGCTGGCCTTCTCGGTCAGGATCACGCCACGGCCCTGGGTGCCCTCGTTGAGCTTCACCACGTGCGGCGGCGGGCCGAGCATCGAGAGCAGATCGACGGTGTCGTCCGGGTTGTCGCCGAACACCGTGACCGGCATGTCGATGCCCTTGGAGGCCAGGATCTGGTGCGCGCGCAGCTTGTCCCGCGCGCGCAGGATCGCATCGGAGGGGTTGGGCGTGCGGGCGCCCATCATCTCGAACTGGCGCAGCACGGCCGTCCCGTAGCGGGTGACCGAAGCACCGATGCGCGGGATCACCGCGTCCACCCCGGTGATCGGCCGGCCCTTGTAATGCATGGTGAAGCCATCCGCGGCGATGCGCATGTAACAGCGCAACGGATCGAGGATGCGCACGGTATGGCCCCGCGCACGCGCGGCCTCCACCAGGCGACGCGTGGAGTACAGCTTGCTGTTGCGGGACAGGATGGCGAGTTTCATCGCGGCGCAGGGGCTGGAAAGCGCGAAGCATAGCGCGTGGCGTGTAGGCCGCGATGACGGACGGCGCTCGCGATCCAGCTGCCCGCATCCGGCACTTTCCCGCTGTTAATGGGCTGGGTGCACGCCGCGAGACCGGGGCGCCGTCTTCAACTATCAAGCAGAGCAGTGCCGTACGAGTTGTCTACAGCGCAAAGCCAGCTGCCGTCCGTTTCCCGACGAAACACGTAGGTGGCCCGGCGAACCGTCGAGATCGGAGCGCCCTCTTCATCAGTGGTATCCAGCCAGGTTTCCATGACAACCAGCGCCGTTTCCCCGCCCTCAATCACTTCCATCTTGCCTTGGCGGACCTTCAGTTTGCCGTCGAAGTAAGGAGAGATTGCCTCGAATGCGCTTTTGATCTGGTCCTTGCCCCTGGCGTACATGCCCGGCTTCACCACCAGGGTGGCGTCATCTGTGTAGAACCGCATCAGGCCATCGAAGTCCTTCGCCGATATGGATCGGTCTGCGGCTTCGATAAGGGTCTTCAGGGGATGATCGGACATTCTTGACTCCAAAAATGGCCGCGGCGGAAAAACAAAACCCGCCTCGCGGCGGGTTGCGTTGTCTGAAACAAGACGCGCTCTACCCACCCTTATGGAGGGTGGCAATAATCAACGTGCGGGCGCGTACAAGTGGCATGCAGTGACCGTATCACTGGCGTCGAAAACTGGCAAACCCGCCAGCAAGCCCCAGCTGAAGGCTCGATCAAGACCCAGGCCTGACCTGAGCACAAAAATTGCGGAGGGGATCGGAGGGTGCGGAGCGGCCGGCATCCCCAAAAGCACAGGAGGATATGGAGCGGGTGAAGGGAATCGAACCCTCGTCAGTAGCTTGGGAAGCTACAGCTCTACCATTGAGCTACACCCGCAAGGCGCAGCGTAAGTCTATTCGGGCGGGGCCCTCAAACGCAACGGGCGGCACTGGGCCGCCCGTTGTTTCACACTTTCCGGCGCCGTGCGCGGCGCCCGCGAACGGGCACTGCGCACGTTGGATCAGAAGCTGCCGCCGAAGCTGGCGAACAGCGACACATCACGTGCACGCTTCTGCATCGTGGTGGTGCTCATGCCGATGTTGCTGCTCAGGCCCCACAGGTTCAGGCGCGCACCCAGCACGGCGGTGGCGTAGTTCTTGTCGAACTCCAGGCCCGGCACCTTGTACATGCCCACGTCCGGCATGGACTGCAGCCAGGCGCTGGCCTGCTTGGTGTCCTCGAACTCATGGTCGTAGGTGACCTGCACATACGGCTTGACGTTGCCGCCGTCGAAGCGGGCCTGCCAGCCGACGCGGCCGACGGTGGAATCCGTGTCCTGGTCGCCATAGCCCAGCGCCGAGGCGCTCGGGTTGGACTCGGTGTAGCCGTCCAGCTTGACCTTCTGCCAGATCACGGCGGCGACCGGACCGTGGCGGAAGCCGCCCTCGGTGCCGAACTCGTAGCCGGCGTTCAACGCGGCGGTCAGGTTGCTGCCTTCCGGCGAGCCCTTGTGGATGCGCGTGGCCGGGCCGAGCTGCAGCTTGCGGGTCACGTCGTAATCCAGCCAGCTGTAGCTGAGCTGGCCGTTGACCCAGGCGCGGTCGCCGTACCAGCCGGCGAACAGGCCCAGCGTGGTGTCGGACTGGGTGAAGTCACCCTTGTTGTTGCCGAAATCGGCGTCCATGCGGCCATAGCCGGCGAAGCCGCCGACCACCATGCCGTCACGCGCCCAATCCACACCGAACAGGCCGGCCGGGGCCATGCCGTCGTACAGATCGGCGTGGGCGTAGCGCTGCATGTCGCCGCGCAGGTTGCCCCACCAGCTCAGGCCGTCGGCCGGACGGCCATCGACGTGCCAGCTGACCTGGTCGGCGCGCGAGCGACCGATGGTCTGCGCCGAGTGGGTCAGGACCTGCTGGTTGCGCGGGGCCTCCAGGATCGACAAGGTGTACTGGCCCAGCATCTCGTGGGTGGCGGTGGTCGGGTGCACGCCGTCGGCGAACACATAGCTGTTGGCCGCGTTGGGGGTGACGTAGCTGGTCGGGTTGCAGGTCAGCGAGGCGGCCGTGGTGCAGGCCGGGCTGGTCGCGTTGACGAAGCCGTACTGGCCCGGGTTGGCGACGATTTCCTGCAGGATGTGGAAGGTGTCGACCGGGATCACCTGCAGGCCGGCGGCCTTCAGGCCACCGAACAGGGCGTCGTTGTACGCCTTGGCCAGCGCGGTGCCGGCCGCCATGCCTGCCGGGCCACCGGCGCGGGCGCCCGGGGTCAGGCCGACGTCGGGGATGGTCGGCACCACGATGTACTCGGCGCCGGCCGCCTTCAGCGTGCCGACGATGCCGACCTGGTCGGTGACGGCACCGGTCAGGGTCGGGACCAGCGGTGCGCCGGCCTGGATTGCGAACAGGTCGTTGGCGCCGCCCCACACGGTGTACAGCGCCTTCGGGTCGGCCTTGCCGCCGTTGGCCGCCAGGTACTGCGCGGTCTGGGTCTTGAGCGAGTACACCGGCACGGCCGGGGTACCCGGGATGAGCACCTGGCTGGTGTCCACGCCGACACGGGCGCCGCCGATGGCGTAGTTGTCACCGTTCTGGCCGTTGCCGTGGGCACCGGCGTTGGTGCCGTAGTAGTTGGCGACATGCTCGGCCCAGGTCCAGCCGGGGTTGGTGGTGGACTTGCCGGTCACCGCCTGCACCGCCGCCGGCAGCAGCGGGCGGAAGTAGCCGGAGTCGGTCAGGCTGTCGCCGATGAAGACGGTCTTGGTATACGGCGACTGCGCCATGGCCGGCGCTGCCGCCAGGGCGATGGCCACGGCCATGAGGGAACGGATCGGGCGTTTGCTGAGCAACATGGAAACTCCTTGCAGGTGGGGAAGACGGCGGGACGTACGCCGGCGCACGGTGCCATGTTTCCACTGCACCCGGCCCGCATCACGCTGCGCTGCGGCATGAACGCCCCAGCCCCGCCGCCCGGCCATCGTTGGCCTGGCGCTCGCGGCACTGTTGCCGCGCGGCGCACAGGGTACGCACTGACGGGTGATTGAAGGACAATAGCGTCATGAACATCCAGCTCAACGGCGAAAACCGCCAGCTTCCGCACACCGCGACCGTCCATGACCTGCTGCTCAGCGAGCAGCTGCTCGAGCGCCGCGTGGCGGTCGAGGTCAACGGTGAGATCGTGACCCGCAGCCAGCACGCCAGCCATGGGCTGTGCGATGGCGACGTGGTGGAGATCGTGCATGCGCTGGGCGGTGGCTGAGGCAGCATCGTGACGCGCGATAGGCGATAATTCGGGGCATGAACGCACCTGTCCCCACTGATTCGCTGGTGATCGCCGGCAAGACCTATGCTTCCCGCCTGCTCACCGGCACCGGCAAGTTCAAGGATCTGGAAGAAACCCGCCTGGCCACCGAGGCCGCGGGCGCCCGGATCGTCACCGTGGCCATCCGCCGCACCAACATCGGCCAGAACCCGGGCGAACCGAACCTGCTCGACGTGCTGCCGCCGGACCGTTACACCATCCTGCCCAACACCGCCGGCTGCTACAGCGCCGAGGATGCCGTGCGCACCTGCCGGCTGGCCCGCGAGCTGCTGGACGGCCACAACCTGACCAAGCTGGAAGTGCTGGGCGACCAGAAGAGCCTGTACCCGGATGTGGTGCAGACCCTCAAGGCGGCCGAGCAGCTGGTCAAGGATGGCTTCGAGGTGATGGTCTATACCTCCGATGATCCGATCCTGGCCAAGCGCCTGGAAGAGATCGGCTGCGCCGCGGTGATGCCGCTGGCCGCGCCGATCGGCTCGGGCCTGGGCATCCAGAACAAGTACAACCTGCTGCAGATCATCGAAGACGCCAAGGTGCCGATCATCGTCGATGCCGGCGTGGGCACGGCTTCCGATGCGGCGATCGCGATGGAGCTGGGCTGCGATGGCGTGCTGATGAACACCGCCATCGCCGGTGCACGCAACCCGGTGCTGATGGCCAGCGCGATGCGCAAGGCCGTGGAAGCGGGCCGCGAGGCTTTCCTGGCCGGCCGCATTCCGCGCAAGCGCTACGCCAGTGCGTCCTCGCCGGTCGACGGGTTGATCGGCTGATGACCAATCCTTTTGACAGCGCCGGTGCCAAGGCACCGCCCAAGCCCTTCACCATCACCGAAGGCCGCCGCGAGGTCCGCAGTTTCGTGCTGCGCCAGGGCCGCTTCACCCCCGCCCAGCAGCGTGCGTTCGACGACCGCTGGCCGCGTTTCGGGCTGGACTTCACCGGTGAGCCGCGCGATCTGGATGCCACCTTCGGGCGCGATGCGCACAAGGTGCTGGAGATCGGTTTCGGCAACGGCGCGGCGCTGCGTTTCGCCGCCCAGCAGGACCCGAGCCGCGATTACATCGGCCTGGAAGTCCACGCGCCCGGCGTCGGCCGCCTGCTCAACGCGCTGGCCGACGACAACGCCGACCACGTGCGCCTGTACCACCACGATGCCGTGGAAGTACTGGAGAAGGAAATCGCCGATGGCGCGCTGGATGAAGTGCGCATCTATTTCCCGGACCCGTGGCACAAGAAGCGCCACAACAAACGCCGCCTGATCCAGCCCGGCTTTGCCGAGCTGCTGGTACGCAAGCTGCGCGTCGGTGGCCGCCTGCACTGCGCCACGGACTGGGAAGACTATGCCGAGCAGATGTGGGAGGTGCTCGACGCCACCGCCGGGCTGACCAACCGGGCCGGCCCGCGTGGGCAGGTGGAGCGGCCGGAATGGCGCCCGCAGACCCATTTCGAAACCCGTGGCCAGAAGCTCGGCCATGGTGTGTGGGACCTGTTGTACGACCGCACCTGATCCGACTAGGAACCGCGCCACCCCATGGATACCGCGCTGACGCTGACTACCGACATGAAGCTCGTCCTCGGGCTGGTCGGCTTCACGATGGCGATGTTCCTGTTCGAGCGCATCCGCGCCGATGTGGTGGCGCTGGTGGTGCTGGTGGTGCTCGGCGTCACCGGCCTGATCGCCCCGGAAGAAATCTTCGGGGGCTTCTCCGGTAACGCGGTGATGAGCATCATCGCCACCACCATCCTCGGCGCGGGCCTGGACCGCACCGGCGCGTTGAACCGGTTGGCGGCGTGGCTGCTGCGGCGTGGGCATGGCGTGGAGACGCGCCTGCTGATGATGACCACCGCGATCGCCGGCTTGAACTCCTCGTTCATGCAGAACCCCTCGGTGATGGCGCTGTACCTGCCGGTCGCCTCGCGCCTGGCCGCGCGCACCGGGCTGACCCTGCAGCGCCTGCTGCTGCCGATCGCCGCGGCCATCGTGATGGGCGGCGCACTGACCATGGTCGGCAACTCGCCGCTGATCCTGCTCAACGATCTGCTGGCCTCGGCCAACAACAACCTGCCCTCCGGCCTGGCCACCATCGAACCGCTGCGCATGTTCGCCCCGCTGCCGATCGGCGTGGCGCTGCTGATCGCCTCGCTGCTGTACTTCCGCTACTTCGGCGACCGCAAGCTGGTCGAGGAAGAGACGCTGGCCAACGATGGCGTCACCCCGTCGCGCACCGAAAGCTATTTCGCCAAGACCTACGGCATCGAAGGTGATGTGTTCGAGCTGGTGGTCACCGCCGAAAGCCCGCTGGTCGGCATGACCCTGGGCGAAGCGGAGAACGTGCACGACGCGCCGCTGCTGCTGGCACTCAAGACCGGCAATGACACCCGTCTGGCGCCGCCGGCGGAGATGCGCATCTGGGTGGGCAGCGTGCTCGGCGTGATGGGCGCGCGCCAGCAGGTCAGCGATTTCGCGCAGAACCAGTTCCTGCGGATGTCCTCGCGGCTCAAGCACCTGGGCGATCTGTTCAACCCGAGCCGCGCCGGCATTTCCGAAGCGGTGGTGCCGCCGACCTCCGATGTGATCGGCAAGAGCGCCTCGGACCTGCGCCTGCGCAAGCAGCGCGGCATCAGCCTGCTGGCGATCAACCGCGACAAGCAGGTGATCCGCGAGGACGTGCGCAACGTGGCGCTGCGCGCCGGTGACATGCTGGTCTTCCACAGCATCTGGACCGACCTGGCGCAGGCGGCCAAGAGCCGCGACTTCGTGGTGGTCACCGACTACCCCAAGGGCGAACAGCGCCCGCACAAGTTCAAGATCGCGATGAGCATTTTCGCCATCACCATCCTGATCGCGCTGACCTCCAAGCTGCCGGTGGCGCTGACCCTGATGACCGGCGTGGCCGGCATGCTGCTGACCGGCGTGCTGCGCATGGACGAGGCCTATGCCTCGATCAACTGGAAGACGGTGTTCATGATGGCCGGGCTGATTCCGCTCGGCTGGGCGATGGACAGCAGTGGCGCGGCGGCGTGGATCGCCGGCCACACCATCGACCGCCTGCCGACCGGCATCCCGGTCTGGGTGCTGGAAATCGCGTTGGCGTTGTTGACCACGATGTTCTCGCTGGTGATCAGCCATGTAGGCGCGACGATCGTGATGGTGCCCATCGCGGTGAACCTGGCACTGGCGGCCGGGGGCAGCCCGACCGCGTTCGCGCTGATCGTGGCGTTGTCGGCCTCCAACAATCTGATGACGGCCTCCAACCCGGTGATTTCGATGATCACCGGCCCGGCCAATTACACCCCGCGCGAGCTGTGGCGCGTCGGCGCCCCGCTGTCGTTGATCTATACGGTGGTCGTGGTGCTGATGATCAACCTGATGTTCTAGGGAGTGCCGGCCGTCAGGTAATGGGTGGCCGGCCGTTCGTCGTCATCCCAACCAGACCTGCCCATCGCGCACCTGCACGGGCACCGCGCGCAGGCGATCACCGCGGCACGGTCCGGCCACGCAGTCGCCGTTGTCCAGGGAGAACGAGGCCCCGTGCGCCGCGCAGACGAGGTGGCCTTCCCTGCTTTTCAGGAACTGGCCCGGGGCCCAGTCCAGCCGGCGGCCGGCGTGCGGGCAGATGTTCAGCCACGCACGCACCTGGTCGCCCTGGCGGTACAGCACCACCGACTCGCTGTCGCCCTCGATGCTGGCGTCGACCTCGGCAAAACCCCCGTCGGCAATGGCCTGCAGGGTGATCAGGGCGGTGGCGGTGGTCTCGGGCGGGGACATGGCATCCAGCAGCAGGCAACGGAAACCGTAGTGTCTCACGCGCTCATGTCACTGGCTCCCGGATGAATACAAGTCATTGATTTGCAATGTGCGCCGGGTACGTTTAACGCTTTTTTCACTCAGTCACAAAGGCCAGCACGGATACTCATCCACTGCTGACCTCAGCCAAAAAGAGTGCCATGTACAGCCGCATCTTCCAGTTCAACCAGTTCCGCACCCTGTTCGCGCCGCGCAAGCCGCGCCACCCGCTGGTGCGCGTCGCGGTAGGTCTGTTGGGCCTGGCGATCCTGGCCGCGCTGGTGTTCGTTGGTGTATTCGTGGGCGCGGCGATGATCATCGCCGGCCTGGCATGGAAGCTGCTCGCCCAGCGCAAGAATGCGCGCACCGCTCCGTCGCAGGTCGTGGACGGTGAATACCGCGTGGTCCGCAAGCAGGCCTTGCCGATGTCGCGTTGATCGACGCGCTTCCCTCCTGATGACGGCCGCGCCCTGCGCGGCCGTTTCTGTTTGTGGGAGCGGAAAAACGCTCTAGACTGCGGCGAAACCTCTCCACAGGACGCGCGCATGACCGATGTAATCCCCACGCCCGAGCAGCCCCGCATTCCGGTCGCCGGTGGCGGTACTTTCCCGGTGCGCCGGATCTACTGTGTGGGCCGCAACTTCGCCGATCACGCGCGCGAAATGGGCGCGGCCGTGCCCGCCGCCGATGATCGCGGCCGCCCGATGTTCTTCAGCAAGCCGGCCGATGCGATCGTGGTCGGGCATGACGATGTGATCCCCTACCCGCTCGCCACCCAGGACCTGCACCACGAAGTGGAGCTGGTGGTGGCGATCGGCAGGGACGCGCCTGCCGGTGAACTGCCGGTCGACCAGGCCGAAGCGCTGGTGTTCGGTTACGGCGTCGGCCTGGACCTGACCCGCCGCGATCTGCAGGCGCAGGCCAAGGCCAAGGGCCACCCGTGGGACCCGGCCAAGGGCTTCGATCAGTCCGCCCCGGTGAGCGAGCTGGTGCCGGCCGGCGAAGTCGGCGATCTGGCCGCGCTCAACCTCTCGCTGGAGATCAATGGCGAAGTGCGCCAGCAGTCGCTGCTGGACCAGATGATCTGGAACGTGCCGGAAATCCTGCACGAGCTCTCCAAGCTGTGGGCGCTGCGCGCGGGCGATCTGGTCTTCATGGGGACGCCGTCGGGCGTGGCCGCATTGAAGCCGGGCGACCGTTTCAGTGCACGTCTGGAAAACGTGGCCGAGCGCCACGGCATCATCGCCGGATGACAATCGCTGCGTTACGCTGCGGCGTCATTTGATTCCCCACTACGACAGGAGAGCCCGATGGGTGTACTGACTGAGTTCAAAGAATTCGCCATGCGTGGCAACGTCATCGACCTGGCGGTCGGTGTGGTCATCGGTGCGGCGTTCGGCAAGATCGTCACCGCGCTGGTGGACAAGATCATCATGCCGCCGCTGGGCTGGGTGATCGGCCGCGTGGACTTCTCCGAACTGGCGTGGACCCTGGCCCCGGCGCGCATTGCGCCCGATGGCAAGGAGATCCCGGCGGTGGTGATCGGCTATGGCGACTTCCTCAATACCGTGGTGCAGTTCGTGATCGTGGCCTTTGCGATCTTCATGGTCGTGAAGTTCATCAACCGCCTGGCCCGCAAGAAGCAGGCCGAGCCGGCCGCCCCGGCGGCACCGAGCGAAGAAGTGCTGCTGCTGCGCGAGATCCGCGACAACCTCAAGCAGTAAGACCCCACCCCCGGTAGTGCCGGCCTGAAAACCCCGCTCCGGCGGGGTTTTCGCGTTTGGAAAACAGCATTCGCCGGAGCATGACCTCCCGCCCATGTACGCGCCGGACAGACTGGTAAGCTCGGACGCTTCCGCCCCGTTTCCCGGAGTTCGTCCCATGCGTCGCCGCGTCCTTGCCATCGCATCTTCCCTCGCCCTGCTGGCCGCGCCCGCGTTCGCGGCGACCGGTATCACCACGCTGCCCCCCAAGTCGCTGGCCACCGCCGCCGAGCTGCGCGAGCAGGCCCTGAAGGATGACACCGGCTGGAAGGTCGTCGAGTCGCTGACCACCGAGATCGGCCCGCGCATCGCCGGCAGTGAAGCCGACGCGCGCGCCGTCGCGTGGGCGGTGGCCAAGTTCAAGTCCCTGGGCTTTGACAAGGTCTGGACCGAGCCGGTCACCTTCCCCAAGTGGGAGCGCCGCAGTGAGCACGCCGAAGTGATCGGCAAGCATGCCCAGCCGCTGACCATCACCGCGCTCGGCGGCAGCCCCGGTGGCACGGTGGAGGCGGAAGTGGTGCGCTTCGCCGATCTGGCCGCGCTGCAGGCCGCGCCCGAGGGGTCGCTGAAGGGCAAGATCGCCTTCGTCGATTACCAGATGACCGCCTACCGCGATGGCCGCGACTACGGCAACGGCGGCGCGGTGCGCAGCAAAGGCCCCTCCGAGGCCATCCGCAAGGGCGCGATCGGCTTCGTGATGCGCTCGGCCGGCACCGATTCGCACCGCGTGCCGCATACCGGCATCACCCGCTTTGATGACGGCCTGACCCCGGTACCCGCCGCGGCGCTGTCGGTGCCCGATGCCAACCAGCTGGCGCGCCTGGTCGCGCTGGGCAGCACCACGCTCAAGCTCAGCCTGGATTGCGGCTGGGACGGCAAGGCAACCTCGTACAACGTGATCGGCGAGATCACCGGGCGCAGCCTGCCCAAGGAAGTGGTGGTGATCGGCGGTCACCTGGACTCCTGGGACCTGGGCACCGGCGCGGTGGATGATGGGGCCGGCGTTGGCATCACCATGGCCGCCGGCCACCTGATCGGCCAGCTCAAGCAGGCGCCCAAGCGCACCATCCGCGTGGTCGCCTTCGCCAATGAAGAGCAGGGCCTGTATGGCGGCAAGGCATATGCCGAGGCGCACGCCAAGGACGTGGTGCTGCACCAGCTCGCGGCCGAGAGCGATTTCGGCGCCGGCCGCATCTACGCCTTCAATACCGGCTCGCCGAATCCGGCCAGTTCGCGCGAGGCGACCCGCCAGATCGCCGAGGTGCTCAAGCCGCTCGGCATCGAGTACGCCGCCGACAAGGGCGGCCCGGGCCCGGACGTGGGCCCGCTGGCCGCCAAGGGCGGCGCGTGGGCGTGGTTGGCGCAGGACGGCAGTGACTACTTCCACCTGCACCACACCGCCGACGACACCCTGGACAAGATCGACCCCGCCGCCCTGGCGCAGAACGTGGCCGCTTACACCGTGTTCGCTTACCTGGCGGCCGAGGCCGATGGCAGCTTCGGCAGCGAAGCCAAGCCGACCACGCCGCCGAGCGAGTAATCCCGGGCAACGGGCGTGGCCATCCCGGCCACGCCCGTTGCTGCCGCGATCATCAGCCAGGCATGCGTTTTGCCGCCGCGATGTCTTTCCACAAAGCTGCGTTGCGGATGCCGATCCGCTCGGGATCGAAACACGGATCCAGGCCGGCCCGCTGCTGTTGTTCGTAGTCGCGCAGTGCCAACAACGCCGGCCGGTGCATCAACAGCAACGCGATGATGTTCAACCACGCCATCATGCCAACCCCGATATCACCCAATGACCAGGCGACGGTCGCGGTGTTGAGCGCCGAATAGGTGACCGCGCCCAGGAACGCAAGCCTGAACAGCAGCAGCGCCAGCGGCGATCGATGGTTGCGACGCAGATACACCACGTTGGTCTCGGAGATGTAATACAGCGCCAGCAGCGTGGTGAAGGCGAACGGCAGAATCGCCAGGGCAACGAAGGCGGACCCGAAGCCGGGGAGCACCGATTCGACCGCATGCTGGACGAAGCTCGGCCCCGCTTCCAGTCCCGGCACATGGGCCACGATCATCCGCATCCCACCGCCTGCCACCTCTGCCTGGGCGGGGTCATGCACGTTGTACGCACCCGTGACAAGGATCAGGAAGGCCGTCGCACTGCAGACCACCAGCGTGTCGATGTAGATGGAGAACGACTGCACCAGGCCCTGTTTGACCGGATGGCTGACCTCGGCGGCGGCGGCAGGGTGCGCGCCGGTGCCCATGCCCGCCTCGTTGGACAGCACGCCGCGCCGGACGCCCCACATGATCGCTGCACCGATCATGCCGCCGAACGCAGCGTCCGTACCGAATGCACTGCGCACGATCAGCATGAACATCTCAGGCACGGCCTGCAGGTTGAAGACCACCGCGATCGCCGCCACCAGCAGGTACGCCACCGCCATGAACGGAACGACAAACTGCGCTACCTGCGCGATGCGACGCACGCCGCCGAAAATCACCAGCGCCAGCACCATGACCACCCCGGCCGCCGAGGCCCACGCCGGGACCTCCCACGCATGTGACAGCGACGCCGCGATGGCATTGGACTGGGTACCCGGCAGGAACAGACCGGCACCGATCACCGTGCTCAATGCGAACAGGCACGCATACCAACGTTGCCCAAGACCTTTCTCGATGTAGTACGCCGGGCCGCCGCGGTACAGGCCTTCGGCATCGCGCTGCTTGTAGATCTGCGCAAGCGTGGACTCGATGAAGGCGCTGGAGGCCCCGAAGAAGGCCACGATCCACATCCAGAAGATCGCGCCGGGCCCACCGTAGGCGATGGCCATCGCCACGCCTGCGATGTTGCCCACGCCGACCCGGCTGGACAGGGAAATGCTCAAGGCCTGGAATGAGGACACGCCGGCGGCCGACGCGCGCGATTGAAACATCAACCTCACCATGTCCGGCAACCTGCGCAGCTGGACGAAGCGGGTACGCACACTGAAATAAAGGCCTGCCAGCAGACACAGCCCAACCAGCGCAGGGCTCCAGATCACACCGAGAATCCAGCCAATGGCCGCTTCCACACTCATGGGGTACTCCTTATCGTGTCGGCGGGATGCCGTATGGCATCCACGAGCTTTGGTCGTTGCATCAGAAGTACATGCCCAAGGCCACCTGCGGGCTGATGAAGTGGCCGCTGTTGCGCCCGGCGACACTGAATTCCACGCCGGCGATCAGGCCGATCTTCGGCGTGAAGTGGTATTCGATCGCAGGTGCCAGAGTCAGGCTCGTACTGGCAGGACGCACCTCATCGATGTGCTGCGCGATTCCCTGCGCATCGGGTGCATAGCCGATGAGGCGATGACGGGTTTCGCGACTCGCGGCCGCCTCCATCACCGCGACCCATCGGGGGTTGATGCTGTATTCGGCGGCCAGCGAGCCCGACAGCGTGGATCCGCGCGCGACGCTGCCGCGGAAGCCTGCGGGGGTGTCGTACACGCTGTGGCCGTGTACCGCCACACGTGCCGGTGCCGGGCTGGCGCTCAGTTGCCCGCGCCAGCGCAGCGGCCGGTCATTGGGCATCCACACCACCTGCTGGATGCCCAGCGCCAGGCTGGTGCGCTGGACGCCATCGCCCTGCGCATTGAGCGGATTGCCGCCAACCCGGTCGTGGCTGCCGGTGGCGTAGCGCTGGCTCAACGCCAACGAAACCGCTGGGCGGGTGCCATCGGCGCTCGGTGCCTGCAGCAGATACTGCAGCCTGGCAGTGGTATCGCCCGCGCGGAAGCCACTGCTGCGGGCGCTCCCCGATTCGGCACGGACCGCGCTCAGGTTGGCCTGCACCGTGACCCGCTCGCCGAGCCCATAGATGATCGGCATCACTGCCAGCCAGGCACCACTGTCCTGCGCGCTGCGATGGCGGTTACCGGCGCCGTCGTAGCTGGAGCGGCTGTCGACGCGGATCAGGTAAGGCTCCACGTACAGGTGCCCCTGCGCCACACCCGCAGGATTGGGCGTGATGAGCGGACCGGTGAAATTGGCATCGTCGAGGCTGCGCGCCTGCGCCCCACCCGGCGCGCAGAGGGTGGCACCGGCAACGACGGCGGCGACAAGGGGAATCAGACGGATCGAATGCGACAACGGCAAGGTCATGGACATCTCCGGAAGAATGGGCGGCGGCGCAGAGGTGCACCGACGCGCCAATCTGCACACGCTGCTGGCGGCCGGAAATGCTCAAAATCGTGAAACATCGTGTTTTGTGAGGGATCGCACAGCCCGCATGCGCACGCCGCTCGAATGTCGCGGGAAACGGAAAGCGCAGTAGATCGCGAGGAGTCAATCGATCGCATTGCTAGATCGAAAGACCGCTGTTACGCCAGCGTGCAATGACGCGACGGCCTCGTTCGTACCGGCGAATGTCGGTGGGGAAGACAAAAAAAAGCCCGGTCGCAATGCGACCGGGCTACCGGGATAACGTCACACCCCACGCGGTGAGCGCCGCTAGACCTTCGCGGTCCGGACAAGCGGATCGCCGCGCTGCGGGGGTGTCTCTCCTCATCCACGCAGCACAGCGTCCACTCCGCACTGTGCGCAGTTTTCACTGCATGCACTATGCGATTAATCCGAAAGCGATGTAGTCACGACGATTTCGGTGAAACCGATCACACCGTGGGTGGCGCGAATGACGCCGCGCTCCCCCCGAAATTGCACGCTGTGGTCAAACGCGACTGCGTCCGTACCACTGCGCCAACAGGACTGCCGTCGCCGAAGCGACGTTGAGGCTTTCCACGACACCGGTACCCGGGATCGAGACCTGATGGTCACAGTCCTGGGCCAGCGCGCGGTCCATGCCTTCGCCTTCGGCGCCCATCACATACACCAGCCGCGATGGCAGCGCCGTGGCGAACAGATCATCGCCGCCCTCCACCAGCGTGGCCGCCAGGCTCAAACCGGCGGCACGCAACTGGGCCATCGCCTCGGGCAGCGCCGGCAGGCGCACCAGCGGCACGGCCTCGGCACCGCCTTCGGCCACGCGCGCGGCCGCACCGGACAGCGCCAGCGTCGAGTCCGGCGGCAACAGCAGCCCGGCCACACCGAAGTGCGCCGCCGAGCGCAGGATCGCGCCGAAGTTGTGCGGGTTGCCCACGCCATCCAGCCACAGCGCCAGCACCGGCTTCCCGGCCGGCAGCGTGGCCAGCCATTCATCCAGCGCCAGCATCGGCGCGCGCAGCACGTCGGCCACCAGGCCTTCGTGATGCGTGGTGGCGGCGAGCTTGTTCAGATCGCCGTCTTCCACCACGCGGTAGCCGACGCGGTTGGCCACGCACCACTTCAGCACCGGCTGCATGCGCGGAATCAGCGCCTCGGTCAGGTACAGCTTGCGCAGCGCCTGCGGGCGATGCTCGAACAACGCCTGCACGGCGTTCCAGCCATACAGGCGCAGCTCGTCGCTGCCACGGCCGGGCGGCGGCGGGGTGCCACCTTCGCGGGGCGGCAGCGGCGTGGCGCGCGGCGGCCGCGAGGACGGACGGCGCGCATTCTTCCAGGGATCATTCACTACGGGACAGCTCCAGCTTGCGGGTACGCCAGAAATCGGCGTTCTTGATGCCCAGGGCATCGGGGTCGAAAATCGGATCCAGGCCGAGCTTCTTCTGACGCTCATAGTCGCGCAGCGCCAGCATCGCCGGCTTCTGCACGATCAGGATCGCGATGATGTTCAACCACGCCATCAGGCCCACGCCGATGTCGCCCAGCGCCCAGGCCAGGCCGGCATTGTGGAAGGCACCGAAGATCACCATGCCGATGATGCCCAGGCGCAGCAGCAGCACGGTCAGCGGGCGCTTGGCGTTGTGGTTGATGTAGCTCAGGTTGGTTTCGGCCATGTAGTAATAGGCCATGATCGTGGTGAAGGCGAAGAAGAAGATCGCGATCGCCACGAAGCCTGCGCCCCAGCCCGGCAGCACGGTTTCCACCGCGGCCTGCGCGTAGCCGGCACCTTCAGCCACGCCGGCCAGGCCGGCGAACACGGGCGCGCCGCCAGCCACCGGCGAATACACGTTGTAGGTGCCTGCGGCCAGGATCAGGAAGGCGGTGGCGGTGCACACCATCATGGTGTCGAAATAGATCGCGAAGGCCTGCACGTAACCCTGCTTGGCCGGGTGCGAGACCTCCGAGGCGGCTGCCGCGTGGGGGCCGGTACCCTGGCCGGCCTCGTTGGCATAGATGCCGCGCTTGACGCCCCACTCCACCGCCAGGCCCATCATGGCGCCGAACGCGGCGTGCGCGCCGAAGGCGCTGCTGAAGATGATGTTGAACATCTCCGGCACGCGCTCGTAGTTGAGGATCATGATGACGATGGCCATCAGGATGAAGCCGGCGGCCATGAACGGCACCACCACTTCGGCAAAGCTGGCGATGCGCTTGACCCCGCCGAAGATGACCACGCCCAGCAGCAGCGCGACCACGATGCCGATGCCCAGCTTGAGCGCCTGCACCGATTCCAGGCCCATGACCTGGCCATCCAGCGGCCCGCACAGGGCGCCACCACGGCAGGCGTTGATGATGCTGTCGGCGATGGCATTGGCCTGCACGCCCGGCATCAGGAAGCCGGCGGCGATGATGGTCGCCACGGCGAAGGCCAGCGCGTACCACTTCAGGCCCATGGCCTTTTCGATGTAGTACGCCGGACCGCCACGGTAGCGGCCTTCGGCATCCTTGGTCTTGTAGATCTGCGCCAGGGTGCACTCCACATACGACGTCGAGGCGCCGAGGAAGCCCATCACCCACATCCAGAAGATCGCGCCGGGGCCGCCGAACGCGATCGCGGTGGCCACGCCGGCGATGTTGCCGATACCCATGCGGCCGGCCATGGACATGGCCAGTGCCTGGAACGAGGACACACCCGCCTCGGATTTTTCACCCTGTACGGTCAGGCGGCACATCTCCACGAACCCGCGGATCTGCATGAACCGGGTGCGGGCACTGAAATACAGGCCTGCGGCAAGACACAGGAAAATCAGAGCCTTGCTCCAGATGATCCCATTGATGAAATGGACTACTTCTTCCACGCGCTCTCTCCAGTCGGCGGAAACAAAAGGAACGTCCCCGTCGGCTGGGACCCGGTCGATTCTCCACGATCCGCGCCGGGCTGCGTAGTGGCAATTTCGATGAATGGGCGGCAATGCCGCCCATTCCGGTCAGGCATGGCCGCCCACGGAGGGGGTTTCCGCTTCCTGGCGGGCCAGTTCGCGCGCCACCGCTTCGGGCGAACGCGTGTACGGGGCCAGCAGCGAGTAGAAGGCGGGCACCACGAACAACGACAGGAACGTGGACACGGTCACGCCGAAGATCACCACCACGCCGATCGTGCCGCGGCTGGCCGAACCGGGGCCACCGGCCACCACCAGCGGGATCGCACCGACCACGGTGGCGATGGAGGTCATCAGGATCGGACGCAGGCGGACCATGGCCGATTCGACGATGGCCTGGTGGACGTTGCGGCCTTCATCGCGCAGCTGGTTGGCGAACTCCACGATCAGGATGCCGTTCTTGGCCGCCAGGCCGACCAGCATCACGATGCCGATCTGGCTGAACAGATTGATCGTGCCGCCGCTGACATACAGCCCCAGCAGCGCGCCGAGCACGCCCAGCGGCACGGTCAGCATGATCACCAGCGGATGGATGAAGCTCTCGAACTGCGCGGCCAGCACCAGGAACACCACCAGCAGGGCCATGGCGAAGGTCAGCAGCACGGCGCTGCCGGCGTTCTGGTACTCGCGTGATTCGCCCTTCCAGCTGATCTGCGCGTGCTGCGGCAGCTCTTCGCTGGCCACCTGCTGGGCCCAGGCGATGGCTTCACCCAGCGGATAGCCCGGGGCCAGGCCGGCATTGATGGTGATCGAGCGCAGCCGGTTGAAGCGGTTGAGGCTGCCGGCCTCGGCCACTTCGCTGAGCGTGACCAGGTTGGACAGCGGCACCAGTTCGCCGCCACTGGCGCGCACGCGGATCGCAGCCAGATCCGACGGCGAGGCGCGGCCTTCGCGACCGGCCTGGACCAGCACGTCGTACTCCTCGCCGTTGTCGACGAAGGTGGTGACGCGGCGCGAGCCCATCATGGTTTCCAGCGCGCTGCCGATCGCGGTGACCGACACGCCCAGATCGGCCGCACGCTGGCGGTCGATGTTCACGCGCATCTGCGGGCGCGTTTCCTTGTAGTCCGAATCCGTGCCGACCAGGCCGGGGTTGTCGGCCATGCGCAGCAGCATGCGGTCACGCCATTGCGCGATTTCCGCGTATTCCGGGCCACCGAGCACGATCTGGAACGGTTGCCCCTGGCTGCGGACCAGGCCGCCACCGACCTGGGTGCGCACGCGCACGCCACGCAGATCATTGAGGTGGGTCTGCAGTTCGGCCGCCACGTCCGGGGTGGAGACATCGCGCTGGCGCCACGGCTGCAGGAACACGCTGATCCGGCCGGTATGCATTTCTTCGCTGGAGCCCCAGCCACCGGGAACGCGCGGGTTGGCACGCACGATCGGCTCGTCCTCGCCGACGAAACCGGAGACGATCTTCTCGACCTGCTGGACCTGGCCGACGGTGTAGTCGAAGCCGGCGCCTTCCGGGCCGTCGATCATGATCTGGAACGAGCCGCGGTCTTCGGCCGGGGCCAGTTCGGAGGGCAGCACCTTGAGCAGCAGCGCGCTGGCCAGCAATGAGAGGATCATCACCACGATGTAGACCCAGGTGCGGGTCACGTGCGCTTCCAGAAAGCGGCCGTACGCGCCCGACAGGCGATCCAGGTTGCGGTTGATGACCCCGTGCAGGCCCTTCGGCGCCTGGCCGGTGTGCGGCTTGAGCAGCTTGGAGGCCATCATCGGGGTGAGCGTCAGCGAGACGAACGCGGACAAGGCCACCGCCGCGGCCAGCGCCACGGCCAGCTCGCGGAACAGGCGGCCGGTGTTGCCTTCCAGGAAGCCGACCGGCAGGAACACCGCGACCAGCACGGCGGTGGTGGCGATCACCGCGAACGCCACCTGGGTGGTACCGCGTTTGGAGGCGACCAGCGGCGGCTCGCCCAGATCGATGCGGCGCTGGACGTTTTCCACGACCACGATGGCGTCATCCACCACCAGGCCGATACACAGCACCAGCGCGAGCAGGGTCAGCAGGTTGATCGAGAAACCGAAGGCATACAGGGCGATGAAGGCGGCGATCAGACAGACCGGCACCGTGACTGCGGGAATCAAGGCGGCACGGAAACTGCCCAGGAACAGCCAGATCACCGCCAGCACCAGCAGCATCGCCTCGACCAGCGTGGCGTAGACGCGATCGACAGCGGCCTCGATGAAGGTGGTGTTGTCGAAGGCGACGAAGATGCGCGTACCCTCCGGCAGCGTGCTGCTGATCCGGTCGGCTTCGGCGCGCGCTTCGCGGGCGACATCCAGCGCGTTGGCGGTGGAGGTCTTGACGATGCCCAGGCCGATGTTCGGCTCGCCGTTGCTGCGGTAGTAGGCGCGGCGCTCGGAGGAGGCCAGTTCGATCTTGGCCACATCGCCCATGCGCACCACGTAGCCGTCGGCGCCCTTGCCGAGCGGGATGCCGGCAAAGTCTTCGGGTTTGACGTAGTTGCGCTCTACGCGCAGGGTGAAATCGCGGTCGGTGGATTCTATGCGGCCGGCGGGCAGCTCGACGTTCTCGTTGCGCAGCGCGGTTTCCACATCGCCCACGGTCAAACCACGCGCGGCGAGCTGGTCGCGGTCCAGCCAGATCCGCATCGCATAGCGCTGGCGGCCACCGATGCGCACCTGGGCCACGCCATCCAGGCTGGAGAAGCGATCGACGATGTAGCGGTCGGCGTAATCGCTCAGCTCCAGCGTATCCATCGAGGTCGAGCTCATGTTGAGCCAGATGATGGGATCGGCGTCGCTCTCGACCTTGGCGATTTCCGGCGGCCGGGCCTCTTCGGGCATGCGGTCGGCCACGCGGCTGACCGCATCGCGCACGTCGTTGGCGGCCGCTTCGATATCGCGGTTGGAGGTGAATTCGATGCTGACCTGCGAGCGCCCGTTGGAGCTGCGCGCGTTGATGGTATCGATGCCTTCGATGCCGGCCAGGGCATCTTCCAGCACCTGGGTGATGCGGCTTTCGATGACCGCCGCCGAGGCACCCGTGTAATCAACCGAGACCGAGACGATCGGCGGATCGATCGCCGGCAGTTCGCGCAGGGTCAGGCGGGTGAACGACATGAAGCCCAGCACCACCAGCAACAGGCTCATCACCACGGCGAAGACCGGCCGCTGGATGGAAATATCGGAAAGTTTCATCCGGCGGCGTCCGGTTCCGCGGTGGCAGCGGCGGCCGGCGTGGCCGGTGCAGCCTCTTCGGCCTGGATCTTCAGGCCCGGGCGCAGCTTGCCGGTGCCGTCCACGACGATGCGGTCACCGGCGGCGAGACCATCGCGGATTTCGACCACGCCGCTGCGGCGCGCGCCGGCGGTGATGTCCACGCGCTCCACCACCTGGTCCGGTTTGACCCGGAACACATACGAATCGCGCCCGACCTGCACCACGGCGATTTCAGGAATCACCAGCGCCTGGCGCTCGGGGCGGAACATGCGCACATCCAGCAGCATGCCCGGGCGCAGGGCGTGGTCGGCGTTGATGAAATCGGCGCGCACGGTCACCGCACGCGTGCCCGGATCCACGCGGGTATCGATGGTGGCGACCTGGCCTTCAAAGTTGCGGCCCGGGTAGGCCACGCTGGTCGCGTTGACCTTGTCGCCGGTGCTCAGCGAGGCCAGCTCGGCTTCGGGCACCTGGAAGTCCACGTGCATGCGCTCGATGTCGTCCAGCGTGGTGATCGCGGTGCTGGGCGTGACCAGCGAACCGGCGCTGACCTGGCGGATGCCGAGCACGCCGGCGAAGGGCGCGCGCACGCGGCGATCACCGATATCCGACTGCATCTCACGCACGCGTGCATCGGCGGCATCGCGGATGGCGCGCTGCGTATCCAGGGTGGAGCTGGCAACCAGCTGCTGGGCGGCGAGTTCACGCTGGCGCTTGTACAGCTGGTCCGCTTCCAGGAAGGTGGCCTGGGCCTGCAGCAGCGCCGCTTCCTGGGCCTGCCCGCGCAGGGTCACCAGCGGCGTACCGGCACTGACCTGCTGCCCGCTTTCGAAGTGCACCGTCTCGATGATTTCGCTGACCTTGGCGGTGACCGTGACCGATTCGCGCGCCTTGGCCGTGCCCAGTGCCTGCAGGGTGTCGCTCCATGCCGAGGTCTGCACCACCTGGGTGGTGACCGGTACGGCGTCTGCCTGCCGGCGAGCGGCCTCGTCTTTGCTGCCACACCCAGCCAACGCGACCAGGGTGATGCCAGCGGCGAAGCGCGCTGCGATGCGTCCCAACATGTAATCCATTCCCGGTTGTTTCTCGACCGCCGAGTGTATAGAGGGGTCGAGCCGGGGCATATGTGCCAAGCGTTTACCGGCCTCTTCACATCCGCTGGTGACGGGCGAAAGCCTTTCCGTGCTGGGGCCTGCACCGGATGTATCGCCATGTATCGACGCATGTCGAAATGCGCGGGCGGCGCCGGGTGGTCGCGCCCGGCAGCGGCAGAGGCCGGGCGGGAGGTTTGGCCCCCGCCCGGCCGTGAGGCTCAGTAACGATAGTTCACTTTGAGCCAGGCGGTGCGGCCGGGCTCGTTGATCCGCACCGGATCGGCCGGGAAGCCGAAATCGGCGCTGCCGGCCAGGTTCAGGTGCTCGCTGTAGGTGCGGTCGAACAGGTTGTCCACGCCGGCACTGACCAGCAGCGCTGCGTTGACCCGATAGCTGGCGTTCAAGGCCAGGGTGGCGAAGCCGGCGCTGGGGCCCAGATCGCGGGCGACCACGTTGCCCTGCCCGGCTGCCACGCGCCCCTGGCGGGACACGGCACGCGCCAGCGCCCCCACGCTCCAGCGCTCGCCTTCCCAGGCCGTGCTGAACCGGGCTTCCAGCGGCGGCATCTGCGGCAGCGCGCCGCCGTCGCTGCGGTTCTCGCCCCAGGCGTAGGCCAGTGTGCCGCCGAGCTTCCACTGCCGGGCCAGCTGCCATTCCGCACCCGCCTCGGCACCGGCGATGCGCGCGTCGACGTTGGTGGCCTGGCTGCTGCTGCCCATCATGCCGCCGTCGCGGTAGGTGAACAGGATGTAGTCCTGGAGGCGCCCGGCATACGCCGAGACCCAGGCGTTGAGGCGATCGGTGCGGTACTGCAGGCCCAGATCGAGCTGGATGGTCTTCTCCGGCTGCACACCGCTGAAGGCGTTGATCGCGCCCACCGGGCCGAGATCCGGCGAGAACAGTTCCCAGTAGTCGGGCATGCGCTCGCTATGGCCGATCCCGGCGTACCAGGTCAACGCGGGCGCGATGTCGCGCTCGAACCGGACGAAGCCGCTGCCCAGGTTCTCGCGACGGGTCAGCCCGGCGGTGGGATTGGGCATCGCCATCATGCCGGCGGTGGCGCGCTCGTCCTTCACTTCGGCGCGGTCGATGCGCAGGCCACCGACCCAGCGTTGCGCGGTGCCCTCGCCCAGGGTGATTTCGGTGAACGCCCCGAGGTTCTCCAAGCGTGCATCGGTACGCCACGGCTGCTGGCGGTACACGTTGCGACCCATCGCGCTGCGGCTGCGATGACGGCTGTCCTGCGCATCCACGCCGGCCACGATGGCGATGTCCTGCCAGCGCCATTCCGAAGCGATACGGCCACCGGTGGTGCGGCGATCAACGTTGGAGGCCATCGGCATCGGCATGCTGCTGGCCGGGTTTGGCGTGCGCAGCGTGTAGTTGTCCATCACGTGGTCGGCGTCGTTGTAGTACAGGTTGGCCTGCAGCTTGTCCCACGCACCGGGCAGGTTGCCCTTCTCGAAGCGGGCGGCGTAGCTGGTGCGCTTGAACGCGGCACCGTCCATGCCGCGGCCGGCGTAGCGCGCGATCGCATCGCCGGTGCCGGCCGACAGCTCCAGCACGGTATCGGCATCGGGCGTCCAGCCGACCGCGACATCGCTGTTCCACTTGCGCCACCTGGAGGGCACCACGTCGCCGTTGCCGTCCTTGTAGTCATCCGATTCGGAGCGGTTGCCGTTGACGCGCACATAGCCCGGCGATGCGCCGGCGGTGAGATCGAGCACCTGGTCGTTGCGGTTGCGCGAGCCGACCAGCGCACTGGCGTTGATGTCCAGGCCCGGCTGCTCGAAGCGCGGCGTGTCGCGTTCGAAGCGCACTGTCCCGGCCGAGGCACCGGCGCCCCAGCGCACGCTCTGCGGCCCCTTGATGATGGTCAGCCGGTCGAAGGTTTCCGGGGCGATGTAGGACAGCGGGTTGTCCATCCGCGAGGGACACGCGCCGATCAGGTTGCCCTCGTTGCTGACGATGTTCAGGCGCGAGCCGAACATACCGCGCAACACCGGATCGCCGTTGGTGCCGCCGTTGCGGACCGCGGCGAAGCCGGGAACCGTCTTCAGGTAATCGGCGCCATCGCTGGCCGGCACCGGCTGCCGCGGCAGGCGCGGATCGGTGACCCAGTGCAGCGGTGAGGACGGTGCGGTGGCGGTGACCACCAGCGTATCGAGGGTGCGGGCATCGTCATTGGCCGCATGCAGCGGCAGCGCGACCAGGGCCAGCGACAGGGAAACAGACAGGCGCGTCAGTGCGCCCGCGCTGCGGGAAGAAACGGTCATGGTGGAACTCCAGAAAAACACGCAGGCACGCGCCGCCATCACGGCGACACGGGCAGGAAGGGCGGTGGTTTCAGGAGAGTGCGGGCGGGCCGCGCGCGGCGTGGGCCGGCCAGCGCAGGCTGCGAGGCGTGGGGACCGCGCGCAGCACGCGCGGTGCGATCACCGGCATCGCCGGCAACAGCAGGATCAGCACCGCCAGCCACGGCATCAGCCGCGAGGCCATCATGCAGTACTCGCAGGCGTCGCCATGCCCGGCATGCTCGCTCATCGGTGGCGACGATGCGGGGGTGTCGTGGGCGCTTGGCAGGGCGTGCGTCGGCATGGGCTGCATCGCCATGTCATGGCGCGCCATGTCGTGCTGCTGCATGTCATGGTGGTGCACGTCGCGCTGCGCGATGTCGTGCTGCATGCCGTGCCCCGCGTGCGCATCCGGCGGCGCAGGCAGCGCGTGGGTCATGCCGGTCGGCATCAGCATCACCGGCGCCTCAGCGTGCGCCTGCTGCCAGCGGCTGAGCAGCGGCGCCAGCGCCATCAGCAGCGTCGCCACGAAGGCAAGCTGCAGAAAAACGGCATACGGGCGACGGCGGACGTTCACCCCGTCATGGTAGCGCCCGACCGTGGGCCGGGCAGCCCGAAACCCTGCGACCAACCGTCGCAGTGGCTTTTTCGAAGCACCCCACCGAACCCCTCAACCCTATGGAGAAAAGCCCACTTCTGTTGAAGGGGCGCGCCAACGGCGCGGGGTAGAGGGGGGAATGTGCGGGCAGACCATCACCGTCGTCAGACGGTGATGGTCTGCGTCAGCGATTCCCAGGTGGGCGGCAGCGGCCAGTTGGCCTCCTGGTTGCCGTCGATCACCCGGCGCAGGTCGCGGGTGTCGATCTGCGGGGCCAGCACGTGCACCAGTTCCAGCGCGTAGTCGCGCAGTACGCGGTCGCGCGGCAGCACCGCCCAGGCGATGCACTCGTCGATCGGGGCCGGGGCGGGCCAGGCGCGCAGGTCTTCGTCGCTGGCGTTGACCGCCATTTCCGCGAGCAGGCCCACGCCCAGCCCGGTACGCACATAGGTCTTGATCAGGTCCGCATCGAGCGCGGTCAGCGCGATATCCGGGGTCAGCCCGGCGCTGGCGAAGGCGCGCTGCAGCGAGGAGCTCCCGCGGGTGGAGGATTCGTAGCTGATCAGCGGATGGCTGGCGAGCGCCTGCAGATCCGGCGCGGCACCTGGGCGGTCCAGCGCGTGCCCACGTGGCACCAGCACCAGCCGGCGCCAGCGGTACAGCGGAATGGCCAGGCCGGCAGTGGGCTCACCACCGGCGGTGCTGATGATGGCGATGTCCGCATCGCCCTGGCTGAGCAGGTCCAGCGCATCGCTTTCGGCGGCCTGCTGCAGGTGCACGCTGACCTGCGGGTAGGCCTGCTTGATCCGCGCCACCGCCGGCGGCAGCACGAAGCGCGCCTGGGTATGGGTGGTGGTGAGCACCAGCTGGCCTTGGCTCTCGCGGCGCTGGTTGGCCGCATAGGTCCGGATATTGTTCGCTTCGCCGAGGACGGCGCGGGCGCGGCCGATCACTTCCACCCCGGCCGGGGTCACCGCTTCCAGGCTGCGGCCCTTGCGTACGAACAGCAGAAAGCCCAGTTCATCCTCCAGCTGCTTGAGCTGCTTGGACAGGCCGGGCTGGGTGGCGTGCACGCGGGACGCCGCCAGCGTGATGTTCAGCTCGGCGTCGGCGATGGCGACCAGATAGCGAAGTTGGGTCAGCGTCATGGGCGGGCGATACGGCGCATGGAGAGGGGGCCATCCGACTGTAGGGCAAATGCCGTCACCAGCTTATAACCAAACGTTGTTTAAGAAGGTAATCAGGTCATTTCGCGCGGTCATATGCCGGCGGTACGGTCTGACCGACCCCGGCCCGGCCGCGAGCGGGCGCCCTGCGCCACCACCGGCCCGAGCCTCCCCTGCCGCTCGGCCTCCGGGCGGCAACGACTTTTCCGGAGCATCCCCATGGCCCTGTACGACTCCATCCTGGACACCATCGGCAACACCCCGGTGGTGCGCCTGCACCGTCTCGCCCCCGAGCACGTCACCCTGTATGCCAAGGTCGAGTCGTTCAACCCCGGCGGCTCGGTCAAGGACCGGCTGGCGCTGGCGATCATTCTCGACGCCGAGGCCAAGGGCCTGCTCAAGCCGGGCGACACCATCGTGGAGGCGACCTCGGGCAACACCGGCGTGGCCCTGGCCATGGTGGCCGCCGCGCGTGGCTACAAGTTCGTGGCCACCATGGTGGAGACCTTCTCCATCGAGCGCCGCAAGCTGATGCGCGCCTATGGCGCCAAGGTGATCCTGACCCCGGCCGCCGAGCGCGGCTCGGGCATGGTGCGCCGGGCGAAGGAACTGGCCGAGGAACATGGCTGGTTCCTGGCCAGCCAGTTTGCCAACCCGGCCAACCCGGCCTATCACCGCAACACGACCGCCCCGGAAATCCTGCGCGATTTCGCCGGCAAGCGGCTGGATTACTTCGTGACCGGTTGGGGCACCGGTGGCACCCTGACCGGCGTCGGCGAGGTGCTCAAGGTCGCCCGCCCGGAAACCCGCATCGTCGCCACCGAGCCCGAAGGCGCCGCCCTGCTCAAGGGCGATGAGTGGAAGCCGCACAAGATCCAGGGCTGGACCCCGGACTTCGTGCCGGAGGTGCTCAACCGCGGCGTCTACGACGAACTGCTGACCATCGACGATGCACGGGCGATCGAGACCTCGCGCCGGCTGGCGGCCGAGGAAGGCATTTTCGTGGGCATCTCGGCCGGCGCCACCGTTGCCAGCGCGCTAGACATCGCGGCCAAGGCCGCGCCGGGGTCGGTGATCCTGGCGATGCTGCCCGACACCGGCGAGCGCTACTTCTCCACCCCGCTGTTTGCCGATATCAATGAAGGCTCCGACGACGACTGGCTGGCCGGTCTGCCCTGATCCCGGCGTTGGTCCGGAAGAACGCAACGCCCGCCCTGACCGGCGGGCGTTTTGCATGCGGCGCTTCATCTGCGGTGAAGCGATCCGGCGGCATCGTGTGAAGGTCAGCCAGCGCTCGGGCGGGTCGCACTGCCTGAGACGATGATGACGCAGCCTAGATGTCCTGCCCGGTACCGTGCAGGTCAGGCACGTCATTCCGTTGTATGGACCCGGTAACAGTGAGTAAGGAGCGGTACGCATGAAGATCGAAGTGTGGCAGGGCGACATCACGACCCTGGCGGTGGATGCGATCGTCAATGCGGCCAACGAATCCCTGCTGGGCGGCGGCGGCGTGGACGGCGCGATCCATCGCGCGGCCGGCCCGCAGCTGCTCGACGCCTGCCGTGCCCTGCCGGAGATCCGCCCGGGCATGCGCTGCCCGACCGGCGAGGTCCGCCAGACACCCGCTTTCAACCTGCCGGCAAAGTATGTGTTCCACACCGTCGGCCCGGTCTGGCAGGACGGCCTGCGCGATGAGCCCGCACTGCTGGCCAACTGTTATTGGAAGTCGCTGCAGCTGGCCGAGAAGCTGGACGTGGAATCGATCGCGTTCCCGGCCATCAGCTGCGGGGTGTTCGGCTATCCGCTGCACCAGGCTGCGCACATCGCCGCCACCGAGACCCTGACCTGGCAGCGCTCGCACCGCCAGCCGCGCCGGATCATCCTGGTGGCCTACAACGCAGCGACGTTCAAGGCGTACCAGTCGGCGCTGGCCGCACTGGGGCAGCCGGTGGAACCCTCGACCTCGGCGATCTTCGCGCCGCTGGCGTTGGGGCTGCCGCCGGCGGCGGCGCACTGATCACCCCCCCGCCCAAACAAAAACGCCGGCACAAGGCCGGCGTTTTCGTTGACGGTGGTCAGGCGTGAATCAGCCGTTCCACTTGCCCAGGGCGGCCTGGCCGTTTTCCTTGGCGCGATCGTAGATCGTCTGCTGCGCCTTGGCGACGTTGGCCTTGGTGTCCTTGGCCCACAGCTTCAGCGCGGCCTGCTGCATGGCGCGGCCGTAGGAGAAGCTCAGCGGCCACGGCAGGTTGCCCATCTGGTTCATGGCGTTCAGATGCGCGGTGGACTGCTCATCGCTCTGGCCACCCGACAGGAACACCACGCCCGGCAGGATCGCCGGCACGGTGCTCTTGAGGCACATCACGGTCGACTCGGCCACTTCCTCGACGTCGGCCTGCTCTTCGCAGCCCTTGCCGGAGATGACCATCGAGGCCT